>Ga0308161_1000043_pt1 | contig 392977 bp, 351 predicted proteins | sample PhyFR2_FD_201034 | JGI IMG/M metagenome (GOLD analysis project Ga0308161, IMG submission 201034) | Phyllosphere microbial communities from UC Gill Tract Community Farm, Albany, California, United States - DLSLF.R2 | ecosystem: Host-associated > Plants > Phyllosphere > Unclassified | place...
GACAAGACGGCTGTCAATTCAATATGTCTACGAACGTGTCTTCTTTTGTTTTTCGCTTGTCTCTCAAAGCGGGTGCAAAACTAAAACTTCTTTTTGTTTCTCGCAAGAAAAATTTAAAGTTTTTTTTTGGAATTTTTTAATCCCAATTTCCTCTCTTTTCCTTACCAGTCTCTCAATGAACTTCCGCGTTTTGCGGGGTGCAAATGTAAAAAGCATTTTCTAACTGCGCAAGCTTTTTGGAATCTTTTTTTTCCTTATCTCTAAAGACCTAATCCCTCTTCTTGTCAGTATTTCAGTGAACGCCTTTGCTTGTTGCGGGTGCAAAAGTACCACCTTTATTTACATTTACAATAATTTTTGTTGCATTTTTTCCATGTTTTTTCAGCCTTTTCCTTAACTCACTGATAACGTAATTTTTACAACTGCACTTTTTTTGGTTCGCTGTGCGGTTTTTCTGAGTTGTCGTGCAGTTCTGCTATTTTTGGAGGGTTCCATAGGTGATTTTTGATGGATTTTTAAGTTTTAGCCCTCTTTTAAATGTAAAAACACATTTTAAATCGTCAATACTATGCTTTTAATCTCGCAAAGACGCCAAGACGCAAAGTTTTATCCATAAACATATTCTCAAAACAGCTCCCTGGCCGGATCAGGCTCCCTAAAACCCGTATCGCGACAAAAAGACTTCCCGAAACTTCAGGATGCTCTGCCAGACAAAAACTATACTTATATATAAGTATAAAAGAAAAAACCCGACTCGTTTTATAAACTGTCGGGTTGTTCACTTATATATTATAGTCTAAAAAACTATGCTTATACGTTATTATTATTGATTTAAAGCGTCTATTACTTCTTTTGTAATTTTGATACTTTTAAGTTTTGCCTGATGATCGAAAATTGGACCGGTTACCATTAATTCATCAATTATGGCGTAATCGATAAACTTTCTTAAATCGGTTACTAATTGTTCTTTGTTTCCTGTAAAAGTTCCGGCAGTCATTTGATTAACATGAAAACGCTCCTGCTCATTCATGATGTCATCTAATGACGGAACGGGAGGCTGCAATCCTTTACGATCGTTTCTGATTAAGTTTAAAAACATTTGGTACAAACTTGTAGACAGAAGGTCTGCCTCTTCGTTTGTATCTGCTGCAATTACATTGACACAAGCCATTGTTTTTGGTTTATCCAAATATTCTGATGGTTGAAAATTTTCTCTGTAAAACTCAAATGCCTGAATCATTAGTTTCGGGGCAAAATGTCCGGCAAAGGCATACGGAAGTCCATATGCTGCAGCCAAAGCGGCACTATCCATACTTGATCCTAAAATCCAGATTGGGACTTTTAAACCTTCTGCCGGGAATGCGCGGACTTTCCCTGTGGCATTTTCTTCTGAAAAGTATTCCTGAAGCTTACTTACATTCTGCGGGAATCGTTGTGCCTGCTCAAAAAAATCTTTACGTATTGCTTCGGCAGTTGGCTGATCTGTTCCTGGTGCTCTTCCTAATCCTAAATCAATTCGGTTGGGATAAAGCGTTTCTAAAGTTCCGAATTGCTCGGCCACTACTAAAGGAGAATGATTGGGAAGCATAACTCCGCCAGAACCTACCCGAATATTTTGCGTCTGACTTGCTATATAACCTATTAAGACTACTGTTGCTGTACTTGCAACGTGAGCCATATTGTGATGTTCTGCCAGCCACATTCTTTTGTATCCGATTTTGTCGGCTAGTTGGGCAATGTCTTTTGTTTTTTGAAATGTTTCTGTGGCGTTGCTATCCTGAGTGATTATCGCGAGCTCTAATATGGAGACTGAAATTGGTTTTTTCATATATAAATAAGGCTAAGATGCAAAATTAAGTCATTTATACGAATGCCAATTATTTCTAATGTTAATAGAATTATAATATTATATATGGTACTAAATGACGAAAATTAACCAGAAAAGGAAATTGGCAGCTGTCTTTTACCTCCTCTAACATTTATCCGGATTATTTCTTATTGCCTAAAATTATTTTTAATACTTCAATCTGTAGCTACTTATTTATTTGAATAAAAATCTGTTTATGAGTTGTTTCTCCGTCATTCTTTATTTTCAAATCCGCATTGTATTCTATTTCGAACTTTGAGGAAGTCTTAATATTTAATGAAATATCAAGATTTCTGAAAGTTTCAGGAATTTCGGGAAGTTGAATGGTAACGTTGACCTCTTTATCTTTCTTTTTAAAATCAACTTTAATTCGGTCTCTTAACCAGATATATTCACATACTTCCTGCCAGGGCGCCATCCAGACAGAATCATTTCCATTTACTCCGTATTCATTGGCAAGTGCCGTCATATAATATTTAAAATCCGGGAAACGCATACTTAAGTTCCAGAGATTTCCATTTCCTGTTCCGTGCGTAAATTCATTAAACCAAACAGGATCTTTTTGTTTTACAAGAGAATCTATTGTTTTTAAATAGCGATCCATTGTTTTAAAACTAATAGTATCTAGCGAACTTTGCACAAAAGTTCTTGCTGAAATCAATTTCTCCAGATTTACTTTTGTATTTACTTTGTACACCGGTCCTGCACCATAATAAGATGCCACAGAAAGATACCCATTATTAAGCGCTTCTTTTTCATATTCTAAATAATACTTCGCATCCCCTTCGCCACCCGGAACTACGAAATGTGACATGGTAAAATTCAGATTTTCTTTTATTGACTTGGTGTTATGGGTAACTTCTCTCAGATAATTTGTGCCGTGTTTTGTAGCATGATGTAAACTATGATTAAAAATATCCCAGCCTGCATTATTCATTTCGCGAACTTCTTCCCATGAAAGATGACCCCGATTCGAAGGTTCACTTCTGAGAGATCCCGCATTTATTGCCAGAGCCAATTTGAAAGAAATTTTATTTCCAAATCCGTCAGAATAAAAAAGTCCTTTCGATTCTGTCCCGTCTCCTCCCTGATCTATTTTCCATTCATTTGTATTTGAAGCACTAATTTTTCCTCCATTCAATAAAGGAAAAGCCGTTAAATAAGCCGATCGGTAACCATCATCGAGCGTAAAGCTATAAGCAAAATGTTTGTTATACTTCAAAGGAGATGGTATAATATCAACTTTGGCAGCAGATTTTAATTTTATTTTAAATGAAATCGTTTTTGATTTAGTAGAATCACTCTTGATTTCATTTGAAAAACCAGCAAAACTTACAAAGACTATTGCAATTAAAAGTAGAATACGTTTTGACATAACTTTTAGAGATTCATTTTCGATCTAAAAATACATTTCTTTTTTAAAAATATATTTTAAAATTGGAGATGCTGTAAATAATTTCCTTTAAGTCAAAAAGTCAACTGATTTTAAGCCTAAATTTGTATTCAAAATTCGAATTTCGCTTTATCTGCAAATGACACATAAAATATTAATTATAGACGACGAGGAAAAACTACGAAGTCTTTTGGTACGCATAGTAAAATCTGAAGGATTCGAAGTTTTTGAAGCCAAAGATTTAAAATCCGGTTTTAAAAAACTGGAGCAAACAGAAATTGATGTTGTTTTGTGTGATGTAAAATTACCTGATGGAAACGGTGTTGATTTTGTGCAAAATATAAAAAGCAGTTTTGCTTTAACGGAAGTTATTTTACTAACCGCTTTCGGAAATATTCCCGACGGCGTTCAGGCCATGAAAAACGGTGCTTTTGATTATATTGTAAAAGGTGATGACAATGAAAAAATTATTCCGCTTCTCTATAAAGCAGTAGAAAAAGTGCAATTGCAGAAAAAAGTACAACAGTTAGAGAAAAGAATTGGCGATAAATATTCGTTTGATACCATTATAGGAAAATCCAAAGCAATTGAGCAAGTTATTGATTTAGCAAAAAAAGTAGCCAAAACCGATTCGACTGTATTGCTTACCGGTGAGACGGGAACAGGAAAAGAGGTTTTTGCACAGGCCATTCATGAAAATAGTAACCGTATTGGTAAATCTTTTGTGGCGCTCAATTGCAGTACTTTCAGTAAAGAAATTTTAGAAAGTGAACTTTTCGGCCATAAACAAGGCGCTTTTACCGGAGCATTAAAAGACAAAAAAGGTTTTATCGAAGAAGCTAACGGCGGAACTTTGTTCTTAGATGAAATTGGTGAAATGCCGATTGAATTACAAGCTAAACTATTACGGGTTTTAGAAACCAACGAATACATTCCGGTTGGTGAAACGACTTCAAAAAAATCAAATTTCAGGTTAATTGCAGCAACAAACAGAGACTTAAAATTAGAAAGTGATGAACACCGTTTTCGTTCTGATTTGTATTTCAGGCTGAATATCTTTGAGATTAAACTGCCTTCTTTAAAAGAAAGAGTTAAAGACATTCCCCTTTTAATTACTTTTTTTGCTAAACAGTTTTCTGAAAAAACGAATAAAAAATTATTATCTGTTTCTGATGATTTTATTCAGAAATTAGAAAATTATTCCTGGCCGGGAAATATCCGTGAACTTAAAAATATTATAGAACGTTCGGTCATTTTAAGTGATACAGTTTTAACTTCTGATGTTTTACCGTATGAAATTCAGCAGGAATCCGAAAAAACCTCCAAATCGATGTCTGCTTTTTCTATGCAGAGTATTGAGAAACTGCATATTCAAAAGGTTTTAAATTACACCAAAGGGAATAAAGCAGAAACAGCAAGATTGCTGGAAATTGGAATTGCGACTTTGTATCGCAAAATAGAAGAGTACAATTTATAGATTACGCTCCTGCAATCCCGAAGTTCGGGACAAAACCTTGTAGGTTTAATTAATATCAAAATATTTAAAGTTTTACATAGATACCTACAGGTTTTGGAAACCTCGCAGGAATAAAAAACCTTATCGTTTTAATAAAAGCTTATCATTTTGATAGGCTTTTTTTGTGCTCAATTTTTGGCACAAAATAATAACCTCTTATTTTACAACACCTTAACTACACTTCGCCATTTTCGGAACATCTTTTGGCATAAGGAGGAAGAACATAAAAATTCTTCTCATGAAAAATCAAGTTAATACCATCTACAAACAAGCCGAACGGTTCGCAGAAATTACCAAAAAATCGATTATATCCGGCAATATTGTTCGGGCAAAAAAATGTTTAGCACTTGCTGAACGTCTATTGGTTACCGGAAGTATCGAAACTAAAAATGCTATTTCTAACGTGTACATTTTCTCGGTTTCCTCTTTTATGGAAATGCGACACTGCAATATTTCTCACCTTTTTCCGCAAACACTAAGGGCAGAATATATCAAACAAGTTAATGCTTCCGGAGTATAGTGTGAGATGTAAGTTGTGAACTGTAAGATGTCTGCATTCACTTTTCACAACTTACATTTTAGTTCTCAAATAATCATAAATCTAAAATCATTTATATGTTAATCACCTTTTTTTTACTCGCACTGGCAGTTCTACTCTTTGCGATTTGTTTTAAATCGATTGAACTTTTTGAAAAAATCTAAATCATGACAGCACTCTTTATTGTTTCTATCGCCGTTTTCGTCTATTTGGTGTACGTATTAATTAAACCAGAAAAATTTTAATTGTGTAAAAATGTAAAAAGTGAAATGTTAGATGTATTTACAAATCACATCTCACTTTTTACGATTCACATTTCACATCTTACAAAAAATAAAATTATGAATACAGAATTATTAGGAGTCATTGGCATTTTTATTCTGACAATTGTTTTAGCAATTCCTTTCGGGAAATACATTGCTAAAGTTTTCTTGGGAAATAAAACACTTCTCGACCCGATTTTCAATCCACTTGAAAAATTTATTTTTAAAATCAGCGGCATCAATCCGGCTGAAGAAATGAACTGGAAACAGCATTTAAAAGCACTTTTGAGTATTAACATGGTGTGGTTTTTTCTTTGCTTTTTTGTGCTAATGTTTCAGGGTTCCTTATTTCTAAACCCCGATAATAATCCGAATATGTCGCCGGATCTGGCATTTAATACTGCCATTTCATTTGTTGTCAATTGCAATCTACAACATTACTCAGGCGAAAGCGGTGTTTCGTATTTATCACAAATGCTATTAATGTTTTTACAATTTGTTTCGGCCGGAGTCGGAATTGCCGCAGCTGCTATGGTCTTTACAGCAATGAAAGAGAGAACCACAGAGAAACTGGGAAATTTCTACAATTATTTCATCAAAAGCTGTACTCGTATTTTACTCCCGCTTTCTGTAATTGTAGCAACCGTTCTTGTTTTTAGCGGAACTCCCATGACATTTGAAGGAAAAGATGCGATTACCACTTTACAAGGAGATACTGTAGAAGTTTCCCGCGGACCCGCCGCCGCCTTTATTGCGATTAAACATATTGGTACAAACGGTGGTGGTTTCTTCGGAGCAAACTCAGCGCATCCTTTAGAAAATCCGACTTATTTAACCAATGCTGTTGAACTTTGGGCGCAGATGATTGTTCCGTTTGCCATGATTTTTGCGCTTGGGTTTTTCCTCAACAAAAGAAAATTCTCCTATATCATTTTTGGTGTAATGACCGTTGGATTTTTGCTGCTTGTAATTCCGACCATTTCAAGTGAACTTAACGGAAATCCTGCGATCGAAAGAATGGGAGTTGCTCAGACAACCGGCGCGATGGAAGGAAAAGAAGTCCGTTTTGGACCTGCAGTTTCGGGATTCTGGAGTATTGCCACAACTGTAATTTCTACAGGATCTGTAAACAGTATGCATGATAGTTCAATGCCGGTTTCCGGTACAATGGAAATGCTGGCAATGATGGTAAATGCTTTCTATGGCGGATGCGGCGTTGGTATTTTGAACTTCTATATCTTCATTATTCTGGCGGTATTCATTTCCGGATTAATGGTTGGCAGAACTCCTGAGTTTTTAGGAAAGAAAATCGAAGCCCGCGAAGTTAAAATTGCTGCTTTTATTGCGATTCTTCATCCGTTATTAATATTATCAGGAACAGCTTTGGCTTCTTATTTCGCTGCAAATGATAGTGCAATGGGTTACTGGTTTAGCGGAAATGCAACAGGCTGGCTGAACAATCCGGGAAATCACGGATTCTCTGAAATGTTATATGAATATACATCGAGTGCTGCAAACAACGGTTCTGGTTTTGAAGGTTTAGGAGATAACAATCCGTTTTGGAATATCACTACGGGAATTGTTTTACTATTAAGTCGTTTCATTCCAATCATTGGGCCTTTGGCAATTGCCGGATTATTAGCCAATAAAAAATACATTCCCGAAAGTGCAGGAACTTTAAAAACAGATACATCCATTTTTGGAATTATGATTTTTGCTGTGATCGCGATTATTGCTGCACTTTCTTTCTTTCCTGCGTTGGCTCTTGGACCATTGGCAGAGTATTTTACACTGAAATAATAATTCATTTTTAATGCTAAAACTATTTTAAACACATAGGAATTCAATATCTAAAAAAGGAAAGTAGAAAAAACAAGTTTTCACACATAAATAAAATGATGAACAAGACAATTTATTTCAACATAGCCCGTGGTTTCAACCACGGGAACACAGATTAAGATATGTTTTTTACAAATGATTTCAACCACGATACAAAATTACGATATACGTTGCGTCCCAACGGTTGAAACCGTTGGCTATGTCTAAAATCTATGGGTTAAAAAATCAATGCATAACATTTTACATAAAGAAAAAATGACAACTAATAAATCCACATCATTGTTTGAAAGTCAGCAGGTAAAAGAAGCTTTATTGCAGTCTTTTGTAAAGCTGAATCCAAAAATGATGATCAAAAATCCGGTAATGTTTACCGTAGAAATAGGAACTGCAATTATGTTTGTCGTTTGTGTTTCCATATTAATGGGCGCAAACGATCAGGGCAGTTTTATTTACAATTTAATTGTTTTCTTAATCTTACTCGCAACGCTTTTGTTTGCCAATTTCGCCGAAGCTATTGCAGAAGCCAGAGGAAAAGCACAAGCCGACAGTTTAAGAAAAACCCGTGAAGAGACTCCCGCAAAATTGGTGAAAAGTGAAAAGTCAAATGTAAAAGGTCAGCCCGATACATTTCACATTTTACATATTTCATCTTCACAATTAAAAAAAGACGATATTTTCATTTGTGAAGCCGGCGATTTAATTGCTGCCGATGGTGAAATTATTGAAGGACTTGCCACAATTGATGAAAGTGCCATTACCGGAGAAAGTGCTCCAGTGATTCGCGAAGCTGGCGGAGATAAATCTTCGGTTACCGGCGGGACAAAAGTTTTATCGGATAAAATCAAAGTAAAAGTAACCTCAGAACCTGGAGAAAGCTTTTTGGATAAAATGATTGCTTTGGTGGAAGGTGCAAGCCGTCAAAAAACGCCAAACGAAATTGCATTGACTATTCTTTTAGCTGCTTTTACCTTAATATTTATAATTGTCTGCGTGACATTGAAACCGTTTGCCGATTATGCAAATGCGCCGATTACAATTGCGGCTTTTATCTCGCTTTTTGTTTGTCTTATTCCGACCACAATTGGCGGATTACTTTCTGCTATCGGAATTGCTGGAATGGACAGAGCTTTGCGTGCCAACGTAATTACAAAATCTGGTAAAGCGGTTGAAACTGCCGGAGATATTGATGTTTTACTTTTAGACAAAACCGGAACTATCACAATTGGAAACCGAAAAGCAACCAATTTTTATCCGACAAAAGGAATTGCTTTTGATGATTTTGTGAAATCTGCTGTTTTGAGTTCACTTGCTGATGATACTCCGGAAGGAAAAAGTATTTTGGAACTTAGTAAGATGTTAGATATAAATAGTAAAATGGAATCAGACATTTCACATTTTACAGAAAACATTTCACAAACCATCAAATTTACTGCTGAAACCAGAACTTCGGGTGTGATTTTAAAAGACGGAACCAATATTCGAAAAGGTGCGCAAGACGCTGCAAAGAAAATTGCAGAACAAGCCGGAAATCATTTTCCTGAAGATACAGCGCAACAAGTCATTACCATTTCGTCTAACGGAGGCACGCCTTTGGTTGTCCTTAAAAACAATCAGATTCAAGGAGTTATTGAATTGCAGGACATCATTAAAACCGGAATGAAAGAACGTTTTGAGCGCTTGCGCCGAATGGGAATTAAAACGGTTATGGTGACGGGAGATAATCCATTAACTGCCAAATTTATTGCTGAAAAAGCCGGAGTCGATGATTTTATTGCTGAAGCAAAACCGGAAGACAAAATGAATTACATCCGTAAAGAACAGGCAGAAGGACGTCTTGTTGCCATGATGGGTGACGGAACAAACGACGCTCCTGCCCTTGCTCAGGCGAATGTTGGCGTGGCTATGAACAGCGGAACACAAGCAGCCAAAGAAGCTGGAAATATGGTCGATCTGGATAATGATCCAACAAAACTTATTGAGATTGTTGAAATTGGAAAACAACTTTTAATGACTCGAGGAACGTTAACGACTTTTTCAATCGCGAATGACGTTGCCAAATATTTTGCTATTGTTCCGGCACTTTTCATTACTGCGATTCCTGCCTTACAAGGTTTGAATATTATGCATTTGCATAGTCCGGAAAGTGCGATTTTATCGGCCGTGATTTTTAATGCGATTATCATTCCGATTTTAATTCCGCTTGCGCTGAAAGGCGTAGAATATCGTCCGATTGGGGCAAGTGCGATTTTAAAACGTAATCTTTTGATTTATGGACTTGGTGGATTGATTGTTCCTTTTATCGGAATAAAATTGATTGATTTACTTGTAGCGCTTTTTATTTAGTGAAATGTGATTTGTAAAATGTAAAATGACGAACTCAAAAAACACAGACAACAATTTACAAATCACTTTTTACATCTAACATTTCACTTCTAACATTTTACATAAACAAAAAATGAAAAACATATTTTCTATACTAAAACTTACCGTAGTGACTTTAATTCTGTTTGCGGTTATTTATCCCTTATCTATTTACGGAATTGCCCAATTAGCTCCAAATCACGGAAAAGGGGAAACGATTTCTGTTAACGGAAAAGTTGTTGGTTATCAAAAAATCGGACAGAAGTTCGATAAATCGAATTATTTCTGGGGAAGACCTTCGGCTGTTGATTACAATGCGGCGGGAAGTGCCGGAAGCAATAAAGGTCCGGGCAACGCTGATTATCTGGCTTTGGTTCAGAAAAGAATTGATACCTTATTATTAGTACATCCATATTTGAAAAAATCTGAAATTCCAGCTGATATGGTAACGGCTTCTGGAAGTGGTTTAGATCCGAATATTTCTCCGCAAGGCGCTTTGATTCAGGTAAAACGTGTTGCTAAAGAAAGAAAATTAGATGAAACTAAAGTAAAAGCTTTGGTAGAATCTAAAATTAATACTGCCGTTGTTGGCCCTGAAACTGTTAATGTTTTGGAGTTGAATATTGCGCTTGATCAATTACGCTAAAAAAGCTACTAAGGTGCTGAGATGCTAAGGTTCTAAGTTTCCTATATCACGCAGTTATCGTGTAGTTTGTCATCCTGACGAAGGAAGGATCTCCGCGAGTAACTCGATAAAGATTGATGAATTACTGTGTGGAGCTTCTTGCGGAGATTTCTCCTTGTCGAAATGACAAACAGAAGGTAATTGGAATCGAAAACTGAAATTATAATACCTACAAGGTTTTGTCCCGAAACTTCGGGATTGCAGGAACGAGCAGCCTCGAGAGCGGATTAGTGCCTAAAAAATCTATTTATAAATTAATTAAACCTCATCGGTTTGAATACCACAATTAAAAACAAAATGAAAAAAATAATATTTACTGCTTTAATCGCTTTCTGTTTTAGCAATTTACACGCACAAGAAGAAACTAAAAGTCCGTTTACGTTTTCGGGATATGTTGATGTTTATTATAGTTATGATTTTGCAAAACCTGAAAATCATACGCGTCCGGGATTTTTTTATAACTATAATAAAAGCAATGAAGTTAACCTCAACCTCGGAATGGCAAAAGTGAATTATTCTAAAGAAAACATTCGCGGAAATTTTGCTTTGATGGCGGGAACTTATGCCGAATATAATATGTCGGCCGAACAGAATTTATTGAAAAATATTTATGAAGCTAATGTTGGTGTAAAGATTTCGAAAACCCATAATTTATGGATTGACGCCGGAATTATGCCGTCGCATATTGGTTTTGAAAGCGCGATTGGAAAAGATTGTGCAACGCTTACGCGAAGTATTCTTGCCGAAAATTCACCTTATTATGAAACAGGCGTAAAAATTGGTTATACCTCTGAATCCGGAAAATGGTATTTGGCAGCAATGTATTTAAACGGCTGGCAGAGAATTCAGAAAGTAGAAGGAAATCAGACTCCGGCTTTTGGAACGCAGGTTACGTATAAACCATCTGAAAATGTTACTTTAAATTGGAGTACGTATGCTGGAAATGAGCAACCTGATATTGAAAAAAAATGGCGTTATTTTAATGACTTTTACGGGCAATTTAAGCTTAGCGAAAAAACAAATATTACAGCTGGTTTTGATATTGGTTCTCAGCAATCGGCTAAAGACAGTAATAAATACGATACCTGGTTTTCGCCAATTTTGGTTTTACAATACAAGCCGACAGATAAGATTCAGCTGGCAGCGCGCGGTGAATATTACAGCGACGAAAAAGGTGTTATCATCGCGACAGAAACTCCAAACGGATTTAAAACTTACGGATTTTCAGCTAACTTTGATTATTTAGTTTCTGATAATGTGATGTTTAGAGTCGAAGCCAGAAACCTTTCGGGCAAAGATGAAATTTTCACGAAAAGCAATCTGCCAACAGACTCAAATACATTTTTAACAACATCATTGGCGATTTCATTTTAGCTTTAGGCTATAAGCTTTAAGCAATAGGCTAAAAAGTCAAATTGCTTAAAGCTTACTGCTTATAGCATAAAGCAATTTTTATGGAACAGAAAAATAATAACGCACAGCACTTTCTCGATTTGATTCAGAAATCACGAAAGGGAAAATTTAAAATCTACATTGGGATGAGCGCCGGTGTGGGGAAAACTTTCCGTATGTTACAGGAAGCGCATTCGTTATTGAAAAACGGAATCGACGTCAAAATCGGTTATATTGAAACGCACCGTCGAAAGGAAACGCATGAATTATTAACTGGTCTGCCGATTATTCCGAGGCGGACTATTTTTTATAAAGGAAAGGAACTTGAAGAACTCGACGTTCAGGCCATTATCAATCTGCGCCCCGAAGTCGTAATTGTCGATGAACTGGCACATACCAATATTGAAGGAAGCAAAAACGAAAAACGTTGGCAGGATGTTCTCGAGATTCTCGAAGCGGGAATTAATGTGATTTCAGCTGTGAATATTCAACATATTGAAAGCTTAAACGAAGACGTAAAACGCATTACAGGAATTGATGTGCAGGAAAGAATTCCGGATAATGTACTTCGAATTGCAGATGAAGTGGTAAATATCGATTTGACTTCTGAAGATTTGATTGCGCGTTTGAAAGAAGGAAAAATTTACACTGCCGATAAGATTCAGACGGCGTTGGCTAACTTTTTTAAATCGGAACAAATTCTGCAATTGAGAGAATTAGCTTTGAAAGAAGTGGCAAGTCAGGTTGTTCGGAAAGTAGAAAATGAAGTTCCACAAATTAATGCCTTAAAACATGAAAAATTATTGGCATGCATTAGCAGTAACGACAAAACTGCCAAAATTGTAATTAGAAAAACTGCCCGCCTGGCAAGTTACTATAACGGAATCTGGTATGTTTTGTATGTGGAAACCCCAAAGGAAAGCAGTACGAGAATCGCACTCGATAAACAACGCCATCTAATTAATAATTTTAAACTCGCCGTGCAATTGGGTGCCGAAGTAATTAAAATAGAAAACGAAAATATTGCCAATGCGATTCTGACAACCGTTGAAGAAAAACAAATTACAACTGTCTGTATTGGAAAGCCACATTTGAATTTATTTAAAGTAATTTTGTCTACAACAATTTTCAGGCGTCTGCTAAACAAACTGTCTTTATCAAACGTCGATCTTGTTATTTTGTCTTAAAGGTTAAACCATATAAGTCATATAAGAAAAATGTAAGCCGATTGTGTTTTTAAAGTATAAAAAGCTTATCAGCACAATCTTTTAAATGAACTTATATTACTTATATGGTTCAAAAAATATGTTTTTATGAGAATTAAAACCAAATTGAATCTGGGTGTCGGATTATTATTTTTGATGATTATCATTCTTTCGCTGGTTAGCGCTTATTCTGTTTTTTTGATCAAAGAGGATACAGAGAATATTCTGAAATCGAATTATAATACGCTGGAATATTCGCGTAATATGATTTTTGCTTTAGATGAAATTAAATCAGATTCAAAAGAAACAATTTTGAATTTTGAAGAAAATCTTAAAAAACAAACTTTAAACATAACCGAACCCGGCGAAAAGCAGGCAACCGAAAAATTGAAATCCAGTTTTGCGCTTTTAGAAAAAAACAGTTCAGATGAAAAAATAAAAACACAGATTCGTCAGGACATTTTTGCTATTATGAAGCTCAATCTCGATGCCATCAAACAAAAGAGCGACATTGCTAAACATTCTGCCGAAACTGCCAATCTTTCTATCGCTATTGTTGGAAGTTTATGTTTTTTAATTGCGTTTAATTTACTTGTCAATTTGCCGAATAATATTGCTAATCCTATTCGTGAATTAACGTGGAGTATTAAAGAAATTGCCAATAAAAATTATTCGGAACGTGTACATTTTACGAGTCACAGCGAATTTGGAGATCTGGCCAAATCGTTTAATACGATGGCACAAAAGCTGGAAGAATATCATGACAGCAATGTCTATAAACTTCTTTTTGAGAAAAAACGACTGGAGACTTTAATTAATAATATGAATGATCCGATTATTGGTTTGGACAATGACGGAGTTGTTTTGTTTGCCAATGATGAAGCACTGAAAATTATTGGTTTAAAATCAGAAGATGTGACAGGGAAAAACGCTGCTGACCTCGCCACTGCAAATGATTTGATTCGTTCTTTGATTTTGAAAGAAACTGATGAAATTTCAAAAAAACAGCCTCTGAAAATTTTTGCTAATGCAAAAGAAAGTTATTTCGAAAAAGAAACTGTCAACATTACCATAACGCCGACAGGTGAAGAAAAAGAAATCAATATTGGAGATGTAATTATTCTTCGAAATATTACGCTTTTTAAAGAACTGGATTTTGCCAAAACAAATTTTATCGCTACTGTTTCACATGAATTAAAAACGCCGATCGCTTCTATAAAACTGAGTTTACAATTGCTCGAAAATGCCAAAACCGGCGATATGAATGACGACCAGAAACAATTGGTAGAAAGTATAAAAGATGATAGTCAGCGTTTGCTGAAAATTACAGGTGAATTATTGAATTTATCACAACTTGAAACGGGAAATATCCAATTGAATATTGAGAAAAGTAATCCGTATGCGATTGTAAATTACGCCGTTGAAGCGGTAAAAGTCCAGGCAGATCAGAAACAGATTCAGTTAATCATCGATGCTGATGAAAACCTGAAAGATGTAAAAGCCGACAGCGAAAAAACAGGCTGGGTTTTAATTAATTATTTATCGAATGCGATTCGGTATTCGTCTGAAAAAAGTACGATTCTCATTAAATTAAAAGAGGAAAACAATCAAACCGTTTTTCAGGTTATTGATACCGGAAAAGGAATTGAACCGAGATATAAAGACAAAGTTTTTGATAAATACTTCCAGATTCCGGGCAGTCCAAAATCAGGAACGGGTTTAGGTTTAGCAATCAGTAAAGAATTTATCGAAGCCCAAAACGGAAGTGTTGGAGTTGAAAGTAATTTGGGATTGGGGAGTACGTTTTGGTTTGCGTTGAAGGTGTGAATTTTTCGCCTGAATTCACGAATTTTGGTTAAATAATTCGTGATTCGTGGCAAAAAAAATTACGCATTCGAAGTATTATTCTTAATCTCTCGAACTTCACGTTTCAATTCCAAAAGTAAATCTTTCATGGTTTCTGTTTCGTTCAGTTCTTGTTTTTTGTCTGACCGGCCGATGTTGCATTCGTATTCCCAAATCTCCAAAATATCAGAAGCTTTCACTTCATAATTCGGATAGAAACTATTGTCTGATTCTAACACCAAAGCATTCTTTTTGTTTTTATTGAGACGTTTATAGACCATTCCTTCATTTTTGGTAATCAGGATATACGTTTTTCCATCCATTACCTCACCCAGTCTTTCCACATAACGGCCAATAATAATCGAACCGTCTTCGTGCGGAGGCATTGAATCTCCTTCAACAGGAAATCCGCGGTGTTTTCCCGGACCTAAAAATGGAAGCGAAATTTGCTGCAGACTCTCAATATATTCGGGATCGGCATATCCGTTTAGGTAACCTGCTTTTGCTTTTTGAGATACAATTTCGATAAAATTTTCTCCAAAACTGTCCACTTGTATCGGTAAAATAAGTCGGTTGCCTTCTAGTCTTATCAAATTTTGCACATCAATTTTACGAATATCGACCGATAATATCAAGTCGATACTCATATGAAAATACAAGGCAATTTTCTTTAAGATATCATACGGTGCTTCCGAAGTTCCATCTTCGTATTTCACGTATCTTCCTCTTGTAATACTAAGGTTTTGAGCTAATTTTTCTTGTGATATTTTATGCTTAACCCTTAACGCTCTGATGTTGTCTGAAAATAAGGACATAATAAATTTGTTATAATTTGGAACAGCAAATATACAAAAAAATGTTACCACCTGTACTAATTTTGTTCCATACCAAAACAAAAAAAGGAAAATGGCAAGGGCAATTGTACATATGGATCTGGATACTTTTTTTGTATCCTGCGAAAGACGCACCAACTCTGAACTCAATGGTATTCCGCTGATTATAGGCGGAGGCGAGCGCGGTGTTGTGGCTTCTTGTTCGTATGAAGCCCGCAAATTTGGAGTGCGTTCTGCCATGCCAATTGCCATGGCGATGAAACTTTGTCCGCAGGCCAAAATAATGAAGGGTGACATGGAATTGTATTCCCGATTATCGCATGATGTTACCGAAATTCTTCAGGAACAAGCACCTGTTCTGGAAAAAGCAAGTGTCGATGAATTTTATATGGACATTACCGGAATGGACCGCTTTCACGGAAGTTATAAATGGACGGATGAACTGGCACAAAAAGTAATTAAAGAAACCGGACTTCCCATTAGTTTTGCACTTTCTGTAAATAAAACCGTTTCTAAAATCGCAACCGGCGAAGGTAAACCGGTAGGAAACCTTGAAATTCCTGAACATAAAGTTCAAGGGTTTTTAAATCCGCTTTCGATTCAGAAAATTCCAATGGTAGGAACGGTGACTTTTCAGCTTTTGTCGCGAATCGGTGTTCGCAAAATTCAGACTTTAGCAGAAATGCCGGCTGAAGTTTTACAACAGATGATCGGGAAAAATGGTCTGGATATCTGGAAAAAAGCCAATGGAATCGACCATAAGCCGGTAGAAGCTTACAGCGAAAGAAAATCAATCTCGACCGAACACACATTTTCTCAGGACACTATTGATATTGCCAAATTAAAAAGAGTGCTTTTAGGAATGGTCGAAAAACTGGCTTTTCAGCTTCGTTCAGAAGAATGGCTTACCTCGACGGTTACAGTCAAAATTCGCTACGCCAATTTTGATACCGAAACCAAACAATGCCGGGTACAATATACTTCTGCAGATCATGTTTTAACCAAAAATGTCATGGAACTTTTTGAGAAACTTTATCAGCGTCGTATGCGTCTGCGTTTAATTGGTGTTCGCTTTAGCGGATTAGTTCGCGGCACTTATCAAATTGATCTTTTTGAAGATACCCAGGAAATGCTGGCGCTGTATGCTGCTATGGATAAAATGAAAAGCCGTTACGGATTTGATGCTGTAATGCGCTGTGCAGGAGCTTCTTTTAAACCAAATACTAAAGATGAAATTTTAAAACGTATAAAATAATGTACCTCAATTGCCATTCTTATCATTCTCTGCGTTACGGCACAATTCCGCTTGACAAACTTGTTAAGCAGGCGGTTTTGTGCGGTATAAAAGCAATGGCACTTACGGACATTAATACCGTAACGGGAATTTATGATTTTATAAAAATGTGTGGCGAAAAAGACATCAAACCTTTGGTTGGAATGGAATTTCGATATAATCATCAACTGCGATATATTGGTCTGGCAAAAAATGCAGAAGGCCTGGGCGAAATGAACCGCTTTTTAACCGAATATAATTTCAGCGGAGAACCTCTGCCCTTTTCTGCTCCAGAATTCGAATCGGTTTTTATAATTTATACCTTAGAAAATGCTCCGGAAGTACTTCATGAAAATGAATTTATTGGTGTTCGTCCCGAAGAAGTTTCAGGTTTATTGACTTCAAAACATAAAAATAAAATCACCAAAATGGTGGTATTACAGCCTGTTACCTTTTCAGAAAAAAAAGAATACAATCTGCATAAAGTACTGCGTGCCATTGACACCAATATTATTTTGTCCAGACTTACCGAATCTGATTTTTGTAAAACTTCAGATTATATGGTTCCGACCGAATCATTGTTGCCTTTTTATGAAAAATATCCTGAGATCATTCTCAACACACAAAAGATTATTGATGCTTGTAATTTTAAATATGCTTTTTCAATTAAAAGAAACAAACAATTCTTTACGGAAAGCCGGGAGGAAGATATCAAAATGCTTACCGAATTGGCCATGCAGGGTTTTGAATGGCGTTACGGAAAAGAAAATATAATCGCAAAAAAACGTGTAGAAAAAGAATTAAAAGTTATTGATGAATTAAAATTCAGCGGTTATTTTTTAATTACCTGGGATATTATTCAATACAGCAACAGTCAGGGTTTTATGCACATCGGGCGCGGAAGCGGTGCCAACAGCATTATAGCCTATTGCCTCGGAATTACAGATATCTGCCCTATTGAACTTGATTTGTATTTTGAACGTTTTTTAAACCTCAACAGAAAAAGTCCGCCCGATTTTGATATCGACTGGAGCTGGCAGGAACGGAATGTTATTTTAGAATACATCTTTGCAAAATATGGTAAAAATCATGTTGCGTTTTGCGGTACGAATGTCGAATTTAAATACCGTTCTATTTTTAGGGAAGTGGGAAAAGTTTTTGGTCTTCCAAAAGAAGAACTGGATGTACTTGCTAAAAATCCCGAGGAACTTCATCCCACAAATAAGATTGTAAAACTGGTTCAGGAATATGGGCATATGATGCAAAAATATCCGAACCAACGCAGTATGCACGCTTGCGGAATTCTTATTTCTGAAGAACCGCTGACTAATTATACGCCACTCGAAATGCCTCCAAAAGGTTTTCCTATCGTACTTTTTGATATGCATATTGCCGAGGATATTGGTTTTGACAAATTTGATATCCTAAGCCAGCGCGGTATCGGACATATTGATGACAGTGTCAAACTGATTCAAAAGAACCGTGGCATAAAGGTGGATATCCGCGATACTTCGATTTCTAAAGATGAAGCTTTATGCAATGCTCATTTGGCAAAAGGAAACACGATTGGCTGTTTTTATATCGAAAGTCCAGCCATGCGAGGCCTGTTACGCCGATTAAATTGCGATAATTATAAAGTTCTGGTGGCGGCTTCGTCTATTATTCGTCCCGGTGTAGCACAATCCGGAATGATGAAAGAGTATATTTTCAGACATAATTATCCTACTCAGTTTGAATATTTTCATGAAGTTTTTAAGGAGCAGCTTGGTGAAACATACGGGATTATGGTTTATCAGGAAGACGTTATTAAAATCGCGCAGCATTATGGCGGACTTCCGGCTGCAGACGGCGATATTCTGCGTCGGGCCATGTCTGGAAAAGGCCGTTCTAAAGAAGCCTTACAGAGAGTAAAAGATAATTTCTTTGCTTGTTGCGCCAAAAAAGGACATCCTGAAACTTTGAGTCAGGAAATTTACCGCCAGATCGAGTCTTTTGCCGGATATTCTTTCTGCAAGGCGCACTCGGCTTCTTATGCTGTTGAAAGTTACCAGAGTTTGTATCTAAAAGTGTATTATCCTGTGGAATTTATGACAGCGGTCATCAACAATCAGGGCGGTTTTTACAGAACCGAAGTTTATGTACACGAAGCACGTATGTCCGGAGGAATGGTTCATAATCCTTGTGTAAATAAAAGTGAATATCAAACGACTTTGTACGGTACTGATATTTACTTGGGTTTTATGCATCTGCAAAGCCTGGAGTCTAAAATTGCTTTTTTAATTGAAGCTGAAAGAGAAGAAAACGGCGACTATCTTTCTTTGGAAGATTTTATTAACCGCATCCCGATTGGAATTGAAGGTATTAAAATCCTGATTTTTATTGGTGCTTTTCGTTTTACCGGAAAAACCAAAAACCAGCTTTTGGTTGTAGCCAGCCTGCTTTTAAACAATTATAAACCCGAGAACAGAAACTTAAAATTATTACAGGAACCGGCTAAAGAATTTACGCTTCCAGTTTTAGAACGCTCTGTTTTTGAAGATGCTTTTGATGAAATCGAATTACTGAGTTTTCCGGTTTCCTGTACCGTTTTTGATATTCTCCAGACTAAATACCGTGGCGATGTTATGGCAAAAGACTTGGTACAATATCATAAAAAACAAGTAAAAATGCTGGCTTATTTAATTTCGAGAAAACACGTTCCGACCAAAAGAGGTGCCATGTACTTTGGAACCTGGATCGATCATGAAGGTACTTATTTTGATACGGCACATTTTCCAGATTGTCTGGAAGAATATCCTTTTAAGGGTGGCGGCTGTTACCTTTTATTAGGAAATGTCGAAGTCGATTATCATTTTCCCACTATTACAATCACTAAAATGGCAAAAATGCCTTTTATTCCGGATCCGCGATATATGGATGCTAAAGATCAATACAAAACGCAAGGTCAGATTAAGGAAGATGTGAGCATGACCAATAGAAAACCGTATCCGCAGGAACATGAAATTAACATGCCGAGACACCGAATGAAATTTTAAAAAATGAAGATAATCATTTAACACACAGACACATCATTTTTTTGTACTTTAAAGAAAGTCAATTCATCTGTTTAAATACCACAGAAAATTAAATAACAGAAACAGAACATTTTACGTTATATCAAAATGAAGAAGCAGGAATATGCCATAGTAGATATCGAGACCACAGGCGGAAATGCCAGCCACAGCCGCATTACAGAAATCGCGATTATTATTCACGACGGAACCACTGTACTCGACCGTTACGAAACGCTTGTAAATCCCGAGAAAGATATTCCGCCTGCTATTTTTGGCCTTACCGGAATTAATAACGAAATGGTAGCTCACGCACCGATTTTCGATGATATTTCTGAGAAAGTCCTTGAAATGCTGACAGATCGTATTTTCGTGGCACATAATGTCAATTTCGATTATTCATTTGTTCGTCATCAATTGGAACAGGCAGGATTTAAATGGACAGCCAGAAAACTGTGCACCGTTCGTGCTGCCAGAAAAATCAAACCTGGATTGGGTTCTTACAGCTTAGGAAATCTTTGCAATTCTTTAAATATTGGTCTGGAAAACAGACATCGTGCGGGAGGAGACGCCGATGCCACTGCTCAATTATTTTCGCTTTTACGCGAATGGGATGATGAAGGCGTAATCGATAAAATGATTAAAAAAACAGCGCCGGATCAACGCTTACCACCCAACCTTCCGCCAGAAGATTTTAATGCCTTGCCGGAAAAACCAGGCGTATATTATTTCTACAATCAGGCGAAGAAAGTAATTTATGTCGGGAAGGCAATTAATTTAAAAAAACGTGTTACCTCCCATTTTACAGGAAACAATATCAAACCGCAACGTCAGCATTTCGTAAGGGATATTCACGGCATTTCATTTGAAGTCTGTGCTACCGAATTAATGGCCTTACTGTTGGAATGTACCGAAATCAAAAAACTCTGGCCGACTTACAACAGAGCTTTAAAACGTTTTGAAGGTAAATTTGGAATCTATCAATACGAGGCCAGAAATGGATACAAATATCTGGCAATAGGCAAAGTAAGTAAGTTTCAAATCTGTATTCACGAATTCAACAGTCTTCATGCCGGCATTAATTTATTGCGAAGTCTGGCAGAGCAATTTGAAATTGACCATCGTTTTTGCAAATATTCAAAACCGGAAGAAGGCGAGTTTTTTTATACTCCCGAAGTAAAAGAGCTTCCGGATGCCTTACTCCATAACGAACAAGTTGACAATGCCATTGATTTTTTATTGAACAACAGACCCACTTTTGCAATTATTGACAAAGGCAGATCGGCAGACGAACGAAGCTGTATCTGGATCGAAAATGGCCGTTTTCACGGAATGGGCTATATCCCGCGAGATGTTGCGATTAATGATCCGGAAGATGTTAAAAGTTATGTGACACTTTACAAAAGCAATCAATATATTGAGCAGCTAATTTTTGCTTACGCTGAAAAATATCCGGGTAAAGTGTTCTTTAACAAACACTTTCTAAGATAATAATTGTGATTTTATTTAGAAAAAAAATATTTTAAAGCTGTAAATTTAATATCGCAACATTTTTAACACATAGACGCAAAGATTAATTTATACAAAATACATAATAAATAAACTGATTATCGCATAACAGATGACAGGAATTAAATATGTGAAAAACGCTTTTATATTTCAAAAAACTATAGAAAAGTGTCGTGACTATGTGTGGAAATTTGATAAAGCGGTAATGACAACTAATAAAATCTACTATGAAAATAGCGACCTATAACGTAAACGGAGTCAACGGACGATTAAATGTTTTATTACAATGGCTGGAAGAAGCAAAACCCGATATTGTCTGTCTTCAGGAATTAAAAGCTCCTCAGGATAAATTTCCGATTAAGGCCATTAATGATGCAGGTTACAATGCCATCTGGCACGGACAAAAACAATGGAACGGCGTTGCCATACTGGCAAAAAATATGGAAATTGAAGAAATAACCCGTGTGCTTCCCGGAGACGAAGAAGATGTGCAAAGCCGGTATGTTGAAGCTTTGATTGGCGGAATTGTAGTTGCCTGTTTATATCTTCCGAACGGAAATCCGGCACCCGGACCCAAATTGGAATACAAACTAAAATGGTTTGATCGTCTGGCGCATCGGGCTGAAACGTTATTAAATTTAAAAGTGCCGGTGGTTTTGGTTGGCGATTTTAATGTGATGCCAACAGAACTCGATGTTTATAAACCCGAAAAATGGGTAAACGATGCCCTTTTTAGACCCGAAGTGAGAAAAGCTTTTAAAGATATCGTTTCGCAAGGATGGACAGATGCTATTAGAAAATTATATCCGGACCAGAAAATTTATACGTTCTGGGATTATTTCAGAAATGCTTATCAAAGAGATGCAGGACTTCGAATTGATCATTTTTTACTGAGTCCGCAATTAGCTAAGAAACTAAAATCTGGCGGCGTCGACCGTCACGTACGTGGCTGGGAAAAGACCAGTGATCACGCTCCTGTATGGATTGAAATTGACAAAAAATAAATAAAATCATGACATTATTTCAAGACACCGAATTATTTACTGCCGGTTTGGGAGGCAAAAAAATATTTGACATTCCTGATTCTGAATTGATTTTGATTGATAATTTTTTTACAAAAGAAGAATCGGATGTTTTTTATGAAAGACTGCTCCGTAAAACCAAATGGAGAGAATATCAAATGGAAATTTATGATAAAACGTATACCGTTCCCAGAATGATTGCCTGGTATGAGGATAAAGATAATCCCGGCGCAGATCCAAAAGGTCCTGACTGGACTTATGAATTATTAAAAATCCGCGGCCGCGTTGAAAAAGAAACCCAACTTGATTTTAATACTGTTCTGCTAAATTTATACCGTGATGGTAATGATGGTGTAGGCTGGCACAGTGATAAAGAACATAATACAGGACCTAATCCGATTATTGCTTCGGTAACATTTGGAGAAACAAGAATGTTCCGACTTCGTCATAAATACAGTAAAGAAATTCCTCAGGTGGAGATTCCGCTTCATCATGGTTCGTTTTTGTTAATGGCAGGAACAACTAATAGCTATTGGCAGCATCAAGTTCCGAAAACAGCACGCGACGTTTTGCCAAGGATCAATCTTACCTTTAGAAGAACCAATCGAATTCTTTGATTTTTATAGAATTGAATCAGTAAATAACTGTTTTTTCATTCAAATTGACGTAAGATATTCCTTGCTCCAAAAGTTAAAACATACACTGTATGAACGTTTTATTAGGCAAGACCTATCTTTTTTACTATTTTTGCAACCTTTTTTAATACAATACCATAATGGCTTATTCCAACAATGATCTATCGCGTTTTTTAGATGCACAGAACAAACTTTATCTTACCGCGCTTTCTGAAATCAGTAAAGGAAAAAAAGAAACACACTGGATGTGGTTCATTTTTCCACAAATAAAAGGTTTGGGACAAAGTGATACAGCCATTCTTTATGCCATAAATGATTTAAAAGAAGCTACCGATTATTTGGAACATCCTATTTTAGGAAAACATTTAATAGAAATCTCTGAATTGCTTTTGACATTTAAAAGAAAATCAGCAGATGGAATTTTCGGAGATTTGGACGCCCGAAAACTCCGTTCTTGTATAACGCTGTTTTCTATGACAGAAAATACGAATCCGATATTTCAGGAAATTCTCGATGCTTTCTTCTCCGGAGAAAAAGATCCGATTACAGTATCAATTATTAATTCAACTATAATATCGTCTACAGATGAAGCTGTTGTGGCTTAACAAAAGTAGGGATTATTACATCTTAAAGCACTTCTTAACTGAAGTGCTTTTTTTTTTGGGCTCACATCAATTCACAAAAAAAAGCGTTTTGTAAACAAAACGCTTTTTTTTATTTAATGAAATCAAGTTTAGTTGTCTTTCGGTTTTGTCAGGTAGTATACTGGAATTCCTGCAACCATAATAAGAACTCCCCAACCGCAGGTTGAGAACTTTGTCAGTAATAATGATATACATATGGCGGATGCAATAATAATATAAAGCATTGGTAAAAAAGGATATCCAAATGCTTTGTAAGGTCTTTCGACATCGGGCATTTTTCTTCTTAAAATAAAAATTCCGTAAATGGTTAAAATATAAAAAATCAAAACGATGATAATTACAAAGTCTAATAAATCTCCATATTTTCCTGTAAGGCATAAAGCCGATGCCCAAATACACTGCGCCCAAAGTGCCCATGCAGGAACACCTGAAGGATTGAGAACGGCTGCTTTTTTAAAGAACAAACCATCTTTGGCCATTGTATAATATACCCTCGCGCCTGCCATAATAAGTCCGTTGTTGCAGGCAAAAGTTGAGATCATGATCATAATTGCAATAATCAAAGCACCAATGTTTCCGAAAATATAGTCAGAAGCGACAACTGCAACCCGATCCAGTTTTGAAGTTGCAATTTCATCAAACGGGATTACCGCCAAATACATAATGTTGGTTAAAACATAAATAATCGTTACTATAAAAGTTCCCAAAAACAAGCTTAATCCAACATTTTTCTTTGGGTTTTTAATTTCCCCTGCTATAAAAGTTACACCATTCCACGCATCACTGGAAAATAAAGATCCGACCATTGCAGCTGAAATTCCGGAAATTAAAGCAGTTCCGCTAATGGGCAGCCACGATCGACTGTCTTTGTCAAATGTACGGGTACTCCATCCGTCAGCCCAGTTTGCATCCCAAACAGAAGCTTTCGCGGCAAGCGTTAATCCGAAAATGATTAATCCCAATAATGATAAAATTTTAATAATTGTTAAAACCGTTTGCAGAATTTTTCCGTTTTTAACACCTCGACTATTAATCAAAGTCAGTATAATAATTGTAAAAATAGAAACGAGCTGTGCGGCATTGAGTTTAAAAAAACCTAACTCGTATAGAATATTTTCATCACTTAAAGGTTCATATAAATAAGCCGAAAATTTTGAAAAAGCTACTCCAACAGCGGCAATTGTTCCCGTTTGTATGACGGCAAAGAAACTCCAACCGTACAAGAAAGCAATCAACTTATTATAAGCTTCTTTTAAATAAACATATTGTCCTCCTGCTTTTGGAAACATCGCGCTTAATTCGCCATAACTAACAGCAGCAATAATGGTAATTAATCCCGACAAAAGCCAGATTAATGTAAGCCATCCTGCAGAACCGACCTGTCTGGCGATGTCTGCACTGACAATAAATATCCCGGATCCGATCATAGAACCTACTACAAGCATAGTTCCGTCTAAGAGTCCGAGTTCTCTTTTAAAATTTTCCTGATTATTCTCTTGCATTTGTATTGGTTTAGGTTGCTTAAAGATATACTTTTTTCTGAAATCCTAAACTTCAAATTCTAAAATCCAATTTAACTAAAAACAGAGTTAAGCAGATATTTTCTTAATCAGAATCAATTTATTTTAGTACATCCAAGAGTTTACGATAACTGCCGGTTGGCTATTAAAGAAAAAACACCTTGCTTTTTTAGAATATCTAAATTTTGAATATCTGATTTTAGAGTAAGAAAGAATAATTTTATTCTACCAAAATCAAAAAAATATATGTAGATTTATCTCACAAACCAAAAACAAAATACCATGAAAAAAATCGTTTTATTATTATTCTTTTTTGCTTCGTTAACTGCATTTTCCCAAGATATTTCGGGCGACTGGAAAGGAATTCTAAAAGTACCCGGTGCAGAACTTAATGTTTTGCATATAAGTAAAGCAGATAATGTTTTAAGTGCAACTTTAGACAGCCCAGACCAGAAAGCATTTGGAATTCCCGTTACTACCACTTCATTCGAAAATTCAACTCTAAAATTTACTGTTGAGAGTTTAAAAATTGAGTACGAAGGAGTTCTCGGTAAAGATGAGATTATTAACGGAACTTTTACACAAATGGGACATGCTTTTCCATTGATCTTAAATCGTTAACATAATTAATCAAGATGACCTGGGATCCGAAAAAATATAATGAGTTTAAAGTAGAGCGTTTTAAGCCTTTCGAAGATCTTACAAATCATATTATAGATAAACCAAATCTCAAAGTTATCGATCTGGGCTGTGGAACCGGCGAACTTACCAAAAAATTGTACGATAAACTCACCAATCCAATTGTTGTGGGTGTAGATAATTCTGCTGAAATGCTGGCGAAAGCACCCGCACAAGAAAACCTTGAATTTAAACAAAAATCTATTTCAGAAATAGTTAAGGAAGAAATTAAATACGACTTGATTTTCTCAAATGCTGCATTGCAGTGGATTGATAATCATAATGAACTTTTTCCTACCATTATTTCACGTATAAATTCGGGCGGACAATTGGCTGTTCAGATGCCACAGCAAAATGAAAACATTCTGAATAAGATTCTTTACACATTAGTTCAGGAACAGCCTTTTGCCAACTATCTAAAAAATTGGACCCGCCCTTCTCCTGTATTAAATTTGGATGAATATGCAAAAATCCTTTTTGAAAATGGCGGAAGAGATTTGGTAATCTACGAAAAAGTGTATCCGCTAATTTCCAGCACAAAAGATGACTTCTTTGAATTTATTTCCGGCTCTGCATTAACGGTTTATCAGGAACGACTTAGTACAGACCAATTTGAAGAACTATCCAGCGAATTTAAGAAAAGAATAAATAATTATTTTCCTAGTGTTCCCTCTATCTATGCCTTTAGACGCTTATTACTCTACGCCAGATTCTAATTTATTGCTCTATAATTTATCTCTAAACCCCATTAAACAAAAGATCACTCTGAAACAAAAAGTGATCGTATCATTTTCGTTTAATGTTTTATATTTTGTAAAATTTTCATGAAATTGGATTCATAAAAATGTGGCAAATTAGTATTGATTAAAACCTAAAATACTGAAAACAATTATTTTAAAGCATTAAACTAATTTACTTTCACAATTATGTTTTAACTAATAGTATAAGATAAATTTTACTATATTTGAAATTAAGTAGCTGAATTGCGCTACGTACTGTTAAATAAGATTAACAAATGTTTAATTCTATCAGGTAAACTTTCCCCAAAAGTCACTTGCAGCAGAATAGCATTTAAAAAGACACTTTATTATTAACCTACTGATTTCAGGATTATGTCTAGATTGAAAGCCCTAAGAAACTTTCGTTTTCCGAATGTTTTCATACTTATTTTAATAGTATTCATTTCCTGCGCCTTATTAATCTGCATTAATTTTTTTACTATAAAGATATTATCGGCAAATAGAGCATACGTTACCGGTGAGTCGCACTATTCTAAAGCCCAAAAAGATGCTTCAAGACATCTTATTTCCTATTTATATACCAAAAATCCGATTCAGTGGCAGTTATTCCTTCAGGAAATTAAAGTTACACAAGGTGATGCAATTGCCCGAATTACCCTTTTAAAAGCAGGTGACAATAAGATTGCAAGAGATGGTTTTTTAATTGGCCGCAATCATGAAAATGATCTGGATGATGCCATTTGGTTATTTGACAATTTTAAAAATGTCCCTTTTGTATCAAAGGCAATTGATGAATGGGGAAAAGGCGACAAACTCATTTCAGATCTGTTTATGACTGGCCAGCAAATAAATGCGCAGATTAAACGTGATATTCTCACGCCGGAAAAACAAAAACAATTTATGAGTGAAATCAGTTCTTTAAGTGATCAACTGAATGTTAATGAAAGTAATTTCGCGAACACTTTAGGCGAGGGCACACGAAAAATAAAAGATCTGCTTATTGTAACGAATGTCATTTTCGTATTAATTATAATCTGTAGTGTTTGTCTTTATTATTCGATTATGGTAAAAAGACTGGTACTTTCTAAGAAAGAAACCGAAATTAAAAATGAAAATCTGATACTTGTTAATCGGGAACTGGATCGTTTTGTTTACAGTGCCTCACATGATTTAAGATCGCCTATAACGTCTTTAAAAGGTCTTATTGAAATTACATCTATGGAAGATGATTTACATCAGGTTAGAAATTACCTTGAAATGATGCAGCAAAGTCTGGCAAGACAAGATCAGTTTATCAGTGACATTATTGATTATTCTAAAAACAAACGAAAAGAAATAATTCTGGAACCAGTAAGCTTAAAACAATTATTCAATGAAGCTATTTCGCAATTAATGCACATTGAAAATGCTAACAGAATTAAAATTACACAAGAACTTTTAGTCGATCAAATTGAAAGTGACGGCCTTCGATTAAAAATTATCATCAATAATTTAATTTCAAATGCTATAAAATATTCAGATTGCAACAAACAGGAAATGTACATTCGTATTAAAACTTATTTCAGCGAAGGCTTGAACAAAATTGAAATTGAAGATAATGGAATTGGAATTCAAGACCAGCACAAAGCCAGTATTTTTGACATGTATTTTGGAACAAATAAAAACAAAGGATCCGGGCTGGGTCTTTACATTGTAAAGGAGGCTGTTGAAAATATTAAAGGAGATATTTCTGTCATCTCCGAAAGTACAGTCGGAAGTAAATTTATTGTAACAATACCAAATTCGTATGCCGTATAAATCTCAGTTCATTATTATAGAAGACAATTTAATTGATCAGTTTGTCACTAAAAAATTACTCAAAAAAGGTCTTGATGTAAATCCGCTTTTTATTGCCAATAATGGAAAAGAAGGCATTGACTGGCTTTTAAAAAACACAAACTATAAGTCGTTAATTATACTTCTGGATATCCAGATGCCAGTTATGGACGGTTTTGAGTTTCTGGATGAATTTGCCCGATTACTGGACGAAGAGGCAAAGGAAAAAATTGAGATTTTTGTCCTTTCTTCTACATTGGATAGTGACGAAATTAAAAAAGCAACAGAAAATAAATATGTGTCCGATTTTTGGAACAAACCCTTCTCTATGGAAACCTTAAAAAATGCCTTTCTTAAAAACTAGTTTAAAATACGGTTTACCTGAGAAAAAGCTCTTGTATAGTAAGGCTCTTTTGTAGAAGAAATCATAACGCCACCATGAGTCGACGAATGAACAAATTTAATTTCGCCATCGGCAACATCAACAACCATTCCTACATGGTTAATATGGCGTCGTCCGTTGGTTCTAAAGAAAATTAAATCGCCTTTTTGAGCTTCTTCACTATTTACTTTTGTTCCAACACGTGATTGTTCAATTGAACTTCTTGGTAATTTAATATCAAAACTATTAAATGTATTAATCATTAAACCCGAACAGTCAAAACCTGCTTTGGTGGTTCCGCCTGAGCGGTATCTGATTCCGATATTTTCGGTAGCATTTGCAATAAGCTGCTCTGCCAATTCAGAATAATTTCCTGTTCTGATGTAAGTAGAGTCTCTTTTTATTTCCGAAGAATTTTCAACGATCTGATTTGAATTTGATACAGAGGCAGATGCTATATTTTGATTGAACTCCTGCATTGAATTGGCTGCCTGAATTGCTTCTGCTTTTTCTTTTGGAACACGGATTTTCAAAAGATAACCAACAGGTACTTTTCCTTTAATAGATGGATTTTGGCGTTCCAGTTCTGCGACCGTAATTCCATATTCTTTAGAAATACCGTATTTTGTTTCCTTAGCTTTCACTTCTCTGAAAAGTTCTACGTCTGTCGAAACATTTTCAGTCACACTTATTTCTCCTGCCTCTTTTTTGTTTGCTTTTTCTTTTGCCGCTACTTTTGGTTTTTCGTTAAAGGTAATAGCAGCAGCATTCGAAGGAATAATAATTTGTCTTCCTATTTGCAGTCCTTCTGTCTCTAGAAAGGGATTGGCACTCTTTAAATCCTCGACAGAGACATTGTATTTTTTTGATATTCCCCAAAGTGTTTCTTTAGGCTCTATTTCATGGATTCCCGAATTACCAGACGTTGAGGCAACTTCAGCAGTTTTACTTTTTAGTTTTGTTGTATTTTTATTCGGAATTAAGAGTATAGAATTTAATTTTAAGATTTTTGGGGCGTCCGGGTTCGCATCCGTAATGTCCTTCACTTTGACACCGTATTTTTTAGCAAGAATATATAGGTTATCTCCTGATGAAATTTTGTGCTTAATAAGATTCTCTTGCGCATAAGCTCCAACGCTTAAAAAAAACAATACTACAATTATTCTAAAACTCATATCTTCAGTTTTTATTTTTCTAATTTTCCAAGTTTTGTTACATAATTAAACTCAAAAGTTACAAATATATTACCTCAATGGCGAATTTAACTCTTAAAACTATAAAAACCATAATTTTTAACAATTAATTTACTTCATATTAACAGTTTGGGCATAGAAGTTGTTTCAACTTTACGAAATAATTTGCTTTACATAAACGGTAATTGTCTCATTATTATATTACAAAAACCTAATATTCTATGACAAAATTACTTTACATTATATTTTTGCTTCCTTTTATAATAAATGCACAAACGATAAATGGATTTGTAAAATCTCAAATCACGAATCTGCCAATTGAAGATGCTAACATAAATGCATTACGCACAAAAATTGGAACTTTAACAAATGATAACGGAGAATTTTCTTTTAATAATAGAATAAAATTAAATGACACTTTACAAGTTTCTCATATTGGCTATATAACCAAAAAAATTGCAGTTTCTGATTTTAAAAAATCAAATTTTATTATTTCTCTTCAGGAAAATATTGAGACACTAAATAATGTAGAAATTAACAATCAAAATACGAGATTGAAATCTAAAGTGCATTTCACTAAACTGGCACCATTAGAATTTGGTATTTATTCATTTGGATCTGTAGTTGTAAATGACAAGATATATGTAGTGGGCGGAGACGGCAGCGAAGAATCTAACGCAATAAATATTTTAAAGGAAAAAAGTATTGATAGCGAAGATCCTAAATTTGAGCTAAAATACTTTCAAATCCTTAATTTTCAGGGCAGCAAAACTTTCTATCGGGGAAATTTACTGATTTATGATCCAAAAACAGATACATGGCAAAAGTCTACTGAAAAATTTAAAAAAAGAGCGTATCATAACTTAAATTATTATGACAACAATCTTTATGTATTAGGAGGAAAGGGAATATCTACAAGTAAAAGATTTGAATATCTTGATAACGAAATTGAAGTTTTTGATGTTAACAAAAATACGATTGAAATCGACAAAACCAATCCTCATAAAGCTGCAAATGCTGCTTCTATAGTTTATAAGGATAATATTATTGTTATGGGAGGTTCTATAAGAGCAATCGAAAGAGGGCAAAAATTCTTTACTGATAAAGTCCACATGTACAATATCACTTCAGGGCTGTGGTACGAGCTAGAAAAAATGCCCAAAGCAAAAGAAGTAAAAGGCATTTTAATTGGTGATAAAATTTTTACAATTGGAAATGCTGACAACAAAAGTCTTTCTGAAATTGAAAGTTTTGATTTAAATAATGAAAAATGGTCTAAAGAAGCAACCTTAATTTCTCATTTGGAAAATCCAGCAATTACCTATAATGCCGAAACCATTTACCTGTTTGAAGAAGGGAAGCTGTTTGTTTACAATATAAAATCAAAAGAAATTAAGGAATACTTTATAGAACTCTATTTAAAATCAGCAGCTATACATTTTTTAAACAATAAATTATATATCATTGGAGGTCATGAATATACCAAGTTTATCATATCTCCTTCCGAAAAAGTCTATAGCATTTCTATTGATGAATTTGATGCCACCAGACCAAACCGAATTAAAATTTTATCCGAAAATAATATGGTAAAAGTGAACTAGCCCGAAAACATTTTAATACTAAAAATAGAAAACGCTCTGTGTTACAGAGCGTTTTCTATTTTTATTTACAAAAGGAATTATGCTTTTCCTGCTGCAATTAAGTTTAATGCAGAACCTGCAACAAACCATCCGATTTGTCCTGCGTTATAAGTATGATTGGCTAGTATAATATCTTTTGAACCATCTTCATGAACAAACTCTATTGTCAAGGGTTTACCAGGAGCAAATTCTGTTAAATCTAAGAAATTGATTGTATCGTTCTCCTGGATCTTATCATAGTCTGCTTCGTTTGCAAATGTTAATCCTAAAAGCCCTTGTTTTTTAAGGTTAGTTTCATGGATACGGGCAAAAGATTTTACTAATACCGCTTTAACACCTAAGAAACGTGGCTCCATAGCAGCGTGTTCACGCGAAGAACCTTCACCATAATTGTGATCTCCCACAACAATAGACGGAATTCCGGCAGCTTTATATTCACGGGCAACAGCGGGAACCGCATTGTATTCTCCTGTCAATTGATTTTTAACTGAATTTGTTTTTTGGTTGAAAGCATTTACAGCACCAATTAGCATATTATTAGAAATATTGTCTAAATGTCCGCGGAAACGCAACCATGGTCCTGCCATAGAAATATGATCGGTTGTACATTTTCCAAATGCTTTAATCAATAATTTGGCACCTGTAATATTTTTACCGTCCCAAGCATCGAATGGAGCTAACAATTGCAAACGCTCTGAAGCCGGATTAACTACAACCTGAACTCCTGCACCATCTTCTGCCGGAGCCTGGAAGCCTGGATCTTCAGCATAAAAACCTTTAGAAGGCAGCTCATCTCCTGTTGGAGCATCAAGCATCACTTCTTCTCCATCTTCATTAATTAAGGTATCCGTTAACGGATTAAATCCTAAATCGCCTGCAATAGCCAAAGCTGTTACCAATTCAGGAGAACCCACAAAAGCTAAAGTATTTGGGTTACCATCTGCACGTTTAGAAAAGTTACGATTAAAAGAATGCACAATAGTATTTCGTTCTTCTTTTTCTGCCCCTTCTCTGTCCCACATACCAATACATGGTCCGCAGGCATTTGCAAATACAGTGGCATTAATTTTATTAAAAGTATCAATAAAACCGTCTCTTTCGATTGTGGAACGCACCACCTCAGAACCCGGCGTAATTGTAAATTTAGCTTTAGTTTTCAGGTTTTTAGCCGCAACTTGTTTTGCTAAAGAAGCTGCGCGTGAAATATCTTCATAAGAAGAGTTGGTACAAGAACCTATTAAACCAACCTGAACCTGTAAAGGCCAGTTATTTTTGATTGCTTCTTCTTTCATTTTAGAAATTGGAGTAGCCAAATCCGGAGTAAAAGGACCGTTTAAGTGTGGTTCCAATTCAGAAAGATTTATTTCTATAACCTGATCAAAGTATTCATGTGGATTTGCATACACTTCCGGATCTCCGGTTAAGTAGGAAGCTACTTTGTCTGCAGCGTCTGCAACATCTGCTCTGTTTGTAGAACGAAGGTAACGACTCATAGAATCATCATAACCAAAAGTGGAAGTAGTTGCTCCAATCTCAGCACCCATATTACAGATAGTTCCTTTTCCTGTACAAGACATTGCTGTTGCTCCTTCGCCAAAGTATTCAACAATTGCACCAGTACCACCTTTTACAGTAAGAATACCGGCAACCTTAAGGATAACATCTTTAGGAGCAGTCCAGCCAGATAATTTACCCGTTAATTTTACTCCAATTAATTTAGGAAATTTAAGTTCCCATGCCATTCCAGACATAACGTCTACTGCGTCAGCACCACCAACACCAATAGCAACCATCCCTAATCCTCCTGCATTTACAGTATGAGAATCGGTACCGATCATCATTCCGCCCGGAAAAGCATAATTCTCAAGTACAACCTGGTGAATAATTCCTGCTCCCGGTTTCCAGAAACCAATTCCGTATTTATTAGATACTGATGATAAGAAGTCGAAAACTTCATTACTTTGTGTTTTTGCTCTTGCCAAATCGGTTACAGCATCTACTTTTGCCTGAATAAGATGATCACAATGCACAGTTGTTGGTACTGCAACCTTAGATTTTCCGGCATGCATAAATTGCAATAATGCCATTTGAGCAGTTGCATCCTGACATGCTACACGGTCTGGCGCAAAATCAACATAATCAACTCCTCTTCCAAACGCCTTAGTTGGATTTCCGTCCCAAAGGTGATTGTATAAAATTTTCTCCGTTAAAGTAAGTGGACGACCAACAATCTCACGCGCTTTATCAACGCGCTCAGGCATGTTTTGGTACACTTTTTTTATCATTTCAATATCAAAAGCCATAGATTTGTTTGTTTTTATTATTCTTTTTTGAACATCACAAGATACAAAAATTAGAGCAATTATTATAAAAAAAGCCCGAGTTTTATGACCCGGGCTTTTGAATTATTAATAAATAATCTTTTGATTACATAACTAATTGTTTATTAGAAGGTGCAAACTTAGTTAAGTTAATGCCATCAACCGCCGCAGTATACTCTGCCATTGTTGGAGTTCTTCCTAAAATCGTTGAAAGAACCACAACCGGTGTTGAAGAAAGTAACGATTCTCCTTTTTTACCCTCTGTATCTTCTACGACTCTTCCCTGGAAAAGACGTGTAGAAGTTGCCATTACTGTATCTCCTTTTGCCGCTTTTTCCTGGTTACCCATACATAAGTTACAGCCTGGTCGCTCCAGATACAACATGTTTTCGTATTCTGTACGTGCTGCACCTTTTGGCGCGTTATCATCAAATTCGAAACCGGAGTATTTTTGTAAAACTTCCCAGTCTCCTTCTGCTTTAAGTTCATCTACGATATTATAGGTAGGAGGCGCTACTACAAGAGGCGCGCGGAACTCCACTTTACCTTGTTGATCCTCAATATTCTTAAGCATCTGAGCAAGAATTTTCATATCTCCTTTATGCACCATACAAGAACCGATAAATCCTAAATCTACTTTTTTCTCACCTCCGTAAAAAGATAATGGTCTGATGGTATCGTGAGTATAACGCTTAGAAACATCAATATTATTAACGTCCGGATCGGCAATCATTGGTTCAGCAATCTGATCTAAATCAACCACAACTTCAGCGTAATATTTTGCATTAGCATCCGGAGTTAAAGCTGGTTTTTCTCCAGATTTAATCTCAGTAATTCTCTTATCTGCTTTATTAATTAATCCCTGCAGAACTTGTTTTTCATTGTCCATTCCTTTGTCAATCATAATCTGGATTCTGCCTTTTGCAATTTCCAATGATTCGATCAAAGTATCATCTTCTGAAATACAGATAGAAGCCTTCGCTTTCATTTCTGCAGTCCAATCTGTAAATGTAAACGCCTGATCTGCGGTAAGAGTACCAATATGAACCTCGATAATTCTACCCTGGAACACATTTTCACCACCAAATTTCTGAAGCATTTGCGCTTGTGTAGCGTGAACCACATCACGGAAATCCATATAAGATTTCATCTCTCCTGTAAAAGTTACCTTAACAGATTCCGGAATTGGCATGGAAGCTTCTCCTGTAGCAAGTGCAAGAGCAACCGTTCCTGAGTCTGCACCAAAAGCCACACCTTTAGACATTCTTGTATGAGAATCTCCACCAATGATTATCGCCCACTCATCTATTGTGATATCGTTAAGTACTTTATGAATTACGTCTGTCATTGAATGATACATTCCTTTCGGATCACGTGCCGTAATAAGGCCGAAGTTATTCATAAACTTCATTAGTTTCGGGATATTTGCCTGAGCTTTTTTATCCCATACAGAAGCAGTATGACAACCCGATTGGTAAGCACCGTCTACAATTGGTGATATCACTGTAGCCGCCATAGACTCTAATTCCTGCGCTGTCATAAGACCTGTAGTATCTTGCGAACCTACAATGTTTACTTCCACACGTACATCAGAACCAGCGTGTAATACCGTTCCCGGAGTTATACCAACTGCATTTTTATTAAAGATCTTCTCTACCGCCGTAAGTCCTTGTCCTTCAAAAGAAACTTCTTTAGACGGAGCAAATACTAACGGAGCTTCGATATCTAAAACTCTTGCAGCAAAAGTCTGAAGTTTTTTTCCAAAAACAATAGCATACGATCCACCGGCTTTAATAAATTCCATTTTTTGAGGAGTGAAAGATTTTGACATATCTATCAATTCTATCTCTCCATTATAAAGTTTCTTCTTTTTTGTATTAATAGTAAGAACCGTTCCCGTAGCAACAGAATATACCTGCTCAAGAATTGGTTCTCCGCTTTCGTTGCGAACAATATTTCCGTTTTCATCTACTTTCTTAACCCAGTTTTTAAGATCGACACCAATACCACCGGTAACGTCAACAGTCGTTAAGAAAATTGGAGAAATACCATTTGTTCCTCCAACAATTGGAGCGATATTTACAAAAGGAACATATTTACTTGCTTTTCTACCTGTCCAAAGTGCCACGTTATTTACACCTGACATTCTAGATGATCCAACTCCCATTGTACCTTTTTCAGCAATTAACATCACACTTGCATCTGGATGTAAAGTCTGTAGTGCTTTAATTTCCTCTTGTGCCTGAGGTGTAATCATACATTTACCGTGTAATTCACGATCTGAACGCGAGTGCGCCTGATTTCCCGGAGACAATAAATCGGTAGAAATATCACCTTCTCCGGCTATATATGTAACAACCTTAATTTCTTCGGCTACTTCTGGTAACTTCGTAAAAAACTCGGCTTGCGCGTAACTTTCAATAATTTCTCTCGCGATAGGATTCTCTTTTTTGAATGCTTCTCTAAGACGATCGGTATCTGCATCATAAAGAAAAACCTGTGTTTTTAGAACATTTGCTGCTTCTTTTGCAATAGCAAAATCAAGACCAAGGGCTAAATCAAGTAAAACTTCAATTGATGGTCCGCCTTTCATGTGCGATAACAATTCGAAAGCAAAAGCAGGCGTAATCTCTTGTACAACAGACTGACCTAAAATAATCTCTTTCAAAAATTTTGCTTTCTCACCTGCAGCACTGGTAGTTCCAGGTAAGGTGTTGTAAATAAAGAAGTTAAGCGAATCTTCACGATATTCGTTATTAACATCTTTGATTTGAGCAATAATCTCGCTTAATAATCCGGCATCATCAATAGGTTTCGGGTGAAGACCTTGATTTTTTCTTTCTTCAATTTCTTGAATGTAGTCTTGATAAATATTCATATTTCTTGTAATAGGTATTTTTATTTTTTTGTACGCAAATTTAATAATTAATGCCGAGAACTAAAAAAAATATAATAGATGACGGCTTTTCAAAAATTATTATTGTTAAAAAACGATTTTCAATGTGTTTTTTTGCTAAAATGTCAATTATGAATTAAAAAATTGATTTATTAGTATTTTAAAATCTTTTCCTTAACAAAGTCGAAATTTATTGTTACGCTGTAAGTGAGATTTTTACTTCAGTTTACATGAAGATTCGTTCTAAATTAGAATATATAACGTTATAGTTGGAATTTTTCCCCTTACAATCAACAAATTTGAAGTAATAATTATTTAAAATTGAAAGACAAAAAAAATCCCGACAATATAATTGTCGGGATCCTGATAGTATAATGTTTAAAAATTACATCAATTTTTTAATAATAACTTCTTCTGTTATTCCTTCAGCATCGGCTTTATAATTTTTAATAATTCTATGACGAAGAATTCCGGTTGCAACTGCCTGAACATCTTCAATATCTGGTGAAAACTTTCCATTAAAGGCAGCATGTGCTTTTGCAGCTAAAATAAGGTTTTGAGATGCTCTTGGTCCTGCTCCCCAATCCAGGTAATTTTTTACAAAATCATTAGACAAATTATTATCCGGGCGCGTTTTGCTTACCAGAGTAACCGCATATTCAATAACATTATCTGCTACCGGAATTCTACGAATTAAATGCTGAAAATCGATAATTTCCTGCGCTGTAAATAAAGGATTAATTTGTGTTTTAACATCAGAAGTTGTTCTTTTTACCACTTGCACTTCTTCCTCAAAAGTTGGATATTCCAATTTAATAGCAAACATAAAACGGTCTAACTGAGCCTCCGGTAAAGGATAAGTTCCTTCCTGCTCAATTGGATTTTGTGTTGCCAGAACAAAATAGGGTAAATCTAATTTATGGTGCTGGCCTGCAATCGTTACCGATCTTTCCTGCATGGCTTCCAGTAAAGCAGCCTGTGTTTTTGGCGGAGTCCTATTGATCTCATCTGCCAAAATAATATTAGAAAAGATTGGTCCTTTAATAAATTTGAAGTTTCTGTTTTCATCCAGAATTTCACTTCCTAAAATATCAGAAGGCATTAAATCTGGCGTAAACTGAATTCTTTTAAAATCTAAACCTAAAGCTTGAGATAAAGTATTAATCATTAAGGTTTTTGCCAAACCCGGAACTCCTATTAAAAGCGCGTGCCCTCCTGAAAATATACAAAGTAAAATTTGATCTACAACGGCGTCCTGCCCTACAATGATTTTCGCTATTTCGTTTTTTAATTCATTTCTTTTTTGAACTAAATTATGAATTGCTGTTACGTCAGACATTATGAGTGTATTTAAAATTAAAAAGAGTCAGATCTATGAATTCATAAAACTAACTCTTTTTATTTATTTAATAAAAATTATTTTTTCAACCAGTTGTTTGCAAAATCACATTCTTTATACTCTCCAATGATTTTGATATAAGTATCCTTAATCTTAGTATCAAACCATTTAGCAATAGCATTGATTTGCTTTTCTTTTAATGCCAATTCTTTAATTTTGGTATAATCTTTAGCATAATCTGCCGTATGGTCTTCAATTCTGTTTGTCACGGTAATCAGCTTATATGTTTTTTTACCTTTATCATCTGTATTTAAAACCGGCTGCGAAACTTCGTTCCCTTTTAAATTTGAAACCTGACTGTATAAAGTAGGATCCATTTTTGTCAATTCAAAACGGGTATCCTGAGTTGTTGGATTTACTAAAGTTCCTCCGTTTGCTCTTGTTTCTTTTTCATCAGATTCTGTTCTGGCTGCTTCCGCAAAAGTGATTTCGTTACCTACTATTTTGTTTCTGATGTTAGTAATTCTTTCTTTTGCTTCTTTTAATGCAGCTTCAGATACGGTTGGTGCAATTAAAATATGGCGAAGTTCAACTTCCTGTCCTTTGATTTTTTCTACCATAATAATATGGAAACCATAAATGGTTTCAAATGGCTCTGAAATTTCTCCTGCCTGCAAACTAAATGCCACATCCTTAAACTCTTTTACAAAAGGAGTTTTTCTGGTCATTTTGTAATAACCTCCATTTGGCGCAGATCCGGGATCCTGAGAATACAAAACTGCCTTAGTCGCAAAACTTGATCCTTCAAGAACATCTTTTCTTATAGCATTTAATCTGTCTTTTACTTTTTGTTTGTCTTCTGCAGAAACCTTTGGCTCAACCACAATTTGCGCTACTTCCATTTCAGCACCAAAAGTTGGTAATTCTTCTTTTGGGATTTTCTTAAAGAAATTTCGAACTTCCTCCGGAGTGATTTCAACATCTTTAATGATCTTATCTCTCATTTCAGAAGACAATTTTTGTTCTTTTAAGATATCGGCAAAATAAGTCTTAAATTCTTCAACAGAACTTTTTTTGTAGTATTCAACTACTTTATTAATGTCTCCCACCTGCTGAGTCATATAGTTCAGACGATCCTCCATCATACCTCTCACTTCAGCATCACTTACAATAATACTATCCTGAATAGCCTGGTGAGCATACAATTTATCTTCTAAAAGTTTACCAAGCATTTGACATCTTGTGATATCTTTTGTAGAACCTCCCTGAGCAGTAATCTCCAAAAATCCCTTATCAATATCAGAGTCTAAAACAATATAATCTCCTACTGTAGCGATAATTCCGTCAATTTTTAATTTTCCACCTGTTGGGGCGTCTACAGGCTTTTGAGCTACAACATCAGGAATTATTTCCTGTGCTGTAATAATTGGAGCAAAAAAAAGGAAAAAACAAATTGTTAATGCAAACCTGTAATCAATTGTTTTTAGCTGTAATTTTTTTAATAACATTATTTTAAATTTTATTTGAATGTAAGCCTGTTTGAGATGATTCCCATTATTTATTGATGCTCTCAAGTATTCTTCAAAACATAAATAATTCTAGTATAGTTATTTCGTAACTTATAACGAACAAAAATAACAATTCAATTACATAATACAACTATCCGATATACTATTAACAAAAAATTATAGGATACCTCAGTTTAGTCTTTAATCAAAAAGCTGCCTACATAATCTTAAACTCAAAATAAAGCTTTAGAATTCTAATATGTGCTATTTAAAAATATCTGATTATTAACGAATTATAAAAAAGTTCTCAACACTACAACGTTTTCGCACTAAACAATTTTCTTACAAATTAAAATCATATCAAATAAAAACTATTTTTGATACGTAATTATTAATTTATAGTACTAAAAAATAGCAAAATCTATTTTAAAATATTATAAAATTAAATATTTAACAATACGCTATTTAACTAAACCAAATCTATTATGAAAAAACCTATTGCAAAATTATGCTTTCTAATGGTCATGACAGGAATCTTCTATTCGTGCTCCGACAATGAAACAAACGAAATCGATTCGAAGTCTGAAAGTCAGAAATTTAAAGTTATCGAAGTAACACATCATGATGGAAAACCTTTTAATACCGGGGTTTCTACATCTTCTTCAACCGGAAAATACGTTGACAATCCGGGTGGTGGAGTAATGATGCAGGCTTTTTATTGGGACGTTCCCTCAGGCGGAACCTGGTGGAATACGGTAAGCGGTAAGGTAACTTCCTGGTCAGATGCAGGAATTGGTTCTATCTGGCTTCCACCAGCATCAAAAGCACAAAACGGTGCCTTTTCTATGGGATACGATCCTACAGATTATTTCGATTTTGGCGATTATAATCAAAATGGAAGTACAGAAACCCGATTTGGTTCAAAAGCTGAATTGGTTAGTTTGATCACAAAAGCACATACCGAAAATGTAAAAGTATATGCAGACATTGTAATTAATCATAATAGCGGCGGACAATCTGAAGCCAATCCGTTTACGGGAACCAATACATGGACTAATTTTACCGGCATTGCTTCAGGAAAATTCAAACGTACTTATAATGATTTCTACAAAAACAGCTACGGAAATAATGATGAAGGCGCTTTTGGCGGATTTCCTGACTTGTGCCACGCCGCTCCAAATGTGCAGGATTGGTTGTGGCTGCGCGCAGACGGTGTTGGTAAATATTATAAAAACACTATGAAGTTTGACGGTTGGAGATTTGACTACGTTAAAGGTTTCGCTCCATGGGTCGTACACGATTGGAATGCCAATGTAGGCGGATTCTCTGTTGGAGAATATTGGGACGCAAATGTAAATACATTAGAATGGTGGGCAAACAATGCAAACAGTTCTGTTTTTGATTTTGCTTGCTATTATAAAATGAATGATGCCTTTGACGGAAATAATCTGGCATTGTTAAACGACGACATGATGTGGAAAAGAAATCCGTACAAAGCGGTTACTTTTGTTACGAATCATGATACCGATGAAATTTCAAATAAATTACTGGCTTACTCCTATATATTAACACACGAAGGATATCCGACTATATTCTACAGAGATTACGAAGAATGGCTGGATAAAAACAAGCTAAACAATTTAATCTGGATCCATAATAATAAAGCAACGGGAACGACTTCTATTTTATATTCTGACAATGATGAATATGTTGCCCGCAGAAATGGTTATAACGGAAATCCGGGATTGGTTGTTTACATTAATAACTCTAACTCCTGGCAGGAAAGATGGATTCAGACGAACTGGGCCAATACTCAAATTAAAGATTTTACAGGAAGCTCCACCTGGTATCCAACAACGCAAGCCGATAAATGGGTAAAAATACAATGTCCACCAAAAGGATATTCAGTTTGGTCAATTAATCAGTAATTTAAAATGACTAATTCTAAAGGCTGTTCTTTTTGAGCAGCCTTTTTCTTTACATCTATACATTGTTGGAACTTCGTGTAATTACTAGCAAAAAAACAACTCCAAATTAAGACACTTTAATTTGCGAACTGAATATTTTTATTAAGCCGTAATTAATAGTACTTTTGCAACCTATTTATACGAAATATGAGCTTTTTAAAAGAAATACAACGCAGAAGAACATTCGGAATTATATCGCATCCCGATGCCGGTAAAACAACTTTAACTGAGAAATTATTATTATTTGGAGGTGCAATTCAGGAAGCCGGTGCGGTTAAAAATAATAAGATTAAAAAAGGAGCAACATCAGATTTTATGGAAATTGAACGACAGAGAGGTATTTCGGTTTCTACATCTGTTCTTGCTTTTAATTATAAAGACAAAAAAATCAACATTCTTGATACTCCCGGGCACAAGGATTTTGCAGAAGATACTTTTAGAACATTAACGGCTGTTGACAGTGTGATTGTTGTAATTGACGTAGCAAAAGGGGTCGAGGAACAAACGGAAAAATTGGTTGCCGTTTGTAGAATGAGAAACATTCCGATGATTGTTTTCATTAATAAATTAGATCGTGAAGGTAAAGATGCTTTTGATTTGATGGACGAAGTGGAACAAAAACTTGGTTTGAAAGTGACGCCACTAAGTTTCCCAATCGGAATGGGTTATGATTTTCAGGGAATCTACAATTTATGGGAAGAAAACATTAATCTTTTTAGTGGAGACAGCCGTAAGAATATTGAAGAAACTATCGCTTTTTCTGATGTGCAAAATAATCCGGAACTGGATAAAATTGTGGGTCAAAAAGCGGCAGAAAGACTTCGTGAAGAATTAGAATTAATCGACGAGGTTTATCCGAAATTTGAGAGACAGGATTATTTGGATGGAAAAATTCAGCCCGTTTTCTTTGGTTCTGCCTTAAATAACTTTGGAGTTCGCGAATTGTTGGATTGTTTCGTAACCATCGCTCCGTCTCCAAGACCAAAAGATTCTGAAACACGTTTGGTTGATCCGACAGAAGAAAAAATGTCTGGTTTTGTATTTAAAATCCATGCTAATATGGATCCGAAACACAGAGACCGTTTAGCGTTTATCAAAATCGTTTCCGGAACATTCGAAAGAAACAAACCCTATTACCACGTTCGCCAGAAAAAAAATCTAAAATTCTCTAGTCCGAATGCATTTTTTGCAGAGAAAAAAGAGATTGTAGATATTTCTTATCCTGGAGATATAGTGGGTTTGCACGATACCGGAAATTTTAAAATTGGAGATACCTTAACGGAAGGCGAAATCATGAGTTTCAAAGGAATTCCAAGTTTCTCTCCAGAACACTTTAGATACATTAATAATGCTGACCCTATGAAAGCCAAACAGCTTGACAAAGGTGTAGATCAATTAATGGACGAAGGTGTGGCACAGTTGTTTACTTTAGAAATGAATAACCGTAAAGTGATCGGAACCGTTGGAGCGCTTCAGTACGAAGTAATCCAATACCGTTTAGAGCACGAATATGGCGCAAAATGTACTTACGAAAACTTCCCGGTTCATAAAGCGTGCTGGGTTAAGCCGGATGATGCTAAAAATGAAGAATTTAAAGAATTTAAACGTATCAAACAAAAATTCCTTGCTCACGATAAATATGGTCAATTGGTATTTTTAGCCGACTCTGATTTCACTATTCAAATGACTCAAAGTAAATATCCGACCGTAAAATTATTCTTTACATCAGAGTTTGATTAATTCTTTCAAAATATTGAAAAAGGCTGTTTTAATTAAACAGCCTTTTTCAATATTAAATTTCTATTACTCCGTTTCTATGGAACATAATTAATTCCTAATCCGCCAGCGATATAAATCCTCGAAAGTTCCCCGGCTGCAATAATTATATTTTGCTGCAAAATATTGTTCCTCACTAAATTTACGTCAATATTAATTCTTTTAGAAAGGTAATAATCATCAGCCGTAACAGTCACTTCCAATGTTTCGGATTTTTTTGAAATTACTATCGGAATTAAAAAATCACCTGTTTTAGAATTCATTTTGAGCTTACTTTTTGCACCATTAATTGTAATCTCCAAATTAGGATATGTCCTTCTGTTAAACGGTTTATTAGTCGTAGCTTCCAGCAATTTACCTTTCACTAAAATCGAAAATTCTTTCTCAGCATTCTGGCTCACTGCAACCTTACCTAAAGTATAGTGCTCAGGTTCAGCGCAATTGACTTCTGTTGCAATTACAGTTTTTTCCTGTCCTGATACATTATTGGAAACAAGTAAAACAGATGCAGCAACTGCAGCATATTTTAAATTATTGATTCTGAATCTTTCTCTGTAGTGAAATTCTTCTTCGAGCTGGGTTGTTTTTAATCTGGCACAGATGCTTTTATTGTCATTTTCTGAGATAAATTTAGCAACTTCTGAATTTGTTTTTCCACTCAAATCAATTACATTTTTAGCACATGAACTACAGAAAGATCCATTTGAGTTAGGAATCATTTTATCAAAATTCTCAGAGCAGGGACTTTTTATTTCTAAAGTGAATTTCTTTTTCATACCTTAATATTTTAAGTTAAAATCTCTTTAAAGACTACTATACTTATATAGAGTATGTTTTGGATCAAAAGGTTGGAAAGAAAATTAAAAAAAAAGCGCTAATTAAAATTAGCGCTTTTTATAACTTGAATTAAATCAACCTTACTAAATCATTATATTTAAAAAATTATCTTTTAACAGAATGACAAAAATATATTTTTTACTTCAACCAAAAAAACTTTATCGATTAAAGGATGCGAAACCTGATTAATTACATCTTTCAAAATGATATCAAAAAAAAGCCCCTTAAATAAGGGGCTTTAAAAATTATGCTTGTCCCGCAGGACCGAAATTAAGCGGAATTGGTGCTTGTTCCGTTTCTTTGATCTCGCCATGAGCTGCCTCAAATCTGTGGATGTTTTCACCAATAGCTCTCAATAATCTTTTAGCATGTTGTGGCGTCAGGACAATTCTTGACTTTACCTTGGCTTTAGGAATACCCGGCATAATGCTTACAAAATCTAAAACAAATTCTGATGATGAGTGATTTATAATTGCGAGATTGGAATAAATCCCTTCAGCAATATTCTCGTCTAACTCAATATTAATTTGTTCTTGTTGTTGTTTCGGATTACTCATAGTTTCCTAATTAATAAATATATTCTTCTTTATTAGCCATCATTTCATTGTAATCGTCTTTAGATCCTACGATAGTGTTATCGTATTCTCTCATACCAGTTCCCGCAGGAATTCTGTGTCCAACAATTACATTTTCTTTTAATCCTTCTAAGTCATCTACTTTACCAGCTACTGCAGCTTCGTTAAGTACTTTCGTTGTCTCCTGGAATGAAGCCGCAGAAATGAATGATTTAGTTTGTAACGAAGCTCTTGTAATACCTTGAAGAACTGGCGTTGCAGTTGCAGTGATTACGTCTCTTGCTACAACAAGATTTTTATCATTTCGTTTCAATAATGAGTTTTCATCACGTAACTCACGAGGTGTAATAATCTGACCTGGTTTCAATACAGCAGAATCTCCAGCGTCTTCAACTACTTTCATACCATATAATTTATCATTTTGAACGATAAAGTCTTTAGTGTGAATTAATTGATCTTCTAGGAATAAAGTATCTCCCGGATCTTGAACTCTTACTTTACGCATCATTTGACGAATAACTACCTCAAAGTGCTTGTCATTAATTTTTACCCCTTGTAAACGGTAAACCTCTTGAATTTCATTTACCAGGTACTGTTGAACAGCAGCCGGTCCTTGAATTCTTAAAATATCATCTGGTGTAATTGCACCGTCAGACAATGGTACTCCCGCTCTTACGAAGTCATTTTCCTGTACTAAGATTTGGCTAGAAAGTTTAACTAAATACTTTTTAATCTCACCAAATTTAGATTCGATAACGATCTCACGGTTACCTCTTTTGATTTTACCGAAAGATACAACACCATCAATTTCAGATACAACTGCTGGGTTAGAAGGGTTACGAGCCTCAAGAAGCTCAGTAATTCTTGGTAAACCTCCCGTAATATCGCCCGCTTTAGAAGAACGACGTGGAATTTTTACTAATACTTTACCTGCTTTAATTTTCTCACCATTCTCAACCATTAAGTGTGCACCTACTGGTAAGTTGTACGAACGAATCAATTCACCTTCTTTACCGTAAACCAATAAAGTTGGGATTAATTTTTTGTTTCTGGCCTCAGAAATTACTTTTTCCTGGAAACCAGTCTGCTCATCGATCTCAACCATAAATGATTGTCCTTGTTCTAAATCTTCGTAAGCAATCTTACCAGTAAACTCAGAAACAATTACACCATTATATGGATCCCATTTACAGATTACAGTTCCTTTAGCAACAGTATCACCGTCATTAACAAAAATACTGGAACCGTAAGGAATGTTATGTGTGTTTAAAACAATACCAGTTTTCTCGTCAACCAATTTTAATTCAGTTGAACGTGAAACCACGATGTCAACAGAGTTTCCTTCTCCGTCTTCTCCTTTAACTGTTTTTAAATCTTCAATTTCTAATCTACCGTTGAATCTTGTAACAATACTAGACTCTTCGGAGATACCTCCGGCAACCCCTCCAACGTGGAACGTACGAAGTGTCAACTGTGTACCTGGCTCACCAATAGACTGAGCTGCAATTACTCCAACAGCTTCACCTCTTTGTGTCATCTTACCAGTAGCTAAGTTTCTACCGTAACATTTAGCACAAATACCTTTAAGAGCTTCACAAGTTAGTGGAGATCTAACCTCTACTTTTTCAATTGGAGAAGCTTCGATAGTTCTCATAATTGCTTCCGTAATTTGGTGACCAGATTGAACCATTACTTCGTTAGTAAGAGGATTGATAACGTCTTGTAAAGCAACACGTCCTAAAATTCTCTCTCCTAATGACTCAACGATTTCCTCATTTTTCTTCAATGCAGCAACTTCAACACCTCTTAAAGTTCCACAATCTTCGATGTTAACAATAACATCTTGCGAAACGTCATGAAGTCTTCTTGTCAAGTAACCAGCATCGGCTGTTTTAAGAGCGGTATCCGCAAGACCTTTACGAGCACCGTGAGTAGAAATGAAGTACTCAAGGATCGAAAGACCTTCCTTAAAGTTAGAAAGAATCGGGTTTTCAATAATCTCACCACCGCCGGCAGTAGATTTTTTAGGCTTAGCCATCAAACCACGCATACCTGTTAACTGACGAATCTGCTCCTTAGAACCCCTCGCCCCAGAGTCAAGCATCATATATACAGAGTTGAAACCTTGTTGGTCTTCTCTAATATTTTTCATTGCTAACTCAGTAAGCTGTGCATTCGCAGAAGTCCATACGTCAATAACCTGGTTGTAACGCTCGTTATTGGTAATAAGACCCATGTTATAGTTGGTTGAGATACCTTCAACTTGTTCTCTGGCATCTGCAATCAATTTAGTTTTTTGTTCCGGAATTCTAATATCACCTAAAGAGAATGATAAACCTCCTCTAAATGCGAATTTATAACCCATATCTTTCATATTATCCAAGAAAGCTGCCGTTGTAGGTACATCAGTCACACTTAAAATGTGTCCGATAATATCTCTAAGGTTTTTCTTAGTCAATACGTCATTGATATATCCAGCTGCTTCTGGTACTACTTCGTTAAATAATACACGTCCTGCAGTTGTCTGGATAATTTTGTACACTAATTCTCCAGCGTCATTAAAATCTTTAGCTCTAATTTTCACACGAGCGTTCAATTCTAATCTTCCTTCGTTTAATGCAATATTTACTTCTTCAGCAGAATAGAAAGTCAAATCCTGACCTAAAATAATGTGATCTTCTGTAGAAATACGCTCTTTGGTCATATAATATAGACCCAAGACCATATCCTGAGAAGGTACAGTAATTGGAGCACCATTTGCAGGGTTAAGGATATTGTGAGAAGCCAACATTAATAATTGTGCCTCTAAAATAGCCTCTGGTCCTAATGGTAAGTGAACCGCCATCTGGTCACCATCGAAATCGGCGTTAAATGCCGTACATACTAATGGGTGTAACTGGATCGCTTTTCCTTCAATTAATTTAGGTTGGAATGCCTGAATACCAAGTCTGTGCAAAGTAGGAGCACGGTTAAGTAATACTGGGTGTCCTTTAATTACATTTTCAAGGATATCCCAAACTACAGGCTCTTTTTTGTCAATAATTTTCTTAGCAGATTTTACTGTTTTTACAATACCTCTTTCTATCAATTTACGGATAACGAAAGGTTTGTATAACTCAGATGCCATATCTTTTGGCAATCCGCATTCGTATAATTTTAACTCAGGACCAACAACAATTACCGAACGAGCAGAATAATCCACACGTTTTCCAAGTAAGTTTTGACGGAAACGTCCTTGCTTACCTTTTAAGGAATCAGATAATGATTTTAATGGTCTGTTAGATTCTGTTTTAACAGCAGAAGCTTTACGAGTGTTATCGAATAATGAATCTACAGATTCCTGCAACATACGTTTTTCGTTTCTTAAGATAACTTCTGGAGCTTTAATCTCCATTAATCTCTTCAAACGGTTGTTACGGATGATTACACGACGATATAAGTCATTCAAATCTGAAGTTGCAAAACGACCTCCATCAAGTGGCACAAGCGGACGCAATTCTGGCGGAATAACCGGAACCACTTTCATAATCATCCACTCAGGGCGATTTTCGCGGTTTAAGTTAGACTCACGGAATGACTCCACAACTTGTAATCTTTTTAAAGCTTCAGTTTTACGTTGTTTAGAAGTCTCGTTGTTAGCGCTGTGTCTTAATTCATAAGATAAAGCATCTAAGTCAATACGAGCTAATAAGTCCATAATACACTCTGCTCCCATTTTGGCAACAAATTTATTTGGATCTAAATCATCTAAATATTGGTTTTCCTGCGGAAGAGTATCTAAAATATTCAAATATTCTTCTTCAGTTAAGAAATCAAGTCTTTGTAAAGATTCTCCATCTGCATTTTTAGCAATACCAGCCTGGATTACTACATATCTTTCGTAGTAAATGATCATATCTAATTTCTTAGACGGAAGACCAAGGATATAACCAATTTTGTTTGGAAGAGAACGGAAATACCAGATATGAGCAATTGGCACAACAAGGTTGATGTGTCCTACTCTGTCACGACGTACTTTTTTCTCTGTAACTTCAACACCACAACGGTCACAGATGATACCTTTGTAACGAATTCTTTTATATTTACCACAAGCACATTCAAAATCCTTTACAGGTCCGAAGATTCTTTCGCAGAAAAGTCCGTCACGTTCTGGTTTGTGCGTTCTGTAGTTGATTGTTTCCGGCTTTAAAACCTCTCCTCTTGATTCTTTCAGGATAGATTCTGGTGAAGCCAATCCGATAGAGATTTTGTTAAATCTTTTTACCGGATTTTTATCTTTATTATTGTTTCTGTTATTCATCATAGTTTTTACTATTGATTTATTTGCAATTAAAAAATTGATTCTTAGTCTAGTCTAAAGTCAAATGTCATAAAGTTTTAAAGTCAAGAATGACTTTGGACTTTGGACTTTCAAACTTTCGACTTAAAACACTACCTCGGGTTACTTCTCTAAACCTCAAATCTCATTTGAAGCGCTAGTTATATAAAAGAATATAAAAAATCGGAACGGGTTACGGGTATAAATCCTTAAAAACTTATATAAATGAGTAATCAGCCCCATTAAAACGGGACTGATTACAAAACCTTTTTATTATTCTTCTAAACGAATATCAAGTCCAAGACCTTTTAACTCGTGCATCAATACATTGAATGATTCCGGTAAACCTGGCTCTGGCATAGACTCTCCCTTAACGATTGCTTCGTAAGTTTTAGCTCTACCAATAACGTCATCCGATTTAACTGTCAAAATTTCACGAAGTGTACTAGAAGCTCCATAAGCCTCAAGTGCCCAAACCTCCATCTCTCCAAAACGCTGACCTCCAAATTGCGCTTTACCTCCAAGAGGCTGCTGCGTAATTAATGAGTATGGTCCGATAGAACGTGCGTGCATTTTATCATCAACCATGTGTCCTAATTTAAGCATGTAAATTACACCCACAGTCGCTTTTTGTGCAAAACGCTCTCCAGTTCCACCATCATAAAGATATGTATGTCCAAATCGTGGTACGTTAGCTTCATCCGTCAAAGCATTGATCTCGTCAAGAGAAGCACCGTCAAAAATTGGAGTAGCAAATTTTCTACCCAAGTTCATACCAGCCCATCCAAGAACAGTCTCATAAATCTGACCAATGTTCATACGTGAAGGTACCCCAAGTGGATTCAATACAATATCTACCGGTGTTCCGTCTTCAAGGAAAGGCATATCTTCATGACGAACGATTCTTGCAACAATACCTTTGTTACCGTGACGTCCTGCCATTTTATCCCCTACTTTCAACTTACGTTTCTTAGCGATATAAATTTTCGCTAATTTCAAGATACCAGATGGTAACTCATCTCCAACAGTGATTGTAAATTTCTCTCTTCTTAAAGCTCCTTGTAAGTCGTTCAGCTTAATTTTATAGTTATGAATCAAATCATTAACCATTTTATTTGTAGCGTCATCAGCAACCCATTGACCTTTACTTAAGTGAGCAAAATCTTCTACTGCGTAAAGCATTTTTTGAGTATATTTTTTACCTTTTGGTAAAACTTCTTCTCCCAAATCATTCATTACACCCTGAGATGTTTTTCCGTTTACGATCAGGAATAATTTCTCAACCAATCTGTCTTTTAATTCAACAAATTTAGTTTCAAACTCCATTTCTAAAGCGCCTAAAGCATCTTTATCCTGAGTACGTTTACGTTTATCTTTTACGGCTCTTGCAAATAATTTTTTATCAAGAACTACACCATGTAAAGAAGGAGAAGCTTTTAACGAAGCATCTTTCACATCACCTGCTTTATCCCCGAAGATTGCACGAAGCAATTTCTCTTCCGGAGTAGGATCTGATTCTCCTTTTGGAGTAATTTTTCCGATCAAAATGTCGCCAGGTTTAACCTCTGCTCCAATTCTGATCATACCGTTTTCATCTAAATCTTTAGTAGCTTCTTCAGAAACGTTAGGAATATCGTTTGTTAACTCTTCATTTCCTAACTTAGTATCTCTAACCTCTAATGAATAATCATCAACGTGGATAGAAGTAAAAATATCATCACGAACCACTTTTTCAGAAATCACAATCGCATCCTCAAAGTTATACCCCTTCCATGGCATGAACGCAACTTTTAAGTTTCTACCTAAAGCTAATTCTCCATTTTGAGTAGCATATCCTTCAGACAATACTTGTCCCGGAACAACTCTGTCACCTCTTCTTACGATTGGTTTCAGGTTGATACTTGTACCCTGATTGGTTTTTCTGAATTTAATTAAGTTATATGTTTTCTCATCTGCATCAAAACTAACCATTCTTTCATCTTCAGTACGGTCGTATTTGATAGTAATGATATTAGCATCAACGTATTCTACAGTTCCATGACCTTCAGCATTAATCAATACTCTCGAGTCAGAAGCTACCTGACGCTCTAAACCTGTACCAACAATCGGAGCTTCAGGACGAATTAAAGGAACCGCCTGACGCATCATGTTAGATCCCATCAACGCACGGTTCGCATCATCATGTTCCAGGAACGGAATCAATGAAGCAGAAATCGAAGCGATCTGGTTTGGTGCAACGTCTGTATAATGTACTACTGTTGGTTCAACAACCGGGAAGTCACCCTCCTCACGAGCAATAACATTGCTTGCTGTAATCTTACCAGAAGCATCCATTTCAATGTTTGCCTGAGCAATCATTTTTCCTTCTTCTTCTTCAGCACTTAAGTAAATTGGAGTACTTTCTAAATCAACTACACCATTAGTTACTTTACGGTATGGAGTTTCGATGAATCCCATTCCGTTTACTTTTGCATAAACACCAAGAGATGAAATCAAACCAATGTTTGGTCCCTCTGGAGTTTCAATCGGACATAAACGACCGTAGTGCGTATAGTGAACGTCACGAACCTCGAATCCGGCTCTTTCTCTCGAAAGTCCACCTGGCCCAAGTGCAGAAAGTCTTCTTTTGTGTGTAATCTCAGCTAATGGATTCGTTTGATCCATAAATTGAGACAACTGGTTAGTACCAAAGAAAGAGTTGATAACTGATGATAATGTTTTAGCATTAATCAAATCAATTGGTGTAAACACCTCGTTATCTCTAACGTTCATTCTCTCACGAATAGTTCTAGCCATACGTGCTAAACCTACACCGAATTGTTGAGACAATTGTTCTCCAACTGTTCTAACACGACGGTTTGATAAGTGATCAATATCATCAATCTCTGCTTTAGAGTTAATTAATTCGATCAAATATTTTACAATGGTAATAATATCTTCTTTGGTAAGCACCTGCTTTTCCATCGGAATATCTAAACCAAGTTTTTTGTTCATTCTGTAACGACCTACTTCACCTAAGTTATAACGTTGGTCAGAGAAGAACAATTTATCTATAATACCACGAGCAGTTTCCTCATCAGGCGGTTCAGCGTTACGCAACTGACGGTAAATGTGCTCTACAGCTTCTTTTTCAGAGTTGGTTGGATCTTTTTGTAACGTATTGTGGATAATAGCATAATCTGCCTGATTGTTATCCTCTTTGTGTAACAAAATAGATTTAACGTTAGAATCTATGATCTCTTCAACATTATCTTTGTCGATAATAGTATCACGATCAAGGATGATTTCGTTACGTTCGATAGAAACTACTTCACCCGTATCCTCATCAACGAAATCCTCGTGCCATGTGTTCAAAACACGTGCAGCAAGTCTTCTTCCAATATATTTTTTGATACCTGTTTTAGAAACTTTAATTTCTTCAGCAAGGTCGAAAATTTCAAGGATATCCTTATCTCTTTCGAATCCGATAGCACGGAATAAAGTTGTTACAGGTAATTTTTTCTTTCTATCGATATAAGCGTACATAACGCTGTTGATATCTGTAGAAAATTCTATCCATGAACCTTTAAAAGGAATTACTCTGGCAGAATAAAGTTTAGTTCCGTTGGCGTGGAATGATTGTCCAAAGAAAACCCCTGGAGAACGGTGTAATTGAGATACTACAACACGCTCGGCACCATTGATTACAAAAGTACCACTTGGAGTCATGTACGGAATTGTACCAAGGTAAACATCTTGTACAATAGTTTCAAAATCTTCGTGTTCCGGATCTGTACAATATAGTTTCAACCTGGCTTTTAAAGGTACACTATAAGTAAGACCTCTCTCTATACATTCTTGAATTGTATAACGTGGTGGATCTACAAAATAATCTAGGAATTCCAATACAAAGTTATTTCTTGTATCTGTGATTGGAAAGTTTTCCATGAAGGTATTGTATAGACCTTCGTTGCCTCTTTCGTCAGATTTAGTTTCTAATTGAAAAAAATCTTTAAAAGATTTAACCTGTACATCCAGAAAATCCGGATAGTCAGGAATATTTTTTGTTGAGGCAAAATTCAATCTTTCAGTCTGATTTGTTATCATCAATGAACAAAATTTTGATTAAAAAAAAGTAGTTTTTTGTGTAAAACACATTGTTTAATTTATACTTTCTTTTTAAAATCAATACATCTTTAAAATTAACGGATAACGCTTAATTTTTTTCTTCGTACTGATCAAAAACTCTTTCGTATTTTAAACTATTTGATAATAAAATTTTATATATTTTATTATACGAAAAATGGTTTAGGCCTTTGAGCTTATGACTCAAGACCTAAACCTAGTTTTAAAACTGAGTTAAATTATTTAAGCTCAACTACAGCTCCAGCTTCTTCTAATGATTTTTTAAGACCTTCAGCCTCTTCTTTAGAAACACCTTCTTTTACGTTTGATGGAGCACCGTCAACTACATCTTTAGCTTCTTTAAGACCTAAACCTGTAAGTTCTTTTACCAATTTCACAACTGCTAATTTAGAAGCACCAGCTTCTTTTAATACAACTGTAAATTCAGTTTGTGCTTCTTCAGCAGCACCTTCTCCACCACCAGCAGCAACTACAACAGCTGCAGCAGCAGGCTCGATACCATACTCATCTTTTAATATTGTTGCTAATTCGTTAACTTCTTTAACTGTTAGGTTAACTAATTGTTCTGCGAATTGTTTCAAATCTGCCATTTTTTCTATCGTTTAAAATGATTTGTAAAATTATAATTTATTTGTGTGTGCGAATTTAATAACACAAAAGACATTGATCTTTTATATTATGCTTCTTCTGACTCTTCGCCAGCGAATTTGTTTTGAAGAGCAGAGATAATTCTTTGAGCTGGAGATTGTAACAATCCTATAAGCTCTCCAAGAAGTTCTTCTTTAGATTTAATAGTTGCTAATGCATCTAATTGATTATCTCCAATATATACTTCAGAATTGATGTAAGCTCCTTTTAAAACTGGTTTATCAGATTTCTTACGGAAATCTTTGATAATTTTTCCAGGTGCATTTGCAACATCAGAAATGAAAATAGCACTGTTACCTGTCAAAACTGTAGGTAAATCACCATAGTCATTAGCAGAAGCTTCCATTGCTTTTGCAAGCAAAGTGTTTTTTACAACTTCTAATTTGATACCTGCTTTGAAACAAGCTCTACGTAAGCTTGAAGTTGTCTCTGCGTTTAAACCAGAAATATCAGATACATAAATGATATTTGTACCAGCTAACTGCGCAGTTAAATTTTCAATCGCGATTGATTTTTCTTCTCTAGTCATACTAAAAATTTTTAACTACCAATTATACTGCTTTTGGGTCTAATGCAATAGCAGGACTCATAGTGCTTGTAAGGTGAATACCTTTAATGTATGTACCTTTAGCAGCAGTTGGTTTAAGTTTTATTAATGTTTGAATAATTTCGTGTGCGTTGTCAACAATTTGCTCAGCTCCAAAAGAAACTTTACCAATTCCTGCATGAACGATACCAGTTTTATCAACTTTAAAGTCAATTTTACCAGCTTTAACCTCCTGAACAGCTTTAGCAACATCCATAGTTACAGTACCTGTCTTAGGGTTTGGCATTAAACCTCTAGGTCCTAAAATACGACCTAATGGACCTAATTTACCCATAACAGCTGGCATAGTGATGATAACATCAACATCTGTCCAACCATCTTTAATTTTTTGTAAATAATCATCAAGACCAACGTAGTCAGCACCAGCTTCTTTAGCTTCCGCTTCTTTATCTGGAGTAACCAATGCTAATACTTTTACATCTTTACCTGTTCCGTGAGGTAATGTAACCACACCTCTAACCATTTGATTCGCTTTTCTTGGATCTACACCCAAACGAACTGCGATATCAACAGACTCATCAAATTTTGCAGAAGCAACAACTTTCAATAATGCCGCAGCATCTTTTAGAGAGTATAATTTGTTCTTTTCAATTTTTGAAGCAGCCTCTTTTTGCTTTTTTGTTAATTTTGCCATGTCTTTTTCTTAATTAAAAAGGAGCATCTCCTGATACGGTTATACCCATAGATCTAGCTGTTCCAGCAACCATACTCATCGCTTTTTCGATTGTAAAAGCATTTAAGTCCGGCATTTTGTCTTCAGCAATAGTTCTAATTTGTTCCCAAGTAACGCTAGCTACTTTTTTACGATTAGGCTCACCAGAACCAGATTTTAGCTTTGCAGCTTCCATTAACTGAACTGCTGCTGGAGGAGTCTTAACAACAAAATCGAATGATTTGTCTTTGTACACAGTGATTTGCACTGGACAAATTTTGCCAGGTTTATCCTGAGTTCTAGCATTAAATTGCTTACAGAACTCCATGATGTTTACCCCAGCAGCTCCTAAAGCAGGTCCAACCGGTGGCGACGGGTTCGCAGCACCTCCCTTAACTTGTAGTTTAACTACCTTACTAATTTCTTTAGCCATTTTTAAAAAATTTAACACCGTAATCAGTGGAAGCGATTACGATGATCATTATAGTGTAACAAAAATTATACTTTTTCTACTTGCATAAAACTTAATTCCAATGGTGTTTTTCTTCCGAAAATTTTAACCATTACTTCCAGTTTACGCTTTTCTTCATTGATTTTTTCAACCGATCCGTTAAAACCATTGAATGGACCATCAATTACCTTAACAGTTTCTCCAACACTAAATGGTATAGAACGAGTATCTGTATTAACAGCCAACTCATCAACTTTACCTAACATACGGTTTACTTCAGAAAGCCTTAAAGGAACCGGCTCTCCGCCTTTAATCTCTCCTAAAAATCCAATAACACTAGTAATTGACTTAATAATATGAGGTATCTCACCAACTAAATTAGCTTCAATCATAACATATCCAGGGAAATAAACCTTATCCTTAGACATTTTTTTTCCCTCTTTTACAGTAACTACTTTTTCCGTAGGAACTAAAACCTGGGAAACATAATCACCCATACCTAATCTGGCAATCTCAGTTTCGATGTAAGCTTTGACTTTATTTTCTTGTCCGCTTACAGCTCTTACTACGTACCATTTTTTCACATTATTATCTGCCATCACAAAAAATTTATCCTTTTATTTTAACCAGCTAAAAAATCCAGCTAAAGCTTTTGCAAAAAACTCATCTACTCCCCACGTTGCCAAAGCGAATAAAATCGAAAATACAGCTACAACAATTGTCAATTTTTGCACTTCAGCCCATGCAGGCCAAGTAACATTTGACTTTAACTCTTCGAAAGCCTCTGATAAATAATTAGTAACTTTTGTCATTTGATATATTTTTTATTGCACGGGCGGAGGGATTCGAACCCCCATCAACGGTTTTGGAGACCGCTATTCTACCCTTGAACTACGCCCGTAATTAAAAGCCAGTGAATTTCAGTTAAGAAAATCAACTGGCTTTTTTTTTATAATTTTTTTATAGGATTATCCTACGATTTCAGTAACCTGACCTGCACCTACAGTTCTACCACCTTCACGGATAGCAAAACGTAAACCTACGCTCATAGCGATTGGGCTTAATAAAGCAACATTAATTGTCAAGTTGTCTCCTGGCATTACCATCTCTACTCCTTCTGGTAAAGTAATAACCCCTGTTACGTCAGTTGTACGTACGTAGAACTGTGGACGGTAGTTATTATGGAATGGAGTATGACGTCCACCTTCTTCTTTTTTCAAGATATAAACCTCAGCTTTGAAAGTAGCGTGTGGTTTTACTGATCCTGGCTTAATGATAACCATTCCTCTTTTGATAGATTCTTTATCAATACCTCTTAACAATAAACCAACGTTATCTCCAGCTTCTCCTCTGTCAAGGATTTTACGGAACATCTCAACTCCTGTAATAGTAGAAGTTAATTTATCAGCTCCCATACCAATGATTTCAACTGCATCTCCTGTATTAGCAATACCAGTTTCGATACGACCTGTAGCAACAGTTCCACGACCTGTAATTGTAAATACATCCTCAACTGGCATCAAGAATGGTTTTGCTACGTCACGCACTGGCTCTTCGATCCAAGCATCAACAGCTTCCATTAATTCAATAATTTTAGGAACCCAAGCAGGATCATTATTCAATCCTCCTAAAGCAGAACCTTGAACTACAGGACCATTATCTCCATCATATTCGTAGAAAGATAATAAATCTCTAATTTCCATTTCAACAAGCTCTAACAACTCAGCATCATCAACCATATCCACTTTGTTCATGAAAACAACGATTCTTGGAATACCAACCTGACGACCTAAAAGGATGTGCTCACGAGTTTGTGGCATTGGACCATCTGTAGCAGCAACTACTAAGATAGCTCCGTCCATTTGAGCTGCTCCAGTAACCATGTTCTTTACGTAATCCGCGTGACCTGGACAGTCAACGTGAGCGTAGTGACGGTTAGCTGTTTCATACTCTACGTGTGATGTATTAATAGTAATACCTCTTTCTTTCTCCTCTGGAGCGTTATCGATTTGATCAAACGATTTTGCTTGACAGTAACCAGCATCAGATAATACTTTCGTAATTGCTGCAGTTAATGTAGTTTTTCCGTGATCCACGTGTCCAATTGTACCTATGTTTAAGTGCGGTTTGGAACGATTAAAATTCTCCTTTGCCATTTTACTTAATTTTTAATCTTAGTTATATATTAATTTTCAATTTCCTACTTACTTGAGCCAATGTCGGGATTTGAACCCGAGACCTCTTCCTTACCAAGGAAGCACTCTACCCCTGAGCTACACCGGCAGAGAGTTCTGATCTTAGATTTTTTAATTTTAGTTCCAGATTCATCATCTGTCACGTTCAATCGAAAACCTAAACTTTCTTTTTGTTGTGGGGAGAGCAGGATTCGAACCTGCGAAGTTCACACAGCAGATTTACAGTCTGCCCTCGTTGGCCGCTTGAGTATCTCCCCTAATTTTTAAAATTCCATAATTTTAAAGAACCTGTTTCAAATCGCATTTGAAATTTTCTGAGCCGATAGAGGGACTCGAACCCACGACCTGCTGATTACAAATCAGCTGCTCTAGCCAGCTGAGCTACATCGGCGAATGCATTAAAAAAGTCCGCTATTTCTAACGGACTGCAAATGTAGCTATTTTATCTTTTAATCAAAACATTTTTTAAAAAAAATTTCAATTAAATGTGTGCTCTTATTTTTTCTTTCCTTTTTACAAGCAAACGTTCTAAAGATTCTGCCGAAAGCTCAACCGCTTCCTCGAATGTTTTACACTGTTTTTTTACCAAAAAATCATCCCCAGGAACATTAATCTTAATCTCTACAGCCTTATTTTCCTTATCACTTGTTCTTTCAACTTTTAAAAAAACATCTGAAGAAACTACCCGGTCGTAGTATTTTTCCAACTTATCCATTCTTTCCTGAATAAAATCGACTAATTTTCTGTCGACAGTAAAATTAACTGCATGAACATCTACCTTCATAATAAAAATTTTAGAGTTTAACACTTTAGGACTATTACTTATTTCTAGGATGCGCACCTTTATATACTTTTTTAAGCTCCGCCAGACTATTATGAGTATAAACTTGTGTCGATGCCAAACTGGAATGCCCTAATAATTCCTTAACTGAATTCAAATCTGCCCCATTATTTAAAAGGTGTGTAGCAAAAGTGTGACGCAGCACATGCGGACTTTTTTTTACCTTTTCTGAGACCCTACTAAAGTATGAATTTATTAAACGATAAACAAAAGATTCGCTCAATTTTAACCCTTTTTTAGAAACAAAAAAATAGTCATCATCTGTATTATCCTCCAACACCTCTCTCTCTCTTATATACAAATCAATCTGATCTGCAATGACAGATAAAATTGGAATAATGCGCTCTTTATTTCTTTTTCCCAACACTTTAATAGTATTAGAAGATCGATCTACATTTTTAACCTTTAAATGAATTAATTCTGCGCGGCGCATTCCGGTAACATAAAACATCTCAACAATAAGCTTATCCCTAATCTCCTCAAATCCGACAGGATCATCAATTTGAGTAAGTAAATCACTAAGTTCCTTTTCAGAAAAAGGAATCTGAACAACCTTAGGCGTTTTCAATGCTTTATGTTTCAACATTGGATTAACTTCTATTTGCCTGGATTTCAAAAGAAACTTATAAAACGCTTTTAAAGACGCCATTTTTCTGTTTACAGAGACATTTGAAATATTTTGATCAACCAGAGAAACGATCCAACTCCTAACCTGACTATAATTAACATGATCGATATTTTCTTCTTCGAAAACTTTTTTTACAAAAGAGCTAAAAGAAGAGAGATCACTCATATACGCACCTACAGTATGTGGAGAATATTTTTTTTCCAGCAGCAAATAATCTTCAAAAGCCTCTTTATTCGTTTTCATAAAATTAAATCTCAAAATTAAGCACAAAAAAACCGTTAGTATCAAAATTAAAACATTTTGACCACTAACGGTAATTATTTTTGAAAAGCTAAATACTAACTTTCTAAACTATCTTTCAAGCCTTGAATGTAAGCCGCTTTTTGAATTTGAGCTCTTTTGATAACAGAAGGCTTAATAAAAGCAGTACGTGCTCTTAATTGACGAACAGTTCCTGTTTTATCAAATTTTCTTTTATAGCGCTTTAATGCTCTATCGATATTTTCTCCGTCTTTAATTGGTATAATTAACATAATATAGACACCTCCTCTCGTTAAGACTGCAAAAGTAGTTATTAATTATGAATAATGAATTATAAATTTAAAAAAAACTTCAAAAAAGAAATTAAAAATTAAAACTCGCCAATTAAAGCATTATAAATCAATCCTTAATCTTTTAATAAATTTCTGGAAATAACGAGTTTTTGAATTTCGGTAGTTCCTTCACCTATTGTACAAAGTTTAGAATCTCTATAGAACTTTTCTACAGGAAAATCTTTAGTATAACCATATCCTCCATGAATCTGCACTGCTTCATTTGCAATTTTCACGCAGGCCTCTGAAGCATACATTTTTGCCATGGCGCCTAATGTTGTTACTGGTTTGTGCTGTTGTTTTAAAAACGCACATTTATGCAATAGTAGCTCTGACGCTTCAATTTCGGTTGCCATATCGGCCAGTTTAAAAGAAATTCCCTGAAAACTGCTGATAGGCTGTCCAAACTGATGTCTCTCTTTTGAATATTTTAAAGCGGCTTCATAGGCACCTTTTGCAATTCCAAGTGATAAAGCGCCAATAGAAATTCTTCCTCCATCAAGTATTTTCATGGCCTGAACAAAACCTTGTCCAACTTCACCTAATCTGTTAGCGTCCGGGACACGGCAATTGTCAAAAACCAATTCAGCAGTTTCACTTGCTCTCATCCCTAACTTGTTTTCTTTCTTACCGGAAGAAAAGCCAGGCATGCCTTTTTCGAAGACAAAAGCAGTCATTCCTTTAGAATCTCCTTTTTCGCCTGTTCGCACTACTACAACTGCAATATCTCCGGAAATAGCATGTGTTATAAAATTCTTTGCTCCATTTACAATCCAGTCATCTCCGTCTCTGACAGCTGTTGTATTCATGCCTCCGGCATCCGAGCCTGTATTGTGTTCTGTTAAACCCCAAGCGCCAATATGTTCTGCTGTTGCTAATTTAGGAAGCCACTTTTTCTTTTGCTCTTCATTTCCGAAAGTTAAGATATGATTGGTGCATAATGAATTGTGTGCAGCAACAGACAAGCCGATCGATGGATCAACTTTAGAAATTTCTTCGATTACGGTAATATATTCATGATAACCTAATCCTGAGCCGCCATATTCTTCTGGAACCAAGACCCCCATAAAGCCCATTTCACCCAACTGCTTAAAAAGAGAAACAGGAAAAATCTGCGATTCGTCCCACTCCATTATATTAGGTCTGATATTTTTTTCTGCAAAATCTTTTATAGACTGTGCAATCATTAACTGCGTTTCGTTGTATTCAAAGTTCATTCGTTGCTTTCTTTTAGAACTCCAAATATAAACTAATTATTTTTGCTTTTTCTACAGGAAAATCTTTAATTTTTGCTAAATCCTCAATATTATTAAAATTTCCATTCATACTTCTATAAGTTACAATTTGTTTGGCAAGAGCATATCTGAAATAAGAAAATTGCGAGAGTTCTTTTAGAGAGGCATCATTTACGTTTATTTTTTTTAGCGTTGAAGGAATCAGAACTTTAAAATGACTATTCAACTCTGCAATGACTTCAGGCGAAAGTCCCCACACCTCTTTCATCTGTTCCATCGATACAAAACATCCTAATAGTTCTCTCTGTTTTAATATTCTCAAAGACAAACCTTCTCCAATTCCGTACAGTTTCATAAGATCTTCCTGAGTCGCCTGATTTATATCCAAAACTTCTATTTTTTCTTTCTTGGGAAAACTTTTAACCGCAAGCTCTGGTTTTTCTCTTTTAAAGTTCTTTTTATTATGTATCCAGTCCGGGAATTTAAACAATGGGGAAATTTGGTTTAATAATGAATCTGAAATTCCTGTTACTTTTTGAAACTCTTCCGGCGAATTAACAAATTTATTTTCTTTACGAAATGCCAGTAAACGATCAATTTCCTGAACCGACATTCCCAGTTTGTAGCCTTTAGAATCTGAAATAAAATTTGGATTGAAAAGATAAATTACTGGCTTAGCCTTTTTAGCTGAATTTTTCTCTGCATCAATTTCAGATTGCAAAGCCAGCCATTCGTCTTTTTTAGAATCATTGGATTCTGTCACATTAAAATCTGAAAATAAGTAAAACAGCTGCAGTATTATTATAATAATGAAAAGTATAAAAATACCAGTTCGCTGTTGTTTGGTAAATTGAAAATACTTTTTAATAAATGTAACATTCATAACTAAAAATCTTTAAACTAATAAAATAAGAAATATCTTTCAAATTTATCAAGAAAATTAGTAAGAAAACAGCTTTTTTTAAAATTATTAAATCCGCCATAAATAAGGAATTAATTTGATGAATGTCAATACCCGAGGAAAGTTCCTTGAGAGTACTATAAAAAATTTAAAGATTTTGTAACTTAAAACAGGATAATTGTTTTTATTTTTTACAAAAAACAATACATTTGGAGCTTAATAACAATAAACCAATATTATAGTATGTCAATAATGAGAGTTAAACCGATATCTGCTTTTGAAGCAGATATGAAAAAAAGTGATTTAAAGAGGGTTTTAGGAAAATGGAGCCTTACTGCGATTGGAGTTGGAGCCATTATTGGCGGCGGAATTTTTGTATTAACCGGTACAGGAGCCTATTATCATGCAGGTCCCGCATTAGCGCTTTCGTTTATAATCGCTGGTATTGCATGTGTTTTTGCAGCGCTTTGTTATTCTGAATTTGCTTCCATTTTACCCGTTGAAGGATCTGCGTATGCGTATGCATATGGTACGATCGGCGAAATATTTGCCTGGATAATTGGCTGGGGACTTATTTTGGAGTATGCAATGGGATCTATGACCGTGGCTGTTTCCTGGTCAGGTTATTTTAATAAATTGCTCAAAATTTTTCATATTCAACTTCCGGATTATCTGACAACAGATCCTGCGAGTTATACCGGAGAAGGTTTTTCTATGAATCTTCCGGCTTTCTTAATCGTGATTTTGGTTATCTCATTATTAATTAAAGGAACGAAAAGTGCTGCCAAAGCAAATAATGCAATCGTGATTCTTAAAGTATCCGCAGTAATCTTTGTAATCGTTGCTGGTCTTTTCTTCATCAATACAGCAAACTGGAGTCCATTTATTCCTGAAGCTACTCAAATTATCGAGAAAGAAACTACACACAATGCTTACGGAATTGGCGGAATTATTTCGGGTGCGGCTGCCATTTTCTTTGCTTACGTTGGTTTTGACGCGGTTTCTACACAAGCAGGAGAAGCAATCAACCCTAAAAAAGATGTACCTTTTGCCATTATTGCTTCTTTATTAGTTTGTACAACATTATACATTCTTGTTTCTTTAGTATTAACAGGAATGATGAACTATCAGGATTTTAATCCACTGGGGAAATACCCTGAAGCAATTAAAGCACCGGTTGCTTATGCTTTTGATATCGCAGGCCAAGGATGGGCAGGTTTTATTATTACAGTTGCTGCCACGGTTGGTTTGGTATCAGTGTTAATGGTAATGATCATGGGACAATCGAGAATCTTCCTTGGAATGTCTAAAGATGGTCTTATTCCGCCGGTTTTCTCAAAAGTAAATCCTGTTTCAGGAACACCAAAAACGAATTTAATGATTTTAGGAGGTATTATTGCAACAGTTGCTGCTTTTACACCAATCAATAAATTAGCAGACATGACTAGTTTTGGTACTTTGTTTGCCTTTACAATGGTTTGTATTGCTGTTTGGATTTTAAGAGTAAAACAACCAGGATTAAACAGAACTTTTAAAGTTCCTGCTCTACCAGTTATCGCAGTTTTAGGAATTGCGATAAATACCTATTTAATTATCAATTTAAGTGTCGATGCACAGTTACTATCTCTTGGATGGCTTGCAATTGGTATTTTGGTTTATTTTGGATACAGTAAGAAAAGATCCAAATTGAATCAGAGAACTGAAGAATAAATAATACATATTACAAAAAAGCTCCAAATTAAATTTGGAGCTTTTTTTATAAATCGAAAACTGATGTTCTTTTGGAGCGAATCAGATCTTTTAGTCTTATCCAGAAAGCAAGAGTCAAATAAACGCCAAATCCTAAACCCGCTGTAACAAAAGAGATGTAGATAAAAAACAATCTTACACTTGTTACACGCATTCCAAGTTTGTCTGCTAATCTTGATGAAACATGAAAGCCATATTTTTCAAAGAAGAATTTAATTTTTAAAATTGCTGACATTTTTACTTGCTTTTGAGTTCCGATGTCCCGGAAGGATTTTAACTTTACAAAAGTACAAATAATATGATTACTAAACTTTGTAATTTCCCCATTACTGAATTTTCTCATTATTGAGTTTTCATGATCTGATTTCTAATTATTTTTCAGCAACTCCAATCCGAAAGCACATTTTAAACAGGCTTTTTGATTGCAATATTCATTTTTGAGTTCTAACAATGTCTGACTTTCAAATGCCGATTTTGATTGAATTCCAAACGAATTAAATTTATCTATAACTGCATTTTTCTCAGATGCAACTTCGTTTATAAAATCAATTAAATCTTCTGCAGGTGATTCTCCCATCATGTTTGAATAGGCAAACTGAAGCGGAATAATAGTATTTATAATTAGTAAATCTAAAAATGATTTTGACAGCGTTTTGGATTTCTTCGGACTTTCTTTATCAAACTGATAATGGCAATGCCAGTATGAACTTGCAGAAACACTTAGCAAATTGTACACGTTTTTAACTGATCCCAAATCGATTATTTTCGAAAATAAATTTTGATAGGTATGATACAATCCCGCCAATTGTGAAAGCCGGATTGTTGGAAAATTATCTGGACGGAGTTTAAAAAACTGCACAGGATCTACATATGTTTTTTCGATTTGATATTTATGAAGCAGATAAAAATAACGAAACTTTAAATCTTTATAATAGACATCCTCTTTTTCGGTTTCCAACAAACCCGAAATTCCAAAAAACAGTGCTTCTAAATTCTCGATTTCAAAACTCTCTTTCCTAATTACAGAGAACGGAATTGCCTTTGCGATCTGAAAAAAAGAATTCCCGTTTGTGTTTAGACCAAAATTCTTCGCCAGAAGGCAAAATAACACAGCTTCCCAATCCTGATTGGTTTCTTCCAGTAATTGAAATATAAATTTTGATTTACGCTCTAAACGTTCAAAAAACAATCTTTCCTGCCAGTTTTTAAAAACAAAATCATCTATTTCCTTTAATTGTCTTTCGCAGGAAATCCATGATTTTGGAGAAACGAGTGCATTATAACTTTCAACTGTTTCTTTTGAAACATACTCTTTAAGAACCAAAACAGGAATTTCGGTATTGTCTTCTCTAAAGATAGCCGTGTCATTTTCCCAAACAACATGTAAAATAACATTTGCATAGGCAGGATCTTTTTCGTGATTGTGTAAATACCAATCAGAAGATTTAAGATGGATTTCAATATTTCCAGCCCATTTCTGATTTCCTATTGTTATCAAAGAATTAAAAAAGTCAGGGCCTGAAAGCTCTAAATAATCACCGGTTTTAATAATGGTAATTAATTCTCCCTGAGCAGTTTTCAAATTTAAGGCATCAAATTTTCTGAATTTCCAGATGTAATGAAGGAAGTCTTCTTTCATTTAGATTTATAGTATAAATTTCAAAATCTAAAAATAATAAAATTTAATACTATTCTTACAAATAAAGTAATTTATTATCTCATCAAATATAACTTCGCACATGCTCTGGCATCCGACAAGGCTTCATGATGATTTAGTATAATTTTCATTTCGCGACAACAATCGCTTAATTTTGTTGGTTTAAAACCTTTTGCTTTATAGATTTTGACGGTACACTCCCACTTCAAAGCAATATTTAAATCCTCATAACTTAAGCCATGAAGCAACATTGTTTTCATTAAAACATTTCGGTCAAAACTCTCGTTATGTGCTACAACCACGCGGTTTTTTAGTCTTTTTTCAATTTCGGGATATACCTGAAAAAAGGATTTCGCATTGGCAGTATCTTTAGGATAAATTCCGTGAACACGAATTGTAAACGGATTATATTCATTATTTGGAGGTTTAATTAAAGTGACATATTCGTCAACAATTACTCCGTTTTCTACTGTCACAATCCCAACCGAACAAGGATGATGGCCGGTGGCCGTTTCAAAATCAATAGCGGTAAAATTCATTTTATGTTTTTAAAGAAAAATCCATAAATCTTATTATTACAATAAGATTTATGGATTAAATTTATTTGAAAAGGTCTATTTTATTGAACCAATAATATCATATTTGGTAATAATGTGATGATGACCGTTTCCTAAATCTACCAAAACAGCATCATTTTCTTTACTGAAAAGTTTAGAAACTTCTTCTATTGGAGTTCCCATTTTAACAATTGGGAAAGGTTTTCCCATTACTTCTTTAATTGGTTTTTCGGCTACATTTTTATCTGCTACATAACTTCTAAATAAGTCTGTTTCATCAACAGAACCAACAAAACCATTAATATCTACTACCGGAATTTGAGAGATTTTATATTTACGCATACGTTCAATTGCATGCGAAACCAATTCTTCTGTGCGAACCACAATCAGTTCTTTATCGATATGATCTTTAATAACGTCTTCTGCCTTTGTAACATTTTCTTCTAGGAAACCACGCTCCCGCATCCAGTCATCGTTAAACATTTTTCCGACGTAACGGCTTCCTGAATCGTGAAATAATACTACAACAACATCATCTGGTTTAAAATGCTCTTTCAACTGCAGCAGTCCTTTAATGCAAGCCCCAGCCGAGTTGCCTACAAAAATAGCTTCCTCAAGTGCAATTTTTCTGGTATAAACCGCCGCATCTTTATCGGTAACTTTTGTAAAACCATCAATCAGAGAGAAATCAACATTTTTTGGAAGAATGTCTTCTCCAATACCTTCTGTTATATAGGAATAGATTTCATTCTCATCAAAAATCCCGGTTTCATGGTATTTTTTAAAAACAGAACCGTATGTATCAATTCCCCAAATTTTAATATTGGGATTTTTCTCTTTTAAATATTTTCCAACTCCCGAAATGGTTCCTCCGGTTCCAACTCCAACAACAAAGTGCGTAATTTTTCCTTCAGTCTGTTTCCATATTTCCGGCCCTGTTTGTTCGTAATGTGCCAGAGAATTTGACATATTATCGTATTGATTTACATACCATGAATTAGGGGTTTCTTCTGCCAGACGTTTTGATACGGAATAATAAGAACGCGGATCTGTAGGCTCTACATCTGTAGGACAAACCACAACCTTTGCACCAACGGCACGGAGAATATCCATTTTTTCTTTGGACTGTTTGTCTGAGATTACGCAAATTAATTTATACCCTTTTATAATGGCAACAAGAGCAAGTCCCATTCCTGTATTTCCTGAAGTTCCCTCAATAATAGTTCCTCCCGGTTTTAATCTTCCATCAGCTTCTGCATCTTCAATCATTTTTACAGCCATTCTGTCTTTTACAGAATTACCGGGATTAAAGGTTTCGACTTTTGCCAATACTAACGCATCAATTTCAGCAACAATTTTGTTGAGTTTTACCAATGGTGTATTACCAATTGTTTCTAAAATATTTTTTGAAAAGTCCATCTTGTTTAAGTTTTAATATGTGGTAATATAGTAAGTTTTTTATTGGAAGAAATTCCAAACTAAACCAAAACGCAATACAAAATCACGATAAGGATTATTAGGCGCAGCATAGTAGTTACTTTGCGTAAAAGCAGCATTAAAATGTTCTGCTTTCAGATAAAAACGGGTTTGACGAATTCTCGCATTTACGAAGAAATCGAACGTTGCAAAACCACCTATTTTTTTATCCTGCTGTACAAAAAATTCTGCAATAACAGGGTTATAATCATCTCCGTAGTATTTAGTTAGATAATTAAATACAAGGCCTGTTTGAATGTATAACGCTTTTTTAAAGAAATAACCGGAATAGTAGAAAGTGTTTCTGGTTACAAAATCAGGAACATTTAAAATTAAATCAGACTGATCTACTTTTTGATATAAAAGGGTGTTATCCAGAGCAAATTTTCCAAATTTAAATTCACGGCTAGCTTTTATTTCCAAATAATTAATTGCGTTTCCGTACTGAAATGGTTTAACAATCTGCTCATTTGCCGCCAATTGCTCGGCATTTGCAGCATCTTTGAAATACAAATGATCTTTTAAAACCGTATACTGCACCTGACCCGTTAACCATGGAGTGGTAATTTCTGCGCTTAACGAATTTATTTTTTCATTTTTAAAATCATTGGACCAATTGTATGAGATCCAACTGCTTTGATACAGATTATAGTTATTATTGGGCAATTTATTGATGTTGCGATATCTGAAGTCAAATTTAATCTTTTCGCTCATGTCATATCTCAGTTTAGCATCTAAATCTGACAGGGACTGATTTGTTATAGATCTGGAATATAAAAATCTACCATTCCACTTGTTTTTCTGGTACTCGTACTGACCCCCAATATTATTAATCTGAAGAAACAAATTATCCGGAACAGCTTTGCCTGAACTATCAACAATAACTCTTGAATATTGATAGTTCGAACGGTAATCATCAACAAAAAATATAAATTTTCCTAACAGAACATTTTCGTAAGCTGCACCAACTTTATTATAAAGTCTTTCGTATTTAGTTTGATCGTTTATCCCGCTTACCACATACGAATCTCCAAAACGCTGGACTTGTGAACTCACATTATTATTGTCTGTAACTGTAGAGAGAACTGTTGGCTGTTTGTATTCGTAGCTTTTATTTTCGTAATTAAATTGATGTGTTAGGTACAAATTATTGCTTCCATCATTCGGGTTTATTCTAAAAGCATGATCAAAAAACAATCTTCTTCCTCTTAACATAGATTCTGCATCTGTCAAATAAACCTGAAGTCTTTGTCTGTTTTTATAATCCTGATTATCACTTTCAAAATTCGAATCGTTTGTAATTCCCCCATTCTCTTCATTCAGAATATCCTGAAAAGCATAGTGGGCGTTTATCGCATAACGTTTATCAGTTGTAGCATAACTGGTTGTCATCCTGAAATTTCCGGCACTTACTAATTGATTGATATAATCACCTTCTGATCTCAGTCCCTTGTAAGCAATGGAAAAATTAAGATTTTTAGATACATTTAATGTTAGAAAAGAATCAACATTTTGTCCTTTATTAATTGTTGTATTAAAAAACAGCTCTGTAAAAGGTGTCGCTGCAGAATAATATCTAATTTGATCCGCCTCCATATAATTAAAATGCTTTCCCCTGAAACCAATTTCAGGGTAGGGAGAAAAACTCGTTAAACTATATTGTAATGTATTTAAAGGCTGTCCGATATTCGAAAATTCCAACAGTCCAAAAAGATCTTTCCTAAGATGATTTTGCCTGTAAGCACTTTTAATTGTAAGCGATGTATCTGCATAAATAGTGTCATGTTCCAGTGTGACAATTTTATACTGATCTATTGTTGCTATTTTGGCCTTTTTCTTCTTTACGGTATCTGTTATGCTTGAATATTGCGTATTCATATCTAAATTATTTTTAGAGGCTGGCTTTTTTTCTTGAGAAAACAATAAAGTAGGTACTACTAATAGATATAAAAAAATGAATATTCTCATTTGATGGCTTTGTATAAATTTATTTTGACAAATTTGCTAAGCAAAGGTAAGATAAAAAGGTATAAACGAAAAAACATAATATAGAATATGAAACTGAAATAGTTTAGGTGTTTTGAAAACGAAAACCCCGTATACAAAAGTATACGGGGCTCTCAAAAAAAAATCAAAATATTTATTGTTCTTATTCCCAAACCGGGTATAATTTATCTTTAATCATTACCTTAAACTGATTAGAATTTATCCCAGAACAATTTAGTATTTAGTAAATCTCCACCAATATCAGAAGCAGCTTTAGTATAATTTGCCTTGTTGATGTTTGCCTCTGCACCTGGATAAGTGTATCTGACAGGAACAGTAAAAATAAGTTTGTTAATAGCTGCCTGAGGCGCTTTCAAGACTGGGAAGTCTAATCTTCTGTAAGATGTCCATGCTTCGAATCCTCTATTGTACAGAGCAAACCAAGCCTGGTTACCAATTTTTTCTTTATAAGTTGCCCCACTTAATGGATTGTTGTAATCCACTTTTGGACTTGCAATATAAGCATCAATGGCAGTAGTGTTAGTGACTCCCCAATCTGCCATAGAAGCTCTAATACCAGCGTCGTAATACACTTTTGCCTGGGCAGAACCACCCGGAATTAAACTTTTCTCAGCAGCTTCTGCTAATAAAAACTGTAATTCAGCATAATCAAAGATAGTTCCAGGAAAAGCCGGATTGTTTAATGTTGCTGAAATTTGTGAATATGCTGTATAAACGTTTCCTGCACCATAAGTACCTCCTACAAAAGTTCTTCCGGCTGGAATAACAGGAGCTGGAGCAGTAAGGTTTGTAAAATACTTAGCCATTCTTGGATCTCCTCCTGGAACAATAGCGTCCATTGCAGAAACAAAAGGCTCAGCAGGAATAAAATCAAATCTCTGACTTGTCACTAAATCCGCATACAATGGATTTTGATTTCCTGATGTAGTTAAATAAGTCAACTTTGTATTATCAACATTACCAGCAAGAGCACCAGAAGCAAGAGCTGCCTGAACCTGAGTAGTTGCATAAGCCGGATCAACATCTGACATATTAACTGCCATTCTGATAATTAATGAGTTTGCAAATTTATACCATTTAACTGTACTTGCAGCAGTTCCACCATAAACAATATCTGCTGCACCAAAGTTAGCTGCTGTACTGTTTGCTTTTAAAACGGCAACATCTGCATTCAATCTTTTAATAAGATCCTGGTAAATCGTTTTTGCATCATCGTAAGCTGGTAAAGGATATTTTTCAATATCGATTGCCTGTGAATAAGGAACGTTTCCGAAGGTATCTACTAATACACTATAAGCATAAGCTTCCAGAATATCTATAAGAGCTAATTTATTTTGCTTAACCGCTTCATCTGCCGGAGTGGCAGGAGCAGTTGCTAAAATCATCACTTTTGAATCATGCAAATCGGCTAAAACATCTCTGTATAAAACAAGGAAATGCTGATCTGGAATTTTTCTATTTGTAATATTATACTGACTTTCATCCGGATAAGTGGTTTCTGTCCATTGCTGTGCGAATAATCTAAAAACGTTATTATTTACACTGGTACTCACCATTTGATCGACTAATTTTTTCTCAGCATTTGAAAACAAATATTCCGATCTGGTAATTATTGGTTTTTTCGGATCAACGTTCATATCTGTAATGTCCTGGCTGCACGAAACCGTCATAGCTACCATAGACATTAATAAAAGTATTTTTTTCATGATTTAGAATTTTAATGTTAGGTTACAACCAATATTTCTTGTTGTAGGAAGTGATCCTCCTGAATAACCTGCAGATAGATTACCTGAACTTAGACCACTTTCCGGATCTGCGTCTGGAAGGTTTTTGCTGATGATCCATAAGTTAGAACCTACCAAAGAAAAACGCAAGTCATTCAAACCTGCTTTAGCAATGAACTGTTTAGGAAAACTATATGTAATACTTACTTCTCTAAGTTTTACATAACTTGCATCGTAAACAAATGCTTTTTGTGGGTTATTATTATAACCATAGATACTTCCTGCTACTTCTGGATTTGGTGTTCTTGTAGTGTTTGGAGTTCCATCTTCATTTACTCCAGGCAATATAACACCTCCCCCATTAGCAAGTGTATTTCTTACAGGATTTCCAAGCTCATTATTTCCTGCTGTAGAAGCAAATAAACCAGAACTTTGTCCGTAATATTGATCAAGAGAGAAAATATCTCCTCCTTTTTGAACATCAATTAAGAAACCTAAAGAAACTTGTTTGTAAGTAAATTTGTTACGAACACCGCCAATCCAATCCGGAGTAACATTTCCAATTACACTTGTAGCAGTTGCAGTTTGTAAGTACACTCCATTTTTAGTTACTTTTTGTCCGTCCTCGTTATAGATATAATCTTTACCAAGGATATCTCCATAAGGATTTCCTTTCGTACCAACAATACTAACCCCTCCTTGTAATGAACCTAGTGTTAAAACATCAACCCCTGGTCTTAAAGCTACAACTGTGTTCTCATTTTTAGACCAGTTCAAGTTAATATCCCAGGAAAAGTCATTTGTTCTTACAGGTGTTATATTGAAGATTACCTCAACACCTTTGTTTTCAACTGATCCGGCATTTACATATTTAGAAGAATAACCTGTTGCTGTAGAATAATCTACAGGGAAGATTTGATCTTCACTTAAACTTTTATAAACACTCACATCAAAACCTAATCTTCTGTCAAAGAATTGCATTTCTAAACCTAGCTCTTCAGATGAAGTTTTTACAGGATGCAAATCTGGATTATTACCCGTGTTTGGTCTTGAATAAAGCTGATTTGAACCAAATGGATTAAATTTAGTATATGCATCTTGTAAGGCATAAGGATCAACACCTCCTTGTGGATTCTCAGCGTAACTTGCTCTTAATTTACCGAAAGTTAACCATGGTCTGTTAATATGCTGTGTAAAAACATAACTTCCAGAAACCGAGTATGTATTAACATCATTGTTCCCTTCTGGCAACACAGAAAATGCATCATTACGCACCGTTCCTTCTATAAAAAGAAAATCTCTAAATCCAACTGAAGCAGAAGCATAAACACTGTTCACAGCTGTATTTTCTTCAACCTCAACTGGGAATGGGGAAGCATTTACTGAATTTGATAATGCATAGATTCCCGGTATAATAAGTCCCCCATCTGTAGAAGCTAATGTAGATGTACGTCGGCTTCTTAAAGCATTATAACCAACCAAACCTGTCAGGGCGAAATCTTCTGTAATTTTTTTATTGAAGTTCAATGTAAACTGATAGTTCTGTTCAGAAAACATACCAGTATATTTTTGGTATCCGGACCCTACAGCCAAACGGTTAATTCCAAATGTTCCGGCTAAAGAACCTACAGCTTTTCTTTCTTCACGTAATTCTGAATAAGAATCATTACTGATTTTTCCTGTAGCGTTTAACCAATCTGTAAATTTATAATCTAACTGACCATAACCGATGAAACGATTTCTTTCGTCTGTCTGGTAATTTTTATATCTTGTAAAGTATGGGTTATCCCAATATTTAGGATTTGTATTTCCATTAGCAGGATCTGCCATATTCCATGAAATATTTTGTCCGCCTGAATTTTGAAAAGCTTCTTTTTGAGATTGAATATCTACGTTAGTTCCCCACCACTGACGGAACAGACCAGCAACGTTATCACCACCATAACCGGTAGTATTTCTACCTTGTGTAGTTTGTGCTAAATAATTTGCAAAAACAGTTGCAGATAATTTATCAGTCAATTTGTGGTTGAATTTAATACTTGCATTATTTTTCTTCAATTCACTATTTGGTAAAATACCTGTCTCTTTATAATTGTTATAGTTGATTACGAAGTTACTTTTATCTGAACCGCCTTCAAAAGAGATAGAGTTATTGAATGTTTGAGCTGTTTGAAAAAATGTAATTGGACCATTTTTTGCAGCTACCCATGGAGATTTTTGCCCAAATTTTGAAGAATATGGCGAATAAGTTTCCCAAGTATTAACCATGAGATTTGGATCAAAAGCAACACCGTAAGAAGCATCATCTGTTGTGCTTACTACTTGGTTACCATTTTTATCGATAACAAAAAATGCACCTGTTGGCCCAACCGGAGTACCTTTTGGATTTCCCGCCTGATCATAAGTTGGCCCATAACCTTGTCCGTATTTATTTTGGTAATCAGGAAAAGTATTTTTATCAACCGAACCTACTCCAAACTGACTAGATATAGTCACACCCATACCTTTTTGAGCTCTTCCTTTTTTGGTTGTAATCATAAGTACACCGTTACCAGCCTGAAACCCATACAAAGCAGATGCAGCCGCACCTTTTAATACGTTTACAGATTCGATATCATCAGGATTAATATCCATACCCGCGTTACCATAATCGTAGGTATTACGTGCTCCGGATGTTTGTAATCCATTGCTTGAATTCACATTTTTATTGTTAATTGGCATACCATCAACAACGATAAGCATTTGGTTATCTCCTGTAAGGTTTTTAACTCCTCTTGAAACTACGTTTGTAGATCCTCCAAAGTTTGTATTTTTTCTAATATAAACTCCGGCAGCTTTACCAGAAAGATCGTTAAGAAAGTTACCACTTGCAACACCTCCAACTAAATCCTGTCCTTTTATTTGTTGAGTAGAATATCCTAGGGCTTTTTTCTCTCTTTTAATACCCAGGGCGGTAACAACTACACCTTCTAATTCTGTAGTGTTGCTAACTAATTTTACATTTAATGTGGTTGAACTAGCTGCAACTTCTTGCGTTTTCATTCCAATGTAAGTAAAAATCAAGACTTCGCTTGATGCTGCTTTGACGGAGAATTTCCCATCAAAATCTGTTTGCGTTCCGGTTTTAGTTCCTTTAACTAACACACTAACACCTGGAAGAGGCATCCCTGCATTATCGGAAACCATACCCGAAACAGTTCTTTCTTGCGCAAAGGTTAGTTGCGTAATCAGCGCCACTAACAGCACTAAGAATCCATTTAACTTTAGTTTCATTTTTTAAAATTTTGAATTAGTATCCGGCAAACATCTTAATATTTTCTTAAAATTACAAGACACCTTTTTAACACGATAACGATTTCGCTTTAAAGATAGTTTAAAATTCTTGCCAAAAAATAGAATTTATTTAAACAAACTACAACAATATCAGACACATACATAAAATCAACCAATTAAACATCATATATAATTTAACAAATATTTAACTTTTATTTATTAGGGTACATTTTTTATTTTATAAAAAATGTCATATATAGTAAATTAAAACTGACAATTTGAATATGATTTTCATGTAATGCTTTTACTTAATTGTTAATAAATATTACTTAAAAGCTATATTCTAAACTTTTTTAACATTTAATTAAACTTTTCTTATAATTAGAATATTTGTTTATTTAAATAAAAAAATACAATATTTGTCATTAAAAAATTTAAAATGCTTCAGTTAAACCACTCCGGATTTGTTTTAGAAACTGGCACCGATGAAGCTGGAAGAGGATGCCTCGCTGGCCCGGTAACTGCCGCTGCAGTAATTTTACCTGCGAAGTTTGAAAATAGCTTTTTAAACGACAGTAAACAATTATCTGAAAAAACAAGAGCATTTTTAAGACCAATTATAGAAGAACAGGCTGTGTGCTACGCTGTAACGCATTTGCATGCGGATGAAATTGACGAAATAAATATTTTAAACGCGTCAATGAAAGGGATGCAGGAATGCATTTTAAAACTAAAACATGTTCCCGAATTTATAATTGTCGATGGAAACCGTGCTATAAATGCAAAATTGGGGCTTAAAAATACTTTTGGAAGACAATTTTCTCCAGATGAGATTTCACTGCTGAAATCTATCCCAAATCAAAGTATTATTAAGGGAGACGGAAAATATCTGAGTATCGCTGCAGCTTCTGTTTTAGCTAAAACATATCGTGATGAATTCATGGATCAAATTCATGAAGAATTTCCTATGTACAACTGGAAGCAAAATAAGGGATACCCAACAAGAGAGCATCGGGAAGCCATTAAAGAATACGGAACTACAAAATATCACCGAATGAGTTTTAGACTTTTACCAGAACAATTAGAACTCGATTTTTTAGAAATATAAAAAGAAACCCGAATAAAATCTTTTATTCGGGTTTTAATTTTTCGGAAAACTATATTTAAACAAATTCGGCTTCAAATAAATTAGTTAAATGTTTCAGAATTCTAGACTTTACTTCCTCCTGATCTACTTTTTCTACACCAAGTTCTACATTTAAGGAAGTAACTCCTTTACCGCGGATTCCACACGGAATTATATTGTCAAAATATCCTAAATCAACATTTACGTTTAAAGCAAATCCGTGCATGGTTACCCATCTTGAGGCACGTACACCCATGGCGCAGACTTTACGTGCAAAAGGTGTTCCGGCACCAAGCCAGACTCCGGTTTCACCGTCACTTCTGCCCGATTCTATACCGTAATCTGCTAAAGTTAGAATAATAGATTCCTCCAGTAAACGCAGGTATTTATGAATATCCGTAAAGAAATTTTCTAAATCCAAAATTGGATACCCTACAATTTGCCCAGGCCCGTGATACGTGATATCACCGCCACGGTTGATTTTGTAAAAAGTTGCTCCTTTTGCTTCGAGTTGTTTTTCGTTTAATAATAAATTATCAAGATCTCCGCTTTTTCCTAATGTATACACGTGCGGATGCTCTACAAATAAAAGATAATTTGGAGTCGGCAGATCAAGTTCTTCTCTTCTGTTCCTGATTTTTAAATCGACTATGTCTTTAAAAATTTCTTCCTGATATTCCCAGGTCGATTTATAATCCTTATTACCCAGATCCTGAAGTTGGATTTTTTTATTCATTTTGGTTATTTTTCAAACTCAACATCAAAGTTAAGTTTTTCTGGATTCTCCATATAATCCGTAAAGGTGTATTGAATTGTAATTGATTTTCTGTCGTCGCTGAACAAAGCGTTTGGATTAGAAACTTTCTTAATCTTTTTTGGAAAATTGTATTTTATAACATAATTAGATGAGGCAAACATCATTTTTGACATGTCTCCGGCAGAATCTTTTTTTACCTGAGCCAGTTTCTGCTGATCTATTACGGCTTTTCGTGTAAATTTCTTTCCATCGTAGGTATAACTCAGCTTACTTTTATTATCTCCAAAACCGTTTCCAAGAGGATTTGCTCCTGCAGGGCCTTCTAATTTTTGAAGTGCACTGGCGGTCTGTAAAATATCCTGCAGTTCGTTTACATTCTTAAAATCGGTTTTCATTGTCATTAAGAATTGTTTTTTTTCTGCACTCATTTTAGTTGTTACAACAAAATTCTCCAGCTTTTTTAGTTCTTTTTGAGCTTCTGGAGAAAGTTTGGCAATACTGTCTTTTTTCTCTTCAAAAAGTTGTTTAAAGGTAAAAGTAGAATCGATCTCTTTTTTTGCATCGGCTCCCATTTGATTTCCGATTTGGTCTCCGGCCATTTCCATCAAAGCAGATCCGTCAATGTCTACGGAAAATTTTCCGGTTCCGTTTTCATTAATAGTAATGTTTTCTGTAAAGGTACAGCTTGTTAATGTAGCTAGTAAAAAAGAAAAACTTAGTAGTTTGTATAATTTCATCGTAGTTATTTTTATCAAAGATACGAAGACTAATTTATTTGAAGCCACTAAAGTTTTGAGATGCTGCTCTTAAATTTCGGATTGTTTTTTTGCTTGTTTAGTTTTAACACTCCAACCCCGGAGTCTTATGAAAATTAAAATCTCTGTCTAGCCCGGATCAAAGCGGTACCTCTTTGTGCCTTTTATAGGGAGAAAAAGATACAAGTGTCCCGAAGCTTCGGTAGCGAACCGAACCTCATTGAAATACAATAAATTGTTGCTTCAAAAAATCTAAAAACTGGATTCTAAAATCTACTTTCTTTTCTTTATCTTTGCGCACTTAAAAAACAGAGCACAAAATGGCATTATCAGAACAAGAAATCATTAGAAGAGAAAAACTTCAAAACTTACGCAACCTGGGAATCAATCCTTATCCAGCAAATCTTTTTCCTGTAGATCATACATCTAAGCAGATAAAGGAAACTTTTGAAGAGGGTAAAAAGGTCATCGTTGCGGGACGTTTAATGAGTGTTCGTGATCAGGGTAAAGCTTGTTTTGCTGAATTACAAGACAGCGAAGGACGTATTCAATTGTATGTTACCCGAGATGTTTTGTGTGAAGGCGATGATAAAACTTTGTACAATACGGTTTTTAAAAAGCTAACCGATTTAGGAGATTTTATTGGTATTGAAGGTGAATTGTTTACTACACAAGTTGGTGCACAATGTATTCGCGTTAAAGGTTTTACCTTCTTGAGTAAAACGTTACGTCCGCTTCCTTTGCCAAGAGTTGATGTTGACGGAAATGTACACGATGCTTTTAAAGATGCTGAATTGCGTTACAGAATGCGTTATGTAGATTTAACTGTGAATCCGCAGGTTAAAGAAACTTTCATTAAACGTACAAAATTGTTTACTGCAATGCGTGGTTATTTTAACGACGCTGGATATTTGGAGGTTGATACTCCGGTTTTACAATCGATTCCGGGTGGAGCTTCTGCGCGTCCGTTTATTACCCACCATAATTCGCTTGATATTCCGCTTTACATGCGTATTGCAAACGAATTGTATTTAAAAAGATTAATTGTTGGTGGATTTGAAGGTGTTTATGAATTCTCTCGTAACTTTAGAAATGAAGGTATGGACAGAACCCATAATCCTGAATTTACCGCAATGGAAATATATGTAGCCTACAAAGACTACAATTGGATGATGGAATTTGCTGAAGGTTTGCTTGAACATTGCGCTATTGCTGTAAACGGAACAAGTGAGGTTACTTTTGGCGAACACCAAATTAACTTTAAAGCGCCTTATGCGCGTGTTACAATGACCGATTCTATTAAACATTTTACTGGTTTTGATATTTCAGGTAAAACAGAAGAAGAATTGTTTGAAGCTGCCAGAGGAATGGGAATTGAGGTTGATAAAACAATGGGTAAAGGAAAATTGATTGACGAAATTTTTGGAGCGAAATGCGAGGGAAATTACATTCAGCCAACTTTTATTACCGATTACCCAAAAGAAATGTCACCGCTTTGCAAAGAGCACCGTGATAATCCTGATTTGACGGAGCGTTTTGAATTAATGGTTTGCGGAAAAGAAATTGCAAATGCATATTCTGAATTGAATGACCCAATTGATCAGAGAGAGCGTTTTGAAGATCAAATGCGTCTGGCTGCAAAAGGTGATGACGAAGCAAACGGAATTATCGATGAAGACTTCTTAAGAGCGCTTGAATACGGTATGCCGCCAACATCAGGAATGGGAATTGGAATGGATCGTTTGATTATGTATTTGACAAACAACGCTTCTATACAGGAAGTTTTATTGTTCCCACAAATGCGTCCGGAGAAAAAACTTTCTCAAATTGAATTAAATGATGAAGAGAAAATAATTATCACTCTTTTAAAAGCCAACGAAAATAAAATGGAATTGGCACAATTAAAAGTTGCTGCTAATCTAAGTGGTAAAAAATGGGATTCTTCTATGAAAAACTTATCTAAACACGGTTTGACTAAAGTTGCCGTTGATGGTGAGTTTAAGTTTGTGGAATTGGTGGGGTAATTTGTCTTATCTTATTATATTTATAGCCCGACAGATTAATTCTGACGGGCTTTTTTATTAACTTTACATAACTGCGAATAATCAAAAATTTTAATTATGGGTACTCTGGAAATAAAACTGGAAATATTTGATAAACTTAAAAATATTGAAGATGTAAGTTTGTTGGAAAAGATTAGAAACCTTCTAAAAACTGCAGATGCTTCTGATGTTTATGAATTTGAATCATATGAATTGGATATGCTTAAGGAAAGCGAAGATGATATAAAATACGGAAGAGTAATATCTCAAGAAGATTTAGACAAAGAAGATTTAGAATGGCTGTCAAAATAATTTGGACTAAAACTGCTTCTTCACAAAGAAGAAAAATTTTATATTACTGGAAAGAAAGAAATAAATCAGCAACTTATTCAAAAAAATTACTTGCTGAAATATCAGAAAGAGTTCAATTTTTAGTTAGTAATCCTGAAATATACATTAAAACAAGTTTTCCTGATATTAGAGCATCCACTTTGGGACATTATAACATTTTTTATAAGTCAACCTCAACAGAGCTTATCATAGTAGCATTTTGGGATAATCGTAGAAATCCAAAAACACTTTCTAAAATATTAAAGAAATAACATTATTTAAACCCTGTCAGGTTTTGTATTTTAATTCTAAAACGAATACTTCTCCAACTTGTTCTCATAAATATCCAAAACCTTTGTACTTTCTTTTGGAACTTCTCCGTTCCACTTTTCTTCTATGGAAGGATTTGATGGATATTTACCGTTTTTCATTTTAACTAAATGATATAATCCGCTGCTTTTCATTATTAAATCATAAAACTTCTCGCTAGAAGTGGTGGTTATCAAAATCGGAAGATCTGTAACTGAGAATTTATTGATTAAACTTCCATCATTATTTAGAATAAAACCGGAACAGCCGCCGCTTCCGCAGAAATAGGAATTAGAAAAGCCAACAAAATATTCGTCTTTTTTATCATTATTTAAATCGAAAGCTTCATAAAAGAAAAAACGATCTTCTTTTGTCATCGCTGAAAGATCATTTTTTAGTAAAATTAAAAGCTGTTTTCTAATCAATTTAACTGTTTTATTGTCATTTTCTTCAACCTCACTTAAATCAGCGGTTCCTGCAACTGTTTTAGAAAGCGTATCCAGAGCAATCGCCTTTACAATATTCTGTTTGGTTTTATCTTTATTTTGACAGGAAGAAAAGGCTAGAATTCCAACCATCAGCAAGATTATATTTTTCATAATTTGATATTTACATTTGCATAAAAAATTTCATCATTAAATTACAAAAAATATATGACAAACTCTTATGTTAAACCAACAGTGCTGCTTTATTGTCAATATCATTCTCAATTAGCAGTGATTTTATATTATTAAAAGTGACCAATGCGATCTGTGTTAAAGCTTCATTGGTAAAAAATGCCTGATGCGCCGTTACCAATACATTCGGAAAACTCATTAATCGCTGGATATTATCATCCTGAATAATATCGGCAGAAAGATCTCTGAAAAAAAGTTTTTCTTCCTGTTCATAAACATCAATTCCGAGATAAGCTATTTTACCTTCTTTAAGACCTTCAATTACGGAAGAAGTTTCTATTAATCCACCACGGCTTGTATTGATGATCATAACGTGGTCTTTCATAAAATTAATGGAAGTTTTATTAATAATATGTTTCGTCTGATCATTTAGCGGACAATGAAGCGAAATAATATCACTTGAGCTAAATATTTCTTCCAGAGAAACAAAACTCACGCCATCGCTAATCATTTCATCATTTTCAACAATATCATAAGCCAAAACCTTACAGCCAAAACCTAAGGCTATTTTTGCGAAAGCTTTACCGATATTTCCGGTTCCGATAATTCCGATTGTTTTTCCAAACAAATCAAAACCCAATAAACCGTTTAACGCAAAATTCTGTTCGCGAACTCTGTTATAAGCTTTATGCGTTTTTCTGTTTAAGGTCAAAATCATTGCCATAGCATGTTCGGCAACTGCCTGAGGTGAATATGCGGGCACGCGGCAAACTTTTATTCCGTATTTTTTTGCGGCTTCCAAATCAACATTATTAAATCCGGCACAACGCAAAGCAATTATTTTTACATCTTTTTGTGAAAGTTGTTTAATAACACTTTCATTGACGATATCATTTACAAAAACGCATACTATTTCGCATTTTTCGATCAAAGCCACCGTTTGCGGATTGAGCTGTGTTTCGAAAAAATCCAATTGAAAACCAAAGTCAGCATTATAAGTATTGAAAAAAGCTCTGTCATAAGGCTGAGTAGAGAAAAAAGCGATTTTATTGTTTTTTAAAATATTTAGTTCCATAATATCCTGTTTTCAATTGTAATTAGTTGATAGTCTAAAAATAAACAAATAAATACTTACTTTTATGTTGTGATGTTATTTTAAAATATTAGCCTTCAATTTGTTAAATATTTTATAAATCTGAACTTATCATTAAACCAATTGTAAGAGATCCAGTCTAATTGCTATAAACAAATAAAAAAACTTAAAATGAAAAAATTATTTATCGCAGCTTTGTTATTCATTGGAATGGCAGGTTTTGCACAAGACATGGATCAAAAAGAGACCCGTGATCATAAAGAAAGAATGACTCCTGAACAAAGAAATGAAAAACAATTGCAAAAATTGACTTCAGAACTAACTCTGGATGCTAACCAACAAGCACAGGTAAAACAGCTTCTGGCAGAAAGAAGCGCTAAAGCTGAAAAATTCAGAGAGGCCCGCAAAGACAGAAAAGACAGCAATGTAAAACCTACTGCTGAAGAAAAAGCCGCTTTCAAAAAACAAATGGAAGATGAAGTTACTGCAAACGATGCCAAAATGAAATCTATCTTAAAAGCAGACCAATATACAAAATGGAAAACTTTACAAGAGGAGAAAAAAGAGAAGATGAAGGATAAAATGAAAGAACGAAAAGAAAAAATGTAATAAAAAAGAGGCCTTAGAAAGCCTCTTTTTTTATGATTAAATTAAAATGTTTTCGAAACTTTATCGATCGCATTAATTGTAAAGTCTAAATCTTCGTAAGTCAGTGCGTCTGTAATAAACCAGGTTTCATAAGCAGATGGTGCAATATAAACACCTTCATTTAATAATCCGTGGAAGAATTTCTTAAAGGTTTCGTTATCTCCTTTTGCGGCTGTTTGAAAATCGGTAACCGGATTTGCATCAAAGTGTACCGAAATCATAGAACCTACCCTGTTAATCGTAAATTCAACATTATTGGCTTTTAAAACCTTGTCAATTCCTGCTTCAAGATACGCTGTTTTTTCTTCTAAACGGCTGAAGATTGCTGCATCATTATTTAATGCCTGTAACATTGCCAATCCGGCAGCCATCGCCAGAGGATTTCCAGACAATGTTCCGGCCTGATAAACCGGTCCTAATGGAGCAAGATGGTTCATAATCTCTTCTCTTGCTGCAAAGGCTCCAACAGGAAGTCCCCCGCCTATAACTTTTCCGAAAGTCACAATATCGGCAGCAATATTAAATAATTCCTGAACACCTCCTTTTGCCAGACGGAAACCCGTCATAACCTCATCAAAAATTAATAAAATTCCGTTTGCTGTACACAAATCACGCAAACCTTGCAAAAAGCCTTCTTGTGGCGGAATACAACCCATGTTTCCGGCAACTGGCTCGATGATTATAGCTGCAATCTCGTTTTTATTGGCTTCTATTAAAGTTTTTACGTTTTCTAAATCATTGTATTTTGCCAGCAAAGTGTCTTTTGCGGTTCCTTCCGTAACACCCGGACTATTTGGAGCCCCAAAAGTTACGGCGCCACTTCCGGCCTGAATCAAAAATGAATCTGAATGCCCGTGATAACAGCCGGCAAATTTGATTATTTTATCTCTTTTTGTAAATCCTCTCGCCAGACGAATAGCGCTCATACAAGCTTCTGTACCTGAATTTACAAAACGAATTTTATCTATATTTGGAACCATTGAAACGGCCAAAGCAGCAATTTCTGTTTCCAGTTCTGTTGGCATTCCAAATGAAGTTCCCAGTTTTGCCTTTTCGATCACAGCATCTACAACAGGCTGATAAGCATGTCCCAAAACCATTGGTCCCCAGGAATTGATGTAATCAATTAATTTATTTCCGTCTTCATCATACAAATAAGCACCTTTGGCACTTTTTACAAAAATCGGAGTTCCACCAACAGCTTTAAATGCACGAACCGGCGAATTTACTCCCCCTGGAATAACTTTTTCTGCTTCAGCAAAAAGCTGACTACTTCTTTTATATAACATTGCTTTTATTTTTGATTTTAGTCCCGAGGCTTCGGGATAGATTTTAGATTACTAACTGAACTTATTTCTGGATTTTTTTATATTTCAACTAATGAGAACTAGAATGAAACTCCTTACTTTACTTTCAACCGCTGCCCAATAGAAATTGCATTATCGGAGAGATTATTCTTTTGTTTCAAATCGTCGACTAGTAAGTTGAATTTTTTCGAGATCGAATACAAGGTATCTCCTTTTTGAACTTCATACAAATTAGGATCGTTAGAATTTGCTTTTGTATTGGAATACGAACCTGAAGGTGAACTTTTTGACGGAGTCGTTTTGCTAATTGCAACATAAGTCTTTCCGGTCACCTGACAATCGTACTGGTGCAAATTATATCGTTCTATATAACTGATTAATTTATCAGGATAATTGGGATCTGTTGCATAACCGCAGGCTCTCAATCCTTTTGCCCAGGATTTATAATCGTCTTTTTCATAGGTAAAAAGCGATTCATATCTTTTTTTTCCAACCAAAAATAAAGCGTGATCCCTGTATGACTCTGATGCCTGAGGATATTTTCTAAAACACTCCTGAGCCGAATCATCATCGTGACGAACACTTTCGCCAAGCCAGTCTTTGTGACATTTTATTCCGAAATGATTATTGGCTTCTACTGCCAAATCACCTTTTCCTGCACCCGATTCCAAAATTCCCTGTGCCAGAATAATGCTGGCCGGAATTCCGTATGTTTTCATATTGCCAACAGCAATGTCTTTGTACTGTAAAATATAATTATTGATTAGATCGCTGGTTACAACAGTTTTGGAAGTCGACTGAATAACCTCTGTTGTATTATTTGTAGAAGGGTAATTTTTACCGATTGGTTTTACGGGAGTGCTTCTTTTTGTTGAGGCGGTTCTGGTCTGGACGGCAGCCGCTTTTTTAGTCGTCGCGATGGCAGGCTTGCTCGAAGAACAACTTGCTAAAGCTAATATTACAAATAGTAATACAATTTTTTTAATCATTGGTTTTGAGTATTGGTAATTTCTTCTGCTTCAATTTCAAATTCATACCTTCAATTCCCTGCAGTCCGCCGGTGTGAATGAGTAAAATTTTCGAATTTTCAGGAAAATAATCTTTGTGTATTAAATCTATAACGCCAAAAACCATCTTTCCTGTATAAATTGGATCTAAAGGCACATTTGTTTCTTCAAAAAAAGAATTGATAAATTCAATTAATTCTAAATTTACCTTGCCATAACCTCCAAAATGATAGTCAGAAATTAAATTCCAGTTATCTTTTTTTGCAAAAATACGAATTTCATCTTGTAAAAAGTCACCTTTTAACGCCGGAAAGCCTAAAATTCTCTGATTTTCCCCTGCACTGTTTATCAAACCGGAAATTGTTCCGCCGGTTCCGACTGCACAGCAAACATAATTAAAATCTGAATCTTCCTCTGTTAAAATTTCTTCGCATCCTTTTACAGCCAGTTCGTTTGTGCCGCCTTCGGGAACCAAATAAAAGTCTCCAAACTTTTGCTTTAATTTTTCTATAAATGAAATTTCACTCTTTAATCGATAATCTTCTCTCGAAACAAATTCGAAATGCATTCCGTTTTCATGAGCAAATTTTAGTGTCGGATTTTCCTCCCATCTATCTAAAAGTTCGTCACCCCGAATGATTCCGATTGTTTTAAAATCCTGCTCCTTTCCCGCATACGCCACAGCGGCAATATGATTGGAAAATGCCCCGCCAAAAGTCAGAACAATTTCTTTATTCTCGGCCTTTGCCTGAAGCAAATTGTATTTGAGTTTTCTGAATTTATTTCCCGAAACAAAAGGATGAATCAAATCTTCCCGCTTGATAACCAGCGAAATATTATTTGGAAACTGAATATTTATTTTTTGATTGAAAACAGAATTCATTTTAATTTGATATAGTTTAAAAACTGAAAAAAAGTTCTGTTTTTTAAATATTGCAAGTTCGTTTCATTTGCATAAGCTTCTCTCTCAAAACTCAAATTTCTATAGGCAAGATCGGTATTTCTATATTGAAATAAACGAATGGCATATTCTAAAACGTACCAAATAAAAAACGGGATTACAAGCATTTCTAACTGCTGTTGCAAATGTATTTTTTCATGATTAATAAAAACTTCGTTCTTTTTATCAAAATCATATTTCATCAAAACAAACGGAAATACAGCCATTCCACGATATCCTTTAGGAATTAAATATTTAGCAACAATCAGAAACATTAGCTGTAAAATTTATAAATTTGTAGTTATAAAATTGTTTGATTTCAATAAAATCACAATCAGATATTCTTATTATTGATTTTAAATTTATTAAAATGAAACTTTAAAATGGTTTATGAAAGAGCAAAGTAATGAAAATAAATTAATCGAAGGCGAAGATTTCTACTATACTCCCGAAGGTTACAAATGCTTTACCGAAAAACACCACTTAAAACGGGGATATTGTTGTAAAAGCGGCTGCCGTCATTGTCCGTACGGATATGATAAGAGGACGGGGCAAATTAGAAAATCGTTATAAAGAATAAATCAATTATGAAGGTTTTTATAAATAAAAATATACCCGAAGCGGGTTTAAAACTGCTTCAGAAGAAAGGAATTGACCTTACTATAAATCCAACAGAAAATATTCTATCCAGAGAAGAATTTATAAAAATCTGTCAGGAAAATGATGTTCTTTTAAATGTTGGAACCAATAAATTAGACGAATTTTTTTTTGAACAATGTCCAAATTTAAAAGGTATTGCCTTGTTTTCTGTGGGATTTGATTCAGTAAATATCCCATCCGCAAACAGTCGCAAAATTCCTGTTGGTAATACTCCGGATGTTTTAAGTCGGGCAACTTCAGATGTAGCTTTCTTGTTGATGCAGAGTGTGGCGAGAAAATCATTTTTTAATCACAAAAGAATTCTAAACGACGAATGGGGAAGTTTTGATCCATTAGCTCATTTAGGTCAGGAACTTTACGGCAAAACCCTTGGGATTTTCGGTTTAGGAAGAATTGGTTTTGAAATGGCCAAAAAGTGCAAAGCTGCATTTGAAATGAACATTATTTATCACAATCGTTCTCATAACGAAGAAGCTGAGAAAGAACTTGAAGCAAAATATGTGGATTTTGAAACCTTACTTTCACAAAGTGATGTTTTGAGTGTTCATTCCAATTACACTGAAGAAAATAATGAAATTTTCAATAAAAAAACTTTTGCCAAAATGAAATCTAATTCGATTTTTATCAATACAGCAAGAGGAAAATTTCAAAATGAAAATGATTTATTTCACGCTTTAACAAATAATATAATCTGGGGCGCCGGACTTGATGTTAGCAATCCGGAACCGATGAAAGCAGACAACCCTTTATTGTCGCTTCCAAATTGTTGTGTTTTACCACATATAGGTTCTGCAACATACGAGGCAAGAAACGGAATGGCAATTTGTGCTGCACAAAATATTATAGCGCTTTTTGAAAATAAAAAAATGCCGTTTTGTGTCAATGAAGAAGTTTATTCTTAAGTGAGATAACGTGGCAATTTGAGAATTAGAAAATTGAATTAAATTCCAATTTTCTAATTCCAGTCTAAAATCTAAAATATACAATGGATATTCGCTCAAGAAAATTTAGAATTACGATTCATAAATCGTATCATCGGTCGGATATCCGTTATCCTTAGTTTTTTTAATTGGAAAATGTGCCAATTTGAAAATTAGATAATTTAAATAAATTCCAAATTCCAATTGCATTAATTAAAATTTTGGTCGCATTTGAACCAAAGAACAAAAATTAATCTGATGATAATGTGGCTAAAACACCTTAGAAACTCAGAATCTCAGTAACTTAGCACCTTGAAAAAAAATGACCTTTCAACAAGAAATACAGCAGGGAATTCCTTCAATATTACCTTCTAAAAAAGACTACGATCCTATTATAAATCATGCTCCGAAACGAAAAGAAATCCTTTCGGCAGAAGAAAAAAAACTGGCATTAAAAAATGCTCTGCGCTATTTTGAACCCAAACATCACGCCGAATTAATTCCTGAATTTTCGGAAGAATTAGAAAAATACGGACGTATTTATATGTACCGGTTTCGTCCGGAATACAAAATGTATGCGCGGCCAATTGACGAATATCCGGGAAAATCGCTGCAGGCAAAAGCCATTATGCACATGATTCAGAACAATCTGGACTATGCTGTGGCGCAGCATCCGCACGAATTGATTACATACGGAGGAAACGGCGCTGTTTTCCAGAACTGGGCACAATATTTACTAACGATGCAATATTTGTCTGAAATGACAGACGAGCAGACGTTAACGATGTATTCAGGACATCCCATGGGATTATTTCCTTCTCACAAAGAAGCGCCGAGAGTCGTGGTAACTAACGGAATGGTAATTCCGAATTATTCTAAACCCGATAATTGGGAAAAAATGAATGCTTTGGGCGTTTCGCAATACGGGCAAATGACCGCAGGAAGTTATATGTATATTGGCCCCCAGGGAATTGTGCACGGAACCACAATTACGGTTTTAAATGGTTTCAGAAAAATAAAACTAAATCCGGAAGGAAATTTATTCGTAACTTCTGGTTTGGGCGGAATGTCTGGCGCACAGCCAAAAGCAGGAAATATTGCCGGTTGTATTACGGTCTGCGCCGAAGTGAATCCAAAAATTACTAAAATTCGTCATGAGCAGGGATGGATAAACGAGATTGTAACTTCGAGCGAACAATTAGTAGCCAGGGTAAATTTGGCGAAAGCCAAAAAAGAAACTGTTTCTATTGCTTACTTAGGAAATGTGGTAGATGTCTGGGAATGTTTTGATAAAGAAAACATCAAAATCGATTTGGGTTCAGACCAGACTTCGCTTCATAATCCCTGGGCGGGAGGTTATTATCCTGTGGGAATTTCTTTTGAAGAGGCTAACAAAATGATGGCCGAAAATCCGGAATTATTTAAAGAAAAAGTGCAGCAAACGTTACGCCGACATGCCGATGCAATCAACAAACACACTGCAAAAGGAACTTATTTCTTCGATTACGGAAATGCCTTTTTATTAGAAGCTTCGCGCGCCGGAGCTGATGTAATGGCTGAAAATAATATTGATTTTAAATATCCGAGTTACGTTCAGGATATTATGGGACCAATGTGTTTTGATTATGGTTTTGGGCCTTTTCGTTGGGTTTGTACTTCTGGAAAACCGGAAGATCTGTTAAAGACTGATGCGATTGCTTCTCAGGTTTTAGAAGAAATGGCTAAAACCGCTCCAGCTGAAATTCTGCAGCAAATGCAGGATAACATTAAATGGATAAAAGGCGCACAGGAAAACAAATTGGTTGTTGGCTCTCAGGCACGTATTTTATACGCTGATGCAGAAGGCAGAATTAAAATTGCAGAAGCATTTAATCAGGCGATTGCTAAAGGCGAAATTGGAACGGTTGTATTAGGACGCGATCATCACGATGTTTCGGGAACGGATTCTCCGTATAGAGAAACTTCAAATATCTACGATGGCTCCCGTTTTACGGCAGATATGGCAATTCAGAACGTTATTGGAGACAGTTTTAGAGGTGCCACTTGGGTATCTATTCATAACGGCGGAGGCGTTGGCTGGGGAGAGGTTATAAATGGTGGTTTTGGTATGGTTCTTGATGGTTCTAAAGAAGCATCAAAACGCTTAACATCAATGCTTTTCTGGGATGTTAACAACGGAATTTCAAGACGAAGCTGGGCTCGAAATGAAGGTGCTGTTTTTGCTATAAAACGTGCAATGGAAATTGAACCTTTACTAAAAGTTACCTTGCCGAATACGGTTGATGAGCGTTTGCTTTAACAGAATCGAGAACATTTAATATCTAACTATATGAGAACTTTCAAATTAATTCCAATCTTTTTGCTTTTGGTACTTGCCTCCTGCAGCAGTGTTACAGTATATTCTGATTACGATAAAAATGTAGATTTTGCGTCTTATAAAACTTATGCTTTCTTTAAGCCCGGAATTGATAAGGTTGAGATCTCAGATTTGGATAAAAGAAGAATTTTAAAAGCCATAGATACAGAAATGCAGGCCAAAGGTCTGACTAAAAGTGAAAACCCGGATTTACTGGTTAACATTTTTACAAAATCCCGCGAGCAGGTTAATGTAAACCAGTTTAATGCAGGATGGGGTTACGGATGGGGATGGGGATGGAACCCATGGATGATGTACGGAGGCAACCAGACAACTGTTTCTACCTCAACCGAAGGAACTTTATTTATCGATTTAATCGATGCTAAAAAGAAAGAAATGATCTGGCAAGGCGAAGGTCAGGGTACTTTGACTAAAAACGTCGATAAAAAAGATCAAAAAGTGGCAGAGTTTGTAAACAAAATTTTGGCACAATATCCGCCGGTAAAAAAATAATTTAAGTACATTTGTTTTTCAAACAAGAAAAAATGACGAATTTTAATAACATTATTATCGCTATTATCAGCATTATTGCAATTGAGCAGTAATGGCGAGGTGTTATATAATAAGTAAACATACAATTTATGAAACCTCCCAAAATGGGAGGTTTTTTTTTTAAGCCGCTACGAATTACCCAAATAACTCGAATTTATGCTTTGTTTGAGCTAAAAAAATTAGTGTTTTTCGTGGCAAAAAACAAACATTATGGAATTATTTAACGAAGTACTCTCCGCCAAAAAACAACTGGAAAATGTAGTTGCTGCTACCCCACTTACGCAAAACCTTAATCTCTCAGACGAGTTTGAAGCAAATATTCTGCTGAAAAGAGAAGATTTGCAAATTGTAAGATCCTATAAAATTAGAGGAGCTTATAATAAAATTTCTTCCCTGAATGAAAAAGAAAAAGCAAACGGAATTGTTTGTGCTTCTGCCGGGAATCATGCACAGGGTGTTGCTTATTCCTGTAATCTTCTAAAAATCCATGGAAAAATTTACATGCCTAAAACAACTCCGAAACAAAAAGTAAAACAAGTTCAGTTGTTCGGAAAATCTTTTGTTGACATTGTGCTGACAGGTGATACTTTTGATGATGCTTATGCCTCCGCAACAGCAGATGCAATCAAAAATCATAAAACATTTGTACATCCTTTTGATGATGAAAAGGTAATTGCCGGACAAGGGACTGTTGGTTTGGAAATTTTAGAAACTTACAATGACCCGATCGATTATGTATTTGTTCCAATTGGCGGCGGCGGACTTGCATCTGGTTTATCTGAAGTTTTTAAACACTTAAGTCCGCATACCAAAATAATCGGTGTTGAGCCAAAAGGTGCTCCTTCGATGAAAACTTCTATTGAAGAAAACAAAAATACTGTTCTTAAAACTATTGATAAATTTGTTGATGGTGCAGCCGTTAAACAAGTTGGGGATAAGACTTTTGAAATTTGCAAACTCAATCTTGAAGACATTATTCTCGTTCCCGAAGGAAAAGTCTGTACTACGATTTTACGGTTATACAATGAAGAAGCGATGGTTGTAGAGCCCGCCGGAGCTTTGACTATCGCAGCTTTAGACTTTTATGCAGAAAAAATAAAAGGAAAAACAGTGGTTTGTATTGTGAGCGGAAGCAATAATGATATTGAAAGAACGGCAGAAATTAAAGAACGCTCTTTATTGTACGAAGGTTTAATGCATTATTTTATGATTCAGTTTCCGCAGCGTCCAGGCGCACTGAAAGAATTTGTAAATAACATTTTAGGTCCGGATGATGATATTACTTATTTTCAGTTTCATAAAAAAAACAATCGTGAAGTGGGTTCGGTTGTGGTGGGTTTAGAATTAAAAAATAAAGATGATATCATGTCCATCAAAATAAATATGACCCAAAACGGATTTGAATTTCAATATCTCAATGATAATCAGGATTTGTTTACGCAGTTAATTGGATGATAAATATCATTTAGAAAAAAAGAAGTTGTTGTATTTTTGCATTTCAATTTAATTACAATACAATGGAAGCGCTTAAGGATATCACCACAATAGACGACATTAAGCAAATGGTCGACAGTTTTTATGGAAATGTTAGAAAAGACGACCTCATTGGACCGATTTTTAATGACAAACTTCAGGGTCGCTGGGAACCGCATTTACAGAAAATGTATAATTTCTGGCAGACTATTTTGTTTGATGTTCGTGCTTATTCGGGCACGCCTTTTCCGCCGCACAAGCAATTACCAGTCGACAAAACACATTTTGACCGCTGGATTAGCATTTTTAATTCCACAATGGACGCGCAATTTTCAGGTCCGCTTACCGAAGAGGCTAAAATGCGCGCAACTAATATGGCTTTTATGTTTAGTCATAAAATTGAGTATTTTAGAAATGCCGAAAACGAATTAAAAAACCAAACCGGTAATCTTAATAATTAGTAACAGATTAAATTGAAATTTTCTTTTAATTAAATAAATTTGATTGGTTAAAACCATATAAGTCCTCAACCACTTAATATTTTATTTATGAAGAAAATAATCCTGTCTTTTTTAATTTGCCTGTCTTTTCTAAATCATTTAAATGCACAATCGCAAGCTCCTGTATCAAATTTATATAAAGGAACTCTTGACGGAAAAACACCCGTTACCATTTATATAAAAACAGAAGAAAATCCATGTACTGCAGATTTAATGTACACCGCAATGTATCGCTACAACAAATCTAACAATTGGATACAGCTGGACATTACCCAAAATATAAAAAAAGAAAATCAGTTTATAATGGTGGAACATGGTTTTACCGGAGTTTTAATTTTATCTAAAACCGGAAATACTTTTACAGGTTTATGGATAAGCCCTGATACAAAAAAACAGCTAAATGTTGATTTAAAAGAAGTTTCAATAACTAAAAAAGATGTTGAAAACTATGAAAAAATAATGGATAGCGTGAATTACAATAATAACGATTGTTAAATTCGCTCTTGGAGAAAAATCTATAAAAATGCAATAAATTATACTTTAGGATAAAAATATTGTGGTGAATGATCCATTATAGGTTCATAAATTCGTAATTTTACATTTTAAACTACAACGTTTTCGAAATGAATCCAAATATTGAAACCAATCCGTTATTAGAAAGACTTCCGAAGCATTTAAAGCAATTTATCAAACCTCAGGATTATAGCGATTATACGCCAATTAATCAGGCGGTTTGGAGATACGTTATGCGAAAAAATGTTGATTATCTTTCTAAAGTTGCGCATCATTCTTATTTGGATGGATTAAAGAAAACCGGAATCGAAATTGATTCGATTCCAAGTATGTATGGTATGAACCGAATCCTGACCGAAATTGGATGGGCGGCAGTTGCTGTGGACGGATTTATTCCTCCTAATGCTTTTATGGAATTTCAGGCTTACAATGTTCTGGTTATTGCTTCAGATATCAGACAATTGGAACATATCGAATATACTCCCGCTCCCGATATCATTCACGAAGGTGCGGGCCACGCTCCTATTATTGCCAATCCCGAATATGCTGAATATTTAAGACGTTTTGGTGAGATTGGCTGTAAAGCAATTTCTTCTCATAAAGATTACCAAATGTACGAAGCAATTCGACTATTGTCTATTTTAAAAGAAGCTGAAGATACGCCTCAGGAAAAAATTGATATTGCCGAAAAAGCAGTTTCAGATTTACAAAATGATATGGGCGAATTGTCTGAGATGGCTCAAATACGAAACCTTCATTGGTGGACAGTAGAATACGGATTGATTGGTACAGTAGAAGATCCTAAAATATACGGTGCCGGTTTGCTTTCCTCAATTGGAGAAAGTGCATGGTGCATGACCGATAATGTAAAGAAAATCCCTTATGATATTTCGGCAGCTAATCAGAATTTTGATATCACACAACTGCAGCCACAGCTCTATGTAACACCAACATTTTCTCATTTGAGTTTGATTTTGGAAGAATTTGCCAATAAAATGGCTTTACGAACAGGCGGATTATCCGGAATTAAAAAACTGATTCAGTCCAATGCTTTGGGAACAATCGAATTAAGTACAGGATTACAGATTTCGGGCATTTTTACGAATGTTATTGAAGAAGACGGAAAACCGGTTTACATTCAGACCAATGGAAAAACTGCTTTGGCTTACCGCGAAAAAGAACTGGTTGGTCATGGAACACTCACGCATCCTCACGGATTTGGTAGTCCGATTGGTAAACTGAAAGGTTTTAATCTCGCAATAGAAGATATGAGCCCGAAGGATTTGCAGGCTTACAGTATCGTTGAAAATGAAACTGTAAAATTAGAATTTGAAGGCAATATTGTGGTCGAAGGTGAAATTATAACAGGTTCGAGAAATCTTCACGGAGAAATTATTTTAATAAGTTTTAGAAATTGTACCGTGACACATGGCGAAACTATTTTGTTTCAGCCTGACTGGGGCAATTACGATATGGCAATCGGCAAAAAAGTTGTTTCGGCTTTTTCCGGGCCTGCCGATGTAAATAGTTTTGATTTAATAAACATTGTTCCGACATCACAAACCATTAAAGCAAAACATACCAACGAACGTGATGAATTGGAAACTTTATATGCAAGTGTTCGTGATATTCGTACGAATAAAAAATCCAAGGAAGAACTTCGGGATATCTTTATCAATCTAAAAGAAAACCATAAAAATGACTGGCTGCTTTCTGTTGAAATAGCAGAACTTTTAAAAGATTCTAATAGTTCTCTTTTAGAGGAAGTGGTAAGTTATTTAAAAGAGTTGAAAGCTAGACGTCCTGAAATTGCACATTTAATTTCCGGCGGTTTGGAGTTGATTTTTTCTACAGAAAAGGTATAACTGTTTTTTTTTTTGAAAACATATTTTGCCAAGAAGACTCTGCAAAGAGTAAGATTCAAATAAAATAAAATTCTTTAATCCTATAATCTTCGAAATAATAAATAACCTTATTGTTTTAGCATTTTGTGGCAGAAATTAAAGCTTCAAATCATCAGTAAACTCTTTTTCAGACTCAACAGTTTTGCCATTGTATTGGAGTTTCCATCCCATAGAATTTGTCAATATAAGGATCTTCGACAATTCGCTTATTAAACGGTTTTGAGCGTTGGTTTTAAGCGATGATTTCTCGATTTTTTTTGACAGATTTGCTTTTACCGATTTGTTTATCTTATTATAATCGTCTCCCGTAAAAGGGTTTAATTTACTTTGTTCGACGTCATAAAATTTGATATCCGGATTTATTTTAATTTCTTCTTTTGGAATATTCAGAATGGTTATTGTCTTATTTTTTTCGTCTATATCGTATTTCATTTGATGCAAATCGTACGCCACCGTAACATCAGCATTTACAACAATCAGGGCTTTTTTCTCAAAAGAAACCATGTTCATAAAATATTTTTGCTGATTTTTATAGGTAATAACCTCTGAAAAATGTCCTTCTGTAACAACGAGCTTCCCAACATTAAGAATCTGCTGCTGAATTAAACTGGTATCGTATTCTATGCCTGAATCATCATTTTTTTTGAAATCGCAATACTTAAATGCCAATACAATTAGTAAAACAATGACGCCTACTCCTAAAACTCTTTTAATTAAATTTTGCATTCTCCTAAAATATTTTAGACCAATTTACTTCTTTTTTTAGTTTTGTCTGCCACGAATTGCGCTAATTTTATCTAATCTTTGATATTGTGCATTCAGTTCAGCGACAAATAAATTTCAGGCTAATTTGCGAAATTAGCTGTAAAGAAACTTAAAAAGGATATCCGATGGCAATATTCAGAATCAAATTGTCTTTTCTCCATGCACCGTCTCCAAAATCGATTTTATCAATCACCCATCTTTGTCCGTCTGGAAGAGCAGGATTTCTAAGCGGGATTGCCAAATCTGTGCGCAAAACGAGAAATGACAAATCGAATCTAAGACCAACTCCCGCACCAATCGCAAGTTCCTTCATAAAATCTTTTGAAATTTCTGCTCCGGGTTTATTCGGGTCAGCATTTAAAAGCCAGATATTTCCCGCATCAAAAAATACTGCACCTCTAACAACACTAAAAAGCTTTGCGCGATATTCGGTATTAAACTCTAATTTTAAATCTGCAGACTGGTCTGGTGTATAATTTTCGTTTGTTCCAGGCGGAATCACATAACTACCCGGCCCTAATGTTCGTGCTCTAAATGCACGAATACTATTGGTTCCCCCGACAACAAATTGTTTGGATGTAGGAAGGGTATTGGAATTTCCGTAAGCAAATCCGGCGCCGACAATTAACCTGCTTGCCAATTCACTTTCTTTACTCAGCTTTAAATAATGTCTAAAATCAGATTTAATCTTCACATATTGACTAAACGGAACATCAAATATGGTTTTTACATTATCTTTCTTATAACTTGCACCTGTTACCAAACCGGTAATATTACCTGCTAAATCTAATTCTCCATTAAAATAAATGGTGTTTTTTCTGCGTTTTTGCATCGTATTGGTATAGGTATACGAATACGTTGGTCCAAAAATCAATTGTTTTTCTATCACTTTTCCTAAAGCTGGATCTTTATCTATATCCGCGAGATATTCATCTGTTACATGATTCGGACTTACATATGTAATGTCAATTACATTTAACTGATGATCTTTTCGAATATTTTCTTTCCATAAATAGCCAAACGTACCATTAAAAGAATTTAAAGCATATAGTTGTGTTCGTTTTTGATATTCATAGCGCAAAGTTGCTTTTGTTCTGGGTACAAATTCGCTGTTTCCCTGTATATTAAATGGCGAAATAAACCGTGGCCAGGTCAAACTTGTTTCTGCTCCCAGTTTATAGATATTCTTTCCCCTGTTTACACCGCCCATTTGAAAATCTGCGCCACCAAAAACAGAAAATGTGAACAATTCTGCGCCTCTGAAAAAGTTTCTGTTATTCCAGTTTACATTTAATTCTGTTCCTGTATAACTGGCAGAATTTGTTTTTCCGATTACCTCTACCCTAATAAATTTCTTTGGAAGAAGTGTCAGGTAATAATAGGAATTTAACGCATTGTCAATACTGTCTGAAGGTCTGAATTCATTTTTAACAAAACTGAAGGTCCCTAAATTTACAAATCGGTTTAAAGTTAAATTATGATCTTTTCTATTGTATAAATCTCCTTTTTTAAAGTAAATGGTTCTGTCGAAAATTCGCGGTTTAAAAGTATCCGCAGTATCAATAATGGTAAAATCTTTGTATTGTTTAATGTCTTTCTGGCGATAAACCATGCTGTCATTTCCAAGCGCATAATTTGGATAGACAAAAATTTTATCGATTTTATAAGCACGTAACGCTTTTGCAGGCGTTTCATTTTTTATTACCAATCGAATTTTTACTTCATGATCTCCTTTGCTGCTGTCAACTTGTGCCAAAAGATAATCGGGATTAAAATAGTAATATCCTTTCTCTTTTAATCTTGCATCTATACGTTCTCTTTCTGCTTTTATTAAATCCAGATCATACGGTTTGCCAACTTTTAGTAAGCTTCTGCGGCTGGATCTGCCAATTATTTTGGACATCTTAAGAGAATCATCGGGAAAAATGACGCTTTTAATTATATACCTTTTTTTAGGTGTAACCGTATATTCTGCAGTTACTCTTTTGTTTCTAACGGTAGAATCTGCACTAACGCGGGTCTTAAAATATCCTTTATTTTCTGCATAATTTCGTAATACAGACGCATTATAGTCCAGATCAACTTTGCTAAAAAGAACCGGTTCTTCTCCAACCTTATTTCGAAGCCAGTATCTAAAGCCTTTTTGCTTTTTTGGTTCACCCGCAATATTATAAATCCATAATTTCGGACGTAAACCTAAAATCGATTTGTTGGGTTTTGGCCTTAATAAACCTTCTAATTCTTTTGCCAGTTCTTTTCTTTCTTTCTTTTTAAGAATGGAATCTTTTACTTCTACCGAACCACCTGTGTATAACAAATCTCCTTCAGGGAGATATTTTGTATTACTGCATCCTAAAACAAAAAACAAGGAAAGCAGTGTCACACACTTAATATAATAATGGGTTATATGATTATGTTTTTTGCTCATTTCCTTCAATTTGCTGTTCTTGCTGATCTTCCTGCTGTTTTTCTTTTTCTTTCTTTTCTTTATCCTTTTGTTTCTTTTTTTCTTTTCGGATTTTTTCTTCTTTTAATAACTCCTTTTCCTCCTCCGAACGATGAAATAATTCTCTGAATTTATTGTAACTCATCGTGATCACAAAAGCAACTCCTGTCTCTACAACCTGCCCTTCGACCGCGACCTGATATTGATTTTTTCTGTAGGCGCGAACCGTATAACGGCCATCTTTTGTTAATTGATAATCCAATGCTACATCGCCGGCAATATTCGTACTTTCTTCATTGGCACGTTCCTGGCCTTCAACACCAAAACTGCTTCCTACCGTAACTTTTAATCTGTCGTCGAGTAATCTTTTTGAAACTGCTACATTCAGATCTGTACGGTTTTCCATGGTTCCCGTAGTGTAATCTTCTGTAGATTCTAAGTCAAAATTTACTTCAACACCTTTAATTAATTCGCCGGCCAGATTGTTTAATTGCTGCGAAAGAATCTTGCTTACACTTTGTCGTGCCAGGGTCTCTGCGCTTGTTCCGCCGCTTTCACTGGCAAACGGATTTTCACCCACAAATCGACCTAATAATAAAAGTGCAAAAACCTGTTTATTTAACTCTGCAGGATCTTGTTCTAATTGTTTCAGTTTTGTCTGAGTAAGCTCTACAACGTCTGATGAAACATCGTAATTTCCTTCCGGCAATACAATTCCAAACGAAATTTCAGGCTTCATTAACTCCCCTTTCATTTTCAATAAAGTCTGAAATGGAAGTTTTTGCTTGTATATATTTCTTCTCGACGCATCATCTGTTCCCAACTGATTGCCCAGCAAATCGATTGGAGCAGCACTTATTTTATAGATGGCTGTAATGTTTACATTTGCCATTGTCGGCTCGCCATTCCAGGTAATAAAGCTTCCTTTCTGCAAATCGAATTTTCTTCTTATTCCATTGAAATTCATCTCATAAGCACCCTCACTAAACTCGTATTTCCCTGTAAGGGTTGTTTTTCCGGACTGGTCAATTCCGCCCACAAGTTCAGCTTCTCCCTTCAATTTCAAATAATCACCATTTCCTTTATCAATAATCAGATTCAGTTCGGCTTCCTTGTCAATTGTTATGGCTACATTGACATTCATGCCTTTTAATTCAGACTGATTCAGTTGATTCTGCATTGCTACAGTTTGTTTGAGATACATATTATCTTCGTCTACAAACTCTACAATACCTTCACGATCGGCAATCGAAGGATCTGATTGTGGCAATACAACAGAGAACTTGGTTTCTTTATTGATTTTAACAGTTCCGTCAATCACCGGACTATCAAGATTTCCTTTTATATTTAGTTTCGTATCTAAAAATAAATCTCCATAAAACAAATCGTTGTCTGCCGCTTTAGAATTTATAGCTCTAAAATCGTTAGCTTCTACAAGTAAACTAAAATCATAATTTCTAAAATCTGCCGATTTGATAGTCCCATCTACAAACAGTTCATTGTCATTTTCGTCTAAAAGCGAGAATTTATCAAATGAAATTGTTTCATTGTCAAAAGTGATTTTTTCATTTTTTACTTTAAAATAAGAGTTCAACTGTGTAACCCTGAAAGCTGCATCATTAAAGACTAATTCACCATTAATTTTTGGCGCAGCAGTATTTCCTGTAATTTTAAAATTACCTGATAAGTAACCGCTTCCTTCTTTGATATTATCCATCGTAAAGCCCTGAATACTTTTAATATTCAGTTTGTTTATCGCTACATCAAAATCAAAAGTTCCGGCGTCTAATTTATAATCTCCGGTTAATTTTAAATCATTTCCTTCATCGCTTAACGCTACATTCGCTGCAAGTGTATTGGCTGTTTTATTGTCAACTTTTATTTCAAGATCTCCAACTTTTTCACCTTTAAAAGTAAAATCATCAATTTTTAAATCTGATGTAAACGTTGGGTTTGTCATTACGTTTTCTACCAGCGCATTACCGTTTATCAAACCTTTCATCAACAGCTCATCCTTTTTAACGATGTTCATAATGGTTTCTATATCAAAATTGACAAAGTCGACTTTGAGCGGTGCATTATTTCCTGTTCCCTCAGACTGCACTTTCAATTCGTTCCCGGCATTACTCAGGAAAAATTTATTGATGTAAAGTCTTTTATCTCCAAACTCAATACTATTTTCAGGGTCTACCGTCCAATTTTCATAATTTAAAACAAAGTTTTCAGCATCTATTTTAAATATATTTTTAGCAGATTCATGCGTCAGATTTCCTGCAATATAATATTGTTGTTTTTCTTTTGCATCCTGAACCTCAAGAGCATAAGTCAGGATATTATTTTGTACGTTTCCGGAAAGGCTTGTATACGGGATTTTTAAGGAACCGCTTTCAATAGTCGCTACAGAAACCGAATATTCTAAAGCTTCTTCTTTTGCTTCAATATTTATTTTTCCGTCGGCAATTGTATTATTGGCATACACAATTCGCGGAATCGTTCCTTTTACAGACAGCGAATCTGTTTGGTTATTGTAATTTCCCGTAATCGTAAAAGGCTCTAAACCGGTAAGTTTTGGCAGGAGTTTTAAAAGAACAGGATCATTATCTACTTTTAAAGTAAATGCCAGTCTTTGCTCATCTGATTCTGCATTTACTTTCGGATTTTTAAGATCTATGTATTTTGATAAAGAATTCTGAATAGAATTGGCCAGAGTGGTTAACTTATATTTCCCTGTAACTTCTGCTTTTAAAAACTGAGATGAAATTTTTACGGAGTTGCTGTCCTTATCAGCAAAAGCAAAAACACGAATTGAATCTAAAACAATCGGTTCTGCATCTTTCAAAATTTGAATATTTGAAAGGAAAACTTTTCCGTTTAGAAAATCCGGATTACTATTTGCTACATCGGCATCTACATTTCCACGTAATTTCATTGGCCCTGCATGCAGATTCAGTTTTTCTAAATCGGCAATATCAAGATTCAGTTTTAATTTTATCGAAGGATATTTGTTTTTTGTACTTCCGCTTGCTACCAGATCAAAATTTAGATTTGGATCTTTCATTCCGGACTTTACTGCAAAAGAACCGTTATCTATATTTCCTTTTAAGGCTAAGTTTTTGTACGTATATCGATTAAAAACGGCTTTCTTTACCAAACCATTAATCGCTGCATTTGCCGTTTTTGGGTCAAGACCTGTTCCTTTTACTTTTGCTGTAAGCGAAATTTTACCAATTGAATCGTTTTTGATTAATCGTCCTAAATCAAAATCTGCAAAGCTTACTGTAGCGTCATAACGTTCTCGTTTTTTAACACGCTGGTCAAACATTCCGTTTACTTTTGCGTTTCCGAAACTACTGTTTAATGCCAGATTTGTTTTAAAATTCTGCACAGAACCCTTAAATTTTCCGGTTAAACCGATTTGCGACGGAAGGTGAATATTTTTCGGAATTGTTCCCGAAGGTACCAACGAATTAATATCTTTTGAAGTGCTCGACAGCTTTTTGATATCCAGATCGTAATACGCTTTTTGTGCATCAGGAAGTCCTTTTATGTTCCCCGAAAGGGAAACTTTTGTAGATCCGAGTCCGCTCAATTCAAATTTGGAAATATTAAGGTCTTTGACTTTTCCATTCACGCGGGTATCAACCAGCAAAATGGCATTTGGATTGCTCTTAAACGGATTTTGTTTTTGAAGATCAGGCACAAAAAGTAAAATATCCTTAAAACCAATTTTTGATTGCTTTAAATTGGCATCGACAGTTAGATTTCCAAGATCTTTCTGAAGCGACTCCAGAGATTGATAAGACGCCTTAATTTTATCCTGAACCAAAGTTTGCGGTGTTTTGAGATACAAATTATCCAGCGACGCATTTTTTGGTCCGTAAAATAAATCTGTTTTTAAAGACTGAATTTGCAGACCGCTCTTATCATTGACAGTCAATTTCTGAATTTTTCCGGAAATAGTATCATTTCCATAATACAATTCTTCTGCTTTAAAATTGAATTTATTAAGATCCAAATGCTTGTAATCAATTCCCTTCGCAACGGGTTTTGACTGCATGTCATCAAATTTAAAGGCGATGTCCTGAAGATCAACTTCGTTGAGTTTAACTTTCCAGCCCGATTGCTTTATCGCTGTGCTGTCGAGGCTTGGGGCTTGGATTTGCTTATCTTTTGCACCCAGACGTAAATTTCCTTTAAGATTTTTAACTTCAAAAGTATCAAAATCCAAAAGCTGTTTTGTAAGATCGATTTCATTTACTGCTAAATTTAAGTTTCCTAAACGGATGCCGGAATCTAATCCGGAATCTTTATTATCATATAATATGTCAATTTTTGACAGCGCAATTTTGTCAAGTTTTAATTTAAAATCCTTTCTCTTTGAAATGGTATCAACTGTTTCCACCGATACCTGTGCAATTCTTTCGACCACATCCTGATTCAAAACCAATTTTAATCCGTCGAGATTTATGGTCGGAATATTAAAATCCATTTTATCCAGATCGAATTTTTTAAATTTAGTATCGAAGTGCGTCAAATTAACCCGAATATCATTTTTAGAATAGTCATCTTTAAAATTAAATTTGACATGATCTAAATTGACTTTTACGACCGAAATTTTAAATGGTTTGCTATCCGGATCTTCTACTTTCGGCTCTTTAGATTCAAAAGCTTTGATGATATAATCGAAATTAAGAACACCATCTTTATTTCTTGAAATGTTGGCTTTAACATTTTCAAGAGAAACCGAATTAATTTCCAGTTCGCTGCTAATCAATTTAAAAAGATCGACATCTACTTCTAAACGTTTACCTGCCAGCAAAGTATCTTTTTTCTGGTCTTCAAAATAAAAACCTTCCAGAACTACATCTTTTGGAAATTTAATTGCAATTCTATCTAAGGAAACTTTGGTTTTTATCTTGTTATGAAGATACGTAATCGCTTTGTCCTTAACGAAATTCTGAACAGAAGGAACCTGAATTAAAATAATGATAAGTAATAATAACGCAACCACAGAACCCACGCACCAAAGGAGAATACGAAGCGTCTTTTTTATATAATGAATGGGTTTCTTATTCATATTTCAATAAAAAAACTGGATTTAATTGCTACTGAAAAAGCATAATTTGACATTCTACAAAAATGTAAAATTTAAACTATAACAATTTACATAATTTTAGAGGATTATTCTAAAATTTTACGGACAAATGGAATTTTTCTTACTTATTTTTAAAAAATAATAGCTGTCACTAATTTTCTTATACAATCCCTAGTTGTTGTAAATAAAATTCAAAACTTTATATGCGGCAGTTTTTCTCCTAAAAGATTTATTTTCTGATTTAGTTTGAATAAGAATTTTTGATGCTGCTCAGATTCGGGATTGAAGCTTCGATGACGCAGACTTTTCTGAATTTCGTCTACCTCTTTCATTGTAGAAATGCTGTTTTCTGAGATATAATTTTCGCTAAAAAGCTTCCAGATATAATCGATCGCAATTTGGTTTGGATGCAGCATATCTTCTGTATAAAAACGATAATCGCGAAGCTCGTCCATCATGATTTCGTACGATGGAAAATACTCCAGATGAGAAATCCCAGATCTGAGATTGGAATGTAAACCTGCAAACAAATGCGACTTGCTAAGCTGATTTTCTATAAAACCGTCTTTAATATGACGCACCGGAGAAACCGTAAAAATGAAGTTGATCTCAGAATTTAAATCCTGAATCAATTTGATTGTATTTTGAATACTTTTCTCAATGATTTCTATTGACAATAATTCTTTCGAAAACTGTTTTTGAGGTACTTTATGGCAATTTGCCACAATCTCGTTACTTTCCAGACTTCTGTAAATCCACGAAGTCCCGTAGGTAATAATGATATGAGTTGCTTCCTTTATTCGCTTATGAGTTTCTTTGATAGCTTTATTTAAAGATTCCAGTAATTCTTCGCGATCCGGATTACTTAAATCAGAATGCACTTCAAAACTATGCCAGCGTTCATTATAAAAAAACACATCTTTTTCTCCAAATAATTCCTGTTTACAAACTCTCTCCAATATTTTCTCAATCGAAACAGGATTAAAGATTATCCCGAATGGATTTGTTTCATTTTGAAATTTAAAAAAATCAAATTTCGCTGCCATATTCTCTGCAAAACAGGAACCGACAGAAAGTATTTTAGAATGATAATCAATCTGACTATTACTTTTCTGAATTGGGATTTGAGTTCTGAATTGCATTATATGTAGTTTTACACAAATTTCGTTTATTTTCTTCAACAAAAAAAAACTCAAATGCAATTGTTTAAATGCATTTGAGTTTTGATCCTAGCAATCATTAGCAGAAAACTAGGACACTTGAAAAAGTTTCAAATTATTAGTAAGTAATTTGAATTTTAAAAGAATCATTAGCATCTCCAGCGAATACTTCACTTAAAAAGTTGCTAGCGTTGTATTTATTTTTAAAGTCTACACTTGCGGTCTGAACAACTTTACCCTCTCCATCATAAGTTACTGTTACACTAGTTAATGCATTATTTGTAGAATAAAAATCAAATTCATTGTCTAAGTCTAATAGAAGTTTTAATCCAGTAATGTTAACGAAAGGACTCTTTTTATCATCAAATGTACTAGTAATTTTTTCTTTTACTCCATCATAATATTCAGAGGAAATCATGTTTCCATTTGCAAATGTATAAAGTGTCGTAGTATCGTATTTAATTTCCTGCTTGTTTATTATTTCTGACTGGTTTACGTTTACAGTTCCATTTGCGTTGTAAACAAATGTTAATTTTTCCTGAGATGTAGCATTAAAAGCGTTTGTTGTAATTTTAGAAATCAATTTACCATTTTCATATGCATAAACGTCAGTAGAAAATAAAACCCCTGATTTATAAGATTCTACCTTTGTAATTAAATCACCTGTATAAGTATATACAGATTTTGAAGCATCAGATAGTGAAATTTGTTTTAATTTGTTGCCATCATAAGTAAATGTGTAATCAAGACTTCCTGATTTTCCATTTTCAACGATAGTTTCAGTAATTTTTGTTGGCAATGCATTTGCAGTCCCTGGGTCAGAACTATTATCATCACTTGAACAAGAAGTTAGCGATAAAGCTAACGCTCCAAAAAGGCATAAAATTTTTTTCATTTTAAATAGGTTAAATTATTATTACCGCAAACGTAGTGTAAGGTTAATTCATAACCTTACGGTATTCCACATTGAGACAAATAATAGCATATAAAAAACAACTAAAATATTGTTAAACAACACAATAGATGCTAAAATATTTATAAAAAAAGTAAAACAAAACAAAAAAAACAAATCACATAAACACTTTTTTGCTTCTTTATTTTGAAATGTCTGAAAATATTGTGATGAAAATCTAAGTGACAGATTTTCAAAAACAGATTCGTAATTTCAATTACAGAAAATTTACATTTTTAATAACTAAAAACTAATTCACAAACCATAACAATTCCTTACTTTTGCATCTTCCATTTTTCTAAAAATTTATATGAAATTACTATATACCTACATTATCAAACATAAAATGCTTTTGTTTTTTGCTTTGATAATGGCTACTATCAACATTTGTTTCAGTTTATCAGATTCGGTTATTACCGGAAAATTAATGCAGGACTGCGGGGTTGGTCTTGCAAAATACAAAGGAAACGAAATGGGATTCATCAAATCATTGGCTTTCTGGCTGGGTCTTTCGCTTGGAGCGGCAATGATTTCAAGAATTACCAAAAACTTTCAGGATTATTTCACCAACGTTGTTATCCAGAGAACGGGTGCTCAAATGTATACCGATGGAATCAAAAAATCTCTTGATCTTCCGTATGCTGAATTTGAAGATCAACGAAGTGGTGAAACTTTAAGTAAACTTACCAAAGTCAGAATTGATTCTGAAAAATTAATTACCCTTTCAATTTCTTTGATTTTTCAGACCATTATCGGGTTTGTTTTCGTTATTGTTTATGTGGCAAGAATAGATTTGCGAATTTCTCTTATTTTTCTAATTACAGCGCCAATTATTGCTTTAATTAGTTTGTATTTAGGAAAGAAGATTAAAATCGTATCGAGAAAAATTGTCAATCAGACCAATGCACTGGCTGGTTCTACAACCGAAAGTTTACGAAATATAGAATTGGTAAAAAGTTTGGGATTAACGTACCAGGAAGAAAAACGTCTCAATTTAAATACGTTTAAAATTCTTCAGCTGGAATTGGAAAAAATCCGTTTTATCAGAAGTTTGAGTTTTATTCAGGGAACAACAGTTCACTTTTTGAGAACCTGTGTTGTTTTCGCTTTATACTATTTCTTGTTTGGAGGAAAAATTATCGTCGGAGATTTATTAACGATGGTATTTTTTACTTTCTTCATTTTCGGACCTTTACAAGAACTTGGAAACTTTATCATTGCGCTGAATGAAACGAAAGTCTCAATGGAGAACTTCAGAAATTTACTAAACGCTCCAAAAGAATTTCGTCCTCAAACTCCGGAACATGTTGGTGCTATTCAGAAATTACTCTTCAGGAATGTGAGTTTTCAGCACAGAACCGCGAAATTTAAAGCTGTAGAAAACATTAATTTCGAAATCAAACAAGGACAAACAGTAGCTTTCGTTGGTCCGTCTGGATCAGGAAAAACAACTTTGGTAAAACTTTTGGTTGGACTGTATACACCCGCAGAAGGAGAAATTCTTTATAACGATATCGATTCTACCGAAATTGATTTATTAGATTTAAGAAAACAATTAGGTTTTGTAACGCAGGATGCACAATTATTTTCGGGTACAATTCGTGAAAATTTATTATTTGTTAAGCCAAATGCAACCGACGAGGATTTATATGATGCCTTAAAGCGTGCAAGCTGTGACAAGCTGCTTAGACGCGCCGAAGATGGTTTAAATACTACAATCGGAGAAGGCGGAATCAAAGTTTCGGGAGGAGAAAAACAACGTTTATCTATCGCAAGAGCTATTTTAAGAAATCCAAATTTATTGATTTTTGACGAAGCTACATCTGCCTTGGATTCTATTACTGAGGAAGAAATAAATGCGACAATCAGAAACATCTCAGATAAAAACAGAATCACCGTTTTAATTGCGCACCGTTTGTCTACTGTAATGCACGCTGACAGAATTTTTGTACTGGAACAGGGGAAAATTATCGAACACGGAAAACACGAAGATTTAATTGTAGAGAAAGGTTTGTATTACGCTATGTGGCGCCAGCAAATTGGGGAGCGTAAGTAGTTTTTTAAAGATACTAAGTTGCTAAGGTACTAAGGTACTAAGTTTTTTTTACATTGTTTGTCATTTCTCCTTTCAGTCGAAATGACAAACAATCCTTTTAATACTTTAATCTGTGACTATTAAATAGAAAACCCGACAGGTTTTAAAAACCTGTCGGGTTTGAATATGAATAATCCCAAAGAAAACTTAGAAGCTTAGCTCCTTAGCATCTTAGGAGCTTATTTAACAAACTCAATTGCTTTAGAAAGTGCCTCAGCAATTCCAACAGCATTTTTTCCTTTTCCTGAAGCGAAGAAAGGCTGTCCTCCTCCATTTCCTTCAATGTATTTTCCTAATTCCTTAATAACTGCATTTGCATTTAAGCTTTTAGCTGCTACTAATTCTTTAGAAATATAACAGTGAATATTTGGCTGACCATCTTCTACAGAAGCTAAAAATACAAACGAATCCGGTTTTGAGCTTACTAAAGCAGAAGCCAATTCTTTCGTAGAAGCCATGCTCAAATCAACTTGTTTGGCAAGGAAATTTACTCCGTTTATTTCCTGGAAATCTTTTTCCAATTCTGATTTTAATGCGCCTACTTTTTCTTTAAGCAATTGCTCAATTTGTTTTTTCAGTTTTGCATTATCATCCTGAAGCGAAGTAACAGATTTTAAAATATCCTGCGGATTTTTAAGTGTTTCTTTTATTTCTGCTAATGTATTTTCCTGATTTACATAGAAGTTTTTCACAGCATCTCCTGTAATTGCTTCAATACGACGAATTCCGGCTGCAACAGCACCTTCAGAAATAATTTTGAAATGCCAGATCTCAGCCGTATTTTTTACGTGAATACCACCGCATAATTCTTTACTGTCTCCAAACTCGATCATACGAACATTATCTCCGTATTTTTCTCCAAACAAAGCCATTGCGCCTTTGTCTAAAGCTTCTTTAATCGGAATATTTCTGTGTTCAACTAATTGCAATTGCGCTTCAATCTGAGCGTTTACAGAAGCTTCAACTTGTTTAATTTCGTCATCCGAAACTTTACTGAAATGAGAAAAGTCAAAACGTAAATAATTCGGATTTACCAATGAACCTTTTTGCTCTACGTGTGTTCCTAAAATATTTCTCAAAGCCAAATGCATCAAGTGCGTAGCCGAGTGATTTTTAGAAGTTGATGTTCTTAAATCTGTATTTACTTTTGCCACAAAACCTGCTTCAACATTTTCCGGAAGCTGCTTTGCGAAATGCAGGATTAAGTTATTTTCTTTTTTGGTGTCTATAATTTCAATCGTTTCATTTGCAGAAACAAGCGTTCCTTTATCTCCAACTTGTCCTCCTCCTTCCGGATAAAATGGTGTATTGTCTAAAACAATTTGGTACAAAACACCATCTTTTTTAGAATCCACTTTTCTGATACGGGTAATTTTTACTTCGTTGTCCGTTTTATCATAACCAACAAACGTTTCTACATTTCCGGGAATCAAAACTTTCCAGTCTTCTGTAGAAACTTCAGAAGCGGCACGAGAACGCGCTTTTTGTTTTTGCAATTCAACTTCGAATTCTTCTTCATTATAAGAGAATCCTTTTTCTTTTAAGATCAAAGCCGTTAAATCTTTTGGAAAACCAAATGTATCGTACAATTCGAAAACTTTAGCGCCCAAAACTTCTTGTCCTTTGGTTTCTGCAATTACATTATCCAATAATTGTAATCCCTGATCAAGAGTTCTTAAGAAAGAAGCTTCTTCTTCGCGAATTACATTGGTAACCAATTGTTGCTGCGATTTGATTTCCGGGAAAAATTCTCCCATTTGGTTTGCCAGAACTTCTACCAGTTTATTGATAAAAGGTTCTTTGGTTCCCAAAAATGTAAATCCGTAACGAATGGCACGACGCAAAATTCTACGAATTACATAACCTGCTCCCGTGTTAGATGGCAATTGTCCGTCTGCAATTGCAAAAGCAACCGCACGCACGTGATCTACCACAACACGAATTGCGATGTTAGTTTTGTTTTGTTCTTCGCTGATGTTTTTAACTTCATCAGACGTATATTTTAAACCTGTAATCTGCTCTACTTTTTCAATAAGCGGTGTAAAAACATCGGTATCATAGTTTGATGTTTTTCCTTGTAAAGCCATACACAAACGCTCAAATCCCATTCCGGTGTCAACGTGTTGTGCAGGAAGTTTTTCAAGAGAACCATCTGCTTTACGGTTGAATTCCATGAATACATTATTCCAAATTTCAACTACTTGCGGGTGATCATTATTCACTAAACTTTTTCCTGAAACCAAAGCTTTTTCAGCTTCCGGACGTAAATCAACGTGAATTTCAGAACAAGGTCCACATGGTCCCTGATCGCCCATTTCCCAGAAATTGTCTTTTTTGTTTCCAAGAATAATTCTGTCTTCATCGATTAAGGTTTTCCAGATATCCCAGGCTTCCTGATCAAACGGAACATTATCTTCTTTGCTTCCTTCAAAAACAGAAACATACAGATTTTCTTTTGGAATTTTATACACTTCTGTCAATAATTGCCAAGCCCAGTTAATGGCTTCTTTTTTGAAATAATCACCAAAAGACCAGTTACCAAGCATCTCAAACATAGTATGATGATAGGTATCAAAACCTACATCTTCAAGATCATTATGTTTTCCTGAAACACGAAGACATTTTTGCGTATCGGCTATTCTTTTGCTTTTTGGAGTTCCGTTTCCTAAGAAAAATTCTTTGAACTGGGCCATTCCCGAGTTGTTGAACATTAAGGTCGGATCGTCTTTAAGCACAATAGGGGCCGACGGAACGATTAGGTGTCCATTGCTTTTAAAAAAATCTAAAAATTGTTTACGTACGTCTTGTGATTTCATGTTTTATTTAAAAAATGTATCTGTTTTTAATGTGTCAATTTGATAATTAAACAATTAGAAAAATTATCAATCAGAAAATGGGATAATTATATGATTTTAAATTAAAAAACTTTAAGTTAGCGACAATAAAATCATTGATTTATACATTATCTAATTATCTAATTGCCTCAATTATCTAATTAATTTTGTATTGTAAAAAAGTCTAAACCACTGAAACATTTAACCGTTTTGCGCGTCTAACTTATTTTACAAGCTGCAAAAATAGCGTATTTTAAAATATGGCGAAAGTAAAATATTATTACGACTCAGAAAATCTGGCTTATACGAAAATTAAAACCAGAAAAAGAATTAAAATCGGTTATGCTTTACTGTTTTTAGTGGCTTCGGCTTTGTTTGGTTTCTTAGTTTTTGTGCTTTTACTTAATACACCCTATTTTGAAACTCCAAAAGACCGTTTGCAAGCCCGTGAAATTGAGAATTTAAAACTGCAGTATGCCATTTTAAATAAAAAGCTGGATGAAATAGATGATGCCGCAGACGCACTGGAAGAAAGAGATAACAATATTTACCGCGTTTATTTTAATAAAGCTGAAATTCCGGATTCTATCAGAAAAGCCGGTTTTAGAAATTCTGAACGTTATAAGGATTTAGAAGGATACAACAACTCGCAATTGGTATTAAACACCACAAAAAGAGTGGATAAACTTTCGAAGCAATTGGCAATTCAGTCGCAATCATTGGATGAAATTTTGAAATTGGCCGGAGCCAAAGAGAATTTACTTTTAGCAATTCCGGCAATTCAGCCGGTACAGAATGAAAATCTGAAACGTGTGGCCTCCGGATTTGGCTATCGCATTGATCCTTTCACGAAAGTGCGAAAAATGCACAACGGAATGGATTTTACAGCCAATACAGGTGCGCCAATCTACGCGACAGGAGACGGCGTTGTAGATAGAGCCGATAACACGGCATCAGGCTACGGAAATCATATCGTAATCAGGCATGGTTTTGGATATGAAAGTTTGTACGCACATTTAAGCAAATACAACTGCCGAGCGGGACAGCGGGTAAAACGCGGAGATGTAATTGGTTATGTTGGAAGCACAGGAAGATCTGAAGGTCCGCATTGTCATTATGAAGTCCATAAAGATGGTAAAGTAGTAAATCCGCTGAATTTTTATTATGGAAATATTTCTGCTGTAGAATACGTGGCAATTTCTCATATGGCAAATCAAGAAAACCAATCATTAGATTAATCGCCCGAAAAATAGTATTTTTGAAATAAAATAGAAAAAAACAAACCATGCATATTGAACTTTCTAAAGATAAAAGATATTACAGTATTGGCGAAGTGGCCAGGGCTTTTAATGTCAATGCCTCTTTGATACGATTCTGGGACAGCGAATTTGATATTCTAAAACCTAAAAAAAATGCAAAGGGAAACAGGATGTTTACGCCGGAAGATATTACAAACCTTCAATTAATTTATCACCTGGTTAAGGAAAGAGGTTTTACGCTGGAAGGTGCCAAAATACATTTAAAGGAAGGTCAGAAGAAAACGCTGGATAAATTCGAAATAATACGTAAATTAGAGTCGATAAAAATGCAGCTGAACGACATCAAAAACGAATTGTAATTAAAAATTGAAATAAACTTAAATTAAAACAAATATGAAAAAATGGTTAATCCCCGTAGGAATTATTGTGGTCCTAATTGCAATAATTGCTTTTTGGTCAATTGGTATTAAAAATACTGCTTTACAACACAGCCAGGCTGTAAATAAAGAATGGGGAAATGTGCAGACGGCTTACCAAAGACGTAATGATCTTATCGGGAATTTAGTAAACACTGTAAAAGGTGCGGCAGATTTTGAAAAAGGAACGCTTACAGCTGTAATCGAAGCGCGTGCAAAAGCAACCTCTGTTACAATTGATCCAAGCAATGTTACACCAGAACAACTGGCACAATTCAACCAGGCACAAAGCGGAGTATCTTCTTCATTATCAAGATTATTGGTTTCTGTTGAACAATATCCGAATTTAAAAGCAAATGAAAATTTCCTGAAGTTGCAAGACGAACTGGCAAGTACAGAAAATCAGATTCTTACTGCAAGAACACGTTTTAACGAAGCTGTACAGGTTTACAATGGCTATATCTTGGCTATTCCTAACAATTGGTTCTTAAGCAAGTACAAAGAAAAACCATACTTTGAAGCGACTACAGGAGCTGATAAACCAGTTGAAGTAAAATTCTAAAATCTTAACTCTAAAATAATTTCAATGTCAAAAGTAGAAGATTTTTTAACCAAAGAAGAAGAACAGGCAATTGTTGAAGCTATTCGCGTGGCCGAAAATAATACTTCTGGCGAAATTAGAGTGCATATAGAAAAAACATCTTCTAAAGCCCATTTTGACCGGGCTTTAGAAGTTTTTCATGAATTGCGAATGGATGAAACACATCTTAAAAATGGTGTGCTTCTTTATTTTGCTGTTGAAGATAAAAACTTTGTAATTTGTGGCGATAAAGGAATTAATGATTTGGTTTCTGATGACTTCTGGGATTGTACCAAAGATATTATGACCAACCATTTTAAAGCCGGAAATTTTAAACAGGGAATTGTTGATGGTATTTTGAATGCCGGCGAACAATTGAAAAAATATTTCCCTTCATCTGAAGATGATGTAAACGAATTATCTAATGAAATCTCTAAAGGTTAACTATGAAAATTTCCAATATTAAAACCCCAAATTCTAAAGGAATTTTTCGACTATCCTTTTTATTAATCGCTTTTTTTACTTTCTCAAATGTATTTGCACAATTTGAGATTCCTAAGGTTCCGAGCCTGCAAACGTCTGTTTATGATTATGCAAATATTTTAAGCGCTACGGAAAAAGCCCAGCTTGAAGAAAAACTTATTCGTTATGCAGATTCTACCACAACACAAATTGTAGTAATTACAATTGAAAGTCTGAAAGGAGAAGACGTAAGTCAACTGGCGACAAAATGGGGACAAACCTGGGGAATTGGCGGTACAAAACAAGATGACAATGGAGTAATCATTTTATTGGCAAAAAATGAAAAGAAAATTGCTATTAATCCGGGATACGGTGTTGAAGATCGTCTGACCGCAGGAATTGGTGGAACGATTATAAGAAACATTATTATACCTGAATTTAAAGCGGGAAGCTTTTATAATGGTCTTGATAAAGGAACGGATGCGATTATCGACGTTTTTAAAGGAAAATTTAAAGGCGAACGTAAAGCATCTAAAGGAAAAGACTTTCCTATTCTACCCTTTATTGTTATAGTTGTTATTGTATTAATCTTACTTGCCCGTAATAAAAAAGGCGGAGGAGGAAATTCTGGCAACAATGGCGGAGGAGGCCCAAGTCTTCTTGACGTTATTATTCTAAGTAATCTTGGAAGAAGCGGTGGCGGCGGTTTCGGAGGATCATCCGGAGGTGGTTTCGGCGGAGGCGGTGGAGGCTTCGGCGGTGGATTTGGCGGCGGAGGTTTCTCTGGCGGTGGTTCAAGCGGTGGCTGGTAATTCATTTTGTTTCAGGTTTGAGGTTTTACTGTTTTGGGACTTCGACTTTGCCCAGCCTCACAAAATTTTAATCAGTGTCACATAAAAATCAACTGTCACTATTTGCAACTCCAGAGACAATTTATAATTTACAATTCATAATAAAAAAAATAGATGTTATCACATAAAGCAAAATACGCCCTTAAGGCCTTACTTTATTTAGCAGAACAAGACGAAAATCACATTTCAAGAACAATAGAAATTGCTGATGGAGCCAACATTCCTAAAAAGTTTTTAGAACAGATTTTACTGGATCTGAAACGTGGCCGTTTTGTAAGCAGTAAGCAGGGAAAATTTGGCGGTTATTATCTGATAAAATCCAAACACGACATTACGCTGGCAGAAATTCATCGGCTTTTTGATGGTGCAATTGCACTTTTGCCTTGCGCTTCCTTAAATTTTTACGAGCCTTGTTCCGATTGCAAAACCGAAGATGAATGCAGTCTGCGACACGGTTTAATGCTTATTCGTGACAAAACCCTGTTGGCAATGGAAGGCATTACAATTGCCTCGCTGGTAAAAAAATAAAAAATATTTTCTATACCCTAGTAAATCGATAGAATTTATGTTGTATGTTTGCAAAAACATTTAACTAATCATTTACTAAATTTTAACTCATGAAAGTACATTCTAGTCAATCAGGTGTAGCAAAGCTTTTAAAAATTACTCTTTCTCCTTTCACAACTGTGAAAACCTCTTCATTTGTAATGTGTATGTGCTGGTAAAAAAAAATTTATTTTAAATTCTACTAATCACATATACTTAATATAAAAATGAAAACATCTATAAAAAATATCTTTACCATAATTGCCGTTTTAACATTCTCAATCTCATTCGCACAAAGCATTGAAGGTGTTGTAACAACAGATCAAAATGTACCTTTAGAAGCAGCCAATGTTGTTATTAAGGGAACAACGTTAAGCACCATTACAAACTCTGAAGGACGATTCACTATAGAATCTCAGGGAAAATTACCTGTTACACTTTTAATTCAATACACAGGATACAAAACAAATGAATTGGAGATTACTGCTATTCCCGCTTCTCCTCTATTGATAACATTACGCGAAGAAAACCAATTGGTTGAGGTTGTGGTTTCTTCAAGAAGAAGAATTGAAAAAGTTCAGGACGTGCCCATTGCAGTTTCTGTTATTACCGGAAAACAAGCGGAACAGGCAGGAGCTTTTAACGTAAATCGTATTAAAGAACTGGTGCCTTCTGTACAATTGTATTCTTCAAATCCAAGAAATACAGGAATTAACATCAGAAGTTTAGGTTCGCCTTTCGGACTAACAAATGACGGAATTGATCCTGGAGTTGGTTTTTATGTTGATGGTGTATATTATGCGCGTCCGGCAGCAACAACTTTAGATTTTATTGATGTTGAACAGATAGAAGTTTTACGCGGACCACAAGGTTCTCTATTTGGAAAAAATACAACTTCGGGAGCATTTAATATTACAACGCGTAAACCAAGTTTTACTTCTGGAGCCGATTTTGAAGTAAGTTATGGAAATTATAATTTCCTGCAGGCTAAAGCTTCTGTTACCGGTGCTTTAGGAAAAAAATTGGCCGGAAGAATTTCTTTCTCAGGCACACAAAGAGATGGTCTGATTGATAATGTAGTAACCGGAAGACCTACAAATACCCTAAACAATCAGGGTCTTAGAGGTCAATTGCTTTGGACTCCGACAGAAAATACAAATATTATACTTGCAGGTGATATTACAACACAGCGTCCGGATGGATATGCACAAGTAGTTGCAGGTGTCGCGCCAACGCAAAGAGCAGCGTACCGTCAATTTAATGCTATTATAGCTGATTTAAATTATCAGCTCCCAAGTTTAAATGCTTTTGATCGTAAAATAGATCATGATACACCTTGGCGTTCTAATCAGGATATGGGAGGAATTTCACTTAACATTGACACTAAAATTGGTGGAGGAACTTTAACTTCCACGACAGCCTGGCGCTTTTGGAACTGGGATCCGTCAAATGACAGGGATTTTACCGGATTACAGGTTCTGGCAAAATCTCAAAACCCTACAAGACAAACACAAATTACACAAGAAGTCCGCTATGCAGGACAGCTAAGTTCTAAAATTAGTGGGGTTGTGGGAGCGTTCTTTATCGATCAGACTTCGCAAACTGATGGTACAGAGGAATCCGGAAATGCACAATGGCGATTTGCACAAAGTTCTACAAGTTCACTTTGGAAAACTCCGGGTCTTTTTGAAGGATACGGAATCAAAACCGATGCAAACATCAGAGCTTCAAGTGCAGCAGTATTTGGACAATTAGACTGGGCAATTACAGAACGTTTCCACGTATTACCAGGGTTGAGATATAATTTCGACAAAAAAGATGCCCATTATTCCCGTACAACATACGGAGGTCTTCAAACAACAGATCCGGCTCTTTTGGCTTTAAAGAAATCCGTTTATTCTGATCAGGCATTTGATTCAAATACTGACAACACCGATTTTTCAGGAAACATCACGCTTACTTATAAGGCTTCAGATAAAATTAATGTTTATGGAACTTATGCCAAAAGTTACAAACCAGTTGGCGTAAATGTAGCCGGACTTCCAACAAATGTGGCAGGACAGCCATTAACTGAGCTTGCTGTTGTAAAACCAGAAAAAGTGAATCATTATGAAGTTGGTGTAAAAACATCTCCGTTTAAAAACTCCATTTTCAATTTAACGTTCTTTAATACCGAAATCAAAGATTTTCAGACCAACGTTCAGGCAGCTGAATTAGGCGTAAACCGCGGTTATTTAGCCAATGCAGATAAAGTACGTGTGAGAGGTGCCGAGCTGGACGCCAGCTTTGTTATTAGTTCTCACCTTACTATTAATGGTGCGGCAACATATACAGACGGCACATATGTAAAATTCAGAAATGCACCACTTCCCCTGGAAGAAACAGGACAAACGATTGATGGAGTTCAGGTGGCTTTTAAAGATGTGTCAGGAACCGATCTTCCGGGGGTATCAAGATGGGCAGGTTCACTTGGCGGAGAGCTTTCAGACAGAGCTAAGTTTTTTGGAAATGCCGGAAAAATTTACTTTGCTGCGGATGGTTATGCACGTTCTGAATTTTCTTCAAGCCCTTCGGCTTCAAAATATTTGGTTGGTCAGGGTTACGCTATTTTCAACGCTCGTTTAGGTTTCCGCGCTTCGCAGGGATTATCTGTTCAGTTTTGGGGAAGAAACCTTTTAAATAAAGATTATTACGAGCAATTATTGCCTGCAGGTGGTAACACGGGTCAATATGCCGGAGTTATTGGTGATCAAAGGACTTACGGGGTTACACTTAAGTATTCATTGTAAGCGGTAGTTAGTTTAGTATTAAAAACGAGATGCATTTATAATGTATCTCGTTTTTATTTTATTCAAATCACAAAAAAAAATTTAAAACATATTTTTAAGTGAAAACAAATCAGATCATTTGTATAAATTCGCACCCTGAATTTATATAGCTTGAAAAGATCTTTCATTTCTCTTATTATTATATTCTTTGTTAGTCAGTTAATTACAGGACAAAGCCAAAGAAAAATCGACCAGCAGACTTTGACCTGGATTCGATATTATAATATAATTCCTTTAACTGAAAAATGGGCTATTCATTCTGAGTTGGACAACAGAAATTTTGTAAATCCAATTCACGAGAATCTCTTCGTCATTCGCTCTCAGGCACGTTACAGAATCAATAAGATGATGGAAGCCGGCGCCGGTTTTGCTTACTTTAATGTAAATACTCAAAATCCGAAGGCAGATCCTGATTATTCTGTACCTGAATATCGCGCACAGCAAGATTTGACCTTAATAAATGATGTGGCTAAAATTACCTTTCATAATCGTTTTCAAATTGAAGAACGCTTTATTCAAAAAACAGACATAAACGGACTTTTAAATGAATTCTCTTTTGCACTTCGATTTAGATATCGTTTACAATCTACCTTTACAATGTGGGAAAAAGAAAACCATAATATAAAAGGAACTGTTTCAGATGAAATTTTATTTAATCAGGGGAAAGACAATCGCAAAAATACTTTCGATCAAAATAGATTTTATTTTGCATTACGTTATAATTTTAACCCCAATATTGGTTTGGAATTAGGTTATTTGAAGAGCTTTCAGAGACGTTCCAGCGGCCTGGATTTTTACGATCGTGATATCATTCGGTTTACATTCTATCATAGAATAAACCGAAACTTTAAAAATTAGACTGCTTAATTTAAGAAATTCTTTTAATTTATATTGACTTACTTTTTTTATTTAAACTTTTAATGTCGGAAAGTTATCCTTAAATTCGTCTGATTTTAATCCTAAAACACTGACAATGAAAATCGTAAGGCGCATCTTATTTTTAATTCTATTTCAATTATTTTTTGTTCAGACTTCACAAGCGCAATTTGGCGGTTTAACCGATAAAATATTGGAGGCTGGAGCTTCTATGGCATCTAAAAAACTTGGTATTGATAAAATTTTAAAACAGCCGGCAGCCATTACAACTTCATTTGAAGATGTGAATGTGGAAGGTTCAAAAATGCCTGACTTTTCAATAAGCGAAAAAGCGCAACCACTATATTTATTACCGAAAGCACCGGATGGTGGTTTTGTACTTTGTGCAGGTTTGTATGAAATGACCAGTAAAAGCTATTGCCTGCATGCCGGAACATTTGCTCCGTCTAAAGGAGATGGTTACATGTACGCGCCAGTTTTGGGCCCTAAAGAAGAAATTGTGACAGCAATTTTGAAAAGTGCAGAGCGTCATCCCGAAATTAGTCAACATGATATCCAGATATTATTATGGACCATAATCGCGAGAACGAAATTTGCAGATTATAATGGAAATGTAAAACTAACAGCCATTGCATTGCTGACACCGATGCAGTTAACGCAACTTGAGGGTGGTGTATTGGGCGTGTTGCCAGGTAATTTAATGGAAAAAGCAAAAGATAAACTTCCTGATAATTTAAAGGCAATTTTTGAGGCCGAAAATAAAATTCGTCAACTGGTAGCTTCAGGAAATTATTCTTATGCAGAAATGGAACAATATGCCATAATAGCAGGAATTGCGCCTGCAAGAACCGATGTACCAAGTGGTATCTGGACGCTTCATCCCGATGGATATTATGTGCGATATTTCCCTTCGGGTTATTCTAAAACTCATGTTCAGGTATATGTTCCGAAACAATTAATGTTAACTCAAAATGGAAAGCGAATTATATTTGATGCTACAAATGATATTGCATGCCCGGCAAATGTTGGCTCTCAGAGATTAGCTCAAACAAACGAACCTCTGGAGCCGGATTATAGTATTAAATTGAAAACAATGTGTGTCGGAATAAAATAAACGATTATCCTCGCTGTCTCTTTCCTCCTTTTTCAGCTCCGGAAAAATTTCCAATTTTATACGCTAAAGAAAACATAACATAACGCTGTAAAACCGTATTTTCTTCATCCCGAATTGAGGTTGCAGATATAGTTCTTGTTGCACTAAGGTTTTGATTTAAAACATCGTAAACCTTAACTTTTGCGTAAAGTGTTTTGTTTAAAAAGCCATAAGACAAACTGGTATTCCAGAGGTAGAAATCTTTTTTAAATCCATCAGAAATATTAGAATTATACGTATATCCAAAGTCATTTCCGAAAATTAAATTTGCCGGCCAGTACGTTGTAGTCTGCAAATTAATTCTGTGTACAACATTTGAAGTGGCATCTCTGGAATAATTCTCATATTTAGACTGATTGTAGGATAAATTATATGATGGTGCAATAGTCAAAACCTCTCCGTAATCGTAGGACATATATACCTTTGGAGTAATTCCGGTTGATTTTGCGTAGTATAATATATCATTAGTAAATCCTTTATCAAAGGAGTAATTCGCATTTAACCCTAAACCATAACGCAGTGTATGCGCATCGAATTTTACTGACTGACTCCAGTTTGCTCCAATAGAAGCATTGTAAACTCCTGAAATATTTACATAAGTGGTTTCTCTTGTCCCGTCATCTCTATAATTAGAAATCGATACGATATCATTGTTATAATAATCTCCTTTTAAATAAACGCTATAGCCTGAACGGGATCTGAAATCATAATTTCTGAAATTAAAGTTGATGCTGTTCTTTTCTACCGGATTTAAATCAGGATTTCCTACAATCGTATTTAACGGATTATTCAGATTCACAACCGGCATTAACTGAGTAGCAGAAGGCAATGCATTGGAATAATCATATTTAAATGATAAATTTTTAGATCGGCTGAATTTATATCTCAACAAAGCTGTTGCAAATGGCAAGGCATATTTTTTGTTTAAATCTGTAGCTACATCCTGATATAAAGAATAGTTATCAAAACTCACAATAGAGGTACGACTGTCCAGATTGATCGTAAATTTATTTTTCTGAAGCGTAATTCCCACCTTTGGCGTTACCGAATTTTGAGTTGAGCTCGTGTAATTACTAAATCTCGAACTATAATCTGTGTATTCTTGTGTATCGGCATTAAAATCGAATGTCTTTTGGTCGTTACTCGTGCTTTTCCAGTCCAAATCTGAACCAAATCTGATTCTTAGTGAATCTGTAATCGGTTCTGTATATTCTAAATCGACAGAATAAGAATCGCTGGTATTCTTCTTTAATGTTTTTTGATTTCTTAAATCATTTGGTTTTGCTCCTTCGTAAAAAATAGTTTCAGAAATATTGATTCCATCAGAATCATTATCTGTATTATTATTAGAGAAAACAAAACTTAAGTTTCGAGATTTACGTTCAAAAGCTTTATTGAAGTTAATTGTATTTCCAAAATTAGTATTATTACCTTCAGCAAAAGAACTTGAAGCACTGGTATTAAGCAAATTGCCTTCTTCATCTTCTGTTTGGCTGGAAGAAATAGCACTACTATTCGTTCTGGACTGGTTTACTTTTGGGACAAAAACAATGCGTGTTTTGGGATCAATTCTGTATTCCAATTCAAAATTAGCATTATTCCCGGTACTTTCATTCCTGGTTTTAGAATCAGACTCCACAGTGTTATTTCCGGTTGGCAAAAAATTAAGCTCATTTACCTTACTCTCATTTTTATTCACTGTATTAGAAAAATTATAACTTCCCATAGCGAGAAGCTTCTCCGTCCAGTCGTCAGAATAATTTACGCCCACGAGATTCGATTGTGTAATTCCTTTTCCACTGCCAGAATTTGAATTTCCGCCTCCTCTTCCGCTGCTGTTCCTTCCTCCTCCCATATTATCAAAAACATCATCCATAGAAAAACCAGTTGAATTGATATTATTAGAAGAAGCAAGCAGACTTATTTTCTGCTTATTATTAAAATAATTCAAATTTACATTAGCTTCATAACGTTCATCAGTTCCGTAACCTCCCATTATTTTTCCAAAATAACCTTTGTTTTTCTTTTCATCTATCGTGATATTAATACTCGAAAAATCTGAAGTTGATTCCTGTTTAGAAAGCTCTTCTTTTTTGGTTTTAAAATCAGAAACCTGGATTTTTTTTATAATATCTGCCGGAAGATTTTTAATAGCTATCGCTCCGTCTTTATCAAAGAAAGTTTTTCCGTTTACCAGAACCTGGTTAACTTCGCGTCCATTTACGGTAATTTTCCCATCATTATCCACATCAAAACCGGGAAGCTGTTTTAATAATGTTTCAACATTAGAATCCGGTCGGACTTTATAGGAATTTGCATTAAACTCCAGAGTATCTTTTTTGATCGTTATCGGTGCCGCTTCTGTTTTAATGACAACATCGTTCAAGGCGTTTACATTTTCAATTAGATACAATTTGCCAAAATCCTTGCTTTCAGAAAGGTTTTTATATTCTTCGTAATAAGTTTGATATCCCATGTAGTTCACTTTTAAGAACACAGGTCGGTCAAACTTTTTAATATTCATTCTAAATGCCCCGTTTTTGTCTGTGGTAGCATATTCAAGAACAGTCGAATCTTTAACGGTTGTAAAATAGACTGTAGCAAGTTCTAAAGGTAATTGTGTGTTTACATCTAAAACGGTTCCTTTAACTGTAATGTCGTTTTGTGCATTTGCTGCCAAAACAAAAAGAAAGAAAAATGATAAAAATGAAAATAATTTGGTCATAAAAAAATAGTTAGTTAGATGGTTAGACTACCGAAACCTTAAAAGGTTTAATTGTAGTTTTCACATTTATTCAAATATAATGCCAATAAAAAAATTAATGTGATAATTTCAGTGGTATTACCCATAAAAAAATCCCCTTTCCGGGGATTTAATATTTTATTTTTCTCTGATATATATGTCGATTGGCACTCCTGCAAAATCCCAATTTTCTCTAATCTTATTTTCTAAATAACGCTTATATGGTTCCTTAACATATTGCGGCATATTGGCAAAAAATACAAACTGAGGAGTTGGTGTTGGCAATTGCATGCAATATTTAATTTTCACATATTTACCTTTTGTTGCCGGCGGCGGATAAGCTTCAATAACCTTCAACATATATTCATTAAATTTCGACGTCGCAATCCTTTGTTTTCTGTTTTCAAAAACCTGAACCGTAGCTTCCAAAGCTTTCAACAAACGTTGTTTTGTTAAAGCCGAAACGAAAAGAATGGGCACATCTGTAAAAGGCATTAATTCCTTTTTAATTTTTTCTTCGTAATCTCTTGTAGACATGGTATCTTTTTCTACCAAATCCCATTTATTTACCAGAATTACAACACCTTTTCGGTTTTTTTCTGCCAGCCAGAAAATACTCTGATCCTGACCTTCAAATCCGCGTGTTGCATCGATAACTAATATACAAATATCTGCATGCTCAATTGCTCTTACAGAACGCATTACAGAATAAAATTCTAAATCTTCCTTAACTTTCGCTTTTCTGCGAATTCCCGCTGTATCTACAAGATTAAATTCGAAACCAAAACGGTCAAATTTGGTATCAATTGCGTCACGGGTTGTTCCTGCAATATCGGTAACTATATATCGGTCTTTACCAATAAGAGCATTGATAAAACTTGATTTTCCAGCATTTGGACGACCAACAACCGCAAAACGAGGCAAATCTTCCTTAACCTCAACTTCTGGTTTTTCCGGGAATGCTTCAATCAGGGCGTCTAATAAATCTCCGGTTCCGCTTCCGGAAATACTGGCAAAAGTAAAATATTCACCTAAACCCAGATTGTAAAACTCAACGGCATCTTTTTCACGCATAGCGTTATCCACCTTATTTACAGCCAGTAAAACCGGTTTTGTAACTTTGCGAAGTAATTTAGCAACGGTTTCATCCATTGGTGTAATGCCCTCTTCAACATCAACCACAAAAATAATAACATCGGCTTCGTCGATAGCGAGTTCTACCTGTTTACGGATTTCACCTTCAAAAACGTCATCAGATCCACGAACGTATCCTCCGGTATCAATAACAGAAAACTCTTTTCCATTCCACTCGCTTTTACCATAGTTTCTATCACGGGTCACCCCAGATACAGAATCTACAATAGCTTCTCTTCTTTGTATCAGCCTATTAAAAAGGGTCGATTTCCCTACATTAGGTCTTCCTACTATCGCAACAATGTTATTCATTTTTTTGAATTTTAGATTTTAGATCTCCGGTTTTAAATTTTTAGTTCCCTAAAAACCTAATCACTTGTGATCCAAAATGCTTATTTTAAATTTTTGCAAAGGTAGTTAAAAAAGTGACTAAGTCACTAAGTTTCTTAGTACCTGAGATTTTTGTTGTTTTTTGTTTCTGGTTCAAGTTTCACGTTCAATTCAAACTTGAAACCTGAAACCTGATCCCGAAGTTTCGGGAGAAACAATTTAAACTATTGATTATATCCGAATCGTTTTAGCATATTCGCATTACTTCTCCAGTTCTTGTTCACCTTTACATACAGTTCAATATGAATCTGTTTTCCGAAGAACTTTTCTAAATCGGCACGTGCATCGGTACCTACTTTTTTCAAAGCCGCACCTTTATGTCCGATTATAATTCCCTTTTGTGTCTCACGTTCTACCATAATAACCGAACGAATTCTGATGATTTTCTCATCTTCAAAAAACTCTTCCGTTACAATCTCTACTGCGTATGGGATCTCTTTGCTGTAATTCAGCAAAATTTTCTCGCGAATGGTTTCATTTACAAAGAAACGCTCCGGTTTATCAGTCAATTGATCTTTTGGATAATAGGCTGGAGATTCTGGCAATAATTCGATAATCCTTCCAAATACTTCCGGAACATTAAAATTCTGCAAAGCCGAAATTGGAAAAATTTCTGCATTTGGCACTTTTTCTTTCCAAAATGCTACTTGTTCTTCCAATTGCTCCTGATGCGAATTGTCGATTTTATTTAATAATAATAAAACCGGAATTTTAGCATGAATGATTTTATTAAAGAAAGCTTCATCTTTTAGATCCTGCTCTCCTATTTCGACCATATAAATTAAAATATCAGCATCTTCAAAGGCAGATTTTACGAAATTCATCATCGATTCCTGCATCTCATACGCCGGCTTGATGATTCCGGGAGTATCCGACAAAACCAATTGAAAGTCCTCTCCGTTTACAATTCCTAAAATCCTGTGACGCGTAGTTTGTGCTTTTGAAGTAATAATCGACAAACGTTCTCCAACGAAGGCGTTCATCAAGGTTGATTTTCCAACATTTGGATTTCCGATAATATTTACGAAACCTGCTTTATGTGACATTTTGAGTATAATTTATTTTGCAAAGGTAGTCATATCAAGTTAATACAGAAAATAAAACATTTTTTAATATTTTCATTGTTTTTCTCAAAAAACGACGTATATTTGCACCCGAAACATCGCGGGATAGAGCAGTAGGCAGCTCGTCGGGCTCATAACCCGAAGGTCACAGGTTCGAGTCCTGTTCCCGCTACACAGAGAAAAAGCTTCAGAGAAATCTGGAGCTTTTTTTGTTTAGGCTATTCTTTGATAACTTTGTGTTCACGAGCGGGACGCTCGCGGTAGCGGCGGGCCGCGGCAGACAAATATTCGAGTCCTGTTCCCGCTACGAAAAAAAACACAAAGCCCGAGAAGTATATATTTTTCAGGCTTCTTTTTTGTGATTCGAAAAATCTTGTTTAATTTCAAAAAACACAAACTATCAGTGTTTTCAACTAGTATTGGTTCAAATCCCGTTAGGCTATTTAGAATGTGATTCTGCATAACGTCTTGTTATGACTGCGGGTATGGGACAGAAGTAAGCCCATTCTTCGAATTTGCTAATTCTTCCAAATACAAAACCAATTCCAAATTAATCCAAATCCCTAAATTACTTGTAGCGTGTGTTAGCAGTAGTTTTTATTGTTAAATCTGATGAGTATTTAATTTATTATTACTAACAAAGAATAATTTATCATTTTTTATTGTAAATAAAGAGTCATTCTCAATTTTAAAAGAACTTAATAATTTATTATTTTTTCTTTCTAAAATTTCAAATACATTATTGTTTTTAAAAATAATTTTCTCTTTATTGAAATACACAATCTCGGAGGATTCATCTTTAATATGTATTTCTGGATTTTGAAAATTATCGATTATTAAATCTCTAATTAAAATATTATTAGAATTATTGTACAGAGTACTTTTATAAGCTATTTCTTGACTGTCTTCGCTAAATATATAACCATATCCTGCATCCTCAATTTTTCCAATAAATTTAATTTGTATGTTTTCGTTATTTTCAATTTTTAAAATAATGTAAGTATACCTAGGTTCATCACCATCTTTATCAAAAATTTCGAAACCTAAGATATTTTTATCAGGTAAAGTGAAAATTTCATATCTGCCTTCAGAAAAATAGAGATAAGTGAAATTGCAGTCTTCATCAAAATTTTTACTGATGAAATCATATAAATTATATTCTTCAAAGTTTTCTAGATTTAATAAAACCAAATCTTCTCTAAAAATATAATTTTTCAAAATATATTTATAATTCAGAGAATGTAATTCTGTATCAAATTTATTATGAAATATTATTTCACCATTATTTAAATCAATTTTTAAGTGACAATCAAATTCCCCATTGTAATTTCCATTTACATATAAACACTCTAAATCGATTGAATGAAAATCTCTAATTTTTGAAATTTTTTCATCTAACAAAATTTGTTTGATTTTATTATTCTCAAAGTCTAAAATCTCAATAAAAGAATATGAATCTAGTTGATTTGTTTTAAGTAAAATGATACCATGTATTTCTGGAATACTTTTTATCTTTAATATTTTTAAATTAGACATATTACTTTCCGAAACTAACTCATTTATATTACTCATTTTTATCGAAAATTAATTTTTACCCGCTTTTTTTAAATTACTGCTAACGTTCTGGCACTACACGAGATTAGGATTAAATGCGAGATTTTTTCATTATGCACAAATTTCAAGTACAAAACCATTTTTTAATTAAGCCAATATCCAAATCGCTTGTAGAACGTATTGACAGATTCAGCTTATTTGCTTCTAACATATTCATCAAGATATTTTACAATATTTGGATTTTCTTCCGAATATATAATTTTGGTTTTATCATTTAATTTTAAAGAGCCCGCATTAAGATTAACGGTATGTTTTTTATTCTTAAATTCAAAGTAAGCATATGGATTATGTTTAACATCATAATGTATTTCTTTGACAGTTACATTTTCAATAATCCCATATTTTTTCAGCTGAAGATTTTCGTAAATGTTAATCAAATATATAAAAGTTGTAATTGTAAAAAATAAAACGGGGATTGCAATGAGTGTAGTTGTATTTTTTATTTTTTTTGCTTTATCAATTCCAATTTCAGAACTAAAATATTCATTACTTACTAAACCGAAAGGAGAAATAAATTTAAAGTTATTAGGTTTTAAATTCAAATTTATACTTAACATTACACTAAAGAATAGTATACCAATCCAACAGATTCCAACAGACAATAATAATGTTAATGTAATTTTATTAAATCCAGAAAGAATTATGGGGTCTGTCCACCAAAATCTAAAAGCTAATAAAATACCAATTGCATTTAAGAACAAATAGATAAATAAATATTTTGCCTTAGTTTTTAGATTCATCTTTTTGTTACGTATTTTTTGCATTTCTGCCAGCTAATATATGTACAAAATCATACAAAGCCTCACATTTTTGGACAGATAAGAATGATAAATATCAAACTTTATTTAAACGAAATAAATATATTGATTATTTGTTGAATATTTTTAGTACTTAGATGAGTGTAAATTTCTGCATTTTTTGCCTCTGCATTAACGCAATAATTTTGTGTATATCGCAAATCAGTTGTGCTTCCTGACGATAACTAAACTATGAAATAATCATTCTTTAATTCAACTTATTCTATATTATGAAGTGACAAGGATTTAATTTGCAATAGAAAAATATTTAAAACTCGATATTAATTTTAATTAAATCTTCTCTAAAACTATTCGAGAATTGTCCCGTTAGGGCTACTAAGTAAAGCTTCAGAGAAATCTGGAGCTTTTTTTTATTATATGATTTATAAGCAAAGCTATTAGTATTTTATTAGGTAAGTATTTGTCATGAAAAATTGAACAATTTTATAGACATGCGCACCTTTTAATTTAATGTCTTTACGAAGAAGAAGTAACCTGTCTGCACTCTACTTGTATAGCTTTAATTTTCTGTGCTTTTTTTCCTGTCAATAGTTACACTAAAAGCCAATGTTGCCAGTTTTTGGTGAATAAAGCAACTTCAGATCGAGATAATATTTATCAAATTCTTTTTTTGAAATGGCTTCTATATTTAATAACCACTTTAAATCATTCGCCTGCATTTCATATTTCAAATTCTTATCAAAACTTAGATAATTTTCAACTAGATAATTATCCCGTTCATTGAATAATTTAATTATAAAATCATCAACAACTTTTTCATTTGGTATATTCTTAAATAAGTAAATGTATCCCGCCATTTTGAGTTTTGATTTTCCATGAATTCTCATTCATGAGTAAATATACACCAAGCATAACAACTGCCATAAAAGTAAAAACGATCCACATGTTTGGATCTGCATCTTTATCATTTCTAAAAACAAACGAAAGCCCCGCCATTCCGAAAAATAAAAATGAAATCAACATCAAAACAGGGTTGGTACTTTTGTATGTCATCTTTTCCTTTACTAAATTCTCAAATGCAATTGCTCCTTCGCTTTCTCCACCAATATAAGAGGTCTTGTAAATTAATTTATTATTTAAAATATTGTATTCTCGTTTTGTAAACAACCTTCTTTGTTTTATCGTATACATCTTTACTTATTCTTAACATTAATGAAATATATTATCAAATATATTCTTTTTCTTTAATTTTCAATAAAACCAATGAAGTAATGGATGTTTATTATTCAAAATCATTATACGATATAGAATGTGATCTCTATATCTAAAGCCTTTAAAGTTTAGAAAACCTCAAAACCGCACACTAATGTGTAACAGTAATGAGGCCCGCTAAAAACTATATGGTAGTAGATTCAAATTGTTTAAGATCTCTTGTGTTTTTTTGCACAGCGAGAGCAGAAAACAGTCCTAATACAAACGACATTCCGAAAAATCCTTTTTCACTTAGTAACAAATTGGCGTTCCAAAGACCAATTATTAATAATACTATCGACGCAATAGTACTAAACCAGCTTATACTGTAATACAAATCGGTTACCGGTATACCTTCGAGTCTGTCTCTCACGCTTTTTTGTACAGATATTACAGAGAATAGCCCAAAAAGAAGAACGGTGAAATAATATCCTTTTTCGTTGTACGCCATAGCCGAATTGTAAAGACCAATACAATAGGAAGTCATCCCTATAAGTAACGTCATCCAGGATGCACCGATGAAAGCAGCACTTGGCTTTAAAGGCGACCCATTATTTAATTTTGCATTTTTTGATTCTGAATTGTTGTTTAATTCATTTGATTTTAGCGGTTCCATAATTTTATGTTTTATAATTATGAAGCAAATGTCTGAATGAAGCCCGACTTTTGAAAATCAATTTATTTAAAAAACTGACGACATAAAAATACATTTTCATTACATTTATGCCCTCAAATATCAACCTTATGAATGCACTTCAGGAAATAGCTAATATTATGAATGATAAAGATAAAAAGGCATTCATAACTTATCTATCTAAAAAAAACAAGCGCAAAGACACCAGTAATATTGAATTGTTTAATTCTTTAAAAACTGACGATATAAAAATTAAAAACGAATCTTTAAAAGATAAAAAAAGTGCTGATGCCTACCACGCTCTACGAAAACGACTCTACGACAACATGATTGATTTCATGGCTAAGAGAAGTTTTGAAAATGACACTTCAGAGGAAAATAAAATACTTCGCCTTATTGTGGTAAGTCGTTTATTTTTTGAATATAAAATGGCAAAAACTGCCTTTAAGTGTCTTGCAAAGGCTGAAGAAATTGCCTTAAGTATTGAACAGTTTAGTCTTTTAAATGAAATTTACATGATTCAGGTACAGTTTGCTCATTTTAATTTGTCTGAGCCAATTGAAAATATAATAGAGAAATTTAAAGCAAATAAAAAACTGCTGGAATACGAAGAACAGCTTAATTTAGGATATGCCGTATTGCGCCGCGAACTTGCCGCGATCTACCACGAAAGCCGAATAGTAGATTTTCAGGAGCTAATAAAAAATACTGTTGAGACACATGGAATATCATTAAAAAAAGGCCTGACTTTTAAATCTTTATATCAAATCCTATTCATTGCAAATGAATACGCCGCATTAAATAATAACTATTCTCTTATACAGCCTTTTGTAGTTAAAAGTTATCGGTTCATCAGTAAAAAAACAGATACGACAGACAGACATCTCTATTATCATATCTACATTTTGTATTTTATCGCTAATTTCTATTTTAGAAATGGTCGTTTTAAAGATTCTTTAAATTATCTCCACTTAATGTTTAAGGAGCTTCAGAAACAATCGGGTAAATATTATCAACGTTTTTGCTCTAGATATTACCTTTTATTGGCTTTTAATGAAAATTACATTGGCCATCCTGAAAAAGCAATCGAAATTGCCGAAAAGGCACTTTCTTCTAATAAAAAGACAGATATTAACGACAGTAATTACATTAGGCTTATGCTGATCGTTTTTTACATACAGCAAAATGCCGGACGAAAGGCTGCAAAAGAAATGGCAAAATTAAACCATACCGAAAGCTGGTACGAAAAAAAAATGGGAATGGACTGGACTATAAAAAAATGTCTCGTTGAAATCCTGCTGCATGCACAACAGGAAAACACAGAACTGGCATTATCCCGGATAAAGAGTTTTAAAAGACGTTATAAAAAATACCTCTTAATGGTAAACGAAGAACGTGTCCTATCCTATCTTTTATATGTTGAGCACTATATTATGAAACCCGAAATTGTACAGACAGATAAATTTCAAAAAACGATAGAGGACTTTATAATAACATCACAAGATGGTCCGAAAGATATTATAATTATGAGTTTCCTGTCCTGGCTGTTGGCCAAAGTCAGAAGAAAAACCATTTACGAAACCACTCTAAGCCTACTTTCCTCCTATTTCCCGTTACAAATTCTATATAAAACGAAAAGAAGATTAATTTTTTAAGCAGATTTATCTTAAATCCTGCGATAAGATGAATTTATAAATTACAGTGCATCAGCTTTTTTAAAAATAACATCAAAAAAAATTAAAAATCTTTTTGGATTTTTAAAATATATTCCCTTGTTTTGCACCCGCATTAGAGAAATGGCCCGTTCGTCTATCGGTTAGGACGCATGGTTTTCATCCATGTAAGAGCGGTTCGATTCCGCTACGGGCTACTAAGAATAAGCTTCAGAGAAATCTGAAGCTTTTTTTGTTTATTTAAAATATAAATAAGCACTTCTTCGATTTCTTAATGTCGAAAATGAGAGTAATCGCTGATTTTTTTTATAAATTTGGGCCGTTGTAAATTATCTTCGCAATATTATGGGCAATTAAGAGTCCGTTTTTACATTATATTCAAAATTATATTAATACCACAATTAAATCTAATGATTAAAAAAAACAAACCCCTATTTTTATTTTTTATTCTTTTAAATTTATTTTTAACCTTTAATTCCTTTTCTCAAAAAAGCATTTATGCAGGAATTGAAATTGGACGAAGAGCGATAAAAGTTTCTGTTATTGATGTTAGCAACATCAAAAAAGCTGATTATAAAATTCTTTCTTTCTGGACAGAGCGAATTCCTTTTGCAGATCACATTGCCGCTAAAGGCGAATTGACTCCGGAGGACATCAACAAAACCAGCAATATTGTTGTGGAACAATTGAAGAGAATTAAGGCAGAAAACAAAATTCTTGAAGAAAACATTTTTCTTGTTGCTGCTCCCGTCTTTGCATCTGCACGTAATATCGACGCGTTAAAAAACAAAATTGCTACTCTTACAAGTAAAGAACTTGAAGTTTTAGATGTTAACGAAGAACCAAAAACTTTAGTTAAAGGTGCAATTCCGCCAGTTGATTATTCGAATGCTTTCTTACTTGATATTGGTGCTCAAACCACAAGAGGAGGTTATATTGACGAACTTAAAGACGATAAATTAGAATTTATTCCGTTAGAACTTGATTTTGGCACCATGACGCTGACAGACGCTGTTAAGAAGACAGTTGCTAATCCGAATCAGGCAAATGATATGTCTACGTATCAGGAAAAATCTTTTGATTACACCAGCGTCCTTCGTAAGGAAATTAAAAAGATGCTCGATGCGAATCCTCTTTTATTAAAGAAAGAAAAAATGTACTTATCCGGAGGTGCTGTCTGGGCGTTTTCTACCCTTTACTATAATGAAGATGTTAAACAACACTATATTCCGTTAACTCTGGAAGATGTAATTAATTACGATGCAATCTTAAAAAATAATTTCAGTAAATTTAGCAATCTTGGTAAAACGAATAAAGAAGCGGCAAGGGTTTTAAGCACTTACGACCAGCAATATTTGATCTCTGCAAATAATATACTTGTTGCGTGTCTGGAAAGTATTCCAAATTTAGCTGCCAAGAAAATATACTTTGTAAAGGAAGGCCAGGTAATCTGGTTGATTTCTTACATTGCAGATCGTTCTAAAAAAGTAAATACCAATTTTTAATTTGTTTTTTACAACCTCATCAAAGCTTCAGAGAAATCTGGAGCTTTTTTATTTTATAAAGATTAATCAAAGAATTTAAAGTAATCGAATAAAAAGCTGCTATTAAGCTGCTTTCTTAATTTCTTTACTTTTCTTTTCTAATAACTGAAGGTGGTTTTCGGCACAGAGAATCTCTTCGCTCACGCCATTCTTTTGTACTTTAATCAAATAATGAAAGTCGATGCTTTTAGAAGCACACTTTATCATTAACCCCTTTTTAAAATCCATTTTTCTTTCAAGTATGGTTGCCTTATAAGATCTCCCACTCAAAGTTGTGTAGGATACATCTTGTCCTTTTACAAATTTCATTGTTTTAGCTTTTTTGTTTTTTAATATTCGCTAATACTATTTAATCGTAAAACCAATATTTAGGGGGTTAATTAGTTTTTTGATTTTGGCGAATGTATAAAGATTCAGCATTTCGCGACCCCGTATTTATACCTGTTTTCACTTCTTAAAAAGTTAAAATTTAAGTATATAAGATTTTTCGCCTGAAAAAATTGATACAATTTAGAACAGTGCTTTTCAGGTTCCTTCTACTTCCTATTTGTAATTTTGAGAATTGAATTTTCTTCCAAAACAAATAAAAAAGAGCAAAATGGTACACGAGAGAGTAATGGAAAAATTGGCAATTCTGGCAGATGCGGCGAAATATGATGTTTCCTGTTCGTCGGGTCAAAGTAACAGAAAAAATAAAAATAAAGGTCTTGGAGATGCTGCAGCAAACGGAATCTGTCATTCGTATACAGAAGATGGCCGTTGTGTTTCTCTTTTAAAAATACTGCTAACCAATCATTGTATTTTTGACTGTGCGTATTGTGTCAGCAGAAAAAGTAATGACATCAAACGTGCTGCTTTTACCGTTCAGGAAGTTGTAGATCTTACTATTGGTTTCTACAGAAGAAATTATATTGAAGGACTGTTTTTAAGCTCTGGTATTTTTGACAATGCAGATTACACCATGGAACGTCTGGTGCGTATTGCAAAAAAATTGAGACTTGAAGAAAATTTTAATGGTTATATACATCTAAAAGCAATTCCAGGCGCAAGCGACGAATTACTAAGAGAAGCCGGTCTTTATGCCGATCGTCTGAGTGTAAATGTAGAAATGCCAACAGAAAAAAGCCTGAAATTACTTGCTCCGGATAAAAATCATCTGGATGTAATTAAACCAATGGAATATCTTAAAAACGAGATTGTCGGTTATAAGGAAGAAAAAAAGCTTAATTATAAAGCTCCGGTTTTTGCTCCTGCGGGTCAAAGTACACAAATGGTTATTGGCGCTACACAAGAAAATGACATGGAAATTCTGGGCATGGCCAACTATTTTTATTCGCAAATGAACATGCGTCGTGTCTATTATTCCGGATATGTGCCAATAAGTTATGACAACAGACTTCCTGCAATTGGAACTCCGGTTCCTATGATTCGGGAAAACCGTTTGTATCAGGCAGACTGGTTAATTCGTTATTACGGCTTTAATGTAAACGAAATTGTAGGCTTCGATCAGCCGAATCTGGATCTTGATATCGATCCAAAATTGGGCTGGGCATTGCGTAACCTCAACCAATTTCCGGTTGACATTAACATTGCAGATCTCGAACTAATACAACGCATTCCCGGAATTGGATTTTTGGGTGCTAAAAAAATTGTTGCCGCCAGAAAATTTAAAAGGCTGCAACCCGAAGATTTACAAAAATTAGGCATCGCTTACAGTCGTTCCAAATATTTTCTGGCCTTTGCCTCGCCTTTTTATATGCAGAAAGATTTGACACCCATGCAGATTAAAGATCATATTCTGAATTCTCAAAAGAGTAAATACCAAAATGATTTTTCGAACCAACTTGCATTATTTTAAAAATGACACAAGTAATTTACGACGCCACTTTTGAAGGCTGGCTTACAGCTGTTTTCGAAATCTACGAATACAAACTTTCAGATGTTGTTTTTGCGAAAGAAGAAACTTCAAATGCTCTGCTTTTTTCGAATACACATTTTGTGGAAACAGATAGCGTAAAAGCAAAACGCGTTTTGGACGGCCTTAGACAAAGACTAACCAGAATGGGCCTTGGCAATCTTTACAATGCTTTTTTTTCGGAAACAGATCAAATCGAAGAACTTATGTTTCAATTTGTTCAGTATGCTTTTTCAAGTCCGATAAATGTAGAACAGGATTTGAGCCGTCATGAAGTTCTGAGCATTAGAAAAGCAGCCCATCTTACAGGCAGGGAAAGTCATAGAATGAAAGCATTTGTTCGTTTTAAACTTACTACAGACAACTTATACTATGCAATTGTTGAGCCCGATTGCAATGTTTTGCCGCTTATAGAAAAGCATTTTAAAAACCGGTACGCCGATCAGCGCTGGCTTATTTATGACTCTAAACGTAAATATGGTATTTATTACGATCTTGAAAATGTTTCTACCGTACAGATACAATTCGACTCTGCTGCTGTTACCGGAAATTCGTTGGCAGAAATAAATGACGATGGTGAAGAATTTTTCCAGCATTTATGGAAAAACTACTTCACCAACGTTAATATCGAATCCCGAAAAAACACTAAACTTCACATCAAACACATGCCAAAAAGATATTGGAAAAATTTGACTGAAAAGATTCCGGATTTAAAAAAATAGAAAATGTTTTTTATTTACTCTTTTTAAGCGCTTCCAGTAATTCTGCCAAATCGACTACACCATAAGTAGAGCAGTAATCTGAAACTGCATACGGAAGAATTAAACTATTGTTATGAATAATGGCACCACAAGAATAAACGACATTGGGTACATAACCTTCACGCTCATCTTCGAGTGGCGAAAGCAAAGGCTCTGTCAATCGTCCAATTTCTTTTGACGGATCATCAAGATCAAATAATGAGGCTCCAATACAATAGCGTCTCATTGTTCCTACCCCGTGAGTGATTACAAGCCATCCTTCTTCTGTCCAGAGTGGTGAACCGCAATTTCCGATTTGTGTAAATTCCCAGGTATAACGCGGCTCCTGCAATAAAACTGGCGTATTCCATTGTGTTACCCTGTCAGAATACATAATATAGTTGTTAACGCCATCAATTCGCGCCAGCATCGCATATTTTCCTTTTATCTTTCTTGGAAATAAAGCCAGGTTTTTATTTTGAGCTCCTTCGCCATGAAGCGGCATCACTCTAAAACTATAGAAATCTTCGGTAGAAATTAATTTTGGCAAAATAGTATGTCCGTTATAAGCTGTATAAGTCGCCATAACACGAACAGAATTATCATCATCTGTAAAACGCACAAAACGGGCGTCTTCTATACCACGGCTTTCAGAATCTGAGATCGGAAAAATTACACGTTCTGTAATATCAGAGTCATGTTTAAACTGCAAATCATAAAAAGAATTGGCCAGCCATAATATTTCCTGCAGCGCCATTTTTCTTTCTCCGCGAATCTCTGGATCCTTTAAGGACTCAACCAACATATTTTTTAAAACAGCAAACTCAAATTCTTCCGGAAGATCCTGCATAATCTGAGCAATATATTTGTCTGTTGTATGCATTTCATACAATTTCTTCAGAAATCGTTCCTTATTAAATAAGGTTTTATGCTCAATTTCTGCTTTATCAATATGATTTCCAATTTTCATTATATGCAAATCATTGTTGCGATCCAGGATTCCTCTTCTAAAAACAATTGACGAAATATGTCCTTCCCCAGTTGCGCGAAACGAAATAACAACACGCTTCTCTCCTATTTCCAATCCGGTCTGATCAAAATCTTCTACAATTGACGGATTAAAAATTGCTGCCGATTCAATTGCATATTCCATTGTACAATAGGAACCAATTAGCATTTTACGATCGAGAGACATGGCGTCAAAATCAATCTGCATATCTTCTATTATAGGTCTGATTTTTTCGCAGTGTCTAAAAAATACTGCCGAAATATTTCGATGTCTTCTCGCAAATTCACGAAGCGTTTGTTCTAATGTTTGTGTGACTTGTTTTTCGTCCAGCATCATAATCCGAATCACCATTTGTTTGGTTCTTTCGACGCCGTTCATAAAATAACGGGCAACAACTCTTCTTGAATCCGGGGCAAATTTTATATTTTTTCGTACTACTGATACTCGCATGATTGTTTTTTTTATAATAATAACGATTGGTAAAAAGTTTATTTCACAACAAGTTAATAATTTTTGTTAAAGAAAAAAATTTAATTTTCTATTAAAACTCAGAATTGTCCATAAAACACGCCGTATTTATATTATCAATTGGTTCAAAAGTTTTTCCTATTTTCGTCTGCGCACCAGAACTAAAATCCATGAAGAATAAAGTCAAATTATTGCGGGAAGAAAAAAATATGACTCAAAATGAACTGGCAGAAAAATCCGGTCTTTCATTACGAACTATCCAGAGAATTGAGGCAGGAAATATTCTAAAGGGTCACACCCTGAAAACAATTGCGAAAACTTTAGAAACTGATTCTGAAAATCTCATTTTCACGAATGAAAATCCGGAAATTGAAAGAGCAAAATTAATTAATCTCTCTGCGTTGTCCGGATTAATAGTTCCCTTTGGCAGCATCATTCTGCCTCTCCTATTGACCTATAAAACCAAAGATCACCTCAACAAAGAAATAGGAAAACAAATTGTAAGTGTTCAGATTATTTTGAGTCTCTTACTTTCTGTTATAATGATAATTTGTCCTTTTGTTCAAAAGATCTTTTCAGTAAAAGTTCCGCTCTTTATTTTTCCATTAATTACAATTCTCAGCTTAAAATTACTCATTGTAATTGTAAACGGGATTAGTTTAAACAAAAAACAAGAATTAGCTATAAAGCTGAAAACCAATATCTTATAAAAACCGACATAAAAGTGTCGTAAAAGTGTCGTATTATTTTTGCCAGAAAATTGGAAACGAAACCCGAATCTTGCAGAAAAAACTAACCCATGAAATTATTTAAGAAAATTACACTTGTTATTTTAACTGTTTTCGTTTTATCTTCTCTGGGAGGATATATTTATTTTCAACAGAAATTTACACCGCCCGATAATTATCTGAATGTTTCGGGAACGGCAGAGAACATTCCTGTAAAGTGGATTTCTGAAAATGAAAATCCGTATTTTGCTTTGCTTTTACCCGTAAAAATTAGCGGATTAGACCAAACTTTTTACATGCAGCTTGATTCGGGATCTCCCATAACGGTCTTTTATAAAAATTCACTGGAATCTATTTCTGAAAAATTTCGGAATCAAAGTGAAAAAAATCAATTTTCAACCGCTTTTAAAGTCGGGAATATGAATGTGGCTTCTACTACTTTTGAAGTACTCAATTATGGAAAGAAAATCGATTTAAAAAATCCGGATGCAGTACGTATAATCGGAACAATCGGAACAGATTTATTAGAAAAAAGAATTACAGTTTTAGACTTTAAAAACAACCTTTGTTCGTTCACAGAAACTATGAATGAAAAAAGTTTTTCGGATTTTGAATTTAAAAAACGTAAAATCTTAATCCCGGCAAATCTGGAAAATGAGAACTTAAAGTTACTTTACGACTCCGGCGCCAGCGGTTACGAATTAATTACCACAAAAGAAATCTGGCAGCAATACCGAACAAAAAACAGTAAGGTAAAAATTGAAAAAGGAAATTCATGGGGCAATGTATTGAGTGTTTATTCCGCTGCAGCGAAAAAGAAAATAAAATTTAATACCTTAATAATGGATCTTTCTGAAGTTACTTATATCGAAGGAACATCAGATTTGCAAAAATTCCTGATGAAACGTTCCGGAATGCAGGGAATGATTGGAAATAAGCTTTTCTTAAATCACAAACTAATTCTGGATTGTAAAAACGAGAAATTCAGGTTAGAATAAAGTAAATATATGCAATAAGAGCGTTTTTAAGAATGAAAATCAATAATGCTTTTGACGTTTTCAATAAAAGTTTCGGTGTCTTTTATTTCATATTTAATCAAATGATGGTAACTGGATAAATCATAATGTTCCAACATGTCTTTTTTCAGGTATTTAATCATGGATTCCAGACTTCGCGTATCATTATGACCAGATTTTTTTAATTCGCGTTGTTTGCTTTCAAGATAATTTAAAGTCTCTTGCAACTTTTGAAGATTTAATTTTCCCACTTTAATTTTTTAAAATTCAAAAAAAACAATAGCCAGAAATGCGGTAAGATTCAGTTGGCTCCAAAAACTACATATCAATTTTGAATTTACCTCATTCCCGACCATCGTTACTGACACTTACGATCAATTTGACCATTTGGATTGTGGATCATGAATTATTTTTTAAAGAACTTTAAAAAATAAATGTACATAATTGATTATTAGTCACTTAAACATTAAAATCTAAAAAAAACACTATAGATTTAAGAAAATACAAAAATGAATGAATTCGATTATTAAGGAAATTAAATTTATAAAAATGCAACTTTCAGAACATCAAAAGGTTACCTCAATCAATTAAAAATTGTGAATATCTATTTCAGGATTTAACTATTTATTTTTGAGTAAAATTTATCTTTGACATCCTTAAAATTTAAAAAGAGATGAGCGTAGTTTGGTACGAATGCAAAGTAAAATATAGAAAAACAGATGAAACCGGAGGACAAAAAGTTTTAACCGAGCCGTATTTGGTTGACGCTTTGTCTTACACAGAAGCCGAGAAAAGAATTAATGAAGAAATGGCGGCTTACATTAGCGAAGAATTTAAAATTACCGCTATCAAAGTGGCCAATTATGCTGAAATTCACCCGTTTGAAAATGCAGACAGATGGTTTAAATCTAAAATTACCCTGATCGCTTACGATGAAGAAAGTGGAAAGGAAAGAAAAACGAGTATGTATATGCTTGTGCAGGCAAATGACGTGCGTGAAGCTTATGACAATACCATTCATATCATGAAAAATACGATGGGCGAATATTCGATTCCGGCTATTACGGAAACGCCAATTATGGATGTTTTTCCTTATTTCAGCGGTGAAGAAGGTGAAACAGAAATGTTGGAGAGATTCAATACTCTAAAAGCTTCCAAACCTGAAAAAGTGGAAGAAATTATCGATCACATGGAATTTGAAACGGCTTTGGAAGAATAAATTTTTCTAAACCTACAAAAACACTAAGCTTCAGAATGTTCTGGAGCTTTTTTTATTTTAGTACAATTCAGCTGTATAAGTATAATGTAAATTAATAATATATTAGCGCTATATTATAATTTCCAGACCAAAACAAAACCAATGACCAAAAACAACCTAATTCTCTTCGGATTTATAATTCTGAAATTTATTCTGCAATATATTTTAATTAGTCCCCAATACGATTTACATCGGGACGAATATCTGCATTTAGATCAGGCCGGGCATCTTGCCTGGGGCTATTTGTCTGTACCGCCGGTTACTTCCTGGATTTCGTATATTATAATGCTGCTCGGCAATTCCGTTTTTTGGATTAGGTTCTTTCCTGCCCTTTTCGGTGCGCTCACCTTATTATTTGTCTGGAAAACTATTGAAATTTTAAAAGGAAATCTTTACGCGTTGATTTTGGGTGCAACCGGAATTTTATTTTCCTGCCTCTTGCGGATCAATATGCTTTATCAGCCCAATTCTCTCGACATTTTATGCTGGACGGCATTTTATTATATCATCATTCAATATCTCGGTTCGGCAAAAACAAAGTGGCTATATTTGGGAGCTATTATTTTTGCTTTCGGCTTTCTGAATAAATACAATATTCTATTTTTATTACTCGGAATAATTCCTGCAATTTTATTTTCTACTAAGCGTAAAATACTCGCCCGCAAAGAAGTTTATTTTGCCTTGGTTTTAGGTCTAATTCTCATCCTTCCTAATCTCTTGTGGCAGTACAACAATCATTTTCCCATTGTGCATCACATGAAAGAATTGTCGAAAACGCAGCTTGTCAATGTCGATCTCACTGGATTTTTAAAGGAACAGCTCGTGTTTTTTATAGGTTCGCTACTGGTTATTTTATCTGGTCTTTATGCTTTAATGTTTTATAAACCATTTAAAGAATATACACTTTTCTTCGGTGCCTTTATTTTTACGTTTTTAATTTTTATCTACTTCAAAGCAAAGGCTTATTATGTTATTGGTTTATATCCTGTTTTTATTGGTTTTGGGTCTGTATATGTTTCGGAGATTTTAAACCACCGCTGGAAGAGATTTATAAAACCCGTTTTTATTTTGCTTCCATTATTGCTTTTCATTCCGATGTACAATCTTGCTTTTCCAAATAAAAGTCCGGAATATATGGTTGCGCACTCAGAAAAATATAGAAAAATGGGAATGTTACGCTGGGAAGATGGAAAAGACCATCATCTGCCGCAGGATTTTGCCGATATGCTGGGCTGGAAAGAACTGGCCGAAAAAACAGATTCGATTTATGCTTTATTTCCGAAATCAGAAAATACGCTGGTTCTTTGTGACAATTATGGACAAGCCGGTGCTATTAATTATTATACAAAAAAAGGTATAAAAGCAGTTTCTTTCAATGCAGATTATCTAAATTGGTTTGATCTGAATGTTACTTATAAAAACCTCATTCGCATCAAGGCATATGATAAAAACAACGAAGAACTTAAAGAATCCAGTCCTTATTTTGAATCGGCCTTTATTGGAGGTCATGTCACAAATAAATATGCCAGAGAATATGGCACCACAATTTTCGTTTTCACGAAAGCCAAAATTAATATCAATGAAAGATTAGAAAAAGAAATTACAGCAGAAAAAAATTACATTAAAAATGATTGATTTTAAGAACATCTCGTATTTGAAAAATGGAAACCAAAAACAACAATTGGCTTTTGAGGTTTTGACGAAATATAAAATCTTAGAAAATCTTGCTGAATATAACCCAATTCTGGTGGGCACAATTCCGATTAATATTGACATAAAAAACAGCGATTTAGATGTTGTTTGCTATTGGAAAAATAAATTTGATTTTATTGAAAAAATTAAGCGTCTTTTTGAAAAGGAAAGCCATTTTACTATTCGTGAAATTGTAATTGACGGTCAGCAATCTGTGGTCTCAAATTTTATAATTGCTGACTTTGAATTAGAGATTTTCGGCCAAAATATTCCAACAGAACTTCAAAATGGTTACAAACACATGATCATCGAAGACCAGATTCTAAGGTCAAGAGATGAAAACTTCAGGTTAGAAATCATTAAATTAAAAGAAAAAGGTATAAAAACAGAACCGGCATTTGGCTTGTTACTGGGCTTAAATGGAAATGTTTACAAGGAGTTATTAGATTTCAAACCGTAAGAAAACCTGACGTTTTAAAAAATTATAGTAAATAAAGTACCCAAATTATTTGCATAACCGTATTTAGTGTGTATCTTTGCACCCGAAACATCGCGGGATAGAGCAGTAGGCAGCTCGTCGGGCTCATAACCCGAAGGTCACAGGTTCGAGTCCTGTTCCCGCTACTAGAAAATTAAAAGCCTGAGAATCTACATTCTCAGCTTTTTTGTGCCAATGTCACAAATCAGTTATGCTCTCTGGACATAAATAATGAATGAAACAAACATAATTTAATTCAACTTTTTCAATATCATCAAGTGACAAGGATTTAATTTGAAATGGAAATAAATATTTAAGATTCTATATTAACTTTAATTAAATCTTCTCTAAAATGGTTCGAGAATTGTCCTTTTAGGGCTACTAAGACAAAAGCTTCAGAGAAATCTAGAGCTTTTTTTTGTTTATATAAAATTTGATTTATATTGCGGGTGCGAAGTCAGAGACATTTGCATAGCGTACACACTTCGAAGAGCGGAGACATTCGCACAGCATTTCCATTGAACTCTTTGAACAACTGGGATTAGAACTAAAAAGAGTGTTTGAAACCAGTCTAATGTTATCCATGTTTTTAGTTCACCAAGAATTGTAGCTGGTGTATTTACAACATTTAATTAATAACATTAGGGTCATAGTAGGTTTTTATTGTTTTCCATTTCCCATCTACTTTCTCCATTAAAATAGCTTTAGGACTATCGCCGGTACCACCGAAAGGAGTATAAAAAGAATAATAAAACAAAGCATATTTATTATTGCTTACTATTGGTTTTGAAACTATAAAACCAGCGCCAGCACCATATTTTCTGTAATCCGGAGTATTGGGAACAATACGTTCACTAGTTTTTAAAAGCTGGAAATCTTTGTCAGCAAAATTTTTCCTGACAAAATCCTTTTTTTTCCAATAATAAGGAATTGTGTCTTTTTTGTATTTTTCTTTTAAAGTTTTAATTTCCAAGGTATCTATAGGCCAGATATAAGGAGGATATCCATTAGGTTTAATTCTTACCAAATGGGTTGCTAAAGCAATATTTCTATCCTGATACGCTTTTTCATAATACTCTAAGGGGAGTAGGCGTGATGGCGCTTCTTCTACCACTATATTAAAGTAATTTCTCGAGTCGGCTTGCTCTTTTATAAAATCGTTTATAACCTCATTTTCTACACTTCGTGAAACACAGGAAATAAATAGCAAACTAAATAAACAGTATATATAATTTTTCATCTTAAATAATTAATTAGTACAGGATTTTCCTTTGGGTATGTATTTTCCATTTTCTGCATCATCAATAATTATATTTTTTTCTTCTGCCTCACGATTATTTACTATCCTTCTTCTTTCGTCATAATTTGGAGCATTGTAATCTAAAGGATAGCGATCTTTAAAAAATTGTGTCCCTCCCATAGTTGAAAGAGCCAAGTCGTGATAAAAAAGTTGTGCTTTTTCTGTACTTGAAACTGGTATTCCAGTCTGAAACTCTTGTAAAGCATTTGCCATTACATCCATATAATTCTCAAACATTTGTGAATGTTGAGGGTCTGTAGTTCCTTCAAAATTTTTAGAAACATATTCCATAAATAAACAATCATAATTGTCGAATGCACAAATATCGCCATTATTATGGAAATCATCAAACAATGCCATGAAATGGGCATGAATTAATTCGTGTATAACTAGTGCAGCTATTGCTAAATCGGTAGGCGGTCTTAGATTGTTATCTGTACCTTTTAGAAATGTTTCTCTTATTGTTATGAGATAATTATTTTTACTAACTTGTCTCGTATCTGCAAGTGCTGACGACGCACGTGGTGTTCCTATTACCATTTTTAAATTATATGTTCCATCAACGGGTACTCCAAACTTTGCTAAAATACCAGCAATGTCATTTTGTTTTAAATTTTTTAATTTCTCTAAAACTGCTTTTGTGCATGGATCAAGTAACGTGTCATCTATTTGTTCCTCAATTAAAAAAGTAACTTTTGCTTTTTTATATGCATTCAATAAAACATTAAACTCTTGATAAGTAGTAACAGTTCCTTCTTCTATTGCATTTATTATTGTAAGTGCAAAAACTTTATTCATTTTGGAACTGCCATCTATATCTAAGAATTGTAACAAAGGATTGCTAATTTGTGGAGTGTTAATAATATTATATTTTTGTAGCGCTGAAAAAACATAATCAGGCTGGTATTTTTTCATCAAACCCAAATAAACACCATTTCCCGATAAATTATAGGTGTATCCATAATTTGATCCTGAGCTTGAATTGGAAATGGCGATTATTTGATTATTTGATGTTGATGTATTATTATTTGTAGAAGTGGCGGGGTTTGTGATGTTAATTCCGCTCCCGCCGCTGCAATTAGTACAATTAATACTCACATCGGGATGATCACAGCCACCTGAGGCGTGTGAGGTATGGCATGTACAGTCTGATATGCTGGCAACGCAATCGCATTTTATTTCCATATCTACATACGTAGCATACGTTTGATTTTTAGAAGTTAAATTTGAAAAATTAAATTTTCTTGTATTATTTGTTTGTGTTCCATCACTATTTATTTCAGTTGTAGTCAATTTTGTGTCAATTGTATTTCCGTTAATATTGATAGATACAGAATATAAATTATTGTCACGTTCATTATTGCTTTTGTAGGCAGGAATCATATATATTACGTGGTCGTTATTGATTCTTAAAGCCATTATATGATCAGTATCGAACAAAAATTCAAATGTTTTTAATTTTTCTAAATTGGATTCTTTTAGCCTACTTACTGGATTATCTTTTAATAACGCTACAAGGTTAACATTCTTACCTTCGATTTTACCTATTAATTCTGACAAATCTGCTTTAACAAGATTTACACCTTCATTGTTTTGTGCAGTATCTTCTCCTGTCAGGACTTTGTTTTCTTCACAAGTAATAAATGTAAAACTTATTAATAAAACTAACGTCAAAATAGAAAACCTAAATTTTGAATTGTGTATTTTCATGCTTATGTGTTAAAATTAAGTCGCGAATTTAAAGAAAAAAATCTTACAAATTTAGATGTTTCGGTAATAGTTTAACGAAAGATCATATTTGGCGATGTGCGCTTTCTTATGCAAAAGTTTGTTATTTTTATTGACCGTTATGGGATTTGAACCGAAAAATTTAATATTCTTTGATATCCATTTTATTTAAATCAGCAACAAAGTGGTTCGAGAATTGTCCCGTTAGGGCTACAGAGAAAAAAGCTTCAGAGAAATCTGAAGCTTTTTTGTTTAAGTTAAAGCTGTGATTCGGTACCTTCACGAGCGGGACGCTGCAGTCAGTTGAGTGATTACAAGTCTGCCAGAAAATGTGATTTTATTAATTTTCGCACCCAAATATTTTACAAAAATCTTTTTTACTTGTGAGATAGATAATTTGTGAATTAATATATTTTGCTTCTTCTTCAATGGGTAAGCCAAAATATTTTCGAAATTCCAATATGTCGGCTAATGAAGTAGCAATAATTTTTTTGTCAATATCTGATATATTATTGTAATTAAACTTTTCAATTCCAATTAAATACACATCTGTATATTCTTGCTTGTGGAAGTAAGCTTTAGAAATTTTATCTTGATATTCTTCAAACAAACTTTTATTTAATACAATAATTACAAATGGTCGTCCAGAACTATAGCTTGAATTGACAAATTAAAAGTTGAATAATTTTTGCCTTCAATATTTTTGGCATAATCAGATATTTCAATATTAATATTTTGTGAAATACAGAAATGAAATGTTAAAAACATTAAAAAGGATATCATTTTTTTCATAAGTAAGTTATTTAATTTAATGTCCAAAAATCTATATAATCGACAGGAACAAAATTGTTATTTTTATCATAAAAATGGCAATTTAACAGCCAATCTCCATTTTCAAATAAATCAGCATGTCCTGTTCCCCAACTGACTTGAATGGAGGTAAAGAAACCATAGATTAGATTCCTTTTTTACTTGCTAATAAATTTGGAAAATTTTTACCTTTAACACCACCCTGACTTGAAGTGTAATGAGAATATTTTGTTGGATTAGTTCCAAATGTTTTTTTCATCCAATTATTTAAAGCTTTTGCATTTATAATATAATTTAAGCCATCTGCTCCTTTTACAGTATTTTTTGTGCTATTTGCATTATTTGCCAGTCAAGGTATTACGATATTCGGATAATTTAATGCTCCTGATATTCTAATTGCACAAGTATTTAGTTTTTTATTTTGTGCAATAATTTTATTATACATTATCGAAACTTCACCTCCAATTATTGTATTACACAAAATTTCAGCAGTAGTATCTTTGCTCGCACAATTATTTTTAAAATTATTAAAACTTGGCAAATCCTGATGCGGGAAAGTTAACTTTGGATTTTCCCAAAATGCAGCGTCATAATCGCCATCTTTTCCTTCTGAGCCTCCCATAAACCAGTTTTCAAACTGTGCTTCAGTTGTGGCTGGATTATCTATAAAGAACTGATTTTTAAATTCTACAAATTACTTCGTTCTTTTATACGTATTCACTAAAACATTAAACTCTTGATAGGTGGTAACGGTCCTTCTTCTATGGCATTTATTATTGTAAGTGCAAAATCTTTATTCATTTTGGAACTGCCATCTATATCTAAGAATTGTAACAAAGGATTACTAATTTCTGGAGTGTTGATAATATTATATTTTTGTAGTGCTGAAAAAACGTAATCAGGTTGGTATTTTTTCATCAAACTGATATAAACAGAATTTCCTGATAAATTATAGGTATATCCATAATTTGATCCTGAGCTTGAATTGGAAATGGCAACTATTTGATTATTTGATGTCTGTGTATGGTTATTTGTATGAGTGAATGGGTTTGTGACGCTGATTCCGCTCCCGCCACTACAATTAGAACAATTAATACTCACATCGGGTAATAGAAACTATAACCGAATATACACGTACCTTTGCCTGCACTACCATTAAAAATTAAATCTGCATCACCTGAAATGCCTTTTTCTGTGGTATAATTTTCAATTTTGATAATTGAATAAATTCCATTTTTGTCTTTTAATATTTCAGGAAAATTAGCACCGTTTGTAACTGCATCAGAAGTAGTATAGGAATAATGATTCGTGTTTTCAGGACTCATATCAAATGTTTCTTGCATACACGAATTTAGTGATTTTGCATTTAAAAAAAAGTATTTGCCTGCGAATTCGACTGAACCTTGAAGCGTTTCGTCGGGTAAACTAGGAATTATTACTCCAACTCTATTCAGAGCTATGCTTTTAACCGAAAGCAATAGTGTATTACTAGTATTACGCTGAATTCTTTTATCAACATACAAAAATCTGAATTAACTTAAAATTTTCAAGGTTCGAAATTGTCCCGTTGGGTAAAAAACTTCAGAGAAATCTGAAGCTTTTTTGTTTTGTGGCAAAAGTTTTATATTCGTTACGTTCACGGGCGGGGATGGTATAATTAATCACCAACAATTTGACACATTACCCAAATTCAATCAATAAAATCAGTATTTCCAGAATGGAAATTAACTATAATTCGAAATATGATTTTTGCATTCTAATCAACTCTTAACTAATAATTTATGAATCTCATTTATATCAGGGTTTATCATTAGTCTATTTACCTCATTAAGATAATTCTTGCATAAATTGCTTTCATTGAAGTTTTTTTCTAATGCATTTTTTTCAAACTCTACTTTCTTTAATCTTTCTGATTCATATTCACTAGTAATGTTGTTATTTGAGATTATTATTAAATCTGAATCTATCATTTTTTTTTCTCCTAAAATTGTACACATAAAATTTAAAAAAAATTGAGCCTTTTCTTTATCATCCTTACAGTTTGATGGGCTTTTTACAAAGTAAAATATACTGTTTTTTAATTTTTTTTTGGAGATAATTTTTTTAATTTCTTTTCGAATATTATTTTGGTTGTAAACATCAATAAATACGTACAAATATAAAACAGGATCAATTACTTTTTGTTTTATATACATAATGTTGGAATAATCGGTTTTTAGATTTGAGTCATATTTTGTCTCTTCAACGATTTTATATTGGGAATAAACAAAGGTGCTGCAAAACAGTCCTAGAATTAAAACAATTTTTTTCATAGTTAATTAATTAAGTTGCCAAATATCTATAATTTCTGCATCTTTAAAGAAACATCCAAAAGGACACCAATTTTCTTGGATCATGTCACAATGTCCAAATGCTCCAAATGTTGCTGGATTAACCGGCATCATTGTATAAATCCCTTTAATACTTGATAATAACTGTGTATAATTTTGACCATTTAAGCCTCCATTGGAACTATTATAATTAATATGGTTCGGATTGTATGGATATTTGGTTGAATTAATATCATTAACCCCAAAACTTTCTTTCATCCAAAAATTTAATGCTTTCGCATTTACGAAGTAATATTTATTATCAGCTCCTTTGAGGGTTCCGGGCACGTTAGGAATTAATATTCCCGAATAATTTAATGCTCTAGATACTTTTAACGCACATGCACCTCTAATTGTATAGTTAGGATTTATATATGCTTGATAAACCTCTCCACCAACTAAAGGAAATAGATCGGCACCTTTCATATACTTTCCGTCAGCTTTTCTAGGATAAGCATTATAAAAGTCATTAAAACTGGGTAAATTTTGCTGAGGAAACGTTAAATTAGGATTTTCCCAATAAGCAGCATCATAATCTCCATCTTTTCCTTCGGAAGTTCCCATAAACCAGTTTTCAAACTGTGCTTCAGTTGTGGCTGGATGATCTTTAAAGAATTGATTTTTAAACGCTACAAATTCGTGTGTTCTTTTATATGCACTCATTAAAACATTAAACTCTTGATAAGTAGTAACAGTTCCTTCCTCTATAGCATTAATGATTGAAACTACAAAATCTTTATTCATTTGAGAACTTCCATCTATATCTAAGAATTGTAACAAAGGATTACTAATTTCTGGAGTGTTGATAATATTATATTTTTGTAGTGCTGAAAAAACATAATCAGGTTGGTATTTTTTCATCAAACCTAAATAAACACCATTTCCCGATAAATTATAAGTATATCCATAATTTGATCCTGAGCTTGAATTGGAAATGGCGATTATTTGATTATTTGATGTTGATGTATTATTATTTGTAGAAGTGGCGGGGTTTGTGATACTAATTCCGCTCCCGCCGCTGCAATTAGTACAATTAATACTCACATCGGGATGATCACAACCACCTGAGGCGTGGGAGGTATGGCATTTACAATCTGATATGCTGGCGACGCAATCGCATTTTATTTCCATATCTACATACGTAGTATATGTTTGATTTTTAGAAGTTAAACTTGAAAAATTGATTGTTCTTGTATTATTGGTTTGTGTCCCATCACTATTTATTTCAGTTGTAGTCAATTTTGTGTCAATTATATTTCCCTTTATATTAATAGATACAGAATACAAATTATTGTCACGTTCATTATTGCTTTTATAGGCGGGAATCATATATATTACATTGGTCGTTGTTAATTTTTAAAGCCATAATATGATCCGTATCGAACAAAAATTCAAATGCTTTTGATTTTTCTAAATTTGACTCTTTTAGCTTACTTGCTGGATTGTCTTTTAATAAGGCTATAAGTGAAGGATTGTTTCCTTCAATTTTACCTATTAATTCTGATAAATCTGCTTTAACAAGATTTACACCTTCATTGTTTTGTTCGGTATCTTCTCCTGTTAGGACTTTGTTTTCTTCACAAGCAATAAATATGAAGTTTATCAATAAAAACAACGTTAAAAGAGAAACCATAAATTTAGAATTGTGAATTTTCATGTATCATATGTTAAAGTTATGTCGCGAATTTAAAGAAAAAAATCTTACAAATTAAAATATTTTGGTAATAGTTTAACGAAGATTATATTTTCCAATATTCGATTTATAGTGTACAAAGTTTACCCAATTTTCTTTTTAATAATTTACACAGTCTTCTACTTTAATGTATGGGAGTGAGACTCTAATATCATATTAATTAATCGTTTACAATCTTTTAATCATCAACAAAGGTTCGAATTTTGCACTATTTTATTGATTGTTATGGGATTGAACAAAATTTAATATTCTTTTATATTTATTTTATTTAAATCCTCATGAAAACTTTTCGAAAATTGTCCTGTTCCCGCTACTAATAAAACACTACTTTAAACAAAGTGGTGTTTTTTTTTGCAAATATTTAATTCATTTCGAAATTCTAATAATCGATTTTTTCAGACTCCTATAAATAATGTAGATTTGAGGAAAATAATTTAGACATCATAGCAGATGAAATGGATTACCAGAGACAGACCAAAAATTGATCGTATCGCATGTCCGTGGCTCATTAGAAAATTTATTGATCATGAAGCTGAATTTATTTATGTGTCATATGATAGTGTTTTAGAAAAAGCAAAAGAATTAAGCGCTATACCTTTTGACATACCAAATGTCGAGTTTACTCATTATAATGAATTTAGCACTTTTGATTACTTTATAAAAAAATATGAAATCGATGATCCGGCTATTGCAATCATCGCGGGCATTGTGCGGGGTGCAGATACAGACAGACACGATATAGCAAAAGAATCTGCGGGACTCTGGGCAATCTCCGCAGGTCTTTCTTACAACATCCAGGATGATTATAAATTGCTAGAGCAGGGAATCATTATTTATGATGCTTTATATAGCTGGGCGAAGCATTTATATAATCAGAATCATTTACACAATAGTCCGTTTGAAAATTTATTGCATGAAGTTTACATCCGGTTTTTAAACGAGAAAAAATCTTCAAACAAAACGCCTTCCTGGGTCAAAGATTTAAAGGAAATAATTCAGGATCAAATCGATACTCAATTCGCTTTTGATTTAAAGAAAATTTCCAGCGAACTCGATTTAAATCCTTCTTATCTTTCGAGAGAATTTTCTAAGTATTTTGAAGATCTGAATTTTGGCGATTATGTTAGAAAACTCCGAATTGAAAAGGCGATAAACCTTATTTCAAATTCCTCCTACTCATTAACCGAAATAGCTTATATGACAGGTTTCTCAGACCAAAGTCATTTTACCAGAATTTTTAAACTTCACACCGGAAAAAATCCGTCATCCTATAGAAGAAAAATTCAAAAAAGTAAACCAGATACAAAAGGTAAATAAGATTCTATTTTGAGCAATTTGATGCTTGTAGATTTGTTTTTATTATTAAAACAAAATACAATGTCTTTAAAATTCACCTCTTTTTTCGCAGTATTACTTTTAAATCTAACTGCTTTTTCACAAACTACTTATCCGAAGGTCACGGGCTATTTTGGGATAATGCATCCATTAGTTACTATAAGTAAGGATGAAACTTTAGTAAACTTCCGAGATTATTATGCTGTTGGCTTTCCGACAGGTATTAACATCTGGAAAAGTGATAAAATCGGATTTTCTTTTGAAATAGTTCCCAATATAAAGAATGATCAGGGTACTGATAAAGTAACTAATATTACCTTTCATCCCGGAGTACTTGTCGCTTTGGGCAACGGCTATACCTTTGCAGGCAGAATAGCTTTTGAAACCGCCGGCAGATATGGTATTACTCCTGTTTTCAACAAGACTATTACGAAGAATGCGAATTGTAGCTATTATATTGCCGTGCCACTTCCAGTACGTTTTGGCAATGATCACCCCAGTGCTTTTACAGTGGGTTTGCAATTTGGAATTGCCTTTTAAAAGATAAGCGAACCAACAAATTTAATCCGCATATTTTCTTTATTACCTGATGACAAATAATGATTATATTATTTCATTTTTTAAATTTTGATAAAAACAACAGCTCCTTTTAATTATTTAAAATTAATTGACGCAACCTTTCTTACAAATCATTATCTGTTTAGTATAACTAAAACCGTAATTTATGAAAAAGAATATTTTACTTTTAATGAGCATTGTACTTTTATTTTCCTGCAGCAATGACGAGAAGGAAAACTTAAAACTAGATTCAGGATCAGAGTTTATTGGAACATGGAAATTAATTGAAGTGAATGCTGATCCTGGAGATGGAAAGGGTACTTTTAGACCGATAGAAAGCAACACAACATTAGAATTTAAAAGAGGCGGTATTATTACTACAAACAGTTCTTTGTGTGACCCATATTCAGAAGAATTAATAAGTTCCGGAAGTTATGATCTCAGTAAAAACACAATTACTACAAATTGCCAAAATATAAATATAGATGTAATATCCTTTGAATTGAAAAATGAATATTTGATTTTAAACTTTAAATCGAATGAAGGTTATTCGCAGAAATTCAAAAGAATAAATTAAACCGGATTACTACTCAATTGATTTTAAAATAAGGATAAAAAAAAGACCATTTTGAAATAAAATGGTCTTTTTTTGTTCTTAAGTTTGTAGAAATTATGCTCTGAATAAAGCATATCTATTATGGTTAAACAACACTTTATCGTAAGGAACATAAAGCGAAACGATTTTCTCAGATGATTCGTCAAATTTAATTCCGTTATATTTTCTGAACAAGTAGATTTCTTTTAAGCAATTAGAAAGACTCTGATGAATTTCAGTTGTAAAAGTTGGTACTTTTTTGTCGCCAACCAAAAGATCAATCTGGTAATTTGAACTGCTTTTTGATAAGTTGTTACCAATAATTCTTAATGTAAAAGTGGTCGACTTTCCATATTGTTCACCTTTATATTGTAGTGTCATAATTCTGTTTATTAAGTGATTAGTAGTATTGCCGACAAATCGGCTTTGGAATAAAGTTATAAAATTTTAGACAAACATAAAAAATACTATTCTAAATTAAATGTTATTTTTTGAAAATCTTTATTTTTCAAAACCAAATTTTTATGATATAAAACCAACTGAAAATTATTCATTTAACAAGATTGTCTTGATTTATAATCTTAAAATTCTAATCATTTTTTATTTACTTTTGAAGCAACTAATTCTAAAAACCTCACATTATGGAAATTAACTTTGTTGCATTACTTCTGGCTGCAGTTGTCACTTTGGTAACCGGCTTTATTTGGTACAATCCAAAAGTATTCGGAACGATCTGGATGAGAGAAAACAACCTCACTCAGGAAGACTTGAGAAAAGGAAATATGATAAAGATCTTCGGATTTACTTATCTTTTTTCTTTAATGATTACAGTGACTTTAATGTCGTTAACTATTCATCAGTCGGGTGCGGTTGGTATGGTTGGCGGACCCCCAATGCTTGCAGATGCAAAACCATCATTTGCTGCGTTTATGACCGATTACGGAATGGCTTACAGAACTTTTAAACATGGAGCGCTCCACGGATTCCTGTCCGGATTGTTTTTTGCTTTTCCGATTATTGGAATTAACGGATTATTTGAAAGAAAATCATGGAAATATATCTTTGTTCACAGCGGATACTGGATGCTAACACTAACTCTTATGGGCGGAATCATCTGTGCATTTGCCTAAATAAAAAATCATAAAACCCGTTTCAGAATTAAAGCTCAAACGGGTTTTCATAATAATAACTTAAAGACCTTTTGTTATTATAATTATTATCTAATTTTGAAGAAATTAGCTCACTCTCTTGAATACAACTTATTCTTTCCAGATTTACAAAAGCACTTCGGTACTGCCGTCAGAATGGAACTCACTGGCAGCAAACAACATTTTTTTGACACGGGAATATCTCGAAGTACTGGAAAATTCTTGTCCGGTAAACATGACCTGCCATTTTATTGGTCTTTTTGATGAATCCAAACTCATTGGAATTGTATTAACTCAGTTTTTATTTGCCGAAAAACTGGAATCATTTGGAGAACGTGATAAATGCATCAAAACTTCTGTCCGCAATTTTGCTTTTAAGAACTTTGCTTCTCATGTTCTATTTATAGGAAACAATATGCTCACGGGACAAAATGCTTTTATTTTTGATTCTGCTGCTACAGAATCAAAAGCTATAAAAACCCTTCATAAAGCAATCAATCAGCTGAAAAAAGATTTAAAAGACAGCGGAAAGAAGGTCCATATCACAAGTATTAAGGATTTTACATCCAAAGAAATCAAACCTCTTCAGTCCGAATTCAAAAACAATTATACTTTTTCGACCCAGCCGAATATGATTTTTGAAATCAGGGAAGACTGGAAAACAGATCAGGATTATATCGATGCATTATCCAAAAAATATCGGGATCAGTATAAACGTGCACGTAAAAAATCAGAGGGAATTGTAAAGCAAAAAATGTCTCTTTCAGACATTAAACAATATGAAGATGTGATTTACGAGTTATATTTTCATGTAGCAAAAAATGCGCCTTTCAATACGTTTTTTCTGGCTCGAAATCATTTTAGCTTTTTCAAGGAAATAATGGGAGAGAACTTTCTGCTATATGGCTATTTTCTGGAAGATAAATTAATCGGTTTTAATACTTTAATAAAAAACGGAGAAGTAATGGACACTTATTTTCTGGGTTATGATGAAAGTGTGCAACGCGAAAAAATGCTGTATTTAAACATGTTGTACGACATGATTGCCTACTCCATCAAAAAAGGTTTTAAAGAAATTGTGTTTGCGAGAACGGCACTAGAAATTAAAAGTTCTGTTGGTGCCAAACCGGTAAAAATGTATGGTTTAATAACGCATAGTAATGCTTTAATAAACCATAACATTTCAAAATTTTTCAACTATCTGGAGCCAAAAACAGAATGGCAGGAACGTAATCCTTTTAAATAGAAAGCGATTATGGCACAGCCAGTTTCATTTGTTTATGCAAAATATGAATCTCCAGGGATTTTTCTGCCCCGCAATATTCTCCGTCAATTTGAAAATTAACCGGATAATCTGTCTCGATCGTGGCTTTATCTGTTGAAACAATCACAATATCGTCGGAATCAATTGGCATGTTTCCGGTAATAATTTTTCCGATTAAAAGTATATCGAGGCTTTTTAAAATCACCAATTCAAACTTCCCGTCATTCATTGTTCCATTAGGATTAATAATGACGCCTGTTCCGTATTTTTTAGAATTGGCAATTACAATCATTCTTGCAACATGCTTAATTGTTTTATTATTAGCCTTAATAGTCGCTACAAAAGGTTCTTCTGCCTCTTTTAATGTTGTAAAAGCCTGAAGGGCATAACCCCAAAAGCCTCTCACATCGCTTTGTTCATAGTTTTTTACCAGATTCGCATTTAGTCCAAGATCACTTAAATGAATACTTTTTTTACCGTTGATACAAATCATATCCATTTCGATATAATGATTCATAAAGGCGATTTTTAAATTTTCTTCAATCCCTTCGGGAAGATCTAAATCCACAGAGAGTCCGTTAGCCGATCCCGCCGGAATTATACCTATTACAATGTCATGATCCTCCATAGCTTCTGCCACCATTTTTATGGTACCGTCACCACCTGCAACGACAATTCGTTCAGGCTTATATTCATCGTATGCAGCTTGTATTTCTTTGATATCATTTTTTCCGGTAGTTTCATACACCCGAAGATCAAAATGATGTGTTGTAGAAAACTCTTCTACAGATTTTATTAAGTCAGATTTGTCCAGATCTCCCGAAATGGGATTTACAACAAACAGGATATTCTTTTTCACAATTTTATTTTTAAAACCAATTAATTTAAGTAATTTACAGTTACATAAATATACGCAATTAATGAAACCAATTTTACAATTATATCGAGGTTATGCAAATGAGCAAGAATTAATTGTGATGGGGCACGTTTTAAGAAGAGAACACAATTACGATTTTGAAAAAAAGAAGTTAAAAAATGCCACATCAATTCTGAAATTATTCCGAATAAAAACCATTAAAAATTTTGATGTCTATCTTCATTACAATGATACCGTAATTCACACCAAAACCTTAGACGATGGTTATTTTAAATTTTGTATACCATTAGAAAAAGAAACCCAATTTGGATGGATGCCCTACGAAGTGCGATCCAAATATGGAGACCAAACCGTAAAATGCAAGGGCAGTTTTATAAGACCTCATAAAGGAAAACTGGGTATTATCTCAGACATTGATGATACTTTTCTAATATCTCATACCAATAATTTATTCCTGAAAATTTACATTTTACTGTTTAGAAATGTCAATGACCGAAAAGTTTTTAAGGATGTAGTTGCTCATTATCAGGCATTGAGTGCTGCAGGACGCAATAATACACAAGAAGCAAATGCGTTTTTCTTTGTCTCCAGCAGCGAGTGGAATCTGTATCGGTTTATTGCTAAGTTTACCCGAATACATGAACTGCCCAAAGCCGTTTTTTTGTTAAAGGATATCAAACGCGGACTTACTGATTTTTTAATGAGCGGCAGAGGAAGTCACGATCACAAATTTGAAAAGATAAAACATGTTGTCGAATTCTATCCTACTTTAAAATATGTTTTAATGGGAGATGATTCACAACATGATCCGGTTTTATATGAAAAGATCTGCAAAATATTTCCCGTAACTGTAATTGCAGTTTATATACGACAAACCGGAAAATCTCCAAAAAGAGAAGTGCAGAAAATAATGGAGAACTTAAAAAGTCTTAATGTTGCGGTTTGTTATTTTAAAGACAGCAGTGAAGCTACGCAACATTCAAGAGCAATTGGAATTATTAAATAATTGGTTGCAGGTTTCAGATTACGTGCAAAAACTTAGAACCTGAAACCTGAACAAAATTATCTAGGCGTTAAGGTTATCAATCTCCTCCTGAACGATTTCCCAATCTAAAAGCAATTGATCCAGATCTGCTTTCTTTTTGTTATATGCTGTAAAAAAAGAGGCGTCTTCGATATGTTTATCATAATTCGAAGCCAGCATTTTATCGTCGTGCTGGATGTCTTTTTCTAATTGTTTAATCTGACTTTCAACTTTACTTAGTCGGTTTTGAAGCGACTTACCTTTTTTCTGGTCTTCGTACGAAGTTTTGTTGTTTTCTTTTGAAGCAGTTGCTTTTACAACATCTCTTTTTTCGACTTCACGCATGTTTTCAAGGTTGCGCTGTTCTAAGAAAAAGTTGATATCTCCTAAATATTCTTTAATTTTCTGATCTTTAAATTCGTAAACAATATTCGACATTCCCTGAAGAAAATCCCTGTCGTGAGAAACTAAAAGTAATGTACCGCCAAATTTTTGAAGTGCAGCTTTTAACACATTTTTAGATTTAATATCCAAATGGTTTGTAGGCTCATCCATCAGCAAAACATTGATTGGCTGTAACAATAGTTTACAAAGTGCCAAACGGTTACGTTCTCCTCCTGAAAGTACTTTTACTTTTTTCTCTACATCGTCTCCGCGAAATAAAAACGATCCCAGCATATCGCGGACTTTAGAACGATTAGTATCTGTTGCAGCATCTTCCATTGTTTGCAGCAAAGTAATTTCACCATCTAAATATTCGGCCTGGTTCTGAGCAAAATATCCTAATTGTACATTGTGTCCCAGTTTGATATTGCCTTCGTATTCAAATTCGTTTACCAAAGCTTTGATAAAAGTTGATTTTCCCTGACCGTTTTGTCCAACAAAAGCAATTTTACTGCCTCTTTCAACAAGTAAATTAATATCTTTCAGAATCGTCTTGTCTCCGTACGCTTTTGTAACATGTTCTGCCTCTATCACCACTTTTCCTGGCTCTTTAGAGACCGGAAAAGAGATATTCATTACTGAATTATCATCTTCATCAACTTCAATTCTCTCTACTTTATCCAGTTTTTTAATCAACGATTGCGCCATAGAAGCTTTTGAAGCTTTTGCACGGAATTTCTCGATTAATTTCTCTGTTTCTTCAATCTTTTTCGCCTGATTCTTTTGAGTTGCTAATTGCTTTTCGCGAATCTCGTGACGCAATTCCAGATATTGAGAATAAGGTTTATTAAAATCGTATGCTTTTCCTAAAGAAATTTCTATTGTTCGGTTGGTTACATTATCTAGGAACATTTTATCGTGCGATACAATTACAACTACTCCCGGGTAATTACGAAGAAAACTTTCTAACCAGATAATACTCTCGATATCAAGGTGATTCGTTGGCTCATCCAGAAGCAAGACATCATTGGATTGCAATAAAAGTTTTGCCAGTTCTATACGCATTCTCCAACCTCCTGAAAAAGTTTCGGTCTGGTTATTGAAAACTTCTCTTTTGAAACCTAAACCTAAAAGAATTTTCTCGGTATCACCCACATAGTTATATCCTCCTAAAAGATCAAAACGATGCGTGTAGTCCGATAAATCTTCAATAATCTGTCCGTATTCTTCACTTTCATAATCGGTTCTCGTAACCAGTTGATGATTGATTTCTTCCAGCTTTTTTTCTACAATTTTAATTTCGGTAAAAGCTTCATAGGCTTCTTCCAAAACTGTTCTTCCCTGTTCAAAATCAATATCCTGACGAAGGAATCCCATTTTTATATCTTTCTCCTGAGAGATGACACCAGAATCTGGTTTAAAATCTCCAGCCAACATTTTTAACATTGTAGACTTACCTGCTCCGTTTTTACCAACAAGACCTACACGGTCTCCGGCTCCTAACCGAAAAGTAACTTCTTCAAATAAATATGTTCCTCCAAAAGAAACCGAAAGATTGTGTATATTAAGCATAATTTGTGCAAAAACTAAAGGTTGCGAAGAACCTTTATTTCATTAATAAAAAGTTGGAAAGTGTAAATGATATTACATTTTTAAAAGTGCAAAAGTATAACTTTTAATCGAAGTATTTATACTGAAAAGCAATAGCTTTTGTAATATTACAAAACAAAAAAACGGGTTGAAAATTCTAATTAATTTTCAATCCGTTTAATTTAAATTTTATAAAACTTTGCAGGATTATGCTTCTTTAGGCTCCGGCATCAAAATGGAAGCCAGAACAGAAATTAAAAGAACTCCTCCAATTACCAATAAAGAATAAATTGATTCGATATGATAGAATGGAGAAATAATCATTTTGATTCCGATAAATGACAAGATGATTGCCAGACCGTATTGCAGTTTACTAAATAAATGTATAAAATTATCTAATAAAAAGAATAATGCTCTAAGTCCTAAAATTGCAAAAATATTAGACGTATAAAGAATGAACGGGTCACTTGAAATAGCAAAAATTGCCGGAATAGAATCTACTGCAAATAATAAATCTGTGAACTCAATTACAGCGACAACAACTAAAAGAGGCGTTGCCAATTTTTTTCCATTTTCAATTGTAAAGAATTTATCTCCATCGTATTTATCACTTACACTGAAGAACTTTCTTATCAATCTTGCTCCTCTTGTATTGTTGTAGTCTTCATCATCATCGTCATCTCCTGAAGACCAAGATTTAACACCAGCATAAACAAGAAATAGTCCGAAAGCTGTCATGATTAGATTAATATCATACTTAAAGCCTTCTAATCCTGCTAGTCCCAAAAGCTTATTTAAGTAAGTAAGTTCAATTAAGAAAGCTCCAGAGAATATAAAAATCGCTCTTAAAACCAGTGCTCCTATAATACCCCAAAATAACACTTTATGTTTGTTCTGATTGGCAACATCAAAAAACTTAAATACTAAAATGAATACAAAAAGGTTATCTACAGAAAGTGCTTTTTCTATCCAATATGCTGATTGAAATTCATAGAATTTCGCAGCGCCGGCAAAATGGTAAACCAATCCACTAAAAATCATTGCTAAACTGATCCAAACCAATGACCATGTAATAGCTTCCTTATTTGATACAACGTGGCTATTTTTGTTGAAGATTCCTAAATCCAGTAACAGCATAATAACTACTGCAACCGCAAAAACGGCAATTAAACCTGGATGTTCCGAAAAGATTGGGTGTTCATTCATTTTGAGATATTAATTAAGTTAAATTTTAAATTATGTATTGGCCATTGTTACCATGATTACTCTTCCGCCTTCTTCATTCGAAAGAAGTATTTTTTTTCCGTGTGTAAGCTCCACCATTGTTCCAATCGGAATTTCTTTATCTTCGGTTAAATCTTTAAGCGAAGTTAGTTTTTGATTGACTAAGACCCACTTACCATTAAAAAATGTAAAATACCCAACCGGCACTTTATGCTGCGGCGCCAGCTTTTCATTTCTGACAATATTACGATTAACATGCCATTGAAACAAGTACTGATCGTTATAAACCATTAACCTGTGATTTTCAGGCTTCCAAGTCGATTCCTGAAATTGGTAATACAAATCTAAAATTGGCAGCGTTCCCTGATGTGCAGTACCGCAAAAAGGACATTTTGGTGTATTGGTATTATCAAAAACATACCATTTTTGATCGCAGGTCGGGTTATGACATTTCTGCATCAAATCGGTTGTTTTTAATAAAGCGATCTCCCATTCTTCTGCATTTGGTCTTTGCATTGGATTATGTAATCCGTCTACAAAAACTTTGTCAAATAAGGCTTTTAGATAAGGTCCTGTAATCGTATAAGGAAGTTTTGTGATATCCGCCCAAGGTAAATCCCATTTTGAAACCTGATTGAGTTTTGGTCTGTTTGTATTGTCCGTTGGATGTTCGATAAACATTGCTTTTTCTCCCATCGACAACAAATCGTCTTTTTCGGTATCCAAATCATGTACTTTTCCTCCTTTTAAAGGATGCCTGTGCAATAAAAACATATAAATTAAAACAGGAAGTGCATGCAGATCTGTTAATCTGTTTGGTAATTTTCTGTTTGGATCGTTTTTGTCCAGATGTTTTGTTGAAAGCACCTCTGGTGCAATAAAACCCGGAGTGCCTATAACTTCTGCTGGAAATATACCTTGAACTACTAATCCGTCAATATCTATAATACATGCTGATTTTTCAATTGGATCAATTAAAACATTATTATGTGATAAATCAGAATGCGCCAATCCCATGGCATGCATCTTTTTCACTCCTCTTGATAAATTTACGCAAATTTGAAAATATGACAACCAATCTCCTAGTTCTGAATTTGCAACTCGAAGTGGAAAATGCGCATTTCTAAATTTTGAACTTGAAAACCATAAACCATGTTTTTCTTTTCCTTGAATCAAGTCACTTGTTTGATATCCTTTTCTAAAAAAAAACTTAGGTTTATAAATAGGAACAACAACACCTGTTCGACCATTAAAATCAATCACATCTGTTGGCCATCTAAAAATATCATTTATATAATAATCCGAAGCATCTCCATTTTTAATTTGATCAAGATATTTAATAGTTATTCTTCGAAGTCTTTCTTTTTGATTAAAATCTAATTTTTCTCTAAAAATAGCTACAACATATGTTTTATCAGGACTAAAATAAACGTCTTTTACCCCACCGCGCATCGGTTCGCCGTTATCTACAAATTGATACGTTTTTGAGGTGTCGTTTATTGATTTTACTGTAACTGTACTCATGTTTAATAAATTATGGCAAGAGTTCTATCATCATGGTTTCCCGGACTCCAAAAGTCCATCCAGCCCGAAAGTTGTGATGCAATATTTTCATTTGCGAAATCAACTTTAGAACCGTCTTCATTATTTCCATTTAAATCAGACAAAAATTCTTTCCATTTTTCTATTTTTTCTAAATTAGCTTCAACAACAAATTTAGGATCATAAATTCCGTCGGTCATCAACATTAAATAAGAGAAATCGTCTACCAATTTAAATCCGAAACGAGAAGAAAGTTTATCACTCTGAAAAATTTCAGGCATGGTAATAAATCGCGTGCCGCCGCCAAATTCTCCTACGTCAATAAAATTCATTAAATTAACTTCAGTCAAATCTTTATTTAATAAACCAATTGGACAATCGCCGACTCCAAAAGTGAGAATGGCGTATCCGAAATCATATTTTTTCACTAAAGCAAATATTAAAGTAGCATGAAATTTTTTTATTTCTTCCCTATTACTATCTGCAAATTCTGCAATTTTTTGATTTACAAAATGAGCTGCTTTTAATAAAGTATTATAAACAAAATGGCTTATTTTTTTGGATGAATCTACATCTGTTCTATTATAATGATTAAATAAAATTTCGTCAAATTCATTTAAATTTTCTTTATCTAAATTTTCTTCAAAGTATTCGATTAATGTATGGCAAGCCAATTTGGAACCTTGTCTAGACAACGCAGAAGAACCTGCACCATCTGAAACTGCCAAAACACTCCAGCCGTTTGAAGTTAAATTTTTGAACGCAAAATCGTCTTCTCTAAAAGAACCGACATTGGCATGACTTCTGCCGCGTTTTGAAGCCACCACAATTTTTTTGTCTAAAAAAACATCGGTGACTGCAACATCATCTTCTTTTCTGAATGGGGCGTTTTTATCGCTTTCAATATTTTTCCAAAGTGATTTTGGATCCGGATTTATAATCACCGTTAAAATTTTTTCATTGAATGGTGTTTCTTCAGATTCTCCATCAATTTTAAAAAGCATTTTTATTTTTAAATCACCGCTTATTTCTGGATTCCCGGAAAGCAGTTCTTTTTCACGATCAAATGTAAGCCCTGTGTTTTCTAAATTTTGAATTTCGTAGGAAATAATATCATCCAAGCCTAATTGAATAAAATCAATTTTTGCTTCGTATGCTTTCTTTACTGTACCATTTGGCAGAAAAACAGATTGATGCATAATATCATCAATTCGATTTTTTAAGTTCCAATTCTTCATAATCATCTCCTGTTTTTCTTTAATAATTTTTACTGCCGTAATATTGTTTTCATGACAAATAAAATCTTCAAAAAGTGATTTTTTGCTTTCTGGAACATCGATTTTATTCTGGAATAAAAAAGACTGAAGATATCTTTTGTTCTCTTCCATGCTTTTTATCCCTGTGTTCTGTTTACATCAAAGCCACCTTCTCCATAACCATAAGATCCCTGATTATTACACCATGGACATGTACTTATTTGTTCGTCTCCAATACAATGTATTTTTTGGCAGACACAAACTGCAAAAGCAATTTGGTTACCACAGCATGGACAAGTTGGTGCGCCAAATAACTCCTCTGTATTAACTTTAGTATTGAAGTTCGTATTATCTGCCAATTCAAAATAATTATTATCAACCTGATACGCGCCAATTAATTTATAATTTTTTGAAGCTAGCTCGATTCCTGCATAAATTGATGGCGCAATATTCTTGCGATATTTCATCAAATATGGCCTTTTTGTATTTTGACATTTGCCGCTTAAAACGACATAATTATCATCTACATATTGTTTGTTCGGCAATTCTTTAGTTAAATCAATTTTTGAGAGAGTTTCTCCGTCTAATTTTGCCAATTCAAAACCTGATGCGTTATTTTCTATACTAATACTACTAGTCTTTATAGAATCTGTAACCCACTTAAAAAACTCCTTATACGACTGTACATTTGTATTTTTAAAATGCAGCACATTTTCCGTGAGTTGTCCTAAAAGTCTGGTATCCGTTTCATTACCAAAAGAAACGGCAATTAAATTTGCTGTTCGCTGCCAATTATTTTTCCATTCACTTATAGCCGCCTGAGTGTCATCCGTCGGAACTCCGTCCGTGAATAAGAAAACAATTGGCTTCCAGTCGCCTTTTACTTCGTAAGTCGTTTTAACAATATTGCTTCTTAATTCATGCATTAAATGCCCTAAACCTTTGCTAAGCGATGTACCGCTCCCAATTGGGAATTTAGGAGGGTAAAAACTCACTATTTCCTGCAATGGGACTAATGTTTTAGGCTGCCCTGCAAAAACAATGATCGAAACATAAACAGTTTCTAATGCATGCGGATCTGTTTTTAATGCCTGAATTATAGTTGCCAAACCTTCCTCAACTTGTTGAATTGGTTCTCCAACCATTGATTCAGAAATATCAATTAAAAAATATATTGGCAATCTTCTCATGTTAAAGGTGTTTTAATAGCATTAAAAAAATAAATAAAAGGATAATCTGCGACATATCAACCGCTAATCCTTCGCCGACCTGAACTGGTTTTATAAATGATTTTAGAAAATTAAGTATGGGCGAAAATATACTGTTAAATGAATCAAAAATCGATTTACACTGCGGGTTTAGTTTGTCTTTATAAGGCAGTAATTTTGAATAAAAAAACAGCGCAATAATAAGAATCTGAATCAGTATTTTAATAATATACATTATGAAACTGCTTTTATTAATTCGTTTGCGATTTCTTTAAAGACCATTTCCTCGTCCTTATTAATTTTTCCCGATCCATAGACAGAAACACCATCATTCACAGTCATAAAATTGATCGAAAAAGAGGCTCCATAACATTTATTTGAACCATGATACGGTATCGCATGCATTATTTTTATGTACATACAATTATGTCGTATAATAATATCATCTATATAAAAGTTATTCTGCACGTAACTGTTTAGCAAAGTGCGACGTGCTTTTTCCAGAGAAAAACCAGTAATTCCAGCAGCTTTATAACAAATGTTTAAACTGTCAATATTCATATTTTCTAATTTTTCCTGAGGTGTAAATTCATGAACAACTTCATAAGTTACATCTCTGTAAGAACTTCTGCCGTTATCATTGCCATACGAGGATTCATTTACTTTTTGAACTATATGTACAATTATACTAATAATTGTTATTAAGGTGCCTATTACTTCCATAATTATATCACAACTGTTATTTCGCTTGGCGGCGGCGGTAATGTTACATTTTCTCCTGTTCCCTGACTTTTATTTCCCTGCTCGATTGTCTCAGAAACCCATTTAAAAAATTGTTTCAATGTAGCACTATCAGCAGAATCTAAATGAACCACATTATCCGTCAGTTCTTTCAGAATGCTATCGTTTGCCATGTGTCCCGCTGCACAGCCGACAACTGCACCAAAATTTAGTGCTTTTATTTCCTGTATTTTTTCTCTGTAAAACTGAATATCAGAAGGTTTCCCGTCTGTAAAAACAAAAAGTAATGGTTTCCAATCACCCTTTTGTGTTGCCGATCCTCTGATAACTTCTGTTTTTACTTTCTGAATTACATACTCCAATCCTGCGCCAGTATTGGTCGGACCGCTTTGTGGACAAGTAATTTCTGGAAGCTGAAAGTGAACCAGCTCTGTAAGCGGTACAATTTCTTTTACTTCTCTGTCATAGGTTATAATACTAATCCAAAGAGAATCTAATGCCTGCGCATCAGAGCGCAATGTATTGATCATACCGCTCAAAGCATTATTCAAAGCCTGAATAGGTTCTCCGTACATGGAACCTGAGGTATCTAGCAAAAAATATACTGGTAGTCTTCTCATATTACTTTTAACAAACTATTTGAAACAATGAATTCCTGAACTTAAAAAATAATAATACAAACTCCACCTTCACTAAGTTTAAACCACAATATTTAATTCTGATGGCGGTGGAGGTAATTCTTTAAAGTTGGTAATTTCTTTACCGGAATCTTCTATTTTTGTGGAGGTTACTCCTATTGAAGCTGTAACCCATTGAAAAAACTTCCCAATGCTTGAGCTATCAGCATTTTCGAGACTAACTACCGTGTCTGTAATTTGTTTCAGAACATTGGTATCAGCCCCGCCTCCTGCTGCACATGCAACTGTAAAAGCTGTTTTTACTTTTTTAAATTCAGTAAGACCACTTTCCCAGTTATCCGTCGGTATTCCGTCAGTCATAATAAATACCAAGGGTTTCCAATCGCCTTTTTGCTCTGTTGTTGTTTTGGCAACTTCAGTTTCAATTTTTTGAGCTGTCAATTTTAAAGCATCTCCCAGAGCCGTAACTCCTGCCGCTTTTAAATCTACCATCTGAAAAGAAGCCAAATCGGTTAACGGAATAATCTGCTGGGCAGTACTATCAAAAGTAATAACGCTTAAAAAAGCGGTTTCGATTGCCTGTGGATTTTGACGCAATGAACTAATCATCATCTGAACGCCATTTTTTACAGCTTCAATTGGTTCTCCGGTCATTGATCCGGATGTATCTAACAATAAGTATACAGGTAGTCTTCTCATGGATTATTTTTTATACAGGAATATTATAAGTTGGAGCTTCAGAAGCATTACTTCCCTGATTCGAACTTTCAACACCATTAATATTGTAAGTACTGGTATTGGCTTCCGGATCATATTGGCCTAAGTGACTCATTACTTCCAGAGTTAAATCTTTACCGCCACATATGTGATGATATAGTGAACCAATCGTATAAATTGGTCCCCATGGAAATCCCCACCAGCCAATAAAGAAATTAAGTAAAACATACCCATATGAATATTTGAAAGTATTCTCTCCAGATTTTATAAAATATATATCTGAACTTCTTTTTAGTGTTGCTACCACAAACGAAACAGTATAAGGGAAAATTACAAATTTTCCTCCTTGCCCGACCATGTCTCTTATCTGAGAGACTCTTAGTCCTTCTATATTTTTGATTTGCATTATAGGTAAGACTGAACGATTTTGTGAATGGTTTGTCCTAAAAATGTATCATCTGTTGGATCACCAATAGCACTAAATTTCCATTCACCATTACGTTTGTATAATTTCCCCATAATAATAGAACGCTTGTTTACATATTGACGGTCTGCGGCTACATTATATGATGCAAATTCTGAAACTACTTTAGTGGGAGTGCCCTCATACATTCTGATTTTTGCATAAGGAATCTGGGAAAAATCTTCTTTTCCCGCATTATTCAAAAAGAAAAATATCTGATTTACTTTAGGATCAACTTTAGAAAGATCAACAGTGATAATTTCATTATCCAAACCATCATCTCCACCTGTATCTCCTGCAAGATCATCGCCCGTATGTTTTAAAGCGCCGTCTACACTTAATAATTTACCTTTTGGCAAGCCAAATTGTTGTAAAACTTCGACTCTGTATAATGGAGAATACAAATGGTCACAAAGCTTATTTTGGTCATCAATTAAAATACAACTTAAATCTAAGTCGATATCTACTACATTTTTTGATAATCCTAAAAAGCCTTTTGTTTCAATAGCTCCCCAGTTTACGCCAACGCAAAAATTTGTCAACGTTTCTCCACTTGATTTTCTCAAATCAATTTTTTGTCCTTTGGTTAAGTTAATTGCCATCTTTGAGTGTTAATTATTAATTATATTTATTTAGATAATCTTGTAATCCGCCTTTCATTCCAATACCAACGGCCTCGAACTTCCATTCGTCATTTCTTTTATAAATGCGTCCAAATTCTACTGCTGTTTCAATAGAGAAATCTTCATCTAATTCATATTTAACCAATTCTGTATTTGACTGATCTAAAATTCTGATAAACGAATTTCTAATCTGTCCAAAATTTTGTCTTTTTGTGTCAGCGTGGTGAATAGTAACTACGAAACAGATTTCATGAACATCTGCCGAAATTTTAGACAAATCGATGTAGATTTTTTCATCATCACCATCTCCATCACCAGTTAAATTGTCTCCTGCATGAGTAACTGCCTGATCTGGGGATTTTAAATTATTATAGTAAATAAAATGATTTTCGTTTGGAATTTTTCCGTTTGCACCAACTAAAAAAACAGATGCATCCAAATCAAAACTTGATCCTGTACTGCTTGCATTACTATCCCAACCTAATCCTACAGTAAATTTTGGAGCATCGATACTTTGTCTTTGTCCTTTCTCTAAATTAATTGCCATTTTATTTTTTAATTAATATTAATATTTAACATTGTTTTCAAAATGTTTGTTTGTTCGTCAACATTCTGTAATTCATCCAGAAAATCTACAGAGGAAATTTTATCCAGATATTCGTTTAATACTTCAAGTACACTTTCCGGAAGTGTTGTTTTTATTGTACTAAGTTCATTTTTTAATGCTGCATTTTTATTTTTCAGTCCATTTACAATAATTTGTTTTGAAGAATCATTTTGAGAGAGATCTATTCCATCAACAGCTTCTTCATTTAAAAAATAGAAAGCTTTTTCGTTCGCAACAAAAACAAATTTATCATTGGAATCCCTAAACTCGTAGATTTCTATTATTTCATTATTGCAAACCAGACCGCAGGAAAATTTGATTTTAAAATTTAAAATATTTAATCGTCCTAAAAGCTTTTTTTCAAATCTTGCGTTTGCATTTTCATAAACACTTTTGTTAAACTGCGAAAGCTTTTCATATTGTTCGATCGTGATTTCTCTGTAATATTCAGCCTGAATACTTTGAGAAAACGCTAACAAATCGTTCCAATTAAAAAAAACTTCTTTTTCGGTAACAAACAATTGATAAAGCTCTTCTATCTTTTTTGACATATTCTGCGCATGTAGCTGCATTTGTTTTGCCAATTTTGTCTCTGCGATTTCTAATTTTAATTTTGATAAGATATCTTCATTAATGTAGATTTCATCTGAAATTAAAACATATTGTTGTTCTTTCGACTTTTTAATTTTTCGAAATAAATCAATTAGACTATTAGTGTATTGAATGTGAAATAATTCCAGTTTATTAATATCTAAAACTCTGTTATTTTGAAAGAGCGTATGAATAATTTTTGTCCTTACCAAAACTCCAACAAGATCCTTATGATTAAAGAAATTGGTTAACAATTCTAAAATCACAAGTTTTCTCTGACTTTCTTTTATTATTTGAAGATATCTTTCCTCTTCTTCCTGCATTTATATTATTTCAACTATTCTTTTTTCTAAATCTCTAGCTTACAACACCTTTTTTCAATTCCTGTTCCAAACTTTGTAAACCTGCATCCAACTGTCTTCTGGTTTCTGTACCCTGCTCATGAATTTGTTTTACTTCTGTTAAAGTATCTATCAAAGACTTTGTGGTCATTTTAAGAGTTTCCAGCGAAACGATAGTGTTTTCGTTTTCTTTAGCAACCTCAATACTATTTTGTTTTAGCATTTCTGCATTTTTCTGTAAAATGGTATTGGTAGTTTCCGACACTCTTCTCTGTACTTCAATATTTTGTTTTTGTCTTTGAAGCGCTACAGCCAGTGTGAGTTGATTTTTCCAAACTGGCATTGTAGTCGTTAGAATAGACTGTGCTTTTTCTGCAATTGATGTATTATTATTCTGAACCACTCTAATCTGAGCCAAAGATTGCAGCATAATAAAACGAACAATTTTCATATCTGCAAGACGTTTATCCAGACGGTTGATGAAAGTCCTTTTATCTGCAATTTGATAGTCTTGATATTGCGCACTGTTTGCTTCCATTACAGTAAGTTCTTCGTTTAATTCCTTAAATCGAATTTGTCCTGCAATAATGTGTTTTTCCATTTCCTTGATAAGATTCACGTTGCCATCAAACATGGTTTGAAGCGAACTGTTATCTTTCACAGAATTAATCATTCCAGCTTTTACTTTATTGCTAATTTTATCAATATTTACCGTAATTCTGTCATATTCCTGGAATAGCTTTTTGATGTCTGTAACAAACTTATTTAACAATGGAATCTTTGATAAGAATCTCTTAAACGGACCTTGCTCTAATTGATCAACGTCTACATAATTTAATTCTGTCAATAAATCATTAATCAAAGTTCCAACTTCTCCAGAATTGTAAGTTCTTACATTTGTTAAGAAATTATCACTTTGTTTGGCTATAGAATTTTGAATTTCGGCACCGTAATTCAGAATCGAATTGGCATCATTTTCATTTAATTGATTTGAGATGCTTTTGTAAGTGTTAACTTCTGCTTCTGTAATTGAAGCTAAGTTTACATTTCCATCTTTATCAATTAAAGCAGAATTCTCCTGAGTAACTAATTGGTTTTCCATTATTTATAAGTGATTCTGTTGGATTGTAACGATTGTTTGTTCTAATTTTTTATCGCTTGTAGGCACTCCAACTGCATTAAATTTCCACTCGTCGTTTCTTTTGTAAAAAACACCTAAGACCATTGATACATTTCCTGCAAATGATGCATCATTTGCAATATCATAACGTGCAAATTCCTGACTTACTTTTGTTGGTGTTCCTTCATAAATTCTAATAGATGCGAAAGGAATATCTTTAAAGTCCTGACCTCTAAAACTATTTATAAAAAATGCCACATGACTTGCTGCAGGCGTTAACTGAGAAAAATCTAAAGTAATAACTTCATTATCTAATCCATCATCTCCGTTTAAATCTCCCGTCAAATCGTCTCCACTATGTTTGATAGCGCGATCACTTGAAATTAATTTTCTAAAGTTTACCGAATCAATATGATTTTTTTTGTCATCATAAACAGCACAGCTTGCGTCTAAATCTACCGGCTCTTTTTTAGTACCAAAAAATCCTTTTTTTTCGATTGCTCCCCAATTCACACCCACACAGATGTTTACTAGTTTTGAACCGTTACTTTTTTCAAGATTAATACGTTGCCCTTTTTCTAAATTAATTGCCATATCTTAGTTATATTTATTTAAATAATCCTCTAATCCACCCTTCATTCCAACTCCCATTGCTTCAAATTTCCACTGTCCATCTTTGATGTAAATTCTTCCAAATTCAACAGCAGTTTCAATAGAAAAATCTTCTTCCAGTTCGTATTTAACCATTTCTGTATTATTAGAATCATCTACGATACGAATGAATGAATTTCGAACTTGTCCAAAATTCTGCTTTCTGCCTTCAGCATCATGAATTGTTACCACGATACAGATTTCTTTGACAGCGCTATTAATTTTAGTTAAATCTATTTTAATTTGCTCATCATCTCCATCACCGTCACCCGTCAAATTATCACCCGTATGTATAACAGACTCATCCGGAGATTTTAGATTATTGTAAAATATAAAATGAGCATCAGATATTATTTTTCCATTTTCACCTACAATAAAAGCTGAAGCATCAAGATCAAATCCAGAGCCCGTACTACTATTATTTGTATCCCATCCTAAACCTATTGTAAATTTAGGTGCATTTATGTTTTCCCTTTGTCCCTTTTGCAAATTAATAGCCATAATCTAATCTATTTTTATTACGTTAATATTATTTTGATATTCTAAAATCTGATGGTAATTATTACTAATAGCCAGATGAAATAATTCATTACTCTTTTTTCTCGAAATATTCGACATTAAATAAGCAAATTGTTTAGCATCAAGACTTAAAATAAATTTTACGATTCTCGTATTATACTGGAAATCTTCACTATTAATAATAGCAACAATATCTTCTACATTTTTGATAGCAAAATAATTGTAATGATTTTCTATTTTCGGATGAATTTTCTTATTAGTCAATTCTGCGTAGTAAACAAACAAAAAATCACCTTTTACATGATATTGATCTAAGATTTTATTTACGGTGTGTTCATGACTTCCTGTAATTTTTATATCATCTACAAAGATGCACAATTTGTCCTCGATAAAATTGCGATCAATATAATAAGTGTCATTCGATATTAATTTTACCCTTTGTTCAAAATCCAAATTTCCGTAATCTGTAACGTAAGTTTGGTTTCTGTAGATTTTAGATTCTATACAGGCTTTTTTCCCGTTTTTAAATAAAAAACTATTCAACTCTTTTTTAAAATAATAGCACAAGAAATTTGATGCGGTTGGAATTGACAAATATGGACTTGGTAAAATAACGATATCTTTATCTGATAAAATTAAATCCTTATGTTGATTCATAAATCCATCAAAGAGTTCTTCTGCAAATTTCTCTGCAAAAAACTTATCTCCAAATTTAAACCTGCTGTATTCTGCTTCTTCAAAGGGGCAGTTTTCTGCATCCACAATTTTATGTAAACTGAAACTCTTATTCACTTTTATATTTTTAATAGATGCGCATTAAATCCAAATTTTAATGCTCCATTGTAATCTGCAATATTATTATCGCCGACATGCAAAACATCTTTTTTTTCAATTTTTTTATACTTATTTATTTCATCAAATACCAATTGAAAAATTTCCATATTTGGTTTTGAGAATCCTACTTCATCAGAATAAATCTGAAACTTAAAATAGTCGGTCAAATCGTAATATTCTAATAATTTTATCAGTGTGAATCCCTTGATGAATCCAGTATTACTAAGAATACTTATTGACTTATCTTGATTTACAACTTCGACAAATAATTTTTTAATATCTGCAAAAATCAATATCGGTTTATGCTTAAAAAATAATTCTTCTGTATGATTATAAAACTCGAATAACTTGTTGGTGTCAACTGTACTAAGATCAACATTTAAAGCGGCTAAAATTAAGTAATAAATTTCGTACGTTTCTATGTTAGACCCTGTATTTTCATTAATATTATTACAAAGAACATCATAATACCTAACAACCTCATTTACCCTTTCAATTTCCTTATCTATCTCAAAAAAATCCTTAAAGAGTAAATTTCTTTTTTGCTTAAAATCAGGATTAGACTTAATTAATGTCAGCCATAGATCGAATGATAAGTGACTGTAATTTTCATAATTTATTTTCAAAAGATTTTTTTTAAATATATTTAATAGCTCTTAATTTGTTGAGTTGCTTATTTCGAAAGCTGAATTTAGAACATTATTTAATTATTTCTCCAGAGTAATATTTTTCCAGGAAGAATCCTAAATCAGCTTTATAACCAATTCCAGATGCTTCAAATTTCCAATTATTATTTCTTTTGTATAATCTGCCAAATTCTACACCTGTTTCGATCGAAAAATCTTCTCCAAGTTCATATTTAGCAATTTCCTGACCATTCGAATCATCAACAATTCTAATATATGAATTTCTTACTTGTCCGAAATTTTGCTTTCTTCGCTCAAAATCTTCAATTGTTACAACAAACAGAATTTCTTCTACTGCCTGATCAATTTTACTTAAGTCAACTTTTATTGCTTCATCATCATCACCATCACTATTGCCTCCGGTTGGATCATCACCAGTATGCAATAATGCTCCATCAGGAGATGATAAATTATTATAAAATATAAAATAGCTTTCTCCTAAAAGTTTTCTGTTACCGTTAATCATAATTGCTGACGCATCCAAATCAAAATCATTTCCAGTTCCTTCGTTGGGATCCCATCCTAAGCCAACAGTAATATTAGAAAGTCCAATATCAATTTTTTGACCTTTTTGTAAATTTATTGCCATTATATTATTTTATATTAAAAAATTAACCTGCACAATAATACAAAAAAGAAGATATTAATTAATGAGGAAAACCGTAAAAGACAAAAATTTATTAACAAAAACATTCAGTAAGCTTTTACAAACCATAATTTAGTTTTTAGATGATAAATTGATAATCTCATCAATTCGTTTTGCGATATTAAACCTCAATATTAGCATTTGAATACTAATTAGAAATGACAAACATTATTACTATCTTTACATTTTATAATTAAAAATTTAAATCGTGATTGTTGACCATATATTAAAAGTACGACTTGCAGTACAATTTTTTAAAAATTCACTATAAATAAAATGTTAAAAAAAGGATCCAAACTAAATAGCATTTTAACAGGAAGTTGTCCAAAATGCCAAAAAGAAAGCATGTATGAAGACAAAAATCCGCTTCATTTGAGTAAAGTTCTAAAGATGAACGATCATTGCAGTCATTGCGGATTCAAATATCAAATTGAACCGTCGTTTTTTTATGGTGCCATGTATGTAAGTTATGGGCTAAATGTTGCTGTGGGAATTGCTGCTTTTATTGTGTCTTTTGTCTTCTTTAAAGCCAATATCGAGCAGTCTTTTATTTCTATTATTGTAACTTTAGTACTTTTATTTCCATTTGTCCTTCGGCTTTCCAGAAACTTATATATCAATATGTTTGTTTCCTATGATCCTAACGCCGGTCGGAAATAAGACTTTTGAGATATCTTCTGTGAAATCTCATAATATCTGCTTCCTTGTCTAAAGGGATTCCTTTTTCAATATGATCAAATAGTGATTTTGCCATTGCAGGTCCGAGCATGACACCGCGGGTTCCTAATCCGTTTAGAATATGTATAGATTTTCGTTCTTCATGCGTACCCAGTAATGGCCTCCTGTCTGCTACAGTAGGGCGAACTCCCCCAAAATGCTTTATAATTTCAAAATCACAAGTTATAATCTCTTTAATTTTATCAAGGAGCTCCAGTTTACCTTCCTCTGTAGGTTCTGCAGTTTTATCATGCCAGCTGTAAGTTGCTCCTACTTTAAATAAATCGTCACCAAGCGGTAAAATAAAGACACTGGTATTTACGATTACATCCAAGTTTAAATCGGGTGCCTTAATGATGAAAAGCTCCCCCTTAGTCCCATCTAGCGGGAGATAATTAAAGAATGGGTTTTTATGCATTCCAAATCCTTCGGCAAAAATAATATGCTGCGCCTTAATATCTTTATATTGAACTCCTGAATCTAAAAATTCAATATAACTATAATCAAATGACTCTTCTAAAAACAATTGATTTTGAATTAGATAGTCCTTATAAGAGTCTTGTAATAAAGCGGTATTAACATAACCTGTATGCAAAACCTCTCCATAATCATATGGAGAATCTATACTTGTAAACTTTTGAGTAATTAATTTTGTGGATAAAAAAGGGGCGAGATTAATTTTATCTGAAGCCGAAAACCAGTTATTTTGCTCTTCGATCGAAAAAAACTTTCTCAAAACAGGCATTTTATAATTGAACTTTTCTTTCAGCTTCCCTTCTACCTGATGGTAAAAATCATTCATCAAAGCTAGTTGATTCTGAGCGTCCCAAACTTCGCTAAAACGTTTTAAAATTACAGGATTATACAAGCCACCGGCAACTCGCGTAGAGTTTTGTGACTGATCATCTATAACTAAAATAGTTTTATTGTTTTTGAGTGCAACTTCGGCAAAAGAAATCCCAGCCAATCCGGATCCGACGATTAAATAATCAAGCATTTTGAAGTGTATAAATAAATAGAGAAACTCTTACTACAAAGGTAGTAAGAGTTTTTTGATATTAGGTTATATGATAACTTAGTAGTTCCACATATCTTCTTCAAAATTTCGAATCTTCTCTTTTACTCTTTCTGCTTCTAACAACTGATTTTGAGCATTATCTTTCATGTAATCTTTAATATCACGGTCGCCATACATATTTTCTTCCCTGTAAATAACCGAATTGAATCTTCTTGAATTCAATACCTGATCGAACGCAATTGGAAGTGCTGAATTCTTATCGTTAAAAGCTTTTGCCTTATGTAAAACTTCGCGGGCATCGGGGTAGAATACCCAGAACAACTCTATATAATCTTTTTCGTCGCTGTTCATGGTATAAACATCCGGAGTTACCGGGCAAATTCCAAGCAGTCTGTACTTTAACTGACTTTCGCGTTTATCAAAATACCAGAAACCTTTTATTTTGTACTGACTGACATCGGCAGCTGTAAGATCCTGCTTTAAAATATATTCTGCAGGAACCGTTCTGGTTGGCCCAACTGTCTCTTCGACATAAGACACGCTTTTATTTTTACCTTTACCGGTAACTACTTTTTTCTTGACAACACGTGTTCTGTAATCATCCGGATACTGATTAATAAGTTCTCTACCGGCATCTGTAGTATCGACACGTGACAGTGCACCCTGAATGTCTTTTAAGGATTTTTTAGTATTGAAATAACTATCCGCATAAACTTCTGTTATTTTACCTTCTCTGATGCCTTTTGTTAGCACATCATAAAGCGAACGTCTGTCGGGACCTATGTTAGCAGTATCTACAGGAAAATACAAAGGGAAATTTATTTTTTCGTTCAAATCGATTATTTCCCAAACCGTTTTTCCCATCAGGATATCTCTATCATCCACATATCCATAAGCCAGAGGCTTATCATTATCAGAGATCATTTGAGCAGGCGTCTTAATACCAATCTGATCGGCAGTTTTGGCATTAAGTAAATTTGACTGTGCATTAGACATTAAACATCCCGCAACAGTAACAATAGCAATTAAAAAATTTCTTACTTTCATCATTATAACTTTTACAAGAGATTAAACGAAATTTTATTACAAATATTGTTTGACTTTTCTTACATAAATTAAATTTGATCAAAATTTAAGTAACCAACATAAATTTGGAGAGTTTCTATTTTTAATTACAAGGCATAAAAAAAACTCTTGCTACAAATGTAATAAGAGTTTTTTAAATATTTAACTATGTATCAACTATTTAGTAGTTCCACATATCTTGTTCGAAGTTGCGAATTTTCTCTTTCACTCTCTCAGACTCTAACAACTGGTTTTGCGCGTTGTCTTTCATGTAGTCGCTAATTGCTCTGTCTCCGTAAAGATTTTCTTCTTTGTAAACAACAGCATTAAAACGTCTTGAATTTAAAATCTGGTCAAATGAAATCGGAAGAGCTGAATTGTTGTCATTAAAAGCTTTTGCTTCGTGCAGTGCTTCTCTTGCATTTGGGAAGAAAACCCAAAACAATTCAATATAATCCTTTTCATCACTATTCATTGTATAAACGTCCGGAGTTACAGGGCAAATTCCAAGTAAACGATATTTCAATTCACTTTGGCGTTTGTCAAAATACCAGTAACCTTTAATTTTATACTGTGTAACATCTGCAGCAGTTAAATCTTGTTTCAAAATATATTCAGCAGGAACCGATCTTGTTGGCCCAACTGTTTCTTCTACGTAAGAAACACTTTTGTTTTTACCTTTACCAGTAACCACTTTTTTCTTCACAACACGTGATTTGTAGTCGTCAGGGTATTGGTTGATTAACTCTCTACCAGCATCTGTTGTATCAATACGAGACAATGATCCTTCGATATCTTTCATAGACTTTTTAGTATTAAAATAACTATCAGTATATACTTCAGTTATTTTTCCACCTTTAATAGCTTTAGTCAGAACATCATAAAGAGAACGTCTGTTAGCACCAATATTAGCTGTATCTACCGGGAAATACAATGGAAAATTGATTTTTTCATTTAAATCAATAATTTCCCAAGTAGTTTTCCCCATCAGGATATCTCTATCATCAACATAACCATAAGTCAAAGGCTTATCATTATCAGATATTAACTGAGCAGGAGTTTTAAGTCCAATTTGATCAGGTGTTTTTGCATTAAGCAAATTAGACTGCGCATAAGAAGCAAAACCTCCAGCGATAGAAACAATGGCTACTAAAAAATTTCTTACTTTCATCGTGGTATCATTATAAGATATTGAATGTAGTTTTCACTACTTTATTATTGTATTTCGTAAATTACCGGAGCAGTTCTTGGTAATAAATAACTACCTGCACCTACCAGTTTAGTTTTAATTTCAGAAATAGTAACCTGGTCTCCTTTACCTGCTCTTGAAAGTACTTGTTTACATTGTGCATTCATTCTGTTTCCACTAACTACAACTGTAGGTTGTCCAGCGATTTTCATATTGAACCCAACAACATCTAAACCAACTTCAAAATCAAAATCTAGAAGTTTAGCTCCAATAGTAGCAATTTCAAGGTTAGATTTAGGCCCTTTTACAACACCCATTTCTCCTCTAATTGTTCCTGTTGGACCAGGAATACCTTTAATTCTGAATGTCTTCTTATCTGTTACTTTATCACCGTTTGGTAATGTACCAGTTACAGAGATAGTAGCTTCAGTTCCCTGACCAGGGCTCATGTTATATTTTCCTGGTTTTCCGGCAGAAGCCAAACCTGGAGCACTTGCAACGATTTTATTAGCATCAACACCTGCAAAAGACACAGAAATTGGGTTAACAACACCTCTATATACAACATTCATCTTATCTGCAGAAATTGTAGCAGAATTTGGTCTTGGAACTACAACATATTTTCCAGCGAATTTCAAAGGAATATTTTTACCATCTTCTAAGAATGTAAATTGTCCGTTGATATCTTGTTCTCCAACTCCTCCAGCAGTTAAAGAGATAACAGCTTGTCCGTTTACAATTTGTCCAGGACCTTGGAATGATGTTGGTTTTGTGTTTTCGTCATAACGACCTAAAACAACTTTACCTGTAACTTTTTCTCCCTGGAAATAAGCATTTTTGTCTAAAACTACAATTGCTTGGTAATTACTGTAAGAAGCAGCAGCAACTGCAGCTTTTCCTAAAGCACTGTTATAAACGTCAGCTTCAACTTTTTTAACGTCATTTTGCCAAGCTGAAAGTTTAGCAGCTGATGCAATTGCAGGAAATCCTTTAAAGTGGTAAGCTAAATATTTTTCTTTGATACCTTCTTTGTTTTTCACATCAGAAACATCAAATTTTTTCTCAACTTCAGAAATAATTCCAGCGTATTTTTTATCTGTTCCTAAAGCCGCTTTAATATCAGCTTTGTATTTTTCGATTTTGGCGATAATTTCGTTACCTTTTTTAGTGTAACCGTCTCCTGTAAACCAGTCGTCGATATTATCTCCTCTATCCATAGATTCGTATGGCAATTTACCAGTTTCTTTTTCAACTTCGAAACCTTTTACAGCCTGAGCTTTTAGAGTAGCTATATAATCATAAAAATCTTTTGTTATTGTTTCAACTTTGTGAGAAGTAACTGCAGCAATGGCGAATTCACCTTTTGCTTCAGCAGCTTTCTGATCTAAAGATTGTAGTAATGAAGCGTTTGTTTCTGCAGAACTAGTATTTGCACCTTCAAATTTTTCGTTCATCAGACCAAAAGCAGAAATTACTTCTTTTGATACGTTCATTGCTAACATTGCGATGAAAACCAGGTACATCAGGTTAATCATCTTCTGTCTAGGGGTTAATTTTCCTCCTGCCATTTTTTTCTAATTAGTTCTTATTAATAAATTTAATATCTAGTTAAAAACTAATTATCCTTTGTTACTCATTGCAGAAAGCATACCACCGTAAACGCTGTTTAAAGAAGCGATATTTGCAGTCATAGAAGCCATTTGCTCTTTTAATTTAGAAGCATTTTCAGCAATTTCAGTGTTTGCCTGTGCATTTCTTGTAGCACTTTCTAATTGTACTTTGTATAAACTATTCAAAGATTCCATTTGTGCAGCAGCCATTGACATCTCTTCAGCATATTTCTTTTGTCCTGCAATAGAATCTACTGTTGGAGAAATTGCTTTTGCAGCTCCTTCGAAGTTTTTGATAGAATTTCCTAAACTTGCCATTAACTCACCGTCAATTTTAGCATCTTTTAATAATGTATCTAATTTTTGAGACAATAATCCTTGGGCATCAGATGGAGTCTCAGCTTTAACTTCTTTTTTTCTAGCTTGTCCGTTAGCTAATTCAGGATAAACAAGTGTCCAGTCTAATTCGTCTTCAACTGGTTCGAAAGCAGAAAGCGCAAAAATTAACGCCTCAGTAACTAATCCTACTGAAAGCATAACTGTTCCTGTTAATGGTCCAATCTCAAAGTGAGTAATTTTGAATAAAGCTCCAACGATTACCACTGCCGCTCCCATACCATAAGCGAAATTCATTGCTTTTTTACTTAATAATGCCATAATAATTTTTTTTTAGGTTTTAAAATAGATTTGTTGGATATTGATAAATTATAAATTACTTTCTTTTGTTACCGCCGCCCCCAGTTACCTGAGTTCCCATGTAATCTTGTACAGTTCTGAATCCGATGTAACTTCTTGCTGAATCCGCATATTCGTGATCACGAGTACTTACTTGTAAGAAGTATGCAACGTCTTTCCAGGAACCTCCACGAACTACTTTTCTTTGGTTTTTACCATCGATTACGTTAGGATTCATTGTTGAAACATATTCGTAAGCGTTAGGATTGTAAGCTGAATCAGTCCACTCAGAAACGTTTCCTGCCATATTGTATAATCCGTAACCGTTTACTTCATAAGATTTTGCTTCAACAGTATATAATGCTTCGTCTGCAGCATAATCTCCTCTGCTTGGCTTAAAGTTTGCTAAGAAACATCCTCTGTCACTTTTCGTGTAAGGACCACCCCAAGGATAAGTTGCAGATTCCAGACCTCCTCTAGCAGCATATTCCCATTCTGCCTCAGTTGGCAATCTGAATGCATTAACTAAATCACGTCCTTTTTTCTTAGATTTAATATAACTGTTTTTGTTTAAAGTTCTCCAGGCACAAAATGCTTTAGCCTGTTTCCAGGTAACACCAACTACAGGATAATCTCCATAAGCTTTATGCCAGAAATAATCATTATGCATTGGCTCATTATAAGAGTAAGCGAAATCTTTAATCCAAACTGCTGTATCAGGATAAACATTTACCTGTTCCGTTTTTACGAAGTCACTTCTTTTTCCAACTTTTGCTTTTGCAGCTGCCTGAATATCCATCCAGGAATAACGGAATTTCAATTTATTTACATCAATTGTTCTCAAACCATTGTATGATTCTTCAATTGGCAAATACATAGAATCCATTACCTCAGTGTAATATTCGTCCGGATATGCTTTTGTATCTTTAATTAATTTAACTTTTCTGTTTAATTTTCTTCCTGCATACGGATCATCTTTTGTACCGACACTATAATAGTTGTCATACATATATTTATCGTAAGCTGTCATTTTCTCAGGATCAGAATCATTAAATGCGTAGTCAGAAATACTTCCACCTTTACTTCCTTTTCCATCAGTAGATTTTTGACCCGTTTCGTCAGCTAAAATTGCTAAACGAACTCTCATTGTAGAATCTTTAACCCACTCTACAAACTGACGATACTCACTATTTGTGATTTCAGTTTCATCCATATAAAACGAACGTACAGTTACCGTTTTTGTTGGAGCATCTTCTACATTAGCTAAATCTGCATCAGATTTACCCATGATAAAAGATCCACCCGGAACCAAAGCCATTCCATAAGGTTTTTCAGGATGCCATTTCCCTCCTGTAACACCAACTAATTCACCTTTGTCACCTGACTTACCACAGCCAATTACCAGTGTTAACATTGCTGCAAATGCAATAAACTTCTTCATATAAATTTGGATTATCTATTCATTATTAAAAGTTCGTAAACGTATTTATTATTTATCTAAAAAACAATACTACTTGCGAAATTTATTTTACCGTTCAAAAATAATGTTAAATAAAATAAAAAAAAAATATTTTATCGATAAACTGTTTTAAAAAATCGATGTAAAACGTTAAATTTTATCATTTATAATTATTTTCCTACTAACTTATTTTAACTTTTTTAAACACATTTCAGAAACCTAAGATTAAACTTAAATTTTATTTTTACAAAGCGTTTTTTCTTTGCGCTTTCCACCATCTTTCCGGCAATTCTTGGTTGCAAGCCGACAAATATTCGTCATAAGAACAGGGTAATAACGTATTTCTTTTCAATTTATTGCTTCCGTTTGATTCGTACGGAATTTCGATCCACCAACGATCTGTTTTGTCACTTTTATAAAATATCAATTCTTCTTCATCAAGAGGAACAATATATTTTAAATAATTTGCCCGGCTTCCAAATGGATATTCTTTAGAACGGTAATGAAAACCTTCAATAAAATACCACACAATCTGGGCGATAATAACCGATTCTGCCATTGTGCTATTGTGATTAAACACTCCGAAAGATGACACTTTATCGCTGATTCCCGCATATCTCGCTAATGCGCAAATTTCTTTTCCGTTAAAACCATTCGGCTCAAAAGTTACTGTATTTCCTGAAGCTGAGGATTTTACCGAATTCAAATCGATACTTACCAAATCTGCATCCCTAAATATTGGCTCTGCTAAAGTAATTTTATTTGAAATTTCACCCAATCGGTAAGCATCAAAAAACAACTTTTCTATCAAATCGATTTCTTCTTGCGAATTATAATAAGTCTGATAACCTATATTACAGTAATTGAATAAGTTATTTGGCTCGTCGATTATAATTTTTGTCAGGTAAGAATTTGCAGAAACAGATTCGTTTTCTTTTCCGAAGTCAAATCTATTATCAACAGCAACTAAATTTACCATTTGCTCCAGATCATCATAAGCACGATACATTGCATAGGTCAAATCCTGCGAACCTCCCAGGACTATAGGAATTACTTTTCTCTTAATTAAGGAAGCGGTAACTTTCTTTAAAGCATAGTATGTATCATCAATGGTGTCACCTGCAAGTATATCTCCAAGGTCTGCAATTGAAGCATCCCAGTTACCAGGAAACATACTATACAGCTTTTTACGTACAGCTGTAAGATTAACTTCATTAATCATATTGATGTTTGTTCGATCTTCTAAAACGCCAATTACAGCAATATTAATCTGTTCAATATCAGGAAACTGATCCTGGGTATGAAAGACAACTTTACTTCCAAGCTCTTGTGAAGACAGTGCGCCGACGAATTTTACAATTGCATCATTAACTGGTTCTAGAAAATCAAATTCCATCTATAATTATTTCTTTTTAGCAGCTGTTTTTTTAGCTGGGGCTTTTTTAGCAGTGGTTGTTGTTTTTTTGGCTGCAGTTGTTTTTTTGGCTGCAGTTTTCTTTGCCGGTGTTTTGGCGGCTATCATTTCCTGAACTTGTTCCAATGTTAATTTTGTTGCATCAACATCCTTGCTCAATTCAATTTTGATTTTTCCTTTTAGAATTACAGAACGTCCCCAACGAGCCTTTTCTACTACAATTCCTTCTTCTTCCCAATTGTGAAGAACTTTATCAATATTTTTTTGAAGTTTATCTTCAATCAGTTCTTCAACATCTGCCTGTGATAAATTGTCAAAATTGTATTTTTTACTCACATTTATAAAAAGTCCGTTCCATTTTATAAATGGACCAAAACGTCCCACACCTTTTTGTACTCCTTCTCCTTTATAAACTGCAATTGGCGCATCCGCAAGTGCTTTTTCGTCAATTAATTCCTGAGCTCTTTCTTTTGAAACATTAAGAGGATCTTCTCCTCTCGGCAACGAAATAAAAACACTTCCGTGACGCACGTACGGACCATAACGCCCATTATTTACCTCAACTTCTTCTCCTTTATAGTCACCTAAACTTTTTGGAAGTAAAAATAAATTTAAAGCTTCTTCAAGTGTAATATTTCCGATATTCTGATCTGCCATTAAGCTGGCAAACTTTTTATCTTCATCATCTGCTTCGCCAATTTGCGCCATTGGCCCAAATTTTCCTAAACGAACAGAAACCTGTCGTCCGTCTGCATCTTTTCCTAAAATTCTTTCTCCGCTTTCACGCTCAGCATTTGCCTCAACTTCTTTTACATTTGGATGAAACTGATTATAAAAATCCTGCATCATATTTGCCCAGTCTATATTTCCCTCGGCAATTTCGTCGAAATCCTGTTCTACCTTTGCTGTAAAATTGTAATCCAGGATGTTTCCGAAATTTTTCACCAGGAAATCTGTAACAATTGTTCCGATATCTGTAGGTACTAATTTTCCTTTATCTGATCCTGTATTTTCTTTCAGAAGCTTCTCTCCTACTTTACTGTTTTGCAAAGTAAGTTGTGTATAATTTCGCTCCTGTCCTTCTAATGTTCCTTTTTCAACATAGTTTCTATTAATAATAGTAGAAATAGTTGGCGCATACGTAGAAGGACGGCCAATACCTAATTCTTCCAGCTTCTTAACTAAAGATGCCTCTGTATAACGTGCCGGCGGTCTGGAATATCGTTCTGTAGCCGTAATATAATTATTAGCTAATTTTTCATTTACTTTTAATGCAGGAAGCATTCCTTCCTGTTCTTCTTCGTCATCATCGTGACCTTCCAGATAAACTTTTAAGAATCCTTCAAAAAGCAAAACTTCTCCGGAGGCAGTAAAAATTTCGCTGTGATTATCTGCTTCAATTTTTACGTTTGTTCTTTCTAATTGCGCATCGCTCATTTGTGATGCCAAAGTTCTTTTCCAGATCAAATCGTATAAACGAGCCTGATCACGATCAATGTTTACAGTGTGGCGCGACATATCAGTAGGACGAATTGCTTCGTGTGCCTCTTGCGCTCCTTTATTTTTATTAGCAAAAACACGAGGTTTAGAAAATTCTTTTCCGTAAGATTTGATGATTTCTGCTTCTGCAGCATTCATAGCCTCACTGGAAAGGTTTACTGAGTCTGTTCTCATGTAGGTAATAAGTCCGGCTTCATAAAGACGCTGAGCTAACTGCATGGTAATACCAACCGGCAAATACAATTTTCTCGCTGCTTCCTGCTGTAATGTAGAAGTAGTAAAAGGTGCTGTTGGAGATTTTTTGGTAGGTTTAGTTTCTAAATCTGCTACCTTATATTTAGAGCCAATATTTTGATTTAAGAAATCTTCGGCCTCTTTTTTTGTATTGAAATTTTTAGGCAGTTTTGCTTTGAACGCTTTTCCGGCTTCGTTTACAAATTCTGCAACAATAGAATACGTTGCAACTGCATTAAAATTCTGAATTTCGCGTTCTCTTTCTACGATTAAACGAACAGAAACAGACTGAACACGTCCTGCAGAAAGTCCGCCTTTAATTTTTCTCCATAAAACCGGAGATAATTCGTAACCTACTAAACGGTCTAAAACTCTTCTGGCCTGTTGTGCATTTACTAAATTATAATCAATTTCTCTGGGATTATCAATTGCCTTTAAAATTGCGGTTTTTGTAATCTCGTGAAAAACAATTCTTTTGGTTTTTTTATGATCCAGTTTCAGTTCTTCCGCCAGGTGCCATGAAATAGCTTCACCCTCGCGGTCCTCATCGCTTGCTAACCAAACCATTTCGGCATTCTTAGATAGTGTCTTTAATTTACTTACCAAAGCTTTTTTGTCCGGAGATACTTCATATTTAGGTTTAAAACCATTCTCTACATCTACTCCTATTTCTTTGGATGGTAAGTCGGCTATGTGACCATAACTTGACTCAACCTGAAAGTCGCTCCCGAGAAACTTCTCGATCGTTTTCGCCTTTGCAGGTGACTCCACTATTACTAAATTCTTTGCCATTGCTGTATTTTTCTGCAACAAAAGTATCTATTTTTTTTAAATATCAACCTTGTTAATTCATTTTTGAGGTATTTTGATATTATGATTCTTAAAATTACAGATTTATCTGTATTCTCTCCTATTATATATATAGGTATAACTTTTACCCGAAAATGTGTCTGAATAGTTTAGAATAAAGATTTAAGATTTTAGATTATTGTTGTCCAAATCTCTCATCTTCATATTATATATCAATCTACAATCTAAAATGATAAATCTAAAATTCTTTTCTGCCATCTTGTCACATTGACATCATTTACGTTATCTTTGCACTTTGAATTTTTGCAATGGAAAAGATTATTGAAGAAAGCAAACAGGGCGAAAGTCTTGTTTTAGAGAATAAACCTGAGAATACTAAAAAACTCTTTATAGAAAGTTACGGTTGTGCGATGAATTTTTCGGACAGTGAAGTCGTAGCGTCCATATTATCTGAAGGAGGATATAACACAACCTCGGTTTTGGAAGAGGCCGATTTAGTTTTAGTAAATACCTGCTCTATTCGGGACAAAGCAGAACAGACTATTCGTAAACGTCTGGAAAAATACAATGCGGTAAAACGCACGAATCCGAAAATGAAAGTGGGCGTTTTGGGCTGTATGGCAGAACGTCTGAAAAGTCAGTTTTTAGAAGAAGAAAAAATTGTCGATCTTGTTGTGGGTCCGGATGCTTACAAAGATCTTCCGAATTTATTGGCAGAAGTTGAAGAAGGACGCGATGCAATTAATGTAATTTTATCGAAAGAGGAAACATACGGAGATATTTCGCCGGTTCGCTTAATGAGTAACGGTATAACAGCACTTGTTTCAATTACCCGAGGATGCGACAATATGTGTACCTTTTGCGTAGTGCCTTTTACACGAGGACGCGAGCGCAGCCGTGAACCGCAGAGCATAATGGCAGAAATTCAGGATTTATGGAACAAAGGTTTTAAAGAAATCACACTTTTAGGTCAGAACGTTGACAGTTACCTTTGGTATGGCGGCGGATTGAAGAAGGATTTTGTAAATGCTTCTGAAATGCAAAAAGCCACAGCGGTTGATTTTGATCAATTGCTAGAAATGGTTGCGATTGGCTTTCCTAAAATGCGAATCAGATTTTCCACTTCAAATCCGCAGGATATGCACGAAAGTATTTTGCACGTTATGGCGAAATATCCAAATATCTGCAAACATATTCACTTACCTGTTCAATCTGGAAGCAACAGAGTTTTGAAAGAAATGAACCGTTTGCATACGCGCGAAGAATATATGACTTTGATTGATAAAATTAGAACGATTATTCCAGATGCTTCGATTTCGCAGGATATGATTGCCGGTTTCCCAACAGAAACAGAACAAGATCATCAGGATACTATGAGTTTAATGGAATATGTGAAATATAATTTCGGTTATATGTATTCTTATTCTGAGCGCCCTGGAACTTTGGCTGGAAGAAAAATGGAAGATGATGTTCCAGAAGAAACAAAAGCAAGAAGATTACAGGAAATTGTGGATTTGCAGCAAAAACACGCGTGGTTTAGAAGTGAGGAATTTGTTGGAAAAACGGTTGAAGTTTTAGTAGAAAAAGTTTCTAAAAAATCAGCAGCCGAATTCTCCGGAAGAAATTCCCAGAGCATTACGGTTGTTTTTCCAAAAGAGAATTATAAAATAGGTGATTTCGTAAATGTAAAAATCACAAGCTGTACCAGTGGAACTTTAAAAGGTGAAGCGGTTGGATATTCAAATATGAATTGATTTTTTATTTTGCCACGAATTACACCAATTTCACTAATTTTTAGATTCTGTGTCCATAAATTAGAAATTGAAAGCGCAAAATAAAAAGTAGTATTTTTCTTTATTTTATTTTTAGTTTTGCTTAAAAACAAATATGGAATTATATAAAAAAGAAGAATATTATAAGATTGTTGGCATTTGCATGGAAGTACATAGAATTCTTGGGGGCGGGCTTTTGGAAATTGTTTATAAAGATGCTTTGGAATATGAATTTAGAAAAAATAATATCCCATATGAGCGTGAAAAAGAATTCAACATTCAATACAAGGAAATTGTTTTAGCACATAAATTCTATGCAGATTTTGTTGTTTATGATGAAATTATTCTAGAAGTAAAAGCATCAAAAGAAATCGTCGATGAACACACAGCTCAAACTATAAATTATTTAAGATTAGCTGACAGCGATTTAGGAATTATTGTTAATTTTAATAAAAAGACATTACAGCATAAAAGAGTCATTCACTAACCATATTTCAAAAATTAGTGAAATTGGTGTAATTCGTGGCCAAAAAAAACATACAAGCCAAGTTTGAGGTCATAGTAAAAACTTGAAACCTGAAACAAATAAAACTTGAAACAAAATACACATGGAAACAGTTCAAGCAATAAAACAGCGATTTGAGATTATTGGAAATGATCCGAAATTAAATCGTGCTATCGAAAAAGCCATTCAGGTTGCTCCTACTGATATTTCGGTTATGGTAACTGGGGAAAGTGGTGTTGGTAAGGAAAATCTTCCCAGAATAATTCACTCGCTTTCACACAGAAAGCATGGAAAATATATTGCTGTAAACTGTGGAGCTATCCCGGAAGGAACAATTGACAGTGAACTTTTTGGTCACGAAAAAGGTGCTTTTACAGGCGCAACAAGTACACGTGAAGGTTATTTTGAAGTAGCCGACGGAGGAACAATCTTTTTGGATGAAGTTGGAGAATTACCTTTAACGACTCAGGTGAGATTACTTCGTGTTTTGGAAAACGGTGAATTTATAAAAGTTGGTTCTTCTCAGGTTCAAAAAACCAACGTAAGAATTGTCGCTGCAACAAACGTTAACCTTTTTAATGCAATCGAAAAAGGAAAATTTCGTGAAGATTTGTACTATCGTTTAAGTACAGTCGAAATTACGCTTCCTCCTTTGCGTGAAAGAAACGACGACATTCATTTACTGTTCAGAAAGTTCGTAGCAGATTTTGCTCATAAATACAAAATGCCGCCTTTAAGACTGGATGATGATGCAGTGCAGCTTTTACAAAAATTCAGATGGAGCGGAAATATTCGTCAGCTTCGAAATGTTGCCGAACAGATTTCTGTGTTAGAAACCAATCGTGACATTACACTGGCAACTTTAAAATCTTATTTACCTGCCGAAGGAAGTAATCTGCCTTCTGTAATTAATGAAAATAAGAAAGAAAGTGATTTTAGCACAGAAAGAGACATTTTGTATAAAGTGCTTTTTGATATGAGAAGCGATCTTAACGATTTGAAAAAACTGACTTTGGAGCTGATGAAAAATGGTACTAAAGTGCAGGATATTAATCCAAATCTGATTCAGAAAATATACGGAAACCAGGAAAATGACAGCGAAATTGATTTTGAAGAAGAGCCAAGAACTGCTGTAATGACAACCCCGGCTGTTAGAGAAGAAAACTATCAGATGCAGGATGATAATTATTTGTTTGCTGAAACTATTGAGGAAGAAGAAATTTTACGTCTGGAACAAAAAGAAATCGAAATGATTAAAAAATCATTAGAAAAAAACAAAGGAAAACGTAAAGCTGCTGCAGACGAACTGGGAATTTCAGAAAGAACCTTATATCGCAAAATCAAACAATTCGATCTTTAATAAATCGTAACAATTAATACCGAAACTTCGGGCCAAATACCAAATTGCTATCTTTGGACACAATTGGAATTTTTCTACTAAATATTATGAAAAAAATATATTCACTTTTTGCATTTATCAGCCTTTTTATGTTAAGTGGTTGTGGCGTTTACAACTTTACAGGAACTACGGGGAAGATTGATGCCAAAACATTTCAGGTTAACTTCTTTCAGAACAATGCCGACTTAATTGAGCCTGGAATTGACCGTACTTTTACATTGACATTACAGGATTTGATTATGAATCAGACCAACTTAAACTTAGTGAGTAATGGTGGTGATTTGGTTTATGAAGGTGAAATTACAGATTACAGAATTACTCCAATGACCGCAACTGCAGATCAGCAGGCTGCACAAAACCGTTTGTCTATTCGTGTCAATGTGAGATTTATGAATAAAAAGAAAGAAACAGACGACTTTGAAAGGTCTTTTGAATTTTATTATGATTTCCCGGGAAGAGATTTACCGACAGGATCTACTTTAAATGCCGCTATTACTACAATTTTCGAAAGAATAACACAGGATATTTTTAATGAATCATTGGCAAAATGGTAATTTTTTTGTTGAGTCGTTTAATCGTAAAACCGTTTAATCGATAAGACAGCCAAAATAAACGATTAAACAAATAAACGATTAAACAAAATAAAATAATGAACGTTACCGATTATACCTACTTAATGAACAAACCCGATGCTATTACAGAAAAGCAGGCGGACGCATTAGGGAGTGTTCTGAATGAATTTCCGTATTTTCAAAGCGCGCGTGCATTGCGATTAAAAGGACTTTACAATCAAAACAGCTTTAAGTATAATTATGCCTTAAAAGTAACGGCTGCCCATACAGCTGATCGTTCTGTTTTATTTGATTTTATTACTTCAGAAGCTTTTACTTCTATTCAGAATGACTTTTATGAACAAAAGTTAAGAGATCTTCTGGAGATCAAAGTTTTTGACAGTGAAATTATTTCTCCCGAGCAAATCAAAAAAGCACTTGAAGTAAAAGTTGATCCCGTTGAGCAATCCATTCTAAACTCTATAAAAGAGGCTCATACATCAGCTCCTCAGCAAATTATAAAGACGGAGGATTTTAAAGATTCACATATTGCAGAAACTCTTAACAGCCAAAATGAGGTTTCTTCTATAATTATTCCAGAAGAAATAAAGACAGAAGAGCCTGAACCGGTCGTAACGAATGATAGCGAGGAAGATGCAGATGATTCGACTGAAGAAGTAAAAACTGTAGAAAATAATCTCCCGGAAATAGATCCTTCCATTTTCAAAGCGATAATGGATGCACAATCTGTTACCTATGAAGAATCCGTAAAAAGTGAAGAGCCCAAAGCAATTCCTGTAATTGACGACTCTTATTTTACTCCTTTAAAAGAAGCGCAATTTATAACTTACGAAAGACCGGTTAAAGAAGAGGAAAAGCAAATTGATCCAATTGAAGTTGATTCAATTGAAGTTGATCCGGTTAAGGATACCACTTTCAATGTTACCGATGTTGATACTTCAGAGGAAGAAACTAAAATCGAAGAAACCAAAATTGACCGTATTGAAAATTCCATTTTAAGTTCGATAAAAGTTGCCGAAACTCCAACTCCAGCAGAACCATTAAAAATCGAAGAACCAAAAATTGATTCTGCAATCGAACGTTCGATTTTAAGTTCAATTAAGGAAGCCGAAGCGCCAACTTCTCAGGAATCAAAAATTGAAGAATCAAAAACTGAAACTAGTGCTGAACAGCCAGTTTTAAATTCTGTTGAAGAAGACGAAGACGATAGTGTCATCGAAGAGATGATTATTCCGGAATTTAAACTTAATATCGTTGAGCAACCTGCCTATTCTGCAATTAAGGAAACAGAACCTGTAATTTCTCAAGAAGAAGAAATTAAGAGAGAAGAAGTTTTCGCAGAAAAAGCCCAGGAAGAAAAAATTCAGCCAGAAGTACACACTCAGATTTCAGAAGAAGCTGAACAAGAAATTGAAAAGCCGGTAAATGAAAATGTAAAAACAGCGGCCGAACATTTAGAAATTGGGAAACCTCTTGATTTTTCTTTAAATGAAAAACATTCGTTTCAGGAATGGCTTCAATTATCCAGAACAGAACCAATTGACCGTTCGAATGAAGGGCCGCAAAAAGAAGAAATGGCATCTGAGACAGTAAATGAAGAAAAAGTAATTATCGAAGAGAGACAGAAAAAGGCTGAAATTATCGATAAATTTATCGAAACCAATCCTAAAATCTCTCCAATCAGATCTACGAGCAGTACCCCGGCGGTGCAAATTGAAAGCAATTCTGATGACAATTCTTATCTGATGACAGAGACTTTAGCCAGAGTATATCTGGAACAAAAGAAATATACAAAAGCAATTCAGGCATATGAAATATTAATTTTGAAATATCCAGAAAAAATTACTTTCTTTGCAGACCGCATATCGGATATAAAGATTTTACAACAAAATAACAATAACAATAATTAAGTAATGAGCACATTTTCAATTTTTTTAGTTTTAATCACAATAGTTTGTTTTCTATTGATCGTAGTTATTATGGTACAAAACCCTAAAGGAGGCGGATTGTCTTCTACTATCAGCGGAACGCAAATGTTAGGCGGAGTACAAAAAACAACCGACTTTTTAGATAAAAGTACTTGGACTTTAGCTACCGTTTTAATTGTGTTAATTTTACTTTCAAGTTTAAGTTTTTCTACCGGAACTTTAAGCGATAACGACTCTAAAATCATTGACAAATCTGAAGCTCCTGTAAATACTCCTGTAGTACCTGCACAAGGAACTCCTGCAGCTCCGGCTAAATAATTACAGCCCGATATAAAAATCTAATGCCAGCCTGTCAAAGCTGGCATTTTTTTTAGGAAAAAATGTCAGTTTTTGCAGCATGGCACAATTTCTGAAAGTTAAAAGAACATAAAAAAAACGTATAACTTATAATATTTATAAAATCATGGCTTTAAACATTAAACCGCTTTCAGACCGCGTACTTATTGAGCCTGTTGCAGCTGAAACCAAAACTGCCTCAGGTATTTTTATTCCGGATACTGCCAAAGAGAAACCACAAAAGGGAACTGTTGTTGCAGTAGGAAATGGATCTAAAGATCATACAATGACCGTAAAAGTTGGCGATACTGTTCTATACGGAAAATATGCCGGAACAGAGTTAAAATTAGAAGGTACTGATTATCTTATCATGCGTGAGGATGATATTTTAGCAATAATCTAAATTGCTGTAAGCTTTAAGCTATAGGCATTAAGCTTCCTATAGAGAGTTTTTAGCTTATTGCATAAAGCCTAAAGCTTTAAAAAGATGAGAGATTTTAAAAAATATGATATTTGGCATTTAAGTCATTCATTAACTTTAGAAATCTATAAAACAACTTCTTCTTTTCCGAAAGAAGAGTTGTATGGATTAACAAGTCAAATTAGAAGGGCATCTTCGTCAATCCCTACCAATATTAGTGAAGGATGCGGAAGAAATAGTGACAAAGAATTCAATCAATTTCTCAACATCGCATTGGGTTCTGCAAATGAAACAGAATACCTGTTGATTTTAGCTAAGGATTTGCAATATCTCACTAATGAAATTGCAGATAATCAATTAGAAAAAATCAATCATATTAAAAGTAAAATTTACAAATTAAAACAAGTTCTTATTTGCAGTAAGCATTAGGTATAAACTGTAAGCTTGCTGCAGTAGAAAACTAAACAAATAATACAATACTAACCCAGCAGTAGAAAAGGCTTAAAGCCTAAAGCCTACTGCCTAAAGCAATATAAAAATGGCAAAAGATATAAAATTTGATATTGAAGCACGTGACGGATTAAAACGTGGTGTTGATGCATTGGCAAATGCTGTAAAAGTAACTCTTGGACCAAAAGGTCGTAATGTAATTATCGGGAAATCATTTGGTGGACCAACCGTTACTAAAGATGGTGTTTCTGTTGCAAAAGAAATCGAATTAAAAGACCCATTAGAAAATATGGGCGCTCAGATGGTTAAGGAAGTTGCTTCTAAAACTAATGATTTAGCAGGAGACGGAACTACAACTGCTACGGTTTTAGCTCAGGCTATCGTAAAAGAAGGTTTAAAAAATGTTGCTGCAGGAGCAAATCCAATGGACTTGAAACGTGGTATCGACAAAGCTGTTGAAACTATCGTAGCTGACTTAGCAAAACAAGCTAAAGTGGTAGGAAGTGATTCTGATAAAATCAAACAAATTGCTTCTATTTCTGCTAATAATGATGAAGTTATTGGTGAACTAATCGCTACAGCTTTTGCTAAAGTTGGAAAAGAAGGTGTTATCACTGTTGAAGAAGCTAAAGGAACGGATACTTTTGTTGACGTTGTTGAAGGTATGCAGTTTGACAGAGGATATTTATCTCCTTACTTTGTAACAAACCCAGAGAAAATGGAAGTGGAATTAGATTCTCCTTACATTTTATTATACGATAAAAAAGTATCTTCTTTAAAAGAATTACTTCCGGTTTTAGAACCAGTTGCGCAATCAGGAAAACCATTATTAATTATTGCTGAAGATGTTGATGGAGAAGCGCTTTCTACATTAGTAGTAAATAAATTAAGAGGTGCTCTTAAAATTGCTGCTGTTAAGGCTCCTGGTTTCGGAGACAGAAGAAAAGCAATGCTGGAAGATATCGCAATCTTAACTGGTGGAACTGTAATTTCTGAAGAAAGAGGTTATACATTAGAAAACACAACTATCGAAATGTTAGGAACTGCAAAAAGAGTTGCTATCGATAAAGACAATACTACAATTGTAAGCGGTGCAGGTGAAGCAGATATCATCAAAAACCGTGTAAACCAAATTAAAGGTCAGATGGAAACAACTACATCTGATTATGATAAAGAAAAATTGCAGGAGCGTTTGGCTAAATTAGCCGGAGGTGTTGCTGTTCTTTATGTTGGTGCAGCTTCTGAAGTAGAAATGAAAGAGAAAAAAGACAGAGTAGATGATGCATTACACGCAACTCGTGCTGCTGTTGAAGAAGGAATCGTTGCCGGAGGTGGTGTAGCTTTATTAAGAGCTAAAACTGCTTTAGCTGACTTAAAAGCTGATAATGCTGACGAAGCAACCGGAATTCAGATCGTAGCTCGTGCTGTTGAATCTCCATTAAGAACTATTGTTGAAAATGCAGGTCTTGAAGGTTCTGTTGTTGTTGCAAAAGTTTCTGAAGGTTCAGGTGATTTTGGTTACAATGCTAAAACAGACGAATATGTAGATATGCTTTCTGCCGGAATTATCGATCCTAAAAAAGTAACGCGTGTTGCATTAGAAAATGCTGCATCTGTTTCTGGAATGATATTAACTACAGAATGTGCATTAATTGATATTAAAGAAGAAAATGCCGGCGGCGGAATGCCAATGGGTGGCGGTATGCCAGGAATGATGTAATTTATTCTCTTCTTAAAACTTAAAAGCGCTGGATTTTTATCTGGCGCTTTTTTTATTCGCCACGAATTCACGAATTATTTTTTCTCTAATCTTTACGTATATTTTTTATTTGCCACAAATTGCACAGATTAAAAGAATTATAATCTGTGGCGAGCTTTTTTCATAAAAAGCATTCGTGTAATTAATGACAACTATTTTAAACACAAAGATCAGAAAAAAAATAATTCGTGAATTCGTGGCTATCTTTTATTTAACATTCTCTTTTTCTTTAAAAAATGGTTTAGTCTTAACTTTGCGCTTTTAAAATTATAAAATGAGAAAATTTACTATTCGTCTATTACTTCTTACATTCGTAATCCTTTCCAATTTTTTAAATGCACAAAACAGCAAAGAAAATTACGTCGTTTTAGTTTCTATGGATGGATTCCGTTGGGATTACGGGAAACTTTATAATCTCCCAAATCTAAAACAGATTGAAAAAGAAGGCGTTCATGCAAAATCAATGAAACCTTCATATCCAAGTAAAACTTTTCCAAATCATTATACAATAGTCACAGGACTTTATCCCGATCATCACGGAATTATTAATAATGTTTTTTATGATACTTCTCTAAACCAGCCTTTTTCATTATCAAGTGATGCCAAAAATGATTCCAGATTTTACGGTGGAAATCCGATTTGGAATTTGGCAGAAGAACAAGGCGTGAAAACAGCATCCTTCTTCTGGCCGGGATCTGATATTGATAAAAGAAATCCAACTTATTTTAAAAAATACGATGGCAAAATTCCGTACGGAGCAAGAATTGATACTGTCATGAAATGGCTCCAGCTTCCCGAAAAACAGCGACCTCATCTGGTGACCTTATATTTTGACGAACCCGATCATTCGGGGCATAATTATGGTCCGCTTTCGCCGGAAACTAAAAAATCTGTAATAAAAATGGATTCTATAATGGGTGAAATATCCCGAAAATTAGATCAGTTGCCCATCGGAAAACAAATCAATTTAATAATTGTTTCTGATCATGGAATGGCCAATATCAGTAATGACAGGAAAGTTGCTGTTTTAGATTATTTAAAACCGGAATGGCTGGGATATAAAGATGTAATCAATCCGATTATGAGTTTGCAGGCAAAACCCGGTTACAAGGATTCTATTGCGAATGCTTTAAAGAAAGTTCCGCACATTAGATTCTGGAAATCAACCGATGTTCCAAAAAGATTGCATTACGGAACTAATCCGCGCGCGCATGATTTTGTTATTGAAGCACAAAAAGGATGGAGTTTGGTAACGAAAGAAAGTACGCATATCAAAGGCGGAACACACGGTTATGATAATAATGAAAAAGATATGCACGCTATATTTTATGCCAAAGGCCCGGCTTTTAAAGTCAATAAAAAAGTAAAAACATTTCCAAACATTTCCGTCTATCCTTTAATTGCAGAAATTTTAGGTTTAAAAATTGACGAAATTGACGGAAAGCTTAGCGATGTCAAGTCGATGCTAAAATAATCAGAAAATGTGTCCATTTAATAATGAGATAATTACATTAAATAAAATCAATTGCCTCCAGGCTTTAGCTAAGAGTTTTTGATCAAAATCTAAAAGGCTTTAGCCAAACTTTATAGTTTTGGCTAAAGCCTTTTAATCATCTATTTTTATTCCACCAGATAAATCTGGAGTAAGTCAGCAAAACAACAATGATCTAATTATCAAATTACCACATTTTCTAATTAAAAAGTTTCTCATTTACAGCGCTGTCGAAACAGAAACTTCTTTCCATTTTCCCAATTCACTTTGAACACTTGCAATTTTCTGGTTGGCCATATTAAAAGCATCTTCACCTAAAAATAAATGCAGCGGCGGATTCTGATCCTGACTAACTTTAATTAAGGCTTCAGCTAATTTTACCGGATCTCCGGGTTGATTTTCGTTTATATCTCCTTTGTGAGCGTTTTCAGATTGTCTAACTTCCTTATAATCTGCAATAGGATTTTCTGGCAGTAAAAGCGAACCGTCTTTTAGGAAATCGGTTCTGAAATAACCTGGATAAACGATCGTGGCATAAATTCCGAAAGGTTTAATTTCTGCTGCCAGTGATTCTGTTAAACCGGCAACGGCAAATTTGGTTGAACAGTAAATTCCCCAACCCGGAAATTCTCCGAAATATCCTCCAACAGAAGAAATGTTAAAAATATGTCCTGATTGATTCGCACGAAGAATGGGCATTGTATTTCTGATTACATTTAATAATCCGAAAACATTTACTTCGAAGTTTTTTCTCGATTCTGCATCGGTTAATTCTTCTAAAGCACCTAATAATCCGTAACCGGCATTATTTACCAAAACATCAATTGTATTAAAATGGCTTACCGCTTTGTTGATTGCATTCTGAACACTTTTCTCGTTCAATAAATCCATTTCAAGCGGAAAAAACTTTTCGGATGCATTTCCTAATTCATTAATTAAAGATGCTTCATTTCTTGATGTTGCAACAACTTTAAATCCTTCTGCCAATAATTTTTTAGCTAATTCTAATCCAAGTCCTTTTGAAGCACCTGTAATAAACCAAACTTTACTATTTTCCATGATTTAATTTTTTAAGTATTAATTACAGGACAAAGGTATTGGCAAAGTTCCTGCTAAAAATTAAACCAATCAAGCAAGAAGTTACAAAAATCAAACAATTTCGGCTAACCGATAGGTTTTGGGCGAAACACGGGTGTTTTTTTTAAAGAAATTAATAAAATGAGACAACTCATCAAACCCGAGACACCAGGCAATTTCATTAATATTCCAATTGGTCTGTTTCAACAGAATCATTGCTTCCTGCACAATTCTTTCTGAGATAATTTGTGAAGTTGTTTTTCCGGTAGTCTCTTTTAATGCTTTATTTAAATGATTGACATGCACATTTAACTGATTTGCATATTCGGAAGGAGAGCGAAAATTAATTTGCTGTGAAATAGATTCGATCGGAAACTGACGTTCCAGTAATTCTAAAAACAAAGAAGAAATTCGGATTGTAGCATTCGATTTACTGTATAATGAAGTAGTTACAGTCTGTGTTTTTAAAGCAAGATGAATTATCTCAAAAACCAGATTTCGAAGTACATCGTATTTAAAAGCGTAATCAGAATTAATTTCTTCGAGCATTTTCTCATAAACCAGTTTTAAAGATGCTGCCAGTTCTTTAGAAACCGGAACCACCGGATTTCCTCCGGGCTGAAACAATGGATAGTCCTTTAAATTCCCAAACTGGCTAAAAAAAGCATCGGTAAAAATGCAGAAAAATCCCGTTTGTTTTTCGTCAATATGTTCCCAGCTGTACGGAATCTGTGGATTTGCAAAGAATAAAGCCTGATCTTCTATCGCCACTACTTTATCTGCATAATGAATCTTATTCCTGCCAACGATCAAACTTATTTTAAAAAAGTCTTTACGCGTATAAGGTAATGGATTGCAAGTGCTTCCAATATAATCGTCCAGTTTAAAAACATTAAAATGTCCGATTTCCTTTTTAAGGTTTTCGGGCATTCCCTTTATTTTAACGGTATAAAAATCTTCGAGTGTTTCTGTAAGTTTCATTTATCAAAGTTACAAAAATCAAATTATTAATTAGAGAATGTGCCAATTTGAGAATTAGATAATTATCGTATGTCACCCTGGGCGCTCCCAATTGGCAGGCAAGACTTATGTGGAAGCTTCGATAGCGCCGCATGACCAAATAAAATGCAAAATATTTTTAGAACAATTACCTAATTGATCAAATTGACACATTTTCTAATTATTTAACTATCATGAAACCACCTTATAACTCGGATCTTCAATTACATTTACATTAATAACGGCATCTGCATTTTTAAGCAATTGTCTGCAGTCTTCGCTTAAATGTTTTAATTCAACCTTTTTATTGAGCTGACTGTATTTTTTCGTGAGATTATTTACAGCTTCAATTGCTGACATGTCTGAAATACGGCTTTCTTTAAAATCAATTATCACATGATCCGGATCGTTCTGAATATCAAATTTTTCCATAAAAGTGGTAGTTGAACCAAAAAATAACGGACCATAAATCTCATAATATTTAATTCCGTTTACATCAACAAAATGTCTGGCGCGAATTCTTTTGGCACTTTCCCAGGCAAAAACCAAAGCCGAAACTATAACGCCAATTAAAACTGCTAATGCCAGATTGTGCAATAAAATTGTAATAACGGCAACCAGGATTCCGACAAAAATATCGTGTCTCGGCATTTTATTGATCACCTTAAAACTGGCCCATTCAAAAGTGGTAATAGCCACCATCATCATTACTCCTACAAGAGCTGCCATTGGTAATTTTCCGATTACGGGAGCACCAAAAAGAATAATCAGTAAGATCGTCAACGCGGCAATAATTCCCGAAAGTCTGGCTCTGGAACCGGCACCAAGATTTACCAAAGTCTGTGCAATCATCGGGCAGCCTCCCATTCCGTAGAAAAAACCATTTAGAATATTCGAACTTCCCTGCGCTATACATTCACGATTGCTGTTGCCACGCGTTCCTGTAATCTCATCTACGAGATTCAGCGTAAGCAAACCTTCTGTTAAACCGACCGCGGCAACAATTACCGAATAGGGAAATATTACTTTTAAGGTCTCAAAAGAAAATGGAATATTTGGAATATGAAATGGAGGAAATCCGCCTTGAACTGAAGCGATATCCTCGACTGTTTTGGTTTCAATATTAAAGACAATCACCAATGCAAAAACCACCATAATGGCAACCAAAGAAGCCGGAACTGCTTTTGTAATCTTCGGAAATATCAAAACTATTGCAATCGTCAATGCCACCAAACCCAGCATAATGTACAAAGGCGTTCCCGAAAGCCAGGAAACCTGACCGTTGATCACGGTTTTAAACTGTTCCAGCTGCGACATAAAAATCACCACTGCCAATCCGTTTACGAAACCAAACATTACAGGCTGAGGAACAAGCCGAATAAATTTTCCGAGCTTAAAAAGTCCAACACAAATTTGTACAACACCACCAAGTGCGACCGCTGCAAAAACATATTCGATTCCGTGAGATTTCATTAAGGCAATCAGAACGATTACGGTAGCTCCTGCCCCGCCGGAGATCATTCCGGGTCTGCCTCCAAAAATTGCGGTTACTAAACCTGCAATAAAAGCGGCATATAATCCGACTAAAGGTGGAAATCCTGCTAAAATTGCAAACGATAAAGATTCAGGAATCATCGTCATCGCAACTGTTAAACCTGCTAAAATTTCATTTTTGTAATTCACCTTTTGAGTAAAATCGAAGAGTTGGAATGCTTTTTTCATGGCACAAAATTAGAAAAATAATATGCAAAAAAAGAACAAACCTTTTCATGATGAAAAAGCAACTATAAGACAGCTTAAAGAATTGGACTGGAAAATCAGCTCAATTGTTTCAGAAGAAAAAGAAAAATGGAAAGAATAAAACCAATCATTTTTTTATTTTAATTAAAAGTAAATAATAAAGCAAAATACGTATATATAAAGGAGATATTACCGCGTATTTTTACCTGATTTTCAAATAAATGGATTTAATTATTCCAATCTCACGCAGGTAAAACCCAGACAATGCACATAATCCATAATAGGTTCACATTTGAGGTCTTTACCTTCTACTCTGAGTATCTTGTCGCAATCTTCCAGATCAAAATTTATTTTATAATCTGGAAATTTCGTCTGGATGATTGCCATTACATCCTCTTTCTGGGATTCCTTATAAACATTTGTTTTAAAAACTTCTACAATCATAAGTTCTTTTATTTAATATTTTAAACTTATTAATTCTCTTTCACGACAGTGGTTTCATGAAATGCACTTCAATTGAGACCAAAAATACTCCACCGCTTTAGATTTTTATAGCAATTTTATACCAGTGGCGTATGTTTTATACGAACGGCGTTGGTATAATTTATTTTGTTCAAATGCTTCCAGACCATACTATTATATTATTTTTGCGCTTATGACAATCGCTAAAATTTATCAAAACTTCTTTCTTCGAAATCTCCTCGTACACACGCTTGTATATTTAGTAATCCTTGCTTGTATTTATGACGAGGTAAAACTTGACGGACACGACTGGACTTATATTCTTAGTAAGATTGCCGTGGGTTATTTTCCGTGTATTGTATGGATTACCCTTTTTAATGTTTTTATAATTAAACCTTTTCTGTTTAGAAAAAAGGTTAAGCTGTTTTTTGTGCTTCTGGTTGTATATTGGACTGGTTTTTATTTCTTTATGAATTGGTTTTTTCCCAATGTCGGATTAGGAAATCTAAAAACCCTTCAAATTGTTTCGCTCATTATCAACGGGACCTTTTTCTACTTTATTCATATTGTTATTACCAAAAAAATGAGTCAGAACGACAAGGACATTATGAATTTTAAGTCGGAACTTTCTTTTTTAAAGCAACAGCTGAATCCGCATTTTTTACTGAATGCTATGAATAATCTTTACGGCGAAGCACTTGCAGAGCCCGATAAAGTTCCCGATCGAATCCTGAATCTTTCTGATATGCTGCGGTACCAAATTGAAGCTTCAAAAAAAGATTATGTTTTAATGGAGGAAGAAATTGCTTTTATAACTAAATATATTGAATATTACACCTTTAGAAACGAAAGACTGGCTGTTAATCAAAATATTGAAGGTCTGCACGACTTTATAGAGATTCCGCCTTTGTTCTTTTTGCCATTGGTCGAAAATGCGGTAAAATTTTCTGCAGAAACGGCAGCGCCATTTATTAATCTGGATTTAAAAGTAAAATGCCGAAATTTGACATTTACTTTAAAAAACAATTATCTCGATTCGGGATCACGGCTTTCGAGCACCGGAATCGGAATTGAGAACCTCAAACGACGTTTAGAAGTTTACGGTTTAAAACATGATTTGAGTTGTAAAAAAGAGAAAAATACCTTTACCGTAAAATTAAGCATATGGCACTTACCTACCGCTGTCTGATCATTGATGACGAATCGCCGGCGCACAAAGCACTGATTTCGCACATCTCCAAATTTGACGAACTGGAACATTCCGGAAGTGCTTTTAATGGTATGGAAGCTATAAAAATGCTCAACAAAAACCAATACGATATCATTTTTCTCGACATTAACATGCCGGTGATTTCGGGTGTAGAATTAATGGAACTTCAGCCCAATCGCCCGCTCACGATTGTAACAACAGCATATTCAGATTTTGCACTTTCGGCGTATCAAAACGATGCAATCGATTATCTTTTAAAACCAATTTCACCGGATAAATTTGCCAAAGCCATAGAAAAAGCCAAAACTTTTTTCTCGGGAAACAGTCTTAAAAAAGAAACCGCAACCGACACCAAAGCCATTTCTTACCGAGTGAATGGGCAAAATATAGACATGCCGCTTCAGGATATTGTTTATGTAGAAAGTCTGGGCAACTATATGAAACTGCACAGCACCAGGTTTAATTTACCTCATATTATTTACGGTTCACTCGCTAGCATTGGCTCAGAAATAGACTGCAAAAGTTTCCTGCAGGTACATCGATCTTTTATTGTAAACGTAGACAAAATCACTTCGATTACTTTTAAATCGCTTACGATGTGTAACGGCGATATTATCCCGGTGGGAAGGAAATATCAGATTTTGCTGGATAATCTTTCGATTAGATAATTAGGGAACTTATCAATTATATAATTTTTTAAAAAGCTCAATCTTTTTTAGATTAGGATTTTTTTATGAAATTATGGATTCCCGTAAAATTTAAAAGGGAGAAATACCGACATTTGATCGAAAGAAATTATTTAAAAGATTTATGAAAAAAATAATACTATTATCAATTCTAATGTGCTGCTCTTTTATTTATGGACAAACAATAAATGGAATTTCATTTAAAGATTTAGATGTTCAATATTTACAGATTGTTGGGACGTCAAAATTCTTATCTAAAAAACTAACTATTGCAATAGATATAGGTCAGAAAACCAAATATTTTTCAAGTAATACCGATGTAACATTGTTGAAAGATGAAAATGGAGATGGTATAATTTTTAATTCTATGATTGATGCTTTAAACTTCATGTCGAAAAATGGTTATGATTTTGTTACTGCAAATATCATAACTACAGAGGGACAAAATGTTTACCATTACCTTATGAAAAAAAGAGTTTAAAATATTTTATGGTTTTATACATGAGAACCATAAAACCAATCAATGAAAATTTCAATTATACAAAAACAAAAAGCTCCGCATAAAACGGAGCTTTTTAATTTTAAAATAATAAAACCTAAACAGCCTTCACATTATCACATTATCACATTATCACAGGCTTTTTGAATTTGCTTATCTGTGAACTGAGATAAAACTTTGACCAGGTCCCGGATTGTTTTGATGCGGCTTAATATCTTTTGTCTTAAAAACCAGATCATTTCCAAATTCGGTATCGAGTAATAACTCGAAAGCTTCCTGCAAATAAATTGGTTGTTTTTTAAAATCGCCTTTAAAACTTAAGTTTGAAATAAAAATGGCGACCTACCGCATTTACGTCGCGGTGTTTTTTGATATTCTTTTTTTATTTTCATGAAAAATAAAAGATTAAAAATTAAAAAATTTTTCCTTCCTTTAGATATTTGTCAATTGTAAACGCACAAAATCAAACCGTTACAAAGAATAAAAAAAATATATTTTCTTACAAATCTATTGTTCGCTAATTTTTACTTCCAAACAATACCTTAAGTGCTCCAGTCGACCATAAAGCCAGAAAAATCAAAACCGGCTGAAAGAACAGTCTTATCAATCGAGCCTGATCAGTGTCAAGTCCAAAGGCAGACGTTCCGTTTATGTATTGTGCTATGTTGCCCGGGAAAATCAGCACATAAAACACAGCGAGTGCGATTCCCACTTTCACTTTGTATTTGGTTAGAAAAACCATTCCAAGACCTAAAATAATTTCTACAATTCCCGAAAGTATAACAACCAAATCTTTACCTAGCGGAACCCAATCGGGAACCTGAGCCTGAAACTCTGCTCTCTGAAACGTAAGATGTCCTATAGCGGCCATTATCATAAACAATCCTAGTATTATTCGAACAATATTTTGAAATCTTGAAGTGTTTGTATTTTCCATATTTGAAAGGTTTTTTTGACGTTATTTCCTCATTCAAATTTACGGGATATTCAATAATAAGTTTTCTAAGGTTAACAGGCTTTTTTGTGTAATCTCCATGTAGCTTTTAAATATATTTTTAATGCGCCTCTTAATACTGTAACCCCGTTGTAATTCTTATAGTAATTGTTTTATTAAAAAAAACACATTTAAAGTATATTTTTCTTACTTATTTATTTAAATTCGCAATTAACCAAACCCCTAACTTTCAGAACCAAATGCGCATTTTTAATTTTTTTAGAAGATCGGCTGTCAAATGTCCGAGATGTCTTGGCAAAGGATTTGTCAGCCATGAAGATATTGCTCGTTTAAACAGACAATTAAAATGGGTTCCCGCTCCGTGTGCATATTGCGAAGCCACAGGAAAAGTCAAAAAAGAATTACTTTCAAAAGTCGCAATAGATTGCATGTATCTTACCATAGATCTGCCAGAAAGTGTTATTGAAAAAATAAAAGCAGGCGATCCGGAAACAATAGAAAAAGGAAAACAACGCGAACTTTTTGTTGATCATCTTATTCAATACGCACAACATCATCATGTCTCTCAAAACATGAATGCCGAAAGTATTGCCAGTCTTTATCTTAAAGCAGAAGCCGAAAAAGCTTCTTTTGCTGTAACCCGCGAAGAACTAACAAAATACATTCAGGGCGTTATCGAACTTAACAGCCAGATTTAATCTAAGTGATACGCTTTCGCGGAATTCCCCCTGTATAATCTCATACGGAATCACTACTTAGTGCTTACTACTCTACACCTTTGTTCCTTTGTCCCATTGTCCCTTTGTCCCTTTGGACCTCTGTACCTTTGTTCCTTTATTACTTTGTTCCTTTGTCCCTTTGTTTCTTTGTCCCTTTGTTACTTTAGTCCCTTTGTCCCTTTTCTGTCTTTACAACTCCAAAAAAAAGAAGTATTTTTGCGTTCTATAAATTCCACGAAATTAAAGTCCAGAAATCGACATGACCCGAGAACATTATATTCCGTTCAACAAAGAGTTTTTGCTGGAAAAGCAAATTGCCGCTTTCGCGGATATTCCTAAAAAAGTCGATGATTTTAAAAAGCTTTTCGAAATTATCGAGCATTATTACCACTACGAATCTTTTAATCTCAACCGGAATCTAAAGCAAAATTATGCACTGTATGATCCGGATCTCAGCGAGAAGGAACGCGAACAGTTTATTAGTAAAAGCGAATTTTCTACTTTCAAAAAAACTTTAGCGACCGTTTTAGAGCGTGGGAATTATTATCGAATTGACCAGCAGACCTTAAATAATGCTTTTAAAGAATCCGATTTAATCGGACTAAAACTGATAATCGATTTTAATGCTTTTAAAGATTTTGAAGTTTACGCCCGCGGACATCATAAAGCAAAAGAACAAGTCAAAAAATTTATCTTCTGGAAAAAGGAAGTCGAAATCGAATATTACGACCGCGTTTTAATTTACCTCAATTACAGCGATGCTGATTATCTTAAGGCCAAGAAAGTTAAATTAGGAAAAATGCCGATAGATCCGGGTTCAATTGCTTTGAAGATTTTTAAGCGTGTCCCTAAAAATGATCTGGAAACTATTTTCCCAAACGCCATTCCGAAAATGTCTTTAAGGGACAAAATGCTTCTTTGGGTTCCCGGACTTTTTGGCGGAATTTCGTTGTTGAGCGCCAAGGTAATTCCGGCCTTATTAAATATGTACGAGGCATATCAGACCGGAGAAACTATCGATTTATTAAATAGCAAAACTTCTTTAAATCAGGGATTAATTGCATTGGGCATTTTAGCTGCGTATTGTTTTCGCCAGTATAATAATTTTATAAACAAAAAAATTCGGTATTCTAAAACGCTTTCAGACAGTTTGTATTTTAAAAATGTTGGAAACAACAGCGGGGCATTTTATTCACTTTTAAATTCATCTGAAGAAGAAGCTTTAAAAGAAACCATATTAGCCTACACTTTTTTACACGAAAGTGAAAAACCTTTAACTGCCGAAGAACTGGACCATAAAATAGAATCCTGGTTTAAAACACAATTAAACACCGACCTTGATTTTGATGTAAATGATGCTTTATTGAAATTGAAAAACATTGGTATTGGCATGGAAAATAAGGGAAAATGGAATGTAGTTCCTTTAGAGAAAGCCCTTGTCACTATTGATGCATTATGGGATAATGTTTTTCAGTACAATCAAATGTAAATTCTTAAAAAAAATGTCCAATATAAATGTTCCTGCTGTGGAGAAATTTTTGATGAAATGCCGTTGTGTTTTGGCAATGACTATCCCGCTTACTATTTTTCTGTTCCGCCGGACGAAAGGGAAAAACGTATTGAATATGGCGGCAGCTGGTGCTATGTCGACGAGGAGCATTTTTTTCACCGCGGAAGATTAACAATTCCGATTATCGACTATCATGAAGACCTGGTTTTTAATGTCTGGACCACAATAAGTGAACCAAATTTCTGTATCCGGATGGATTTGTGGGAAGACGCAGAAAGAATCAATCAGGAACCTTATTTGGATGGATGCAGACCAATGTTCCAACCTATGGCGAAACTTTATCTCTACAATCAATCGCTATTGAGCAAGGTTTAGGTTTAATTCCGGAAATAAAAATCATTGAAGAAAACCATCCGTTAAAAATCGATCAGGAAAACGGAATTACGCTTGAAAAAGCAATTTCTATCGTTGATGAAATTATGAAAATTGAGCACGGTAAAAGCTAGGAGAAAATTTATTAGATTTACGCAACTAACTATTAAACCACCAAAAAATGAGAACATTAGACCAATGGTTTGCAGAATATGCCGTAAGTCACCAAAATCCTAAAAACAAAGCGATACATTATATATGCGTTCCCGCGATTTTCTTTTCGATTGTCGGTTTGCTTATGAGTATTCCTGTTGCTATAATATCGAATACGGTTCAATTAAATGCTCCAATTATAGAAAATTGGGCTTTTGTGGTGTTGCTTTTGGTTCTCGTTTTCTACATTCGATTGTCAATTTCTATGGCGTTTAAAATTGCTGTATTTTCAATTCTTTGCCTTATTGTCAATTATTACATCGGTCAGTTGTCCCGTTATGGATGTTCTCGATTGGGGTTTTTGCTTTAGCCTGGATCGGACAATTTTATGGACATAATATCGAAGGTAAAAAACCTTCTTTTTTAAAAGATCTGCAGTTTTTATTAATAGGTCCGGCCTGGGTTTTAGAAAATTTATTTTCTAAAAAAAATAATTAATAACCAAAATAGCTCTTAAGCTTTCTCAACGATATTAGAAATTACAAAACCGTATTTATACGCATTTTTGATAAATTTTTCTTAATAAAAAACCAAAATATGGTTTTATTTATAATTTAGCTATCTCTAATTATTTAGTAAACAAACCCAAAAAACCACAAACCTGAATGAGAAAAATTATTCTTTTAATAGCAATTGCAACAATTAACTACACTTTTTCGCAATCTGGAAAAATCTATTTAAAAAACACTAAATTCAAGGTTGGTAAGCCAAATACGTATGTGTATGAACCGCCCCAAGGACTTGTTATCGAAAACAATTCAAAAGCAAATGTGTTGTATGCCAATGCCAGTGATTATGATGTAAGTTTAACTCCGTTAACGAAAAAAGGTAAAAATTATGAATTTTCAGCTCAGGTTCCTGATTCTATTCGGGCAATTTTGGTAACTATAACTGATTTGCAAAAAGTAGCAGACAGTAATAATGAAAATGGTTATGTCGTACTCCTTAAAACACAAAATGAATCTGAGTTGAGCAAATCACTTGCAAACGGAATTTTCATGCGGAATTTCGCCAAATATGCTCTAAAATTAAAACTAGACACAAAACCTGAAACTATGGTTTCAGACTATGAAGCATTATTTGCAAAATATCCCAAATTAAAAGACGATAATATTTATCTAAATTATCTTTACCAAAAAAGCAACATTGATAAAGAATATGGCAACAAAGAAATGCTTGCCTATGCTTTAAAAATGATTCAGAAAAATACCGAGCAATCGCTGACATCTGCATATAACATTTACGAAAATAATGGTATGACAGAAGAAAAGGAGAAACTTGCGAAGGAACTTGAAATAAGATTTCCGTCAGGAGAACTTCAGGGAACAAAGTTTGTTAGAAATTTCTACAATCAGCCAGACAAAACCGAATCTTCTGTCTTAGAAGCAATAAGCACCTATAAAACAAAATTTAATACTAATTCTAAAAAAGCGCTAGCTTCATTTTACCAGGTTCTTCAAGGAATACATCTCGAGAAAAAAGATCTGGAAAAAGCAATAGCGCTTGAACCTTATCTGCATTCTCCAGAAGCTATATATAATGATTTTGCCTGGTCAAAATCGGGCTCGCTTAAAAATAATCAAGATGAATATCTTGAATTTTCATCTAAAGTTTCTAAAAGATCTCTGGATCTTCTTGAGCAAAAGAAAAAAGAAAGTTATTTTCAGGATTATGAAAATCAGTTTTGCATGTTTGGTGACACTTACGCGCACATACTTTACAGACAGGGAAAATATGACGAAGCTTATAAATATCAGAATGCCATTAAAGAAAAAAACGCACTGGACAGCGGTGGAAAAGAATGTTATCTGGCAATTATTGACAAGATAAAAAGTAAAGACGAAGTAAAAGCTTACATTGAAGACGAAATCAATAATAAAGGAGTTACTTCGCCAGTTTTTCTTTCTAAATTAAAAGAAATTTACATTGAAAAAAAATTACCGATTTCTGAATATGAAGCCATTGCGAAAAAAGCAGATTTGGCAGCAAAAGAAAAAAATGCCCAGAATATTATAGCAAAATTTGGTTCGGCTACAGCTTCAGATTTTTCACTGAAAAATTTAGAGGGTAAAGAAATTAAGCTGTCAGATTACAGAGGAAAAATCGTTGTACTTGATTTTTGGGCAACATGGTGCGGTCCGTGCAAGGCTTCGTTTCCTAAAATGCAGGATTTAGTAGAAAAATACAAAAACGAAGATGTCCAGTTTCTTTTTGTAAATACCTGGGAAAAAGGAAAAGATGAAGAAATTTTTGAAAATGTGAGTAAGTTTATTTCTGAGAAAAAATATAGTTTTAATGTGCTTTTGGACAATAAAGCTGAAGTAGTTGGAAACTACAAGATAGACGGAATTCCAACAAGAATAGTTATCGGTAAGGATGGAAAAATTATTACCTCAGATTACTCTAATACTGATATTGCAGCAATTATTGAAGAACATTTAAAGTAAGTTTTATCCTAAACATTAAAGATCAAAATGTATTTTTGATATAGTAAAAAACAAAATCATGATAGAGCTTATCTGGGCAATATTAAATCTTGCCGCTGTCATCGGAGTCATTATTTTTTGTGTAAAAAAAGCAATTGAAATTCGTCAAAAAGTTGGATTGCTTGTTGCAATCGTCTTTTCTTACTTTGCGTTATCTTTTATTTCGAGACCTGGTCAAAATAAAGAAGATAAAAATTTTAAATTTAAAAATAAGGAAACGACAACTCAAAATTGCATCAAAATACTTATATCTCAGACATCACTCTTGAAGATAACATAATGAATAAGTTTAATTTAATTACAGTTTATAATGATGAAAATGCGCTTAGAGCATCTATTTCAAAAACCGGTTATACATTCGGAACAGATTGGAATACTGATTATATAAACATCAATAAAACAACTAGAAAAAACGTCTATCAGTATGAAATCATCGGAACACGAAACTGGCATATTCTTGGAATTAATGTATACTCTGAATCTAAAGAATTTAAAGGGATAAAAGAGTTCAAACCGTTACATTAGCTTCAATTACTTAAATATTCTCAAAAGATGGCAAAGAAGGATTCAATCTTTTTTGCCTTTTTTTTATGCGTAAAATATTAGCCCAAATATCTTTATATTAGCAGAATAAATTTAAGTCAGCAAATGAGAAAAATCTTCAGTTTTATAATCTTGGGTGTATTAGTTTCTGCGTGCAAACAAAAAGATGATAAAACCATTCCAACCCAAACGGAAACAGGAAAAGACAGCATAAAGGAGAATCATTCTGCACCAATAGCACAAACCGATTCAGATTTAGCAGAATTATTTTCAAAAAACAAAAGTGAAATAATCTTAAAGCTTAAATCGCTTTCTAAAGAAGAGGCCAATGCGTTATACGAAAAATATTATGAGGAAAACGGGATTTTGCTTGGCAAAATAGACGAAAAGGAAGTTAAACTACTGGACAAGTTTTATAGCGAAAACGAAGCTGATAAAAAAGAAATTAAACTTCTGGATCAAAAACTGGCGAAGCATCAATTACAATTTGATGAATTGGGAGAAGGATATGTTGAAATTACCACCAAAAGCGATTTCTACTATGCTATTTTTAGAGATTATGTTACACCCGATTACAAAGAATATCTGTTGTTAAAAAGTGACGAAAACAAAATGCCGTATTCTGCAGATGCCGGACTTATTATAACCTTTAAGCATTTGGGAGACCGAATAATTTCATGGGAAAATTTCATGAATAAGTATCCAAATTCAAAACTAATTCCGTCGGTAAAAGAAGAATATAAGAACTATCAAATGGATTATCTGATTGGTCAGGATAATACCCCAACATATGAAAAAGTAAATGATGTGTATATTTATCCGGAGAACATTCAGGAGTTTAACAGATTCGAAAAAAAATATCCAAAAAGCCCTACCGTTTCTTTAATTCATATATTTAAGGAAAATTTTAAGAACGAAAATATTCCTCAACTTTTAAGAGCAGAACAAGAGAAGTTACAATAGTTAAGATTTAAACATATAGTAAAACTGTAAGTATGGAAAACAACAAATCAATAACATTCGTTTTTTGGGTTATCGCTATCATTTTGGGCGTAACTTTGTTTAAACAATTTGATTTTAAAACTCTTGAATTCGAAAATCCTGCAATGGCGGTTATTTATGCGATTGTTTTTGTTTTTTCGGTTTACTATATTATTAAAAACTCTAAAAAATAATATCTATAAATTTCATTTAGAACAATGCACATAAATTGACTGGATGATCAAAATTTTAAAAATGAAAAAAAGAATTACAATAATTTTATTTGCATTTAATATTATAAATATGTTTGGCCAAACGCCGAACGAGGCAAAACCCGGGCAGACTAATTATACAAATAGCAAATTATCTGTTAGTGACATGATTACTAATAAAGCGTTAAAAACGCTTAAGAAAGTTCCGTTAGATGGTGAGTCTATCCTCATTTATGATTACGATGGTAATCTTTTTTCATTTGATTTAACAACAGAATCTATAAACTGGACTGTAAAAGCCAGTGATTCACATGCTGAAATGTGTGCAAATAAGGTTACGCTGCAGGATGGAGTTGTTTATGTTCCGTTTATTAATGGCGAAATTTACGCAGTAGACAATCAAAACGGTGCTCTTTTTTGGAAATCAAGACTAGGAAATATTACAGACCAAATTGTTCTAAAAGATCAGACTCCGGTTATAAGTAACGGAAAATTATATATAACAGCTCAAAATCAAAATCAAACCAGCAATTTATATGCTCTTGATTTAAAAGACGGAAGCTTAGCCTGGAACTACCGATTTGATTCTCCAACCAATGATATTACAATACTTTTATTTGACAATAAAATCTTTACCCAAAGTGCTTCTGCAATTTATAGTTTTGATTCTAATACAGGAAAAGTTCTTAACCAGAAAAGTTTTGATCAGATCATGAATGGAAAACCGGTAACCGATGGCGAAAATATATTTGTTGCCGGTGAAAAAGATATCCTTTTTGCTTTGACTCCAAAATTGGATATTTTATGGCAGTTTAAACTGGATGAAAATCAATTTAATGTGAAAGACCGTGTATTTTGCAAAGACAAAAAAATATATTTTGCGGCACAGGGACCCAACGTTTCTTCTTTATATGCCGTCGATTCTAAAACGGGAACGCAGTTATGGAAAACAGATTTTAAAGACGATAATGTCGAATATATAGTGAACGAAAACAATAATATTTGGGGATTTACCCGTAAAGCCAAACTTTTTGAGCTGGACATGACAAATGGCGAAACGGCGTATGAAGTAAAATTAACAACTTTACCGATTTCAAATTTTGAATTCCCTGCCGATGATAATTTACTTTATTATTATTGTGATGCCGGGTTGATTCAGTTTGATTTACAGGAAAAAGACGAAAATGTCTATTACATGAGAACTTCTCTTTTAGATAACATTTATAGTGCTTATTTGAAAATTATCAGATAAAAAAAAGCCTGAGAAAAATTTCTCAGGCTTTTTTATTTAGTGACCGCGGAGGGGTTCGAACCCCCAACCCTCAGAGCCGAAATCTGATATTCTATCCAGTTGAACTACGCGGTCGGTTATGATTGCAGATTTCAGAAGTCAGATTTTAGATTGCCAGTAAGTAATCCAAAATCTGAATTTTAAAATCTATAATTCTTTAAGATAATAATTTCTTTACTATTGTAGAAATGGTTTTTCCTTCAGCAGTTCCGCCTAGTTGAGCAGATGCTAATCCCATTACTTTCCCCATTGAAGCGATTCCAGAAGCTCCGGTTTCAGCAATGATTTTTGCTATTACAGCTTCTACTTCTTCCTCGCTTAATTGCGCCGGTAAAAACTTCTCAATTACAGCAACCTGTGCCAATTCTGGTTCAGCTAAATCAGGACGGTTTTGTTCTGTAAAAATTCTCGCGCTTTCTTTACGCGTTTTAACTAATCTTTGAAGTAATTTAATTTCGTCTTCTTCAGACAAATCTTCTTTAGATCCTGAAGCTGTTGATGCCAATAACAATTCAGATTTAATTGCTCTTAGAGATTCTAATGCAACTGTATCTTTTGCTTTCATGGCCGTTTTAATTTCGTCCATGATTTGTGTTTGTAAACTCATGTTTATGTCTTTATATAAATAAGCTAAGCTTATAAATTGATTATTTAATGTAGAAGCTGTTCTTAACTTCTCCTGAACCGACTCACAAAATTAACTTTAAAAGCTAAGTACGGAAGTCAAATTTCTAAATTCTGTGCGAAGATAAAAAAAATAACCCGAAAATTAAATCCAATTTTCGGGTTACCCAATATTATGATTTTAAATTTAATCTACGTTGTCGTGCAAAAATGAATTATTAGAACGTAATTGTAAATCATTATTGCTGTCTGTTCCAACAGAAATTCTTGAATTTGTATTGTTAGATTGCGAGTTAGACAAATCTATTCCTAATCTTTTGTAAGCCGGTTCTTTTTCCAACTCATCAATTCTGGAAACATTATTATGGAATTTATAATTAAATTCTTTTAGTTTCTTTCTTCTTTCTTCCGCTCTCAGACGTAATGTTTCTTCGATCGTTAATTCTAAAGGAGAAATTTCAGAAGTAGTAGATAAATCAGGCTGACTTGCAAAATCAACTCTTGGTTTCAAAGTGATATTCAATTCCTCGGGAACGGTTTCTACCACTTTTTCAACTGGTTTAGAAGACAATAAATCGTTTTCAACTTCCATGTATTCTTCCAGAGAATATTTGATGATTCCGTTATCTGCAACTTCCGTTACCGGTACAAATTGCACAGGATCGTTTACTTTTATTTCACGGGTTTCATTTGTAAGTTCAAATAAAACTCTGTTATCTTCAATAACCGGTTCTCTTTTTACAGGCTCTTGTTTAAACAAAGGAAGATCAAAAGAAAAAGTAGTCTGCTCTTCTCTTTCAAATACTCTTTGCTGTGCAGGTTGCTGTACTTCTCTTGCTGCTGGTGTTTCAGGTGCAGAAATAGTAAAATCGATGTCTGTAATAGGCAAAACAATTTCAAAAGTTACATCCAGATTTTTGATAAATTCAGACATAACAACCAATTCTTCCTGATTAATTGCTGGAGCAACAGCCTGAGGAGCAGTTGGAGTTGGAGTAAAAGTTTCATCTTCATCCATTAATTCAAAGACAACTTTTTCTTCTGTTTTTGCTGTTGGTGTATCAGCTGTTAAGTCGAAAGAAGTAAGTGGTCTGTTTGTTAAATTATGAACGCTTCTTTGCTCATCTTCTAAGGTATGAATGATTTTTTTTGGCTCTGTATTTACGATTTCGTTTTGTTGTTCAACATCAAAACCAGTTGCAATAATAGTTACCGCAATTGCATCACCAAGAGTTTCGTCTTCACCAACTCCCATGATAATATTGGCATTGTAACCTGCTTCAGCCTGGATGTGATCGTTAATTTCTCCGATTTCATCAAGAGTAATTTCGTTAGTTCCAGAAACGATAAGCAACAATACGTTTTTGGCACCTGTAATTTTATTATCGTTTAACAACGGCGAATCCAAAGCCGAAACAATTGCGTCTTTTGCTCTGTTTTCACCTGCTGCTACAGAAGATCCCATGATCGCAGTTCCACTGTTTGACAAAACAGTTTTTGCATCACGTAAATCGATATTTTGAGTATAGTGATGTGTAATTACTTCAGCAATTCCTCGTGAGGCAGTTGCCAAAACTTCATCCGCTTTAGAGAATCCGGCTTTAAAACCAAGATTTCCATATACTTCTCTTAATTTGTTATTGTTGATTACAATTAACGAATCGACTTGCTTGCGCAATTTTTCGATTCCGATAATAGCCTGCTCCTGACGTACTTTCCCTTCAAACTGAAACGGAATCGTCACGATACCAACTGTTAATATTTCTCTTTCTTTGGCTAATTGTGCAATTACCGGAGCCGCACCTGTACCTGTTCCACCACCCATACCGGCAGTAATAAATACCATTTTGGTATTTCTGTCCAGCATTTTTTCAATATCAGATATACTTTCAATAGCTGATTGTTGTCCAACATCCGGATTTGCTCCCGCACCCAATCCTTCAGTCAAATTAACTCCTAACTGGATTTTATTTGGCACTGAACTATTTTGAAGCGCTTGCGAATCGGTATTACAAACGATAAAATCTACCCCTTTAATACCTTGTTTGAACATGTGGTTGATCGCGTTACTTCCGCCTCCGCCTACACCTATTACTTTGATCACATTTGACTGATTTTTTGGTAAATCAAATGAAATACTTCCAAATTCTGAGTTGCTCATCATCTTTTTGGTTTTTGAAATTCTTATTTAGTACATTTTTTACTTCTTGACTTGGGGCAACAAGTAATATCCTTCTCTTATTAATCTAATTTATTCTGCGTTGTCTAAAAATTCTTTGATTTTATCGACATATCGATCAAAAAATGATCTTCTTATCTTATTTTCGGTAGATTCTTCCCTCACAGCCTTCTGAGTTACTACTTCTCTTTGCTCTTCGATAGTTTCTACTCTTTCAACGTAATTTTCTTCAACTTCGTGCCTTTGCACCTGAACCGGAGGATTTCTGTAAACTACTTTTGGCTGTTCATTAACCAATTCCATTCTTACAGCACTTTGAGAACTGTTTTCGATGCTGTTCATAACCAACCCTACCGCTGTTGCAAATAATGGACTTGAAATTTCTTCTCCGGAATTTCCGGCAAGATGTTCATTTGGATATCCAATTCTGGTATCCATACCCGTAATATATTCTACCAATTGTTTAATGTGCTGCAACTGTGCGCCGCCACCCGTTAAAACAATTCCGGCGATTAATTTTTTACGCGGATCTTCATGTCCGTATGCTTTTATTTCTGCAAAAACCTGTTCTATAATTTCTACCACTCTTGCGTGAATGATTTTAGAAAGATTTTTCAGAGAAATTTCTTTTGGTTCTCTACCTCTCAATCCCGGAATAGAAACAATTTCATTATCTCTGTTTTCTCCAGGCCACGCCGAACCAAATTTTACTTTCAGAAGTTCTGCTTGTTTTTCAATAATAGAACAACCTTCTTTAATGTCATCTGTAATTACATTTCCTCCAAAAGGAATAACTGCAGTATGACGGATTATTCCGTCTTTAAAAATGGCCAGATCTGTTGTCCCACCACCGATATCGATAAGTGCAACACCAGCTTCTTTTTCTTCCTGACTTAAAACTGCATCAGCAGAAGCTAAAGGTTCCAGTGTTAATCCCGACAATTCAATTCCGGAACTCTGAATACATCTGCCGACATTTCTGATAGAAGAAGCCTGCCCTACAACAACGTGAAAACTAGATTCTAATCTTCCGCCGTACATTCCGATTGGCTCTTTTATTTCAGATTGCCCGTCGATTTTAAATTCCTGTGGTAAAACGTGAATAATTTCTTCTCCCGGTAACATCGCCAGTTTATTTACCTGATCGATCAGAAGCTGAATATCATTTTCACCAATTACTTCTTCCGGATTATTTCTGCTGATATAATCTGTATGCTGAATACTTCTTATGTGCTGCCCGGCAATACCTACAACAACATCTTTTATTTTATAACCCGAATTATTTTCTGCTTCGATTATCGCTTGTTGTATCGATTGTATCGTTTGCGTAATGTTATTTACAACTCCTCTGGCAACACCCAAACTTTTGGATTTACCAATGCCCAAAATCTCCAACTTACCATATTCATTTTTCTTGCCGATCATGGCAACGATTTTGGTTGTTCCAATATCTAGACCTACTGCAATTTTATCTTTTTCCATTTTCTATTATTTAGTGCACACTACTTGTTCCGTAAACCTAAGGTCAATCTTTTTGTATTTGTATAACGAACTATCCAAAACTGCTTTTTGAAAAAAGGCTTTATAGTTTCTAAATTTCTTATCAACATTCATTGTTCTTCCGAAATCTATGAAGTAATCATAGTTACGATTAAACATTTTTATGCTTCCATTCGGCATAATTTCTATTGCAATGATGTTTTTTTTCAAAAAAGCATCATCGTAAATTGTGCGAAATAAAGCAGCTAAATCTTCGTTATTTTTTTTATTAATTGCCCCTGAAACAAGAGGAACTCTTGCAGTGAAATTGTCTGACAAAGGCATTTTATCACCCTCATAGTCAATATAAAAAGAAGAACCGCCGTCATAAACTCTTGCTATGGGCGTCTTCTGTTTTACTACTGCTTTCAGAACTCCGTCGATACTTACAAAAACATTTGACTTTTCAATCATCGCCTGCGTATCGAGGGTTTTCTCTATCTTATTCAAATCTAGTTCATCTTTTCTAATACTGGAAGCGTCTCTTTTATTTTCTATCAACAATTTATTAACTATTTCCGGCTTTACGAAAAGCGTATTTTCTCCTACAAAAACAACCATCGATTTTTTCAGTTTTCGATCACCATTTCGGTGCTTTGCGAAGGAATATAAAAAAACCACCAGCCCTAAAATGAGTATTAATCGAATATTAGCCCAATTAAATATTTTCATTTAGCATGTTTTTAATTGACGGAACCATTTCACCTAAATCACCAGCTCCTATTGTTACAATTATTGGTGCATCACTGGCTTTGATTTCACCTAATAAATTTTCTTTTGCAACAATTTTTTTGTTCGAATTTGTCATTTTACCCAAAAGCCATTCTGAGGTTACACCTTCCATAGGAAGTTCTCGTGCAGGGTAGATATCCATTAAAAACACTTCGTCAAACTGTGATAAGCTTGAAGCAAATCCGTCGACAAAATCTCTGGTTCTGCTAAATAAATGAGGCTGAAATACTGCCAGAACTTTACGTCCCGGATATAATTCTCTAACCGCCTGATGAACAGCATTTATCTCGGTCGGATGATGTGCATAGTCATCAATATAAACTAAATTTTCACTCTTAATCTGATAGGAAAAACGTCTTCTTATTCCGCTAAATGAAGCAATCGCTTTTGCAATAGAATCAGTCGGGGTACCAAAAGTCTTGGCCATTGCAACAGCCATTAATCCATTCATTAAATTATGTTTACCAGGCAGTCCAAAATGCAGATCTTTTATAATTTCTGATGGCGTCTGCACATCAAAAACATAACTTCCGTCTTCTATTCTAACATTAAATGCTTTATATACAGCATCTTCATTTACAGCACATTGAACACCATCTAATGGCAATTCATTTGTAATGAAGAGTTTGTTTGTATCTTCCACTTTTGAAGCAAATTCTCTAAAAGAGTTTTCAATAGCGTCGCTGGTTCCGTAAATATCCAAATGGTCGGCATCCATTGAGGTTACACAGGCAATGTCCGGGTGTAAATGCAAAAATGACCTGTCAAACTCATCTGCTTCTACAACTGTTACACTTTTACCGCTTCCAATTAAATTTGAATTGTAATTTTCTACAATTCCACCAATAAAAGCCGTTACATCTGCTCCGCTTTGAAATAAGATATGTCCTAAAATACTTGAAGTTGTTGTCTTACCGTGCGTTCCTGCAACAGCAAAACAAAAAGTATCTCTGGTTATAATACCTAAAACTTCGGCACGTTTTTTTACTTCGTAATTTCTTTCAATAAAATAATTCCATTCCGAATGTGTTTTTGGGACAGCCGGTGTATAAATTACCAATGTATTCTCGATGTAATATTCTTTTGGAATTGAATTAATATCATCTTCAAAATGAATATCAATACCGCTTTCAATTAATTCATTTGTCAGCATAGACGGCGTTTTATCGTAACCCGAAACCTGTTTTCCGATAAACTTAAAATAACGAGCCAGGGCGCTCATTCCGATGCCTCCGATACCAATAAAATAAACGTTCTGTATTTGATTTAAATTCATTTTAAATTCTTGTTTTTCAGACTATTTTCAATCTTTAAATTTTATAAGAAACTAGGTATTAAACTATTATAACTTTAAAGATTTTATGCGTCTAAATTGCCTAAAATAGTTTGCTAATTTCTTTCTGCTGTTTTATAATTTTCATAAAAAGTTACATTATAACAACTTTTTAATTTCTTCTACAATCTGTTTTGTAGCGTCCGGACGAGCCAGTTTTTTAATATTGACACTTAATTGTTGTTGCTTTCCCTCATCTTTTAGCAGCGCTTCAAAAACAATGCTAAATTCATTTTCCAACTGAATTTCTTTCAGTAAAATTGCCCCTTTAGCATCAACAATTGCCTGTGCATTTTTGGTCTGATGATCCTCAGCAACATTGGGTGATGGAATAAATATTACCGGTTTCCCAACAATACATAATTCTGAAACCGAAGATGCGCCTGCACGTGAAATGATTACATCCGCAGCAGCGTAAACAAAATCCATTCTTTCGATAAAATCAATCACTTTTACATTTAGCTGATTGAATTTTTTATACTCTTCAAAATATAATTTTCCGCATTGCCAGATAATCTGAACATTTTGAGAAAGAAAATTTTGTAATTCTTTTTCGATTAACTGATTTATCTTTCTTGCCCCGAGACTCCCTCCTAAAACCAATAATGTTTTTTTGTTCGGATCTAAACCATAAAAAGTTATTGCTTCATCTCTTTTGCTGTCAATATCTATTAAATCCTGACGAACCGGATTTCCGGTTAAAACAATTTTCTCTTTCGGAAAAAATCTTTCCAGATTTTCGTAAGCCACACAAATTGCATTGGCTTTTTTACTCAGCAATTTGTTGGTGATTCCCGGAAAAGAATTCTGTTCCTGAACAACCGTCGGAATTCCGGCTGATCCTGCCGCCTGCAGTAAAGGTCCGCTGGCAAAACCTCCGGTTCCAATCACCACATTTGGTTTAAACTGTTTAATAATCCTTTTTGACTCCAATAAACTGCTTGCGAGTTTAAGAGGAAACATCATATTTTGTAAAGTTAGTTTTCGCTGTAAGCCTGCGATCCACAAACCTTTTATTTCGTAACCTGCCTGAGGCACTTTCTGCATTTCCATTTTATCTTTAGCACCGACAAAAAGAAATTCTGCATCAGGAAACTGTAATTTCAATTCATTTGCAATCGCAATTGCAGGATAGATATGTCCTCCTGTTCCTCCGCCGCTAAGTATGAATTTATAATTTTTCATTTTTCGATTAAAACGTTTATTTCTATTTATTTAAAACTGCATTCATTGGGTTTCTCGAATTGTCTTCTATAGAATACATGGCTTCTTCCTCATAAACTTCATCAGCAGCTAAATCTTCTTCTGCCAGTTCTTTGTCTATTAATCGCTGCAAAGCTTCTTTGCGTTTTTCTTTTTCCTTCTTTTCTTCGGCAATTTCTTCTTCTTTTTTGGTCACACTAATAATAATTCCCAAAGAAAAACAAGTCATCCAGATAGAACTACCTCCCGAGCTTATCAGCGGCAGGGTTTGTCCGGTTACCGGCAATAATTCTACTGCCACAGCCATATTGATCATGGCCTGAAATATCATTGGAAATCCGACCCCGACGACGACTAATTTACCAAAGAGCGTATTGGCTTTATGTGATGCAATTACAAATCGAAATAAGAGTAATAAATATAAGATTACAATTGCAACACCGCCAATTAAACCATATTCTTCCACAATAATTGCATATATAAAATCGGAAGATGACTGTGGCAAAAAGTTTTTCTGAACACTTTTTCCCGGTCCCAATCCTCCAAACTGACCAGATGCTATAGCAATTTTTGCTTTCTCAATCTGATAATCGTCTTCGTCAGGCTTGTCTGTGGTAAAGTTGGCAATACGACTTTCCCATGTTGATACCCTGCTGAAGAATCTTGAATCGGGAAAAGCTTTTGCCACTAAAAGGAAAAATGCGAGCATCGCTATTCCGGAACCTATGATAAAACCGATATATTTTAGCGGATATTTACCAATAAAAGTCAACATCATCACCATTGCAAAAATCAATGCCGTTGTTGAGAAGTTGGCTGGTAATATCAATATTAATGTAATAAATACCGGAATCCAGAGCTGTACAAATGAAACCTGAAAAGGCTCATTTTCTTCTTTGGTCTTAGACAAATATCTGGCCACATAAATAAACAATACAATAGATGCCAGAGTCGAAGTCTGAAATGTGATTCCGATAAACGGAACCTGAATCCAACGACTTGCATTTGCTCCTGCAATTACTGTTCCTTTTAAAAGTGTGTAGGCCAGTAAAATCCAAACTACAGGAAGCGCAATCTTCGAAATCGCCCTAAAATAATGATATGGCACTTTATGAACCCAGTAAATAATCAGAAAACCAATACAGATATGCGCCAAGTGTTTTACTAAATAACCCAATGTATTTCCTGTCCCGTGTCCAATATAAGCCAAATTACTACTCGCACTAAAAACAGGCATAAACGAAAACAGTGCTAATAAAGCCACAAATGACCATATTACTCTGTCTCCTTTAAGTTTGTTTACGAGCTCTTTCATAATCTTAATTTTAGATTTCTGATTTTAGATTTTAGATTGATCTTAAACCTTCGGTTTTGATTATTTATTAATTCTATTATTTACTGTTTTTAAACTACTTACAAAAATTGCTGTTAGTTCGTTTGCTTCTTTCAAAGCTATTTCTAACTCTTCTTTTGCAAGCCACATTTTTTCTTTTATAATTTCTATCCAGAATAGAGTTTCATCTGCTTCCTCTAAAACTATATTCATTTTGGCTATAAATTCTTTATCACTTCGAGCTCTACATACCGCACGGTAATTTGCTCCGACCGATGTTCCGCTCCTAACAATCTGGCTAGTAATAGACTTAATCACATTAGTATTGGGAAGCTTTTCAGCTAAATCAATCACCATCAAAGAGAATTTCTTTGTTCTTACCTTCATTTCATTCGTCGTCATATTCAAAAGAACTTTTGTGATTTTTAGAGTTTAGCAATCAATCTAAAATCTAAAATCAGAAATCTAAAATTATAAATTGTGTACCGCTTGTTTAAACTGCTTTCCTCTGTCTTCATAGTTTTCGAATAAATCGAAACTTGCACAAGCCGGAGACAATAAAACTGCATCACCTTTCTCTGTTAATCTCTGCGCAGTTTTTACTGCATCGCTCATATTATTTACTTCAACCATAATATCTACTACATTTCCGAAAGCATCAATTATTTTTCGGTTATCAACACCAAGACAGATAATTGCTTTTACTTTTTCGCGTACTAGCGACATTAATTCATTGTAATCATTTCCTTTGTCCACACCACCGACAATCCATACTGTTGGAACATTCATACTGTCAAGGGCAAAAAAAGTAGCATTTACATTTGTTGCTTTTGAATCGTTGATGTATTGTACATTCTGAATTTTTAATACTTTTTCTAAACGGTGCTCCACACCTTGAAAATTAGATAAACTTTCGCGAATTGTTGCATTTCTAATTTGCATCAGTTTCGCTACAGAGCTTGCTGCCATTGCGTTTTTCATATTATGTTTTCCTTCTAATGCAATGTGTTCAGTGTCCATTGTAAACTCTTCTTGGTTGATCTTAATTTCCATTTTGTTGTTATTTATAGAAGCCCCTTCATCAAAAATTTTAGTCAGTGAAAAAGGAATTAATTTTGCTTTTGTTTTATTTTTCTTTAACCACTCGGTGCTTGCCTCATCATCTGCATCGTAGATGAGATAGTCACTTTCGGTTTGATTCATCGTTATCCGGAACTTCGAATTGATATAATTTTCATATTTATAATCATATCTGTCTAAATGATCCGGGCTGATATTTGTTATAATCGCAATATCAGGTCTGTAATTTATAATTCCGTCCAGCTGAAAACTGCTTAATTCAAGAACGTATGCGTCGTATTTATTTTCTGCTACCTGCCAGGCAAAACTCTTACCGATATTTCCTCCCAATCCAACATTTAATCCCGCGTACTTCAGCAAATGATGTGTCAGCATCGTTGTGGTAGTTTTCCCATTGCTTCCCGTAATTCCGATAGTCATTGCCTCGGTGTACGGAATCGCAAATTCTATTTCAGAAATTACTTTTATTCCCGCTGCCATAAGCTTTTTTACTATTGGCGACTTTTCAGGAATACCGGGACTTTTCATCACCACATCAGCGTTTAGAATCAAATCTTCTGTATGCTGCTCTTCTTCCCAGGCTATTTTATTAATGATAAGAACCTCTTTGTAACTCTCCTTTATTTTTCCATAATCAGAAACAAAAACTTCATATCCCTGCTTCTTTCCGAGGATTGCAGTTCCTACTCCGCTCTCTCCTCCACCTAAAACTACTAACCTCATTTATCTTAGTTTTAAGGTTATGATTGATAAAATAGCCAGCATTACTGCGACAATCCAGAAACGGGTTACGATTTTACTTTCGTGATAACCTTTTTTCTGATAATGATGATGCAATGGCGACATCAGAAAAATTCTGCGTCCTTCGCCAAAACGTTTTTTAGTATATTTAAAATAAGTTACCTGAATAATTACCGAAGCACTTTCTGCCAGGAAAATTCCACAGAACAACACAATCAATATTTCTTTACGAACTGCAATTGCCAAAACCGCAATAATACCTCCAATGGTCAAACTTCCTGTATCTCCCATAAAAACGGATGCCGGATACGAATTATACCAAAGAAACCCAATTAGCGCACCCACAAAAGCAGAAATAAAGACCGTCATTTCTCCGGAGTTGGGGATATACATAATATTCAGATAATTCGAAAAAATAATATTACCCGAAACGAAAGTAAAAATCCCGAGCGCGAGTACCGATATTGCCGAGGTACCGGCAGCGAGGCCATCAATTCCATCTGTTAAATTTGCTCCGTTTGAAACTGCTGTGATAATAAAAATAACAACGGGAATAAAGATCAGCCATGCCCATTTTTCGTAACCGTCTCCCATGAAAGATAAAATCTCTGCATAGTCAAATTCGTTATTTTTTACAAAAGGAATTGTAGTTGCAGTAGATTTTTCCTCAACCGGTGCGGGCAACACTACTGTAGTATTTACCCCCGTTCTAAAAATATCTGTACGACCCGTATCTGTTCTTACCGTAACGGCAGGATTAAAATACAAAACAGCACCTACAACAATTCCCAAACCAACTTGTCCGAAAACTTTAAAAATACCTTTTAAACCCTGTTTGTCTTTTTTGAATATTTTGATGTAATCGTCAACGAAACCAATTGTCCCCATCCATAAGGTAGTTACAATTAACAAAACGATATAAATGTTGTGCAAACGCGCAAATAACAACACTGGCAATAAAGTCGCAAAAATGATAATTAGTCCGCCCATTGTTGGTGTACCCGCTTTTTCATTCTGACCTGCAAGACCCAATTCGCGCACTGTTTCTCCTACCTGCTGACGACGTAAAAAATTAATTACCCTTTTACCATAAATAGTCGACAAAAGCAAAGAAAGCATAAATGCCAATGCTGATCTAAACGTGATGTACTGGAAAACTCCTGTTCCCGGAAGATCCAATGTTTTGTCAAAATATTCAAATAAGTAGTACAGCATATTTCTCTATTTTTTAAATTCCTATTTTGAAACTTCAAATTCCAATGTGGTATTTGAACTTAAAAATTATTATTATTTATTTAGTTGTTCTAAAATTTCTTTAATCGTTTCCATATCATCAAAATGGTGACGAACACCCTTTATTTCCTGATATGTTTCGTGTCCTTTTCCTGCAATCAGGATAATATCTTTTGATTCTGCCAACTGACAAGCGGTTTTTATCGCTTGTTTTCTGTCGGTAATCCGAAGCATTTTTTTGTAATTCTGAGGCTCGACTCCATGCTCCATTTCGTCCAGAATAACTTCCGGATCTTCATTTCTTGGATTGTCAGAAGTCAGAATTGCTTTGGTACTTAAATCTGAAGCTATCTTCGCCATAACAGGACGTTTTGTTTTATCCCTGTTCCCGCCGCAACCTACAACCGTAATTAGTTGTTCGTTTTTAGTTCGAATGTCATTTATTGTTTTTAAAACATTTTCCAAAGCATCCGGCGTATGCGCGTAATCTACTACTGCTGTAATTCCCCCTTCAGAAACTATATATTGAAAACGACCCGAAACACTTTCTAAATCAGATAGTAAGCGTAACGCTTCAAGACTATCAATCCCAAGCTCTACCGCTGTTCCGTATATGGCCAAGACGTTATATGCATTAAAAGTTCCTATCAGTTTTACCCAAACTTCATTATCATTTACTTTTAACAATAATCCGGACAACTGGCTTTCTAAAATCTGAGCTCTGTAATCTGCATATGATTTTAAAGCATACGTCAGTTTTCTGGCTGCTGTATTTTGAAGCATTACTGCTCCATTTTTATCATCTATATTGGTTAAAACGAAGGCTGATTTTGGAAGCGAGTCAAAAAAAGATTTTTTAACATCTCTGTATTCTGCAAAAGTCGGATGATAATCCAAGTGATCGTGTGAAAGATTCGTAAATATTCCACCAACAAAATGCAGGGCTTCTGTTCGTTTTTGGTGAATTCCATGCGAGCTAACTTCCATAAAACAATGCGTAACTCCCGCTTCAATCATCTCATTTAGATAATAATTGATCGTCAAAGAATCTGGTGTGGTATGTGTTGCAGGATATTCAGCATCATTCACCATGATTTTCACAGTAGATAATAAACCAACTTTAAAACCTGCTTTTTGAAACATCTGAAACAATAAAGAAGCAATTGTTGTTTTCCCGTTTGTGCCCGTAACGCCAACTAATTTTAGTTTTGAAGATGGATCGCCGTAATAATTAGCCGCAATAAAAGCCAAAGCAGCATTGGTATCTTTTACTTGTACATACGTAATACTTTCCTGAAACTTTTGCGGAAGCGTATCACATATAATAGCTTTAGCACCAAGTTCTATCGCTTTTTCGATAAAATCGTGTCCGTCTGAAAGTGTTCCGCGAATCGCTACGAAAACATCATTTGTTTCTACTTTACGTGAATCAAATTCAATTTTATGAATAGCAAGATCGGTAGAACCTTTTACAGATTCTATTGCAACTTTATATAATATGTCTTTTAATACTTTCACGATAATTCTAAAACTATAGTTGTGTTTTTATTTATTGCTTCTCCGGCCTGAATAGATTGTTTCTTCACTTTTCCCATTCCGTTTACTCTCACTTTCAAACCTAAATTCTCCAAAAGAGCAATTGCATCCATTCCCGGCATTCCTTTTAAATTTGGAATCTGATTTATTTTTTTATTGGCTTCTACAGTATATTTCTCATAACTGCTTTCCTGTTTTGGAATTTTTAAATCCAGTTGTTTTATTTTATTGGTTGAAGGCGCATCTGTAAAAATCTTTTGTGCGATTCTTTTAAAAACCGGACCCGCTACGTCTGCTCCGTAATAATTATTTTTGGATGTATTGGGTTTATGAACCACTACAATACAAGAATATTTTGGATGATCTGCAGGAAAATAACCCACAAATGAAGAAGCATAATACAAGGCCGATTTTCCTTCTTTTCCTCCATAATTCATCTGAGCTGTCCCTGTTTTTCCTGCCATCGAAAAGTCTTTCGAATACAACTTTGAACCTGTTCCCTTTTTAACTACATTTAATAATACTGCCCTTAGTTTCTTCAACGTTTCAGGCGAACAAACCTGCGGATTAAGTACTTCAACATCGAACTTTTTAATAGTTTTATTCCATTCTTTAATTTCTGAAACAAACTGTGGTTTTACCATTACCCCGTTATTGGCCACTGAATTATAAAATGCAAGTGTCTGCATTGGCGTTATAGAAACATTATATCCAAAAGCCATCCACGGAAGTGTAGTTCCCGACCAATGCTTGTCTCCAGGTTTTGGAATATAAGGCCTTCCTTCTCCTTTAAAATGAAGCCCTAACGTTTTATCTAAGCCCCAATTTTTGATATGATTTACAAACTTTGAGGGGTTGTCTTTGTAATTATTATAAACCGCCTGAACCATAATGGTGTTTGAAGACAATTCAAATCCACGCGCTAAAGATAATTTGCCATATCCTCCATTATGAGAATCCCGCACTGATCTTCCATAATACTTAACCACACCACCATGACTATCATAAACAGTACTGGTATCTGCTACCTTATCTTCTAAAATGGCCATCAAATCGACCAATTTAAAAGTAGAACCCGGTTCGTGAGATTCAGCAATTGCGTAATTCGTTGTTTCATAATACGATCCGTCTTCAGCTCTCCCTAAATTTGAAATTGCTTTTACATGACCTGTTTGCGTTTCCATTACTACCACACAACCATGATCTGCTCCATAATCCTGAAGCTGCTTCAACAAAGCATGATGCGCAATATCCTGAATAAAAACATCTATGGTAGAAATTACATCGTAACCGTCAATTGGATCTACTTCGTTAATATCACGAATTGGTTTCCACTGTCCTTTTGCAATTTTTTGTTTTAGAATTTTTCCATCTTTTCCATTCAGGTAATTCTTAAACGCCCATTCTATACCTTTCCCCACTTCTACACCAGTCGCCGGATCAATTTTGTCGTAACCAATAGTTCTTTCTGCAATTTTCCCGATCGGATGTTTTCTAACGGTTTCCTGCTCGACTATAATACCGCCCTTAAAAGCACCCAGATTAAAAAGTGGAAAACCTTTAATTTTTACATAATCTGTATAACTTAACTTTCGGGCAATCAAATAATAACGGTTTTTATTTTCTCTCGCCTTTCTCAGCTCTTTCTCATAATATCCTGCAGGCCTGTCCAAAACAGTTGCCAACGAATCTGATAAGGCTTTAACATGTTTTTCAAAAGTTTCCAGTTTTGGCGCTTTTGCATCAAAACGAATTTCATAATTCGGGATAGACGTAGCCAGTAGACTTCCGTCGGCAGAATAAATATTTCCTTTATTGGCCGGAATAACAAAATTTCTAACTGTACGCTGTTTCGCCAGTTTTCTGTAATAATCGCCCTGAACCCATTGAATATTGGTTAACTTAACAACGATAGCAATTGCCATCACAAAGATGAAAACTGCTACGAGGTAAATTCTGTAGGATATATGTTTATCGTCTACTGCCATATTCTTTTAAGGAAACTTTTTTCTTCTTCTTTTGTAACTTCTATTTTTGTTGGAGGAACCGTAGACGGAAAAATCTGTTTTTCTAACATTTTATCCGAAATAGTAGACTCCATTTTTAATTTCATCAATTCTGAGCGTCGGTCCACAAATTCAGATCTAAGCTCTTTTACTTCGTTATTTAATTTCGCAATTTCAAAAACCTTTTGTTCATAGCGTTGTGTATTCGCAATCATCAAAATGGCCAGCAGAATTATAAAAACAATGAATCTCCAGTTTTTTACTGCATCTTCATGAATTAGAAATCTTGCTTTTAATATGCCAAATACTCCACCTTTCATTTTATACCTATATATATTATATCTTTTCAGCAATTCTCAACTTTGCACTTCTGGCTCTGTTGTTGATTTTTATTTCAGCATCATCCGGAACTATTAACTTTCCGATGGTTTTAAAAGGAACAGAAAAATTTCCGTAAAAATCTCTCTCAGGTTCTCCTTCAAACATTCCGTTTTTTATGAATCTTTTTACCAGACGATCTTCTAATGAATGATAAGAGATTACAGAAAATCTTCCGCCCGGTTTTAAAATTTCTAATGACTGCTCGATAAATTCTTTTAAAACATCCATTTCCTGATTTACCTCAATTCGAATCGCCTGATAAATCTGAGCCAGGATTTTGTTTCGAACTTTTTCCGGCAAATATTTCTTTAAAACTTCTTTTAATTCATCTGTTGTTTTAATCGGATGCTCTTTTCTAGCCTCCACTATTGTTCTTGCCAGAACCGGTGCATTTTTCAACTCCCCATAATCAAAAAAAACACGACGTAAATCCTGTTCTTCATATTCGTTAACCACACGGTAAGCATTTAAATCATTTTTCTGACTCATCCGCATATCCAGTCCGGCATCAAATCTTGTTGAAAAACCTCTTTCAGGTACATCAAACTGATGGGACGAAACTCCTAGATCTGCCAGAATCCCGTCAACTGCCTTAACTCCGTGAAAACGTAAAAATCTTTTTATAAATCTAAAGTTTTCATTTATCAGAGTAAACCTTTCGTCTGGCAATGCATTCGCAAGCGCGTCTTCGTCCTGGTCAAATGCAAACAGCTTTCCGTTTGGCCCTAATCTTTTTAAAATCTCTTTTGAATGACCACCGCCTCCAAACGTAACATCTACATACACACCATCCGGTTTAATATCTAAACCATCAACTGTTGGATGAAGCAAAACCGGATTATGATATTCCATTGTCGTCGTCATTAATATTTCCCATTACTTCTTCGGCCAGATCTGCAAAATCCATATCTTCGCCGCTTATTGATTTTTCGTATAAATCCTTATCCCAAATCTCTACGATATTAACCGCCGATGAAAAAACTACATCTTTAGAAATACTTGCAAAAGAAACCAGATCTTTTGGTACCAGTAATCTTCCTAATGCATCAACCTCAACCACTTTAACACCAGCAGTAAACCTTCTAATGAAATCGTTGTTCTTTTTTACAAAGCGATTAAGCTTATTGATTTTTTTCATCATCGCATCCCACTCTTCCATCGGATACAACTCCAAACACGGCTGAAACACTGAGCGCTTCAAAACGAATCCGCTTTGAAGAGAAGCCGTCAATTGCTTTTTCAAAGGCGCAGGCATCATTAGCCTTCCTTTAGCATCGACTTTACATTCATATGTTCCTACGATTGTGTTCAAAAAATTCAGTTAACATGTTATACAGCAAAAATATAAAAAATTTTACCACATTTTACCACTTTATACCACTTTGTTAATAAGTTTAACCACTTTATACCCACAACCCTTAATTTATAGGTAACCAATACTTTGCATATTAATCAGCATAGAAATAAATTCCTTTAACAATAATAAAAATTACATAGCCTTTCTCTTAAAAAATTAATTATAACGTAATAGATTTAACAATTTAGAAATATCACAAAAACACTTTTAACAGCTGATTTTTAAACACTTATAAATTCTAGTCAAATTATCTAGTTAAAAAATGGCGGCAAAAATTCATTTTTATTTAATTAACCCTATATTTGTCGAAATTGAAATTGGCATTAGATTAGATGGACAAACACTATAAAAAAGAAGGCAAATACAGCTATTTTGAAGCTGGAGAAGGAACTCCAATCGTTATTCTTCACGGATTAATGGGAGGTCTTAGTAACTTTGATGGTGTAGCACAATATTTCCCAACCAAGGGATACAAAGTCGTTATTCCGGATTTGCCAATATATACGCAGAGTATTTTAAAAACCAATGTAAAAAGCTTTGCCAAATATGTTAAGGATTTTATCACATACAAAGGTTTTGATAAAGTAATTCTTCTGGGAAATTCTCTTGGAGGACATATCGCTTTATATCATACAAAACTATATCCGGAAAAAGTTGCCGGACTTGTAATCACCGGAAGCTCTGGTCTTTACGAAAGTGCAATGGGAGATAGTTATCCCCGAAGAGGCGATTACGAATACATTAGAAAAAAAGCTGAAGATGTATTTTACGACCCAAAAATTGCAACTCCCGAACTAATTGATGAAGTGTATGCGACTGCCAATGACCGCATCAAACTGATTAAAACTTTAACGATTGCCAAAAGTGCAATTCGTCATAATATGGCTAAAGATTTACCTAAAATGGAGGTTGAAACCTGCATCATCTGGGGTAAAAATGACTCTGTAACGCCACCGAATGTAGCCGAAGAATTTGATAAACTTTTACCAAACTCTACGCTTTACTGGATCGACAAATGTGGCCACGCTGCAATGATGGAACATCCGGACGAATTCAATGAGATTCTTGAAAAATGGCTGACTGAAAAGAATTTCTAGCCAATAAACATTACTTTTTAGGAGGTTTTAAAACGAAGAAACATGAAAATTAACACCGCCGAATTTATTATCAGCAATTCTGTTGTATCAAAATGCCCACCGGAATTTTTGCCGGAATATGCTTTTATAGGAAGATCAAATGTAGGTAAGTCCTCCTTGATCAACATGCTTACGAACAATAAAAACCTGGCTAAAACTTCTGGAAGACCTGGAAAAACACAATTAATTAATCACTTTAAGATTAACAATAATTGGTTTTTGGTCGATTTACCGGGTTACGGTTATGCGAAGGTATCCAAGAAGACAAAATCTGTTTTCCAGCAATTTATCACAGATTATTTTGAAAGCAGAGAACAGTTGGTTTGTGCTTTTGTTTTGATTGATATTCGTCACGAAGCTCAAAATATCGACATTGAATTTATGTCGTATATGGGCGAAAGCGAAATTCCGTTTTGTATCATTTTTACCAAGGCAGATAAAATTAGTAAAGTAAAAATTGATTCTCATATTGCCGCTTACAAAAAACAAATGTTTGCCAACAACTGGGCAGAAATGCCACAGTATTTTGTAACGTCATCTACAGAATCAATAGGAAAAGAGGAATTGCTTACTTATATTGATGAAGTTAATCAGGAAGTTTTCAAAAACAACTCGCAGTTTTAATTTAATTTCAAAACTGAAAATAGTCACATAAAAAAATCCAAATTTCAATCTTAACAATTGGAATTTGGATTTTTTATTTATTGGAATTTTCTTGCACCGTATTGTAAATCTATCTTTTATATTACATTTGACAGATATTCAAAAAATAGTTTATGAAGAAAATTTACTCCTTACTTTTTATTTCTTTATTTCTTTTATCATCCTGCACCACGCCGTCGTATATATTTTTAACTCCACAAAGAACCGGCGTTGATTTTAGTTCTGGTAAATGGTTACTAAACGAATTAGATTGTCCTAAATATTCTAAAGACCAAGTAACACTGGAAGCTACAAAATATTTTAAAAAAAATTTGGGCGAAAGATTTTTTTATATTCATGATGTAAACGGACTTTTGGTTCCGCGCAAAATACCTTTAAATCCAAATAAAACAAAATTAAAAGAACTTAAAGACGGAACTGGCTTTGATTTCTTTATTAATATTTCTACAGAAAAAAACAGAAGTGATTTTTCTTCTGTTGAACTTTATCAAAACGAATATACATCAGGAAGAAATGAAGCTTCGGTTACGGTAGAAATTTACGACCTGAATCTGCAGCAAATTATATATTCGCAAAATGTGCTGGGAACAACGGGAAAAGCATCTGCACAACCGATTTACCCGACCCAAAATTCAAGTAAGCTTATAGATAATGTTTCTCTTTACAAAAACTCAAACCAATTAATGTTTGGAGCTTTAAAAAAAATATTTAAGGATTTGGATAAAAGATCGGTAAAGTAAAATTTGAAAATATTCAATAAATTTATTCTGTCACTTTATTTTCAAAACTTCTTTTAATTGTTCTTCTAAAGTTCAAAACCTTCCATTCCTTATAAATTAAAAACTGATACAAAATATAAAAGAGAGAATTAAAAAACCAAAAATCAAGTACAAATGGTTCTGTAAAGAGCACTGAATCGGTATTTCCAGATAAAAAAATACTTGCACTACTTGTTAGGTACATCATCAATCCGATGCAGAAATAAAAATAATCGTATTTTGAATTTTTAAAGTTGGATACAATATAATAGAATGCATAAAGTAATAACGGAAGTGACGTTATTCCTATTTCAATCAAATTAAATTTCCAATAAAGAGAAGGCGCTCTGTAATATTGCATTCCTAAAAAAAGTAATATCGAAACCAATATTATAAGCACAATATTCTTTAAGATTTTATTATTTGAAAAGCATTTATAAAAAAAGAGACTGAGCGCTATAAACTGGAAATTGAAATAATAATGGGAAAGATAAAAGTTAGATCCCGAATTTTGAAATCCGATAATATTACATAATAGTTCTACGCAAAATAAAAGAACCAAATAAATAGTAACGATACGATACAAAACATCTCTGTTTTTGCACGTGATACAAAACCTTATTGCATTAAAAAGCAAAAAAAACAGTCCAATAAGACTCACAATAAAAGGAAACCACATAACTATTTATTTTGGGGTTATTTTTAATTACAATCTGCATCCGGATTGGAATTTCTTCTAAAATATAAAAAAAAATCCAAACCTAATTTTTAAGTTTGGATTTTGGAATTTCACTATTTTGAAATTTCACTATTTTGTAAGTTCCAGTTTTTCTGCAAAATAATCACAGAAATCTTTCATAGTATCTGACATTTTTTCGTCGTCTGTGGCGCGTTTAAAAGTATCAGCCATCGCTACTAAAGTCTGGTGAAAGAAAATTTTCATTTCGTCTACCGGCATTTCCTTTGTCCATAAATCGATGCGCATGGTCTCTTTCGCTTTACTGTCCCAGATAGAAAGCATAATTGCTTTTGCTTCTTCTGCCTGCACTCCGCCGTCCTGCGCGCTCCATGTTAATTTTTCCGGAACACGATTTTCATCTAATTCTACATTAAATCTTATCTCTGAATTTATATTTGCCATTATTTCTTGGGTTTATATTTTGATTTTTCGAAAATTTCCTTTGCGTCGGTTTTAAACAATTCTGCTAAAGAAACATCACTATTGTTTTTCATGTAAGAACGTACCATCTGCCAGCCTATCCACGCTCCGGCTCGGCCAGGTGTATCGTTGTCTATCTCTAAGAAGAACTTAGAAAAAGGGGCTGGTGTCATAAATCGTGTCGTGAGTTTTGGATCGTCGCTAAACAGCAATTCATTTTCTATAAAATAACGCCACATATAACCTTCATTTTCCTCACACCATTTAATTTGTTCGGGAGTATATCCCATTTTTTCTGCATCTGAATAGTCAGGGAGAAGTAAATCTTTTGCATAAAGCTGTTTTCCTTCAAAAACCATTTGAGCAACTAAACTTCTGTCTGGTGAATTTGCAATATTGCGGTAAGAAAAACTGGAAACTACATCTGGCATCATTTGTCTTTCTTCGAAATTTTGCTTCAAATAATTCGGAAACTCATAAAACTTATGTTCTTTTCCTAAATAAAGTTCCAATGCGACAATTACAAGGCTATCTGCGTATATCGCTTTAGCGTTATAATCCATTTCTCCTATTACAGTGATAACTTTCGGAATTTTAGTTTTAGGAAAATAATATTTTACGTGTTGAAACAATTCATTAAACTCTTTACGAACCGGTTCAAAATCGCTGTATTTTTTCTGTACTTCCTGATAAACTTCTTTCCAGATCGGATCATTCATTTTCTGAAGCCATACATTATCATCATTACCAGGAAAAAAGAACGGATACTGTTTTTTTACCTTCGCAAGATCTTCTGGTTTGGTTTCGAAAAAAACTTTATCAAAACGTTCTACTTTAATATCAACCGGAATTTCTTCGACTTCTTTTTCAACCTTAGTTTTTTGGTCACAGGACAAAAAAAACAGACATAAGACCACTGCAAGGCGATATATTTTCATTTTATTTTAATTAGATTTGTGTAATAACAATTTAAAGTAAAAGTATACTTTAAAAATAATTTTGCAAATATACATCCCTCCATCTTAAAACTTAAATTATTATGGCTAAAAAAAGCACAATTCAAACAGAAGAAGTAAATACATATATTGTAGAGTGGTTAAAAAATTATGCTACTACTGCAAAAGTAAATGGTTTTGTAATCGGAATTTCTGGCGGTGTAGATTCTGCAGTAACTTCTACCTTATGTGCACAAACTGGGCTCAAAGTATTATGCGTAGAAATGCCTATTCATCAGGCGCCAAATCAGGTTTCGCGAGGCAGAGAACATATTGAGCAACTTAAAAAACGTTTTCCAAATGTTTCCAGCGTAGAAACCGATTTAACAGCAACTTTTGAAGCTTTTAAAAGTGCTGTCCCTGCTACAGAAGATGCTGCAAAAGTAAGCTTAGCTCTAGCAAACACACGTGCGCGTATAAGAATGACCTCATTATACTATTTGGCAGGACTTCATGGCTTACTTGTTGCCGGAACAGGGAACAAAGTAGAAGACTTTGGAGTAGGATTTTTTACCAAATATGGTGATGGCGGTGTCGATTTAAGTCCGATTGCAGATTTAATGAAATCAGATGTATATGCTTTAGGTCAACTTTTAGCGATTCCGGAATCAATTTTAACAGCAGCGCCTACAGATGGTCTTTTTGGCGACAACAGAACCGATGAAGATCAATTGGGTGCCAGTTATGACGAATTGGAATGGGCGATGTTGGCGTCGGAGTCAGGAAAGACGGCATCTGACTTTGAAGGGAGAGAAAAATCTGTCTTTGAAATTTATAAACGATTAAACACCAGCAACAAGCATAAAATGGATCCGATTCCGGTGTGTTTAATACCAAAAACGTTAAAATAATAGATTTTAACATTCTTGTCTGGATATTACAGAATTTATTTATTAATTTTACCACTCCAAAAACATGAACAATTCTAAAAAAGGTAAAAATTATGATTAAAGTATGTCTAGCAGACAATCATCCTGTTACGCACTTTGGCGTTAAGTCTTATTTTAAAGACCACGATCAAATTTCAATTGTTGCCAATGTAGGCAATTTTTCAATGGTTAGAGATATTCTTCAGACGAAGGAGATCGATATTCTAATTCTCGATCTGGAATTAGAAGGTCTTTCGAGTATCTTTGAAATTAAATCTATCCTAAAAAATTTCCCAAAAACAAAAATTGTTATTTTCAGTGATCTTGCTGAGCAAATGTACGCTCCAAACGCAATTAAAGCAGGAGTTTCCGGGTATGTACACAAAACAGAAAAACTTGAAACATTAGGTCATTCTATTATTAAAGTACACGAAGGAAAAATTATCATCAACGAAACAGTTCGCAAAAACATGGCACTTATTGCAAAACAAAGCAAAAGTGAGCGTCTGTACAGAAAACTTTCTAACCGTGAAATCGAGGTTTTACGTTATTTAAGTGATGGTAAGAAAAACAATGAAATCTCTAAAATCTTAAATCTGAACGAGAAAACGATCAGTACTTACAAATTGAGATTATTGACTAAATTAAATGTTACTAATTTAGTTGACTTAGTAAATAAAGCTAAGACTTTAGAAATTATTTAATTACAATTCGAATTTCTATATTAGAAATTTGAAAAATTTATAAAAACTCTATCGGTTTGATTTATCAACTGATAGAGTTTTTTCTTTTAATGGTAAGGCACTACTACCCTTCCTAATTTTTTAGAAAAATTATTGAGTAATTTAGAATAATCAACCACCATACCCAAAACCTCCGAATTGTCTTCCTGCGGATTTGTGAGTAACGAATTTTTTAATTCGGCAATAATTCCGGAAACCAAATACCAACGAAGCGAGAAAATAGTATCCGAAACATTCAGCTCAATGGTTTCAGCTTTATGTTTGGGAAAAATGTTTTGTCCCTCCCAATTATGAATGGTCAATCTTTCATCTTCCATTAAAATATTGGTTACTTCCTGAGCAAATTCAGGCTCTAAATGCATTAAATATTTATCTAAACTAAACGTTTCGTTTTGATTATAAAAGTCAATAATATTGTTATATATATTTTTGAATAAGTCATTTGAGAGCTCTACCTCATCTTCCTGCAGACTCAGGTAAACCTTTTCATAGACTTTGTATTGTCTCTTTTCAGAAACTTCCTTTATATTTCCTTCTTCATCTGCTTTTAAAAATACATCTTCAAAACTTTCTACGACACTTCCGTATAATAAAAGAATTTCAATAACTTTCCTTTCAAAACCATATAAAATATCTACTTTTTCTACTTGCTCCGGCGGAGATCCGTAATCTCCGGGATAATCGTCCGGCGGTCCTGTTCTTGGATCATCGGGATCTCCTCCTGAAAAAGTGTTTGGTTTTGGATTTTGATTTCTGACAACATCAAAAGGTTTTTGTTCCTGTTTTTGTTTTTTATTTGCCTCAGCAAGATCTTTATGAATTAGCTGCGCCAAGGTACTTACCAAAACCTGCTCTGAAATATCCATAATTCTGGCACATTCCTGAATGTATACTTCACGCTGGATACGATCTGGTATTTTAGAAATACTGGTCACCATATCGCGAATCAGATCGGCTTTTTTTATAGGATCGTTCTTTGCTTCATCCATCAGGATTGAAGCTTTAAACTGTATAAAATCCTTACTGTTAGTTTCTAAATATTCAACCAGGTCATCATGCGAATTTTTTCTGGCAAAACTATCGGGATCTTCCCCTTGCGGAAAAGAACAAACCCGCACATTCATTCCTTCTTCCAAAATCAAATCAATTCCGCGAATTGCCGCACGGAGACCCGCCGCATCTCCATCAAAAAGTACGGTAATGTTTCTGGTAAGACGATTAATAAGACGAATCTGATCTGGCGTTAAAGCCGTTCCAGAAGAAGCCACAACATTTTCTATTCCGGCCTGATGAAACTGAATTACATCGGTATAACCTTCAACCAGATAACAATTATTAAGTTTCGCAATAGATTGTTTGGCATGATAAATTCCGTAAAGGACTTTACTTTTATGGTAAATATCACTTTCGGGCGAATTTAAATATTTTGCTGCTTTTTTATCATTCGTTAAAATACGTCCGCCAAAACCCAAAACACGGCCCGACATACTTTGAATAGGAAACATTACGCGTCCTTTAAATCTGTCAAACGGACGATCTTCCCTGGCAATGGTCAAACCTGTACTTTCCAGAAATTCCAGTTTATATCCTTTTCCAAGAGCTTCTTTGGTCAAAGCATCCCAGGTTTCAGGAGAATATCCCAAATTAAATTTTGTAATCGTTTCGGTCGTAAAACCTCTTTCCTTAAAATAAGACAAACCGATTGCTTTTCCTTCTTCTGAATTTAAGAGCACATTTTCAAAATATTTCGCCGCAAATTCAGAAACGAGATACATACTTTCTCGAACATCAGTCATTGCCTTTTCAGCGTCTGTTTGTTCTGTTTCTTCAATTTCGATGTTGTATTTTTTGGCTAAGTACCGAATGGCTTCCGGATAAGTAAACTGTGAATGTTCCATCAGGAATTTTACAGAGTTCCCGCCTTTTCCTGTACTAAAATCTTTCCAGATTCCTTTTGCAGGTGAAACCATAAAAGATGGCGAGCGCTCATCTGAAAACGGACTCAATCCTTTAAAGTTACTTCCTGCACGTTTTAAATTTACAAAATCACCGATAACCTCCTCTACGCGAGCAGTTTCAAAAACAGAATCTATGGTACTTTGTGAAATCAAAATGTAAAAATATTTATAAAGTTGAGAGCTGGCAAAAATACGCAAATACTATCGAAATTGAAATGGTTTTCAAAACAAAAAGCACCTCAAAAGAGATGCTTTTTAATAATGAACTAAATAATTGTTTTTTAGTTCAAATCGACCCGAAGTCCTAACGAAATGTTATTTTCCTTAACTAAATTATTCTCAAACAATGGGTTTAAATCGTATTTGAAATACAAACTTAATTCTCTGTAACCAATGTAAGAACTTAGTCCGTACACAAAATTATTTACATTGTAATCGCCTTTAATGGTTGTTTTATATTTTAAATCTTCTTCTTCAAATTTTAAAATTTGTTTCGATTTTACATTTATTCCGGCATAACCTCCAATTCCGAAACGAAAACTCTTATGCGTTCTGAAATAGGTTTTACCATTATTTTCTTCTGCTTTGGTAAAGTCAAACTCTAAATGCACCGGCACGGCCAAATATACATTTCGAAAACGTGATTCTGTTAAATGCGTCGGATTGGTTACAAGATTTGTCTGATCTCCGTCAACCACAAAACTTCTGTTATCTGTCGGACGAATGTTATTATACATTAATGAAAGTCCGTATTTTGCATGCAACAGATTGTCGTTTTTTAATAATCTGGAATTATAAGTAAAACCCCATTCGTAAAAATGCGAACCCATAAAGCGATAATTAGAATCCTGAAGCTTTCCATCTGCCAGCGTATTGTTTAAACCCATTGCAAATACAAACTGAGAAGTCGTTCTTTTTTCGCCGTAAATAGAATCTTTGTCTCTTTTTTTATGTTTAAAACTGATCATATAAACTTTAGAAGAATCTTCTTTTATCTTTCCGTCTACTTTTGCCTGCACCAAATCATTTAATTCATTTTGAGCCAAAGTCACTTTCTCTTCTATTATTACTGCTCTTGCTTCTGCCAATTCTTTTTTGCGTTTTTCAGCTTGTTCCTGCGTGATTTTCCCTTCAGATAACTGAACATTTACAGCTTCAACTTCCTGTTTTAAAATTTCTTTTTCGTCCCTGGTTATTTTCTCAATTTTATCGGCAATTTTTTTTGCCTGAGATTCAAAGGTCTCCTGTCCGACTACTTTACTTACTACTAAAAAGAAGAAAAGTATAAGATAAATGGTAAAATTTCTCATGATTGATTGTTTTTAAAATGATTGATTATTGATTGATGTTTTTAATTATTCTTGTTGATTTCTATTCGATAAAGCGACTTTTACTTCCTGAAAATTTTTGTTGACTTTTGTTATCATTTTTTCTCTGAAAGAAAGTTCCAGTTCGCCATCGACCTGATTTAATAAATCACTGGCATTAATTTTTACTTTTGCCTTTTTGGCCTGATTTTGAGCTAAAACTTTATTTTCTGCCATTTCCAAAAGTTGATCGACATTTTCTTTTTTAGAAGTTTCTGCAATTTCTGTTTGATTGTTTTGGGATTGTTTTTGATGATTGTTTTTGATGATGACTGAAGACTCCGCTATTTGATTTGATTCATTTTTAATTGTTTTATCTGAAATTAGTCCTGAAGCTTTAGGGTTGTTTTTTTGTTGTTTAACTACCATTTCTTTTGAAGATTTATCAGAAACAGCAATTTCATTGCTCACCGGATCAATCTCATTAACCATTGGTTTTACAATTGTTTCCTTCTCCAGTTCTTTTTCTGTAATTACATTTTCCGGCATTTCAACTGATTTTTTATTTTGATTAAAAAATAAAGTCCCAACCAGTAAAAACCCAATAAAACCCGCTGCGATATAAAGCCATTTTTTTGACTTTTTCTTCGGTTTATTTTCTTCTGCTACGCTCAACATCGCATCCAATCGGTCCCAGGCTTTGTTGCTGGGTTCAATTTTACGTTCGTTTAGTTTTTCACGGAAATCCTTTTCAAAATTATTCGGTTCCATTATCTTGTTTTTTTAAAATATTAATTTGAGTTTGCAGCATTTTCCTGGCGTGCGATAATTGCGATTTAGATGTTCCTTCATTTATTCCCAACATCTTTGCAATTTCATTGTGTTTGTAACCTTCAATAGCGTACAAATTGAAAACCATTTTATAACCGTCCGGTAAAGCATCAATTAAGTACTGAATTTGTTCTACTGTAAACTGGCTGTCGATTTCGTTGAAGCTTTCTTCAATAAAAAATTCATCTTCGGCAAATTTTACTTTTTTCTGCACTCTTAAATAAGAAATGCATTCGTTAACCATAATTCGGCGGATCCAGCCTTCAAAACTTCCTTTGTGTTCAAATTTGTTTAAATTAGTAAACACTTTCATAAAAGCAGTAATCATTACATCTTCTGCCAGCTGTATGTCTTTTATGTACTGACGGCAAACGCTTAACATTTTGGAAGAAAACCTACCATAAATCTGCTGCTGCGCCTGACGATTGTTTTCGACGGCTAGTTTTATGATTTTAGCTTCTTCCTGATGTAATGGAATAATTTTCATTAATATGCTTTCGGTTTTGCTTTGGTTGTAGAAACAGACTTCTATTAGCATAGACGATTGTCGATTTGAAATGGTTGCATGGGATGAAAAAAATAAAAAAAAATTATATTCATTCAGCTATTAGGTGCAAAGGAATATAAAATCTTATAAATGTCTTTATTTGTAAGTCGATTACAAAGTTAATCTAAAGTTGATTCTGTATTGTAGAATTGTATCTGATTTGGTACTTTTGAATGAATCATTTTCTCTCTTATAAGGAGATCCAAACTTTAAAAAAATGAAAGACATAAACATTCAAAAAGTAACTATAAACGATATTAACGAATTACAAAAAATTGGCAGACAGACTTTTTCTGAAACTTTCTCGGGAGATAATTCTGAGGAAGACATGAGGAAATATCTGGACGAGAATTTTTCATCAGAGAAATTAACTGCCGAACTTAACAATAAAGATTCAGAATTTTATTTTGCTGTTCTTGACAATGCCGTAATCGGATATTTAAAACTCAATTTTGGAGCATCGCAAACCGAATTAAAAGACAATAAAGCATTGGAAATAGAACGTATTTATGTTCCAAAAGAATATCACGGGCAAAAAGTCGGGCAACTCCTTTATGAAAAAGCAATTCAGGTCGCCAGACAAAAAGAAGTTAATTATGTTTGGCTAGGTGTTTGGGAAGAAAATTTCAGAGCGCTTAGTTTCTATAAAAAAAATGGTTTTGTAGAATTTGACAAACACATTTTTAAATTAGGAAATGACGAACAGACGGATATTATGATGAAGCTGGAATTAAATTAATAGTTATGAAACTAAGTAATTCTTTTAGTGGCGCACTTAGAACATTTTCTTATTTTATGGCAAGTGGAACTCAAAATACTTTACAAGGAATAGATTATTTAACCTTATATGGTGAAGATCCAAGTGCAATTGAACAGGTTTTTGCAATATGCTAATGTCATAGAATTAGATGAAAATGGAATAGTTTTAAATGCAAAATATGCAGAAAAAAGAGCTACAGACTATATTAGACAATATTGCGATTCTAATTTTATTGTAAAACCACCGTATGAAGATTGGGAAATTGAGTTACACAACCCACCTCCACTTAAAGACTTAATTTAAATTAAATTTTAAAAGCTACGACTGCAAATTCATAAATCACTAAATTCCAAACACTTGAATACTGGTTTTATCGCGGTATCTTAAACATAAATTAGAAAATTGTTTTAAACAATAAAAAGACGTTTTGTAAGTTTTTATTTATAAAATATCTTATGCAAAAAATACTTTTACTTTTACTATTCTTCGCTCTGTATTCTTGTAAACAAACAGAGTCTGAAGAAAGATATTTAGTAATTCCTGGCAGCGAAGAACTAAAATACAGACTTGGAAAAGGATGTTTAGATCCTTGTAAATCAGATACAATAATTAATACAGAAAAGTATTGGAACAAAATTATTGCAGAAAACAAGCATACCCTTAAGAACAAGAATGTGGTGTTTTTTTGGAATGAAATAAAATATTCTCATAATTTTAAACGCTACACTATTTTTAATCATATAAATAAGGAGTATTGTAAAACAATATCTGAACCTGAACGAGCTGCATTAGCTTATATATCATTATATGCAGTAAGTCTGAGTTATGATCCAGATAACCCCAGAGAAGCCGAAAATATTCAATCCGCAATTAATTTAGATTATGAATGTTCTGAAAAATTTATATCCTTTTACAAATCATGGTTTAGACATGAGAAAAAGGCATTAGAAAAGGTGAATCCCTGTTATCAAGTACCAGACACTTCATCTGAAATATGGGGGTTCAAAAAAATTACTTTATCTGTAAAAGGTAATAAAATTTATATAAATGCAATAATTCAAGGCAATTTTAGAGATGAACATGAATATTGGTGGTATCAAAATTATATATTTTTAGTTAAAGCCAACTCTATTAAATTAATTTCAGAAAAAGGAACGACACCAACACATACTTATAATGCTGCAACAATTCTTGCCAGCAAAATTCCTGCTGGATATATAGATGATGGAAATGGGAATTACTATTTACCTCAAAAATCTAAAAAGAAATAAAATTATAACACTTAAAGAAATCTGTTGTTTTATTTTAATTTTATTCTGCTCCTGCAATCACGTAAAGCCTAAAGAAAAAGATTTAACAACTCCGACCAGCAAAACATTTCAAAATAAAATTGGAAAAGAGTATTTTGATATTTATAAATCTGATACTATTCTTATCACAGAAAATTACTGGCATCAAGTCGCTAAAAAAGATTCAATATATAGGAAATTTAAAGGAGATTTTGCTAATTCATTACCTTTGAAAAATAAAAAAATCTTTTTTTTATATAATGATAAAAACTCCAATGATTTAATTAACGAAGATTTTTGCAAAACAATATTAGAACCCGAACGTCTTGCACTATCATATATAGCAATGTTTTACGGAAGTGGAGAATCTCGTTTTAACAAAACACCAACAAAACTTTGTTCATTGCGTAATGCGGTAAATTTAGATGATCATTGTACCGAAATATTTAAATATTATATGAGCCTTGGCTTTCGGAATGATCCCAACTCCTTAAAAGAAATAAATTCGTGTAGTTACACATCTTATTTCAAAGGCCAATCAGTTTATTTTTGCTACAAAGAAATAATCCTCACTTTAAAAGAAAATAAAATAATAATTGATTATAAAGCTGAAGGTTTAAACAGAGATATTTGGAAATGCAAATGGACTGGAAAATTCGTATTTCAAGTAAATCCTAATTCTATCAAATTAATCAGGGAAGAAAAATCTGCAGAACAATATATTTATCATGCCTATAATTGTAGTGGAGAATTACCTCCCGATGGTTATGTAAACAATGGTAAAGGAGATTATTATTTACCTGTAAAATCTAAAGGAAAATAAAAACTATTTCTTCCTTTCAATTACATAATTCACCATTAAAATCAACGCATCTTTAAACTCAGAATCTTCAAAGTTTTGAAGCAATGAAAGCGCTTCCTGCTGGAATTCGACCATTTTGTTTTCGGCGTAAGCCAGACCATTATTATCTTTTACGAAAGCAATAACTTCTTTTACGCGTTTTTTGTCTTTGTTGTGGTTTTTGATGGAGTTTATCAGCCACTTTTTTTCCTGCGGCGTACAAGTATTCAAAACATGAATTAAAGGCAAAGTCATTTTTTGCTCTTTAATATCGATTCCGGTTGGTTTTCCGATGGCTTCTTCGCTGTAATCAAATAAATCATCTTTAATTTGAAAAGCCATTCCGATCAACTCGCCAAACTTTCGCATGTGCTCAACCTGAATATCGTCTTCGATTACTGCCTTGGCGCCCAGCGCACAACAAGCTGCAATAAGCGTCGCGGTCTTTTTTCTGATGATTTCGTAATAGACCTCTTCGGTAATATCGAGTCTTCTTGCTTTTTCGATTTGAAGCAATTCTCCTTCGCTCATTTCGCGAACGGCTACAGAAATGATTTTTAATAAATCAAAATCGCCATTGTCTATAGAAAGCAACAACCCTTTTGACAATAAATAATCTCCAACCAATACCGCAATTTTATTTTTCCATAATGCGTTGATGGAGAAAAACCCGCGGCGTCGATTGCTGTCATCGACAACATCATCGTGTACTAAAGTTGCGGTGTGAATCAACTCGATTACAGAAGCTCCACGATAAGTTCTTTCGTTTACAGTACCACCCGAAACCATTTTTGCAGTCAGAAAAACAAACATCGGACGCATTTGTTTTCCCTTGCGGTTTACGATATAATAAGTGATTCGGTTTAACAGCGCCACCTTCGAAGTCATCGATTCATGAAACTTTTTTTCAAAAAGTTCCATCTCGGTCAAAATAGGCTGTTTTATTTGAGACGTAATATTCATTTCGACCCCAAATATACTATTTTTAATAAAAATACGTTGTGTAATTTAGATTAGGATTATAATATTTTATCTTTTAATCTAAAAACAGCCACCAAAAATAGCTCTGACTAATACTGATTTGAATTCATTAATTAAAAACCCAAAACTATTTATTTATGAAAACAAAATTTTTATTAATTAGCACTTGTATCACTATGTCTTTCTTCATTAGTTGTAATTCTGATGAAAAAACAAATGACGGCTCGTCGGCAGCAATTACCAACGAGGAAATTATCACAAACTCAAAAATCGATGCTTCTGTAGAAGATGTTACCAATATAGCTGAAGATCAGTTTAGTTCTCAGCTAAATGTGAATTCAAAACCAGGCGGACCAATTAAGAGCTTCCTGCCAGCGTGTGCCACAATAACAACCGTTTTAACCAACAACACCTGGACCAAAACCATTGATTTTGGTGCAGAAGGCTGTACTTTGAATAATGGAAATACGGTGAAAGGAAAGATGGTCGTTTCTTTTTCTAACGATTTTAATTCTTCAACCCAAACCATAAAATATACTTTTGAAGGTTTCTATCATAACGGAAGAAAACTTCAGGGCAGCAAAAGTATTGTGAGAACGATTAAAGAAACCAATATTTTGGTGACCCCGCATCCGGTATCAACCGCTTCTATTGATCTAAGCATTACTTTTGATGATGGCAAAATATATACAAGGAAAGGGACTCTTGTAAAAGAAATGACCTCTGGTTACGATACGTGGTTTGATTGGGATGACAATGCGTTTGTGGTTACCGGAAGTGGTTCTACAACTTTCCCGAACGGAGATACTTTTGCTGCAGAAATTACAACACCTTTGGAATTTAATGCTACATGCAGAAAATCTTTTGCTGTAAAAGGAATTGTCTCTATTACAAAAAATGGCGCTTCGGCAACTATAGATTACGGAAACGGAGAATGCGATACGCTTGCAACAGTAACAAAAAACGGAGTTACTGAAGAAGTAGATTTAAAAAAATAGCATCCTTTTTGCCCAGAAAAAAAGCATTAAAAACAACTACAATCGTTTTTAATGCTTTTTTTGTTTTATAAAAATTTTTTATACAGCCTCTGCTTCTTTGTTGGCCAATTGCCCACAGGCAGCATCAATGTCTTTTCCACGGCTTCTTCTCACCTTTACTACTATTCCGATATTCTCTAACGCTTTAATGTAGGCCATAATTGACTCTTCGGAAGCTTGCTGGAATTCGCCGTCGTCAATTGGGTTGTATTCAATTAAATTCACTTTGCATGGTACATATTTGCAAAATTTAACTAATGCATCAACTGAAGCTTTATCGTCGTTGATTCCCTTCCAGACCACATATTCGTAAGAAACTTTACTTTTCGTTTTTCTGTACCAATATTCTAATGCTTCCCGCAAATCTTTTAATGGAAAGTTTTTACTGAAAGGCATAATTCTGGCGCGTGTTTCGTCAATAGCAGAATGTAAGGAAACGGCAAGTTTAAACTTTACATCATCATCGGCCATTTTTTTGATAATTTTCGGAATTCCCGATGTCGAAACCATAATTCGCTTAGGAGACATTCCCAAACCTTCTTCTGAAGTAATCATGTCAATGGCTTTAATGACATTATTGTAATTCATTAAAGGTTCGCCCATTCCCATAAAAACGATATTGGAAAGCGGATGATTGTAATACAGACGGCTTTCTTTATCAATTGCCAGCACCTGATCGTAGATTTCTCCCGGCTCCAGATTACGCATTCTTTTTAATCTTGCAGTCGCACAAAAATTACAGTCGAGGCTACAACCTACCTGACTCGAAACACAGGCCGTAGTTCTGGTATCGGTCGGAATTAAAACCGATTCGACAACCAAACCATCGTGCAGACGTACGGCGTTTTTTACAGTTCCGTCGCTGCTTTTCTGCATCGTATCAACTTTAATATGATTGATTACAAAATTGTTTTCCAGCATTGATCTAGTAGATTTTGCTACATTTGTCATGTCTTCAAAACTGTGAGCGCCCTTGCTCCACAACCATTCATAAACCTGATTTCCGCGAAAAGCTTTGTCTCCGTTTTCAACAAAAAAATCGCGAAGCTGGTCTTTTGATAAGGCTCGTATGTCTTTTTTCTCCATTTGCATGCTGCAAAGTTAAGCACTTTTAGCGTTTTTTTTCTGTTTTTTAAATGTATTCTTAATTACAGAGTAGAAAATCAGAACAAATTTAAGGTATCTCCAAAATTACAATCGACTAAAATGCAAGAGCTTAATAGAATTGATTTTATAAAATTAACAGAATCCCAGATAATCTAAATGTATTTATTCAATCACATTCTATAAAAAATTGCATTCGAAAATTTCTTCATCCATTTTACCTGACTTTCAAATATACCATCTAATTACAGAATACTTCGTTGTCTATTTTGACTAATTAACAAAATCGCATATTTCTACCCCACATTTTCTGTCGGTTTTACGAATAATGAAAACGTTGTAGTTATAAATACCAATTTAATAAAATTTTAACAATGATTTTTATCATGTATTAAGCTGGTTTATAGATTGATCTTTGATACAAGTTAAAACATCAAATATAAACCGGCCTATATATTAACTTATTTTTAATATTATAAACATGACAAAAATGAAAACCAATAAATCAAAATTATTACTGATTGTACTTGCAATTTTCGGAATTACTTCATTTGTAAATGCACAAAAAGCATACACCTTAGACAATAAATCCACTTTCTCTGTTGCGGGTACTTCCACTCTGCACGATTGGGAAATGAAATCGGCTTTAGGGACCGGAACAGCATCGTTAAGCATTGCCAACGGAAAACTAACAGATATTGATGCTCTGTCCATTACCCTGGCAGCTGAAAGCATCAAAAGCGAAAAGAAAAGTATGGACAAGGTCGCTTACGAAACTTTAAAAACAGATAAAAACAAAAACATCAAATATGTTCTGAAATCTGCTGAAAAGGTAAACGAAACGACTTGGGAATTAACCGGAACTTACACGATTGCCGGCGTTAGTAAAGTATACAAAACAGCGGTAAAAACAACGGTAACCAAAGACGGTTTAAATCTTCAGGGATCTAATAAAATCACCTTTACAGAATTCGGTATGAAATCTCCAACCGCAATGCTGGGCACGATAAAAACAGGACAGGACCTAACCATAAAATTTCATTTAAACTTTAATTAATAACCGCCATGAAGAAAATTTATATCCTATTTATTACTGTAATAAGTACATTCGCTGTTCAGGCTCAAGTAAGCTTTGGACATATTCAGAACCAAATTCCGAGAAGCCAGAAAGGGATCAATCAGTTTGATGTAAAAAAAGACACTGTCGCGTACAAAGGTTTAAGTGTAGATATGGGTGCGGCATTTGCACTTCAGTTTCAGGCTTTAAATTCGTTTAACGATCAGAAAGATTTGGCTAATGCTCCGGGGTACAGATTAAACAATCTTGAAAACAACTTTAACCTTCCAAATGCCAACTTTACAATTGGTGCTCAATTGTATGATGGTGTCCGCGTAAACTTAGATGTTTATCTGGCATCCAGACATCATAACGAAACCTGGGTAAAAGGAGGTTATTTACAAATTGACAAGTTAGACTTCATTAAAAAAGATTTCCTTAAAGATTTTATGCAGTATACAACCATTAAAATCGGTCAAATGGAAAATAATTATGGTGACGCGCATTTTAGAAGATCTGATAACGGAAATGCATTTTTGAACCCTTTTGTAGGCAACAATATTATGGACGCTTTTATTACCGAAATGGGAGCTGAAGTATATTACAACAGATCTGGATTTGTGAGTATGATTGGTGTTACCAACTCAAAACTGAATCAAAATGTTCAGGAAATTGTAGCATCGGCTCCTACAGCTACAAAACCAGACAATAATACTACTATAAGTCCATCTATTTTGGCAAAGTTAGGCTGGGACAAACAAATCAATGACGATTTAAGAATTAGATTAACAGGATCTTATTATCATACAGCCAATTCAAGCGGAAATTTATATGCTTCTGACAGAGCAGGAAGCCGTTTTTACGGAGTAATGAGTCACTCAGAATACAGCATAGTAAATCCTGCGACAGGCGCAGTTTTAAGTACTGTTGCCAATAACTTTGATCCGACAGCCAATAAAGATACCGGAAGATTTAATCCGGGATATGGAAATTGGGCAACATCTTATATGGTTAACCCATTTATTAAATACAAAGGTCTTGAGTTTTTTGGAACCTTAGAATTTACTTCCGGCGGAGATTTTAAAGGAACTGATGCCACTCGTAAAGTTAATCAGTATGTGGGAGATCTTGTATATCGATTTGGTGAGAATGAAAGATTTTATGTAGGCGGAAAATACAATTTAGTGGATGGAAAATTAGCAAATGCTAACACTCAAAGCATACAGATCAACCGATTCGAAGCTGCAGCTGGATGGTTTATGACTAAAAATGTTCTGGCAAAACTTGAATATGTAGACCAAAAATATAAAAACTTCTCTCAGTTTAACGGGGCTACACCAAACGACCTTTTTGGTGGCAGCTTTGAAGGACTAATGTTCGAAGCAGTAATTTCATTCTGACACAATGTTAAATAGAATTCAAATAGTAATGATGGGTTTAGTATTATTCTTTTTATTAGGAAGTGCTAAACCCACTTTTTTTGCAGAAGATACTCCTGTGGTAATAAATAAAATAAAAATAGAAATCACAGGACTGTCTACTGTTGGCAAATACAATTGCTCTAATACTTTTTCTATAAAGGATACAGTATATGTTAATTCGGTTAAAAAAAACACTTTTAATACCGACATTAAAATGTCGAATTTTGATTGTGGCAATAAAATAATGACCAAAGATTTACAGGGAACTGTCAAAGTAAAAAAATTCCCAAACAGTACAGTGACTATCACCGATATAAAGCAATGCGGAAAAAATTACAAATGCAGGCTAAATTTCCTCATTACGGATAAAACACTTAAATACAAAGATTTTATTTTATACAATAGTGATGATAAAATCCAGGGAACCTTAAATTTAAAATTTTCTGATATTGATTTAGAAGCTCCTGTAAAAATGGCTGGATTAATTAAAGTAAAAGATGATATTGTTATTAATTTCAGTTTATATAAAAACTAAAAATTATCCCAGAAAGCTCCTGACCCAATTCTAGAAATAAATTTGGATCTCATTCTCAAAATTGAAAAATTTGGCATAAGAATTGTCTTGCAATCAAAAGAAAAATAATCTTACAAAGTGCGCAATAATTTTAAAATTTGTATTTTTATTATTCTACATATAACCTATAAATTTTTAATACCTAAAAAAGACATTTCATTATGAAAAAACAAATTTTAAGTTTGGCTATTGTTGCTTTATTAGCATTTGCAGTTCAATCTTGCGAGAAGAAAGAACCAAAACCTGCTGAAGACGAATTAACACTTGGAAACAAAGTGGATTCTCTTACCACAGATATCGAGGAAGTAACAGACAGTGCGGTAAGTAAAGCCGAAAGTGCTGCCGCGAAAGCCAAAGATGCTACACAAAATGCAGCAACAGATGTGAAAGAAGCTACTAAAAAAGCAGCAAGTGATGTAGAGAATGCAGCGAACAAAACAGCTACCAATGTAAAAGACGCTACTAAAAAAGGTGCAGAGAAAGTTGAAAATGCAGCGAAAGCAGCAAAAGACGGAACCGTAAAAACAGCAAAAGACGTTAATGAAGCTTTAAAAAAATAAACTTCATTTTTTTAACTCAGAAGAAAACCATTCGCAAAACGAATGGTTTTTTTTATGCTCTATTACAAGTTTATATTTTTGTATTTTTGCACTTAATTACAAGATACTACAACATGCATTTTATCTCTCAGGAATTAGAAGATTATATAGAACAACATTCTCAAAATGAACCGGAATTGTTGGCAAAACTCAATAAAGAAACTTACCAGAAAATACTTCTGCCCCGAATGTTGAGCGGACATTTTCAGGGTCGTGTTTTAAGTATGTTATCAAAATTAATTCGTCCCGTCAATATTCTGGAAATTGGCACTTATACAGGCTATGCAGCTTTATGTCTGTGCGAAGGAATGCAGGAAAACGGCCAGTTGCATACTATCGATATCAAAGAAGAATTAGTAGATTTTCAAAGAAAATATTTTGATGCATCGCCATGGGAAAAACAGATTTTTCAGCATTTGGGAGAAGCCATAGTTATTATTCCCAATCTCGACGTAAAATTTGATCTGGTCTTTATTGATGCTGATAAAGAAAACTATCTTAATTACTGGGAAATGATTGTTCCAAAAATGAATAAAGGCGGCATTATTTTATCTGATAATGTTTTGTGGAGCGGAAAGATTTTAGATCCGGTCCATCCAAATGATGTAAGTACAAAAGTACTTCTGGAATACAATTTACTTTTAAAAAATGACCCAAGAGTAGAAACTGTTTTATTACCAATTAGGGATGGACTGACTGTTTCCAGAGTATTATAAATAAAGGTACTAAGGTTCTGAGCGGCTAAGATTCTAAGTTTTTTTTTGTGCTATACTAGTATTTGAGCCGTCTCAGAAAACAACTAAGACTAAAACTTTAAATAAAAAAGGCTTTAACCAAACATTATGTGTTTGATTAGAGCCTTTTCATTTATTGTAAAAAAACCTCCAGCTAAAGCAGGAGGCAATTGAAGCTATATTTTATAAATTCAATTTATCTTTCAAAATTAGAAGCGAAGAAACTTAGCATCTAAGATGCTCATAAATCATCCCGGGAAATACTGTGGTTTTAATTTTCGGTAAACCAAATAAAGCAGTGATCCGAAAAGTGCTCCAAAGAAATACCCTGATAGTATATCTACCGGATAATGCAAACCGAGATATATTCGACTGTAAGCAAATATTAAAGGCCATAAAAATATAAACCCGAAATATCTGAAGTGACGTCTTAAAATCCAAAAAAGGAAAGTGGCCACCGCCATTGTATTAGCTGCGTGTCCCGAAAAGAAACTGTACGATTTACGAACCTGAACAATTCGAATAGTAGAAGCCAGATCCGGATTATTACAAGGGCGTAAGCGTTGAAAAGTATGTTTGAACAAATTACAGGTCTGATCTGTAAATGCAATTAAAATTGCTATGAAAAGCAATAAGTATAAAGTTTGTTTTCCGCCGACTTTTTTATAGATAAGAAAAAAAAGGAACAAAAAGAAAGGCGTCCAATATAGTTGGTTTGTTATAATCAGCCAGAGCTTATCGTATGTTTCAGAACCTAATCCATTTAAATAAATAAGCAGATCAGTGTCTAATTGCTGTATTTTTTCGAGCATTATCTTTGGCGTTTAATAGGTCCGGAAAGTACATCAATATCTTCTTTTACTTTTTCGATTTCATTGGTTGTCTCTGCTAAAAGATTCCCGTTTTCGCCCAGTATGTTCGACTTTGCGTTACTAATTTCTGCATTGATATTACCGGTAATATCACTCAGAGATTTAGAATCAAGACCATTCGCCTCTGCTCCTTTCTGAATTTCACTTTTAATATCATTAGTCGCATTTTTTAACTGTGCCATGGCTTTACCCATTGTACGGGCAATCTCAGGCACTTTATCTGAACCAAAAAGCATTAATACGATAAACAGTATGAAAACTAATTCTCCTCCTCCTATACCAAACATAACTTTTATTTTTGTTGATGCAAAGATATTAAATTTTGTAGCGTAGACTTTTAAAATTAACTTAAAAAGTCCTTTAAAATACATTTTACAAAAAAGAAAAAAGTTCATTGGGCTATTTACATCCTAATGAACTTTTTTCTTAATTTTTATTTGTTAGTCAAATTTTGACTTTGTTTCTGCTTTTGGCCAGGAATTATTGGTTACATCAATATCTGCTGTCAGCAATTTAGGGTCGACCTGAATACTCTTAATAGCTTTTGTTGTTGCGTAAACCTTTCTGGCTGTTTCATTACTTTTTCTCCATATTTGTGCCGGATATTTGTAATTATCTTTAGAACCGTCTTCGTATGTGATTTCAACTAAAATAGGCATAATCATTCCGCCCGGCTTATTAAATTCTACTTCGTAAAAATATTTAGGAGATTTGATACTTGCTTTTTCATCAGCAGTATAAGTCTGATCTATATAATCTGCCAGAGTTTTAAATTCTTCTACTTTTAACGCTTTTTTCTTCGAAGAGTTTACTTCTGCGTTATCACCTGAAACCAGATAAACAAAAGGCCCTTTTTCATATCCAAAACGTCCTTTTCTTACCTTGACATCTTTAAGATCTGCGGTTGGAGTATCAGAAACATAATATTGTTTTACATCTTTGATTCCGATATCAACAAAATCAGTAGAATAAAACCAACCTCTAAAAAACCAGTCTAAGTCTACTGCAGAAGCATCTTCCATAGTTCTGAAGAAATCTTCAGGCGTTGGATGTTTAAATTTCCATCTGTTGGCATAGGTTTTAAAAGCATGGTCAAACAATTCTCTTCCCATAACCACTTCTCTTAAAATATTAAGACCTGTAGCGGGTTTTCCGTAAGCGTTGTTTCCAAACTGGTGAATAGTTTCTGAGTTTGACATAATGGGCTCCAAAAACTTCTGGTCCCCGCTCATGTAAGGAACTATGTTTTTTGCCGGTCCTCTTCTGGAAGGGAATGTAGGATCTAACTCCTGTTCGGCCAAATATTCCAGAAATGAATTCAGACCTTCATCCATCCAGGTCCACTGACGCTCGTCTGAATTTACAATCATAGGAAAAAAGTTATGCCCCACTTCGTGAACAACAACTCCGATCATTCCGTTTTTAACTTCTTTGCTGGTCACACCGTTTTCATCCGGACGGCCATAATTCCAGCAAATCATTGGATATTCCATTCCCTGATCTTCTGCTGAAACAGAAACCGCTTTTGGATAAGGATAATCAAATGTATGAGAAGAATAACTTTTTAAAGTATGGGCAACTGTCATTGTTGAAGTTTCTCCCCAAAGCGGATTTGATTCTTTCGGATAAACCGATTCTGCCATAACCACTTTGTTATTCAGTTTTACTGCCATCGCATCGTAAATGAATTTTCTTGAGGAAGCGATTCCAAAATCACGTACATTTTTAGCACTGAATTTCCATGTTTTTTTCTTTTCAGAAAAACCTTTTTCAGCGGCTTCTGCTTCTGCCTGTGTTACAATAACAACTGGCTTATCAAATGATTTTTGTGCCTGTTCATAACGTTTAACCTGCTCTGCAGTAAAAACTTCGCTTCTGTTTGTCAATTCTCCTGTTGCATCGATCACGTGATCGGCGGGAACTGTAATATTAACATCGAAGTTTCCGAAAGGAAGAGCAAACTCTCCACTTCCCCAAAACTGCATATTCTGCCAGCCTTCAACATCGTTATAAACTGCCATTCTTGGATAGAATTGCGCAATTACATATAATTTATTGCCGTCTTTTTCGAATAATTCATATCCGGAACGACCGCCTTCTTTTCTGTAATTATTGATGTTATACCACCATTTTACTGAAAAAGAAATCTTTTCTCCCGGTTTTAAAGGAGAGGTAAGGTTAATACGCATCATCGTTTCGTTAATCGTATACGACATTGCATTTCCTTTTGCGTCTTTAACTTGTTCAATATTAAAACCGCGTTCTAAATCTTTTTTCAAATATTTTGAAGAAAAACCATCAAGTGGAAGCACCTGACTAATTTTATCGCTTTCTGCTAATGAAGTCTGTGTATTTGCTTTCGCCTGATTCTGATCCAGTTGTACCCATAAATACTCCAGACTGTCCTGTGAATTATTAGTGTACGTGATTGTTTCAGATCCGCTTAATTTTGAATTTTTATCGTCCAGTTCAATATCAATTTTGTAATCTGCCTGTTGCTGATAATACGCCGGGCCGGGTGCTCCGGAAGCCGTACGAAACATATTTGGCGTCGCCAGTAAATCGTACATCTGACTGAACTTATTTGTATCGTATTTCCCCTGCTGTTTTGCCGGAGTGGCTGGTGCTTTGTCCTGTGCTGCTAACATTGCAGGAAAAAGTAATAATAATGAAAGTCTTTTCATAAAATGTAATGGTAATTTCAAGCTGTGAAAATAGTAATTTAAAAAATATTTTTACAGATTCATTAATATTTTAACACTTCTTTCCTTGAAGATTCTGTAAAAAGAACACTTTTTTTGGTGTCATATGCTGAAATATGTGTAATATTTTGCTGTTCTGCATTCCAATCTACTAAAATCGTATTGGAAATTTCAAGAGTTTTAAATTTGTCAACATCCTTAATTCTGGAATAACAGACTAAAACATCATCTGCTTCTACTTCTTTAGACAAAAAAGTTATTGCTTTTGACTGTCCGTTTACTTTAATTAAAAAATGTTCAGACAAATATTTTTTCAGCAACTCAACATCTTCGGGCGTTTCCTTGCTGGTTCCGACAAATGTTTTTCGGTGGTACTTTTTTTCCATCGCATTATTCAGATCATCAATAAAAATACGGGAAGTAATCTGCAGCATTTTTTTTTCTGCAGCATAATTTACCTGAAAAACCCCGACATAAAATTTATGAAAAGTAAATGCCGAAGTCGATACAAACAAAATTGCAAGCAAAAAGTAGGCTAATTTATTTTTCATTTATGAACAGCAGCAGCTTTAAATTCCTTATTTTTATTTACCATAAAATCCATAAGCTGAAATTTTTGCTCCGGATCTACCATCTGCTTTGTGTGCGGATCATTTGAGCAATACATCAGGAACAATTCTATTTCATCTTCTTTAAGATTAAGGGTTTTGGTGTAGAAATCTTTGGTAAAATTATCTTTAGCATATTCTACAAAAGCAATATCTGTAACCTCTTCCTCTTTTACATCTTGTTTCTTGCTCAGAAGCTTTTTAACATCTTTAAAGATTCGGACAAAATCGGTTCCGTATTTAATCGTCTGATCCGAAAGCATAGCCGTATTTTTGGCCGTAGACTGTTTGTCGTCTTCAAACTGCATATCCACCATTTTCTGCGATCCTCCGCTAAGCGATTTTACTTTCAATTCTTTATGAACCACCACTTCTTTTAGCTGATTATTAACCAAATCCAGTTTTATTTTAAACAAAATCTCTGCGCAGTCTTGCTCTGTCAAAACAATTTTTTTAGATTGAAATGCCAAACCCGAAAACAGCAATGTATCCTTAGGCCTTGCCATAATATCAAATAAACCGCCCGAACCAATAAATGTTCTTACATTGGCATTGATATTCATTACATAACCACTTTCAATGGCTAAAAAATCATTTACAACCTGTCCATGCAATGGCTTTCTAGGACCATTTTGTCCCAGCACAATTTGACAAAGTAAGCAGACAACGAGTATTCCTAATTTATTTTTCATTTTCGAGAATTGTTAGATATTTTCTGGCGAGATCTGTGATTAAAAACATACTCATTGTTTTGTTTTTAGTATTCAAAGATACAGCAAAATCGGCATCTTCCACACAAAATAACTGAAATCCTTTTATATCAGCAACCGGAATTCTTAATCTTTGTGTATAATAATTTTCTTCAAAAAGATATTCCAGCTTTCTAAAAAGCGCTTCTTTTTTCTCCACATTTGCCTCTTTTTTCAACATCGCAGTGCGACCTGAAATTGAATTTAGCAGTTTATCGACAGAAGTTGAAGTTGCCGTGTACACTTTACGCTCGGCAGGAGTATATTTTTTCTGTCCATACGGAATAATTCCTAAATTTTCTGCCGTAATATTGGCGTTTTCATTAACAACTACCTCTTTTAATTCGACTTCTTTAGCTGTCATCCTGACGATCATGACGTTTGGATAAATATCTTCTGACACAATCCTTCTTTTCACCGGTTCTAAATTTACAGCAGAAAAAACCAAAACCTCGCCTTCCCTGACGGCAATTGAAAAATTCCCCTCAGCATCTGAGACAGTCGCTATCTGAGTTGTGTTGTTAATAATATTTACCCCTTCAATTGGAGTTGACTGTTCTACTACTTTACCGACTAATTGTTTTGAATCATTTTTTTGTCCGAAACTAATCTGAACAAAAACTAAAAACATTATTAGAGCTATCTTTTTACTTATTTTCACCAGCAATTATTTCTTTATACCTGACAGCTAATTCTCCTAAAAGAAATTCTGTTGAAGTTTTATTTTTAGTGTTCATCGCCATACAAAAACTTTCATTTTCGACTGCAAAAAACTTAAATTCATTTATATTTTCCTTAGGTATTTTCAATCGTTCAATAAATAAACCTCATCAAACATATAACCTAATTTCGCAACATTCTTTTCTTTTTTCTCAACTTCGACATTTTTCTTTAATTTCCTGGTCCTTCCGCTAATTTTATTTATCAAAGGATCAATTGGCATTGAGCCGCCTAATAATCCCAGCAACATTATAGGTTTAAAATCTCCTGCGGTTTTTAATTGTCTTTCTGCCTGCGTATATTTCTTCTGATCACGCGGAATAATACCGAGATTTTCTGCTGTAATAGCAGTGTTTTTATTTACAATCACCTCTTTTAAAACCTCTTCTTTTGTCGTCATTTCGACAATAAGTTTTTCTAAAGAAAGATCTCCAGCTGTAATCCTGCGTTTCACCGAATTTAAACTGACTGCAGAGAAAACCAAAATCTGACCTTCTTTTACAGCAATAGAAAAATTCCCTTCAGCGTCTGAAATAGTAGTTTCCTGTGTATTGTTATTGACAATATTAACTCCTTCAATTGGCGCAGATAAGTTATTTATTGTTCCATACAATTGCTTTGTAACTCCCTGCCCAAAATTACTTTGAGCTAGCAGCAGAAAAAAAGATATGTTTTTACTTATTTTCACCAGCAATAATTTCTTTATATTTTACTGCCAGTTCCCCCAACAAAAATTCTGTCGAAGTTTTATTCCTGGAATTTAAAATTACCGTAAACTTTTCATTTTCGATTGCAAAATATTCGAAACCTTTTACATATTCCGCAGGAATTTTTAACCGTTCCACGAAATGCTCTACACTAAACATATTTTCTAACATCTTCATGAAAAATTCTTTCTTCTCGACAGCAGCTTCTTTTTTAAGCATCGCCGTTCTTCCGGAGAAAAAATTTAATAAAGGATCTGCAGAGATGGAGCCACCAGCCATAGTCCCTGCGTTTGCTGTAGCATTTAATGCAGTGGCCGTTTGCAATTTTCTTTCGGCTGCAGTATATTTTTTCTGTCCTGCCGGAATTATTCCTAAATTTTCAGCATTGATATTATCATATCTTTTTACGACAACTTCCTGTAGTTGATACATAACCAAATTTAGATTTACAGTAAAATTCAGATTTGAAAAGTCTTCCGGTTTCAATAAAACTCTTTTTTCTTTAAAATTTATGGAGGAAAAAATCAGTAAATCATCTGCTTTTGCCAAAATAGAAAAAGATCCGGACGTATCGGTAGTAACTGTTTCTTCTGTTTTCGCATTGATAACATAAACCCCTTCCAGATCTGCCGTATTTGAAACTATTTTACCACTAAAAACAGAACGTTCCTGAATTTGAGACCAGCAAGTCTGGCCAAGCACCACAATTAAAAAACAAGTAATTTTCTGAATCAAAATGAAATAGTTTAAAGATATTCTTAAAACTGTAAAAATATCTTAACATCCTCCAAATTTAGTATTAATGACATGGTAAAAATATGTTAATTAAAACAAGAATAAGTCCTGTGAAAACGCAGATTTTTAATACCTTTAACACACCAAATTTTGAGTTTTAAATTTATGAAAAGCATTATTATTGCAAGCACTTCTACCCTACATGGTGGAAAATATCTGGAATATCTTTTACCCACTCTGAAATCTCATTTTAAGAACTGCAAAACTATTTTATTTATTCCATACGCCCGACCGGGAGGTATCTCGCATGATGAATATACACAAAAAGCAACTGAGGCATTTGCCGTTATTGATATAAAAGTAACCGGAATTCATGAATTTGAAGATCCGCAGGATGCCGTAAAAAATGCTGAAGGAATATTTACAGGCGGAGGAAATACTTTTTTGCTGGTGACACAGCTTTACAAAAACAATATTATGCAGTTGATTTCTGAAACTGTAAAAAACGGAACCCCTTATTTAGGATCAAGTGCAGGAAGTAATATCTGCGGTTTGTCGATGCAAACTACAAACGATATGCCTATTGTTTATCCGCCTAGTTTTCAAACATTGGGCCTTATTCCTTTCAATTTAAATCCGCATTATCTCGATGCTGATCTACAATCTAAACACATGGGAGAAACCAGAGAAACAAGAATTAAAGAGTTTCATGCCTTCAATTCAGTTCCGGTTTTAGGTTTAAGAGAAGGAAGCTGGCTGGAAGTAAAGGATGAGAAAATTACCTTAAAAGGAGATTTAAGCGCTCGTTTGTTCCGACAAAACCAAAATCCTGAAGAATTGGAAACAGAAAGCGATTTGAGCAGTTTGAAATAGTTTTTTCTCTAAATCATATAAGTTATATAAGTTCATTTAATAAAAAAATCAAACAAAAATTTGTCAACTTATATCACTAATACAGTAAAAAAAAACGACAGAAAACAAAAAAGCCTCAAACAATGTTTGAGGCTTTTGAAGAGCGAAAGACGAGGCTCGAACTCGCGACAACCAGCTTGGAAGGCTGGAGCTCTACCAACTGAGCTACTTTCGCATTAACAGGGTGCAAATATAAAAAAATTTAATCTTTAAAAAAATAAAAATCAAAAATATTTACTTTTTGCAAAAAAAACAGAAACAAAATGTTTTTATTTTTTAGAGCGAAAGACGAGGCTCGAACTCGCGACAACCAGCTTGGAAGGCTGGAGCTCTACCAACTGAGCTACTTTCGCATTGGTTGTGCAAATATAAAAAGAAAGTTAAGTTCAAAACAAGCTTTTTCTCAAAAAAAATTAATTTAAATCAATAATTATTTATAACTTATTTAAAATTAAAAAGTTATAAAAGCAATATTTTTTCAAAAAATCATGATTACAATCAAAGAAATTTCATCAAAAGACACTTATATCGTTAGACAACCTGTTTTAAGAAAAGGAAAACCCATTGAGAGTTGCATCTTTGAGGGTGACGATTTAGAAACAACACATCATTTTGGATTATTTGATGATGAAAATTTAATAGGAATTATTTCCTTGTTTAATAAAATCAACACTATATTTGCCCAAAAAAATCAGGCCCAGATTCGAGGGATGGCGGTTTTAGAAACGCATCAGAAAAAAGGATTTGGCGAAGCTTTGGTCAAACATTGTGAAACCTACTGCAATGCTAACAAAGTGGAATTGATTTGGTTTAACGCCCGAACAGCAGCTGTTGGCTTTTATCAAAAACTGAATTACCAACCCCAAGGTGAATCATTTGATATTAAGGATGTTGGCGAGCATTATTTGATGTTTAAAAAGTTATAATATGAAAAAACTTTACTATTTGGTAGTAATATGCATTTTTATTGGCTGTAAAAAAGACACGCCAAAAGATACTCCTATTGTCAAAAAAAGTACCCCCGCAATTATTCTTACCGATGAGAGAAAAGTTGAAATAGATACAGCATTACTGAATACTTTTAAGAGTGAAACTCTAAAACAATTTTATATAGCATCTGAAAATCAGACCGTCTGGGGAAATCTTAAAAAGCGACAATACGTTTTGTCACAATTAGAGAAATCTGATTTACTTGGCTTAGAGCCTGAAGATTATAGAACTGCCCAGCTTAAAAAATTTGAAACTAAAATTGGATCCCTTAGCGATAAGGATCTGGGAACTTACGATATTTTACTGACGTATAATTTTGAGAAATATCTAAACCATATTCATAAAGGTAAATTAGATCCTAAAAAACTTTATAACAACTGGGATTTAGACGAAAAAAAATTGGACGTCAATACTATTCTTATTAAAGCTTTCAATAAAAATAAATTAGACAGTATAGTAGAACATATTCAACCTAAAACACAAATTTACAAGCAGTTATTAAAAGCTTTAGAAATTATTAATACTTTTCCGGAGGATGATATAAAAACGATAGAAGCTGCTGAAAAAATTGTTTTAAACGATACTAATGCTGCTCTGATTTCTATTAAGAAAAGGCTTTTGTACTGGAACGACATGACCGGAAAGGACAGTCTTACCAAAATATACGACGAAAAAACTTTTGAATCCGTTAAAAGGTTTCAGGAAAGACATGGCCTTGCTGCTGACGGAGTTATTGGTGCGGGGACTATTCGCGCTTTAAATCATTCTAAGGAAAGCAGAAAAAAGCAAATCATAGCGAATATAGAACGCTGGAGATGGTATAATGCTGAGCTGGCCGAAAACTATTTTATAATAAATATTCCGGATTACAGCTTAAACGTAGTTGAAAATCAAGACACTACTTTGGTGCGAAATGTCGTAGTGGGAACTGCAAAAAGAAGAACACCCATTATCACCTCTTTCCTTAAGACAGTTGTTTTTAACCCAACATGGACCGTTCCTCCTACTATCTTAAAAGAAGACGTAGTTCCGGCTATGAAACGCAATAGAAACTACCTGGCAAAGAAAAACATCACGATTTATAACTCGTCCGGAAATGTTGTTGACCCAATGGCCTGGAACGAAAACAAGCCAAACAATTATCGGTATGTACAAAGTCCGGGATACAATAATTCGTTGGGACTGGTAAAAATATTATTTCCAAATCACCACACGGTTTACCTTCATGACACGAACCACCGTAATATTTTTGGAAGAAACAACCGCTCTATGAGTTCGGGCTGTGTACGTGTTGAAAACCCTCTGGAACTGGCACAGCATATTTTGGATGTGGAAGGGAACTGGCCTCAGGACAGAATTGATACCATTATTGCAAGCAAGAAAACAATGAGTTTTAAAATCAAAAAGAAATATGCTTTATATCAATGGTACTGGACGGCATGGAGCAAAAAAAATCAGCTCCAATTTAGAGCTGATATTTATAACTTAGATTCGGATTTATATGATAAATTAAGAAATTAATCTTTCTTCCATCGCAAAAGTTCTCGATGGATGATAGATATATAAACACGATTTGTCTTTTATTAACTGAATGATTTCATTAGTCATTTCTACCGGAAGCGCAGGACAACCCTGACTTCTGCCAAGTCTTTTATGATTTCTGATGAAAGATTCGGATACGTAATCTGCACCATGCATTACAACGCCTCTTTCGCGTGCATTGTCATTTACGCCATTTTCTAATCCGTCTAAACGCAAAGAAGCACCATGTTTTCCCTGATATATTTCACCAGTGGAGTAAAAACCTAAACTACTTTTAAATGATGAATTAAGATTTGAAAATGCAGAAGCAAATTCTTCACCAGTATTTCTTCCGTGTGCTACAAGAGAATTGAACAAAATGGTGTTAGTTGTTAAATCAATTACCCAAAGACGTTTGGTATTTGATGACATACTAAAATCAATAAGTGTCAAAATATTTTTCTTGATAACTCCCTTTTCTTTCAACAAATAAAATCCCTTTAAAGCCTCCGAAAAAGTTTTAAGCTCAGGCATTTTGTAATTGTTAGAATTTAAGGCATTGTAAACGCTTTCAACTTTAGAATCAACCGTTACTTTCTCAACTTTAGCGATTGTCTTTACAGTAGCATTTTTAAGATCAGTAGTGTTTTTTGTATCTTTTCCAAAAGACAACAGCAAAAACACAAATAGTGGATAAATTTTGTAAATCATTGAACTTCTTTAGGTTAAACAAAAAATTTGGGTAAGGCAAAAGTAGAAAAAAATCGACCCGTGAAAAATATAATGCTGGTTTTCAGGCGTTTTTTGCCTAAATTTTAACATAATTAACATAAAAACGTGATTTATGTAAGATTTCTTCTTATGGGTAAAATCTTAACATTTTTACGATTTTTCTTAAAAAAAAATAAAAAAAGTGGAAATCTTGAAACTATCTGTGTAACAAATAGAACAAATTGATGTCTATTATGGCTACATTAATGTTGTTTTTCTATTATTCGGTTCCAAAATCAATGAAAAAAATCATTTTCTTCTACTTTGTCTTTTCTGCATTATTTAGTTATGGTCAGAATTCAAAAAAAACGATTCAGGCGAAGGTTACTTCGCAGTCTATTTTCATTGATGGAAAATTAGAAGAGCAGGCGTGGGAAAGTGCTCCGATTGCTACAGATTTTGTAATGCTCGAGCCCGATAACGGAAAAGCAATTCCGTATGAAAAACGTACCGAAATTAAAGTCTTATATAATAATGACGCGATTTATATAGGCGCAATGATGTACGATAATGAGCCGGCTAAGATTCTGAAAGAAATTTCACAACGTGATAATTTCGGCACTGCAGATCTTTTTGGCGTCTTTATAAATGGCTTTAACGACGGCCAGCAGGATTTTATGTTTTACGTTTCTGCTGCCGATGTTCAGGGCGACTGCATTATGACCGATGCAAATGGCGAAGATTATTCCTGGGACGCCGTCTGGATCAGTAAAGCTGCAGTAACAGAAAACGGATGGATTGTTGAAATGAAAATTCCATATTCAGCCTTACGTTTTTCTGCAGAAAACAAACAAACATGGGGAATTAATTTTTTCAGAGAAATTAAACGGGAACGTTTTAAATATACCTGGAATTTTGTCGACAGCAAAATAGGAACTTTTACACAACAAACCGGAATTCTGGAGGGAATTGAAAATATTAAACCGCCCACCAGATTGTTTTTTATGCCTTATGCCTCCTACTACTTAAATGCTGCAGACGGACAAAAAACTTACGGAACCATGAAAGGCGGAATGGATATTAAATATGGTATAAACGATGCGTTTACCATTGATGCTATTTTAATTCCCGATTTTGGGCAGACAAAATACGACGATCAGATTCTAAATCTTGGTCCGTTTGAACAGCAGTTTAACGAAAACCGCGCATTCTTTACAGAAGGAACAGATTTATTCAGTAAAGGAAATATGTTTTATTCGAGAAGAATTGGAGGCGCGCCCTCTGTAGATCCTTCGTTAAACGAGAACGAAGAAATTTCAGAATTACCCGCCAACGTTAATCTGGTGAATGCCTTAAAATTATCCGGCAGAACCAAAAACGGATTAGGGATTGGTGTTTTGAATGCCGTGACAGAAAAAACTTTTGCTGTTATAAAAAATACTGAAACGGAAGAATCCAGACGCGTCGTGGTAGAGCCTTTAACTAATTATAATGTTTTGGTTTTGGATCAGCGTTTTAGAAAAAATTCATCGGTAACTTTTATCAATACGAATGTGACAAGAAACAGCCATTTTAGAGATGCAAATGTTACCGGCCTTGCTTGGGATCTGAACACTAAAGCCAACACATACAGTTTGTTTGGTAATGTAAAATACAGCCATATTAATGATTTTGAAGATAAAAATGGTTTTTATTCCACTGTAAGTCTGGCAGAAACAAGTGGGAATTACAGATACAGTGTGGGTTCTGATTTTGTAACGAAAGATTTTGATCCTAATGATCTCGGAATCAACTTTTACACTAATTATTATAACTTTTACGGAAATGCCAATTACAGAATTCTAAAACCAACAAAACGCTTTAATACTTTTAGAATTAACTATAATATGTATACCGAATTTAATAAGGAATCCGGAAAACTGCAGGATAACAGCATCAATGCAAATTTAAATCTTACCACAATAAAAAATAATTATTACGGCGGTGGAATTACATTTTATCCACTGGAAATCAACGATTATTACGAACCGCGTGCAGAAAACCGATATGTTGTAATTCCCAGAAAAATAGAATCCTGGGGAAGTATTTCGACCAATTACAATCATAAATTTGCGATTGATCTTAATGGTACTCTGAATATTTTTGATGAATCGGAAAGACTAACTTATGGTTTTGATATGGGTCCGAGATACCGCTTTAGCGACAAACTTTTATTGACTTATTTCTTTAGCTATTTGAGAAAGAATAACAATAAAGGCTATATCGATCAAATCGATGATGATGAGAATTCAAATACTCCAAACGAGATCATTTTTGCAAACCGAAATGTGATTACCTACTCTAATACTCTTGGAGGTAAGTACGCGATAAACAGCGCAATGACTATTAATCTCTCTGTTCGCCAATACTGGTCGTATGCCGATAATAAAGACATTTTGGCTTTGCAGCAAGATGGAGATTTTATTGCTTACCCGCAATATACGATCAATAAAAATTCAAGTTTTTATTCCTGGAATGCAGATTTATCTTATTCGTGGTGGTTTGCTCCCGGAAGTCAGCTTTCTGCATTATACCGAAACAACGCTTCTAATTTTGAACGCATTATCGATAAAGATTTCAGACATAACGTTTCGGGACTTTTAAATAATGATGCATTAAAACACATCTTTTCGATAAGTGTAAAATATTTTATTGACTATAATGCTGTCAAAAATAAAGTAAGAAAAAGAGCTTAGCGTGAATTAATTTTAAAAAATAAAGACTTCTATAATTAAATTACTATTTTTTATGAGGCTTCATTTTATTAAATATAAATGTAACAAAGCTTTCTTGCCAATTTTAGAAATGACTTATCTTTGTAGAAAACAAAAAAGTAATGAACAAAAAAGTTATCCTTATGATTTTAGATGGTTGGGGAAAATCTCCTGACCCTAAAGTATCTGCAATAGACAATGCAAATGTTCCTTTTATAAACAGTCTTTATAAAAATTACCCAAGCGCCCAGCTAAGGACTGACGGTTTAAACGTTGGTTTGCCTGAAGGACAAATGGGAAACAGCGAGGTTGGACACATGAATCTTGGCGCCGGAAGAATTGTATATCAGGATTTAGCTAAAATAAACTTAGCCGTAGAACATAAAACTTTAGCAAAAGAGCAGGTTTTAATTGACGCTTTTACTTATGCTAAAAACAACAATAAAAAAGTACACTTTTTAGGATTAGTTTCAGATGGTGGTGTTCACTCACATACTTCACACCTTCGCGGATTAATCGATGCTTCTCAGGAATATGGTTTAGATCAGGTTTATGTTCACGCTTTTACAGACGGACGCGATGTTGACCCGAAATCGGGAGCAAAATACATTCACGATCTGGAAGATTATATTAAAGATACTCCGGTAAAAATTGCTTCAATCGTTGGACGCTACTATGCAATGGATCGCGACAGACGTTGGGAACGTGTTAAATTGGCTTACGATTTAGTGGTGAACGGAATCGGGATTCCGTCTACAAATGCCGTAAAAAGCGTTCTTGAAAGCTATGAGCACGATGTCACAGACGAATTTATCGCACCGGTTGTAATGGTCGATGAAGAACAAAAACCTCTTGCTACTATTATTGAAGGTGATGTGGTAATTTTCTTCAACTTTAGAACAGACCGCGGACGCGAACTTACCGAAGCATTATCACAACAGGATTTCCATGAGCAGAACATGCACAAATTAAACCTTTACTATGTAACGCTTACAAATTATGACGAAACTTACCAGAACGTAAAAGTAGTTTACAATAAAGATAATATTACCGAAACTCTTGGTGAGGTTTTAGAACAAGCAGGTAAAAAGCAAATCAGAATTGCAGAAACGGAGAAATATCCGCACGTAACTTTCTTCTTTTCTGGAGGACGTGAAGTTCCTTTTGAAGGCGAATCTCGTATTTTGAGAAATTCTCCAAAAGTTGCAACATACGATTTACAGCCAGAAATGAGCGCTTTTGAACTTACAGATGCTCTTGTTCCTGAATTGAATAAAGGTGAAGTTGACTTTGTATGTTTAAACTTCGCAAACGGCGATATGGTTGGACACACCGGAATTATGGACGCAGCAATTAAAGCTTGTGAAGCTGTAGACGTTTGTGTTAAGAAAGTTATCGAAGCTGCGCTTGCGAATGATTACACTACAATCGTAATTGCCGATCACGGAAATTGCGAGACAATGATTAATCCTGACGGAAGTCCGAATACAGCACACACTACAAACCCAGTGCCGATTATTTTAGTTGACAAACACTTAAAAAATATTCAGGATGGTGTGTTAGGTGATATTGCTCCTACTATTTTAGAATTAATGGGCGTTCAGCAGCCAAATGCAATGACTTGTCATTCGTTGTTGTAGTTTTCGAACTTATAAGAGTGATGTAAGTTCACTTAAATAAAATCTCGCAAAGTCGCGAAGTCGCAAAGAATTATAAACTTGGCGTTTTTGTGACTTTGCGAGATTATTTTTTTTATATAAATCCTATAAGTGATTTTTATATGATTTATCTGATTGTCACCTTGAGCGAAGTCGAAGGCTTATGATGCAAAAAGGCTTCGACTTTGCTCAGCCTGACAATTTACAATAACAAATGATACAATTGCTCCACACCAAAAATTATAAGTCCAATAATACCCCCAACTAAAGTTCCGTTGATTCTGATGTACTGAAGATCTTTTCCGATTTCTAATTCCAGTTTTTCTGAGACCTCTTTTCCGTCCCAGCTTTTTACGGTGGATGAAATCAAATCTCCAATTACTTTTTTGTTGTTCAAAAGAACAGCCAGCAGATCATTTTTGATGAAACTGTTTATTTTTTCAAACATAACGGGATCTTCTTTTAAGCCATTTCCAAAAGTCTGAATTAATCCTGCGATACTGTTTTTAATGGCCGAATGATCACCTTTATTTAAATCAGTTGTGATAGAAAGTTTTATTTCGTCCCAAATTCCGTTAATATAATCCTGGACTTCTTTTTTTCCGACAAAACCTAAAATCACATCGTTGATTTTAATTCTCATTTCTTCTGAGTTTTTTACTTTTTCTAAAAAGTCAAAAATATATTCGTCAATTTTTAAACGTACTGCACTTTCAGGATTTTTAGCTTCATCCAGAAAATCCTGCAAACCATTAAAAACACCTTCTGTTATACTTTTATCCGCGAGGCCGAAACTGAGAAACGGAGTTGATGATTTTACCTTTTGTCTAATTAAATCTTTATTATTTGTGAGTTCGCTGCTCATTACTTCCAGAAGATTGGTCAGCATTTGATTTTTGAGATCTCCTTTTTGCAAAGGCTCCAATGCAACCGCAACCCAGTTACCAAAATTGATACCTTCCATTTTTTCTTTAAACTGAACCTGAATAAAGCGCTTTATATCTTCGTCTTTTATTGCTTTCAAAATTCCGGGAATGATGTTTACAGCCACAACGTCTGCCACTTTATTGGCATTTTCCCCCTGCGAAAGCCAATCTGAAGCTTTAGAAGCAAAATTAAATTCGTCTAATTTAATTTCCAGTTTTTCTTTGTTCAGAAATTCTTCTGAGACAAAATTTCCCAGATTTTCACCAATCTCATTTTTCTTGGTCGGAATAATTGCGGTATGCCAAATCGGAATTCCCAAAGGATGACGAAATAAAGCGACCACAGCAAACCAGTCGGCGATCCCGCCTACCATTGCGGCTTCACTAAAAGCCTGAAGTATTGGAATTTTAAAATAAATAGCAATGATAAAAAGTAAAACTGCAATTCCTAAAAGTGCCAGAGCATTCTGCTTCATTTTACGTAAAGCTTTCACTTTAACTATATCCTGATCTGTGATTGTTTCCATGATCGTAAACGTTTTTACTACTAATTTAAGGCTTTTTGATGAAATAATTATCTAAAAAAAGCTTCAAAGAATTATATGAATTTTGACTAATTCATTTTATTTTGAATTTCAATTCATTTATTCGTGAAAATTCGTGCGATTCGTGGCAAAAAAACACCAAAAAATATCATTAAAAATTGTACTTTTGCGAACTGAAAATGGAAAAAATATGATTATCCAAAAAACTAGAGAGGAAATCGAATTAATGCGCGAAAGTGCTTTAATCGTATCAAAAACATTAGGTATGATTGCTTCTGAAATTAAAGAGGGAGTTACTACATTATATCTTGATAAATTAGCCGAAGAATTTATTCGCGATCATGGTGCCGTACCAAGTTTTCTTGGTTTGTACGATTTTCCGAATTCGCTTTGTATGAGTCCTAATGCTCAGGTTGTTCACGGTATTCCTAATAATGTCCCTCTTAAAAGTGGTGATGTTATTTCAGTAGATTGTGGTGCATTTAAAAATGGTTACCACGGAGATCACGCTTACAGTTTTGAGATTGGTGAAGTTGCTCCTGAAGTTAAAAAATTGCTCCAGGTAACAAAAGAATCTCTTTATGTTGGTATAAGAGAATTTAAAGCCGGAAATCGTGTGGAAGATGTTGGAAATGCGATTCAGAAATATACGGAAGCTCACGGTTACGGCGTTGTTCGTGAATTGGTCGGACACGGCGTTGGGCAGAAAATGCACGAAGAACCGGAAATGCCAAACTACGGAAAACGCGGACGCGGAAAACTTTTTGTAGAAGGAATGGTTGTCGCAATTGAGCCGATGATCAATATGGGAACAAGAAACATCAAACAACTTAAAGACGGCTGGACAATTCTGACTGCAGACGGAAAGCCAAGTGCTCATTTCGAACATGACGTTGCTTTGATAGACGGTAAACCAGAATTGTTATCAACTTTCCAATACATCTACAAAGCTTTAGGAATTGAAAGCAATGAAGAAGATGAGTTTAGACAAGTGCCATTAGTACTGTAAGAATTCCACGAAGATTCACAAAGATATACGCTGAGATACACAAAAATTATTTTATACGCCTTTTGAAAAATGTATTTGAAAAATGAAGTATCGCAAGACGAACTAAATACTATCTCATATAAAATTATAGGTTTAGCAATTGAAGTTCACAAACAACTAGGGCCTGGTTTACTAGAATCTGCGTACCAAGAATGTTTATATTACGAAATTGTAAATGCTGGATTAGCCGTAGAAAGGCAGAAAATTTTACCTATAATTTACAAGGATATTAAACTGGATCATGGTTATAGAATTGATCTGTTAATTGAAAACAAAATTGTAATCGAACTAAAAACTGTCGAAACTTTTACAGATGTACATTTTGCACAGATATTAACTTATTTAAAACTTGGTGAATATCCTTTGGGTTTGCTTATTAATTTTCATTCAAAAATTTTAAAAAATAACATAAAAAGATTTATAAACACTTAGCGAAACTCTGTGTTCACTTTGTGTAACTCTGCGAAACAACCCCACATGAAAAAACTTTTTAAATTAGTTTTAAATACCATTCCAAGACCATTATTAATTCGTTTGAGTTATGTGGCCCGCCCGATTTTAGCTTTCTCTTTAAGAGGAGATAAATTTACAGATCCTATTGATGGCAGAAGTTTTAAATCATTTTTGCCTTACGGATACGGAAAACAGCGTAACAATGTGCTTTCGCCAAGTACGCTTTCTCTGGAGAGACACCGATTACTCTGGCTGTATTTAAACGATCAGACTGATTTTTTTACAGCACCGAAAAAAGTATTGCATTTTGCTCCGGAACAGGCTTTTTACAAAAGATTCCGCAAGCAGAAAAATCTGGATTATACCACAACAGATTTACTTTCGCCTTTGGCAGATGTAAAAGCAGATATCTGTAATCTTCCTTTTAAAGACAACGAATACGATGTGATTCTATGCAATCACGTTTTAGAACATATTCCGGACGATACCAAAGCGATGCAGGAATTATTTCGCGTTTTAAAACCAGGCGGAATGGCTGTTTTGCAAATACCACAGGATTTAAACAGAGCGGTAACTTTTGCAGATGATTCTATTACAGACCAAAAAGAACGTGCCAAAATATTTGGACAATACGATCATGTACGTGTTTACGGACGTGATTATTTTGACAAATTAAGAAGTATAGGTTTTATTGTCATAGAAGAAGATTATACCAATAAAATTGCTCCGGAACTGGTTGAAAAATATTGTCTGGCTAAAGGCGAAATTATCCCCCTTTGCTTTAAACCGGAAAACTAGCTTTTAAATAAAATAAGTAATAAAAATACATTCTTAAATACTAATCAATAAATAGATTTTTTCTGTTTGCTGATTAGTATTTATTTTTTAAACCTACAGAATTTCCCAAAATTCTACTAAACCAAACCACCAATCTTGGAAAATTTATTTCAATTCTGTTTTGACATCAGTTTTGATAAAAACCTGAATATCTATCTTCCAACGGCTTATATTGTTGAAGGAATCGATGAAATTAAATATTTAAACAAAAAAGCGACTAGAGATGTAATCGAAAGTTTTGGAATTGTTTATGAAAATCTGGATTCCAATACCAAAAAGATATTGACGTCTTGCGAATCTTTAAAACCGGAATTTATTTTCAAAAAATTTAGTTCAAAAATAAAATCTGCCAAAACAATTGCCGATTTACAGAAAGATTCCAAAATTGACTTTGCGATTCGTCAGCATTTAAAATTTCATTTAAGTTCTTTTTACAATTTAATTGTGCAGGAACAATTTCCGTTATGCCTGAATATCGGACCTGAAAAAGATTTTTATCGTGCGAAAATCACTGTTACTTCAACTGAATTTGAACCTCAGATTCAATTTGACAAACATGATCTGGGAATTACCTATACCCTTTCTTTAAAAGAAAACGAAATTACTTTTCTGCCAATGGATAGCAATATCGAAATTATTTTGGATGAGCCGGGCTGGCTGGTTGTCAACAAGAAATTAGGTCGTGTAAAAGAGTTAAATTCTAAGAAACTGATGCCTTTTCTAAAGAAAAAATCAATTGAAATCCCCTCCAAATTAGTTGATGATTATTTCAAAAGCTTTATTCCGCAGATCGCAAAAAAAATTGATATCGAAGCAAATGGTTTTGAAATTGAGCTTCGCGACAAAATTATTTCGTGCAGCATCCAGCCCGTCTATGATTTCTTTAAAAACTGCTATTATCTTACGCTCTATTTTGATTATAACGGCTATATTTTTGATTCGGGCAAAACAAAGAAAACACATTCTTTTGTTGATTTTAGCATAATTAATGAACCCAAAATAATTCAGTTTAAAAGAAGTGCTGACGAAAATTTATATGCTGAAAAACTAAATGAAATTGGATTTATAAAAATAAAAAATGAATTATTTGGGTGGAAATCAGAATCAGAAATTGAAGATCCTTTCGCCAATATTCAATTGGTTATAGATTATAAGGAAAAACTGGAAAGTTTAGGTTTTACTATCGAAAATCTAAAACTCGAAAGCAAAGAAATTATTACCGAAAACCATACTGTTTCTGCTTCCAAAGAGACCACTGGCGACTGGTTCGATATCCGGATAATCATTACTATTGGAAATTACACTGTCAATTTCACCGAAATTATTCCCAATCTAAAAAGCAAGGAAAGACTTTTCCAATTGCCGGACGGGAACTATTTTTTAATCCCGCTGGAATGGTTTAGCAAATACGGTTCTCTGGCAAAATTAGCAAAGACTGAAAACGGAGCGATTCTTTTACGGAAGACTAATTTTACAGCTTTAGATGCTATTCCCGAAATCCAAAATGAGGTGATCAGTAAAGCAGAATATACTTCTTCCGAATTATTAAAAGCGACGTTAAGACCCTACCAGCTCGATGGCGTAAAATGGCTTTTAAGTCATTATAATTCTAATCTCGGTGCATGTCTTGCCGATGATATGGGACTTGGAAAAACACTGCAGACGTTAGCCGTTTTAATTGCCGTACAGGAACAATTGGGTTTTACGACCAAAACCACCAATTTTGACTTATTTGCCAACGAAACGACTATTGAAAGAGAACCATTAAAGGCGTTGATTGTGCTGCCGTCTTCACTGGTTTTTAACTGGTACAATGAAGCGGGAAAGTTTACACCTCATTTTTCGAAAATGCAATATGTAGGCAACGACAGAAAACAATTAGTCAGCAGATTGAATTCGACTGATTTGATTTTTACGAGTTACAGCATCATTCATCGTGACATTTCGATTTTAGAGAAATACGATTTCCGATATTTGATTTTAGACGAAAGTCAATACATCAAAAACAAAAACTCTAAGATTTTCAAAGCAATTAATAAAATCAGTACAGGTCATAAAATTGCGCTGAGCGGAACTCCTATCGAAAATTCGCTTGACGATTTATGGTCGCAAATGGAGTTTATAAATCCGGATATCCTGGGCAGTTATGCTTTTTTTACAGAGCATTTTAAAAACCCGATTGAGAAAAAACAGAATGAAGAAGTTCTTACTGAATTAAAAAACCTCATCCAGCCTTATATTTTAAGAAGAACCAAAGAGCAGGTTTTAAGAGATTTGCCAGAATTAACCGAGCAGATTTATTACTGCGACATGGATCCGGAGCAGGAAAAATTATACGAGAAAGAAAAATCCAAAGCCCGTAATTTTTTATTAAAAACAGACGGATCAGGTCCAGACAAAATAAGTATTATAAATACTTTAATGAAATTAAGACAGCTGAGCAATCATCCTAAAATGGTCGATCAGGAATCTGAGATTGATTCGGGAAAATATATGGCCGTTACAAACTATCTGGAAAGTTTAGTAAAAGGAAAACAAAAAGCGATTATTTTTAGTTCGTTTGTTACGAATTTGCATTTTTATACCGACTGGTGCAGGCAAAATAAAATTGCGTTTTGTGAAATTACCGGAGAAACACCTTCTGCAAAAAGAGAGCAGCAGGTCAGACAGTTTCAGGAAAAAGAGGAGCCTTTATTATTTTTCATTTCGCTTAAAGCGGGGGGCGTTGGTTTGAATATTACAAAAGCTTCCTATGTTTTATTTTTAGATCCCTGGTGGAATCCTTTCGCAGAGAAACAAGGGGTTGGAAGAGCACACCGAATCGGACAAATGAATAAAGTAAATGTGATTCGTTTTATATCTAAAAATACAGTAGAAGAGAAAATTATAAAATTACAGGAGAATAAAAAATTATTGTCGGATTCGCTTTTAGAAGAAAATTTTATTAACAACGAAATAGAAAGCAACTTAAAATATATTCTGGATTCTGATAATTAAATCCAATAGATTGGCTTATTTTTCGTTATATAAAATTGTTATATTTACAATCTTACACGCAACAAGATGCCAAAATTTTTATTTACAAGCTTTATTTTTCTTTTTGTTTTTACAATATCGACAGCACAGGAAAAAGAAATTGATCCTCCATATAATATAAAAACTGCATCATTTGTCCAAAATGGAAGCAATGTTATTCCTATTTTTGAATTAGGCTCTTCTTTCGACTTTCAGTTTGATGATTTATTTGGTAATGAAGCCAATTACTATTTTGAGGTAATTCATTGCGATTACAACTGGATGCCTACCAATATTCCGAAAAACGATTATATATATGGTCTGGACAATCAGAGAATTATGAATTATTCTAATTCTTTTAATACGCTTCAGAATTACTCGCATTACCGACTTTCTTTTCCAAATCAGTTTACGACACAAATACGACTTTCCGGTAATTATATGCTTAGAATTCTAAACGAAGATCGTGATGTTGTATTCTCCAGAAAATTTATTTTATACGAAAATCATTCGACAGTCTCCGCTCAGGTAAAAAGAAGCAGAGACTTAAGCAATATTGATTATAAACAAAATTTAGATTTTGCTATTTTATCTAATGATATAGTTTTTCAGACACCTTTAAAAAATGTGAGAGTGCTTTTATTGCAAAATGGGAATTTTAAGAATGCTATAAAAAATATTGTTCCTCAATACACACTTGGAAACCAGCTCGTTTATAAATACAACAGGGAAACTCAGTTTTGGGGAGGAAATGAATTTTTATATTTTGAAAATAAGGACATTCGTGCTGCAAATAATAATGTCGCACGTGTGGGAGGAAACAATGATATTTATAATGCTTTTTTATATACAAATTCGGCAAGAGGAAATCAGATTTATACCTTGTACGAAGATGTAAATGGAAATTTTGTGGTAAAAAACATAAATGGTTCTAATAACGACATAGAGGCAGATTATGCCTGGGTTTATTTTAGTCTTTCTGCGCCTGCTTTCAGACTGGACAAAGACATCTATATTACCGGAATGTTTAATAACTACAGTCTTTCTCCCGAATATAAAATGGATTACAATACCGACAAAGGTGTTTTTGAAAAAGCCATTATGATCAAACAGGGTTTTACCAATTTTCAATATACGGTCGCAGATAAAAAAGGGGTTATAGATTATGAAAATGCTATCGACGGAAACTTCTATCAAACCGAAAACGACTATACAATTCTGGTCTATTATAAAGAGGCAACAGATCGTTATGAGCGGGTTATCGGAAAAGGAAATGCTAACTCTATCAATATAGTCAACTAAAACAAATGTTAAGGTTTTAGATTAAATGATTTTTTTTTGTAGCTTTGCCCTATAACACTCACATATATACGTCGTTAGTATGGTTTCTCAGATTACAAGAGGCATAAAAATATCTGTTTTAACTAGTTTTGAAGGTACTTACTTCAAAAACTACAAGATTCATTTTGCCTTTAGTTATGTAGTTACCATCGAAAACCATAGTAAAGATTCAGTTCAGCTGACTTCTCGTCACTGGGAAATTTTTGATTCACTGAATGACTTGGAAGTGGTAGACGGCGAAGGTGTTATTGGGAAAAAACCGGTTTTAAAACCAGGTGAAAACCATACTTACAGCTCAGGTTGTTTACTATCGTCTCCTTACGGCGCTATGAAAGGTCATTTTAATATGATCAATTTTACTACTACAAAAACATTCAAGGTTATCGTGCCTACTTTTAGAATGTGCGCTCCTTTTGCATTAAATTAAGACCTGGTTTCTAACTATTGCTTTTATCGTTATCTTAATCATAAAATTGTCAATTTATTAATTTATCCTTTGTACTTTTGTGCAGCGTTAGATTATTCGTAACAAAACAAATGGTCTGACTTTAAAATAGTCTAATTCACAAATTTTAAATAACATGCTTAAAGGATTTTTTCATGTACCAAAAGCGGTAAACGAGCCTGTAAAAAGCTACGCACCAAACTCCCCAGAAAGAGCAGCTGTTCAGGCAGCTTATTCCACCATGTGGAATTCTCAGATTGACGTTCCCTTATATATTGGAAGCGAAGAAATCAGAACGGACAATACCAGAAATATTACAGCTCCGCACGATCATAAACACGTTGTGGGTAAATACCATTTAGCAGAAAAACAACATATCGAAAAAGCAATTTCCAATGCTCTTGAATCTAAAGAAGCATGGGCAAATATGGCATGGGAACAACGTGCTGCTATTTTCTTAAAAGCGGCAGAACTTATTGCTGGACCATACAGAGCCCGCATTAACGCTGCAACCATGATTGGTCAGTCAAAAAACATTCATCAGGCAGAAATTGATGCTTCATGCGAGTTAATTGACTTTTTACGTTATAACGTAGAATTCATGACGCAGATCTATAACGATCAGCCAAAATCTGATTCTACAGTTTGGAATCGTTTAGAATACCGACCTCTCGAAGGTTTTGTCTACGCAATTACACCTTTTAACTTTACTGCAATTGCTGCCAATCTTCCTGCAAGTGCTGCCATGATGGGTAATGTTGTGGTATGGAAACCAAGCGACAGCCAGGTGTTTTCTACAAAAATTATTCTTGAAGTTTTCAAAGAAGCCGGCGTTCCGGACGGAGTTATTAATGTAGTTTTCGGAGATGCTTTGATGATTACAGATACTATTTTAGCAAGCCGTGATTTTGCCGGAATTCACTTTACAGGTTCAACGCATGTATTTAAAGATATTTGGGCTAAAATTGGCGCCAATATCCACAACTATAAAACATATCCGAGAATTGTTGGTGAGACAGGTGGTAAAGATTTTATCATTGCACACCCAAGCGCAAACGCAAAACAAGTGGCTACCGGAATTACCCGTGGTGCATTTGAGTTTCAGGGACAAAAATGTTCTGCGGCATCCAGAGCTTATATTCCGCAAAGTTTATGGCCAGCTGTAAAAGAACAGTTAATTGCTGATGTAAAATCTATGAAAATGGGTTCTCCTGAAGATTTTGGAAACTTTATTACTGCAGTTATTCACGAAGGTTCTTTTGATAAACTGGCAAGTTATATTGATCAGGCAAAAAAAGATGCTGATGCAGAAATTATTATCGGTGGAAATTATGACAAATCTGTAGGATACTTTATTGAACCCACGGTTATCGTAACTACAGATCCGAAATATACAACAATGGAAACCGAATTATTTGGACCAGTTATTACAATTTACGTTTACGAAGATGCGCAATGGGAAGAAACTTTAGAATTAGTAGATACTACATCTGAGTATGCTTTAACAGGAGCAGTTTTCAGCCAGGACCGTTATGCAATCGAAGTAGCAACTACTAAATTGCAAAATGCTGCAGGTAATTTCTATATTAACGACAAACCAACCGGAGCTGTGGTAGGAATGCAGCCATTTGGCGGAGCAAGAGCTTCAGGAACTAACGATAAAGCAGGTTCTGCATTAAATTTATTACGTTGGGCTTCTCCGAGAACAATTAAAGAAACTTTTGTAACTCCTGAAGATTACAGATATCCTTTTTTAGGTTAATTATTTAGATTTCAAATACAAATCTTATCTTTATAGCAAAGCCGATTCCTAACCGAATCGGCTTTTTCATTATGTGAATCGATAGTTTTAAATTAGCGGAAGTATTGTCAATACCTACAAAATTAAAACACTTTACATTTGTAATACTTTTCTTATACAATTAATAATCAACAATTTAAAATCTGTATTTGTCTTATTTTGATATTTTAAAAACTTTTAGTTCCTATCCATAAGAATGCATCGCTCTACATTTGCTTTTAATATAACGTTCCACTAAAAACATAAAAAAAGCAAAATATGAGAAACTTAAACAACGTTCCGGAAGTGATAATGGAGTCAAAATGTATTGGTCATCCGATTAACTATAAATGGACTAAAAACAAAATAAATGATCTCTTAGATCCTGTTGAAGGGAATGACGAATTGGAAAACACCCTGATGCAGATTAATCATAAAGCCTCTGTTGCCTTAACGGCAGCTTTATTAGAGTGGGTATACTGGCGTTTTACAGGTTATACACAGGCAACAAATGACACTCAAAAACGTATTGAAGCACTATGGTGTTCTGTTGCAAACAGAGAGCAAACAAATCCATTGCTATTTGATACTGATTTTGAGGTTCCTGCGGCGGGTTCTGTTAATGGCGCTTTATGGATTGCCTTGATGAATGTAAGAATGATAGATGTACGATATAGAAAAGGTTCGTACTTTCTGCAAAATGAGCTGGTAGGTTTGGTTTTACTTGCGCGTCATATTACCCCAAAAAAGAAAAAATTCGACAACTGGTTTGGCCAAACAATTACTAAATTACTTCAGTCGCATTCTAATCCGTATAGAAATACTGAATTAGATCCAACAGATGAAGCCGTTTACGATTCTTCAAATGAACCGGTATTGTCCCGTGAGTTTTTCTTTGATGCTGCATTCGAATATAGTCCCGAGGCATCAGAAAATGCGATTCATAATTTTATTGATAATTTAGATCTTAAGGCAAATTCTTTTTTAAATTTTTCTAAAAGAGCCTCGTAGTTTTAAAAGTTTTATTTTTAATTCAAAAAAATAACCCAGTAGAAGAAATTCCGCTGGGTTATTTTATTTTATATTCTTTTAAAAATTAAACTTTAAATTTTAATGGAAGATGAACCACTTTTTTAGTTTCAAAAAATTCATCTTCGAAAATTTCAGAGAGATCATATAAGGTCGCTTTCGGAAAATCTTTTAATTCTTCAGATAAATCTCCACCTTTTAAATATAGAATTCCGTTTTTTAAAGTATGTTTATGCTGTTTCTTAATTTTATCATCAATCCAGGAAACAAAATCCGGCATATTGGTAACAGCACGGCTTACAATAAAATCGAAATCGCCTTTTACTAATTCGGCCCGCTTCTGTTCTGCCTTGACATTTTTTAACTCCAATGCATCAACAACTCCCTGAACCACCTTTATCTTTTTTGCAATAACGTCAATTAGATAAAAACGGGTTTCCGGAAAAAGAATTGCTAACGGAATTCCGGGAAATCCTCCCCCTGTTCCAACATCAAGCACTGTAGCTCCCGGTTCAAATTTCATAATTTTGGCAATTCCCAAAGAATGCAAAATATGTTTAGTATATAAAGAATCAATATCCTTACGAGAAATAACATTGATTTTTTCATTCCAATCGTGGTATAAATAGTCTAATTTTTGAAACTGTTCAATTTGAAGATCGGTCAAATTGGGAAAATATTTCAATATCTCATCCATTGCTGTAAATTTTTAACAAAAGTACTACTTTACGATTGAAATATTTAACTCAATTTTGCAAATTGAGAATTTATAATAATTACCTTTGAAAACTATTTAAATTAATTATGAATAACAACGCACCTACATTTGCAAGGCAAGACAATCTGAAGTTCTTCAGAACGCTTAACTCTCGGGTAAACAATTATTTCAAAGAAAATAATATTAAAAAAACCGGAAACTGGAAGCTACACTTAAAAGCTGTTATTCTGTTTGCTGTTTTTTTAACACCATATTTTTTAATCCTTACGCTTGACATGCCTTTTTGGGTAATGCTGCTTTTATCGATTGTAATCGGTATCGGAATGGCGGGCGTGGGAATGAACGTAATGCACGACGGTAATCACGGTTCTTACTCAACAAAAACCTGGATCAATAAATTTATGGGCGGTACTATTTATGTCCTGGCAGGAAACGTATACAACTGGCAAGTTCAGCATAATGTGCTGCATCATACCTATACCAACATTCCCGGACATGACGAAGATCTGGATGCAGGAAGAATTATACGTTTTACAAAAGATGCAAAATGGCATAGTTTTCATCGTTTTCAACATTACTATTCTGTTTTCTTATACGGTTTACTTACTTTTAATTGGGCTATTACAACCGATTTTAAGCAAATGAGAAGTTATCTTAAAAGAAAACTGTCTTATGGAGAACCTAAAAATCCGAAAATTCTCTGGACGACTTTAATTATTACAAAAGTAATTTATGTTTCTATCTGGATTGTTTTACCAATGGTAATCGGAATTACATGGTGGAAAGTTCTTCTTGGTTTCTTTGTAATGCATTATACTGCCGGATTGATACTGAGTGTTGTATTTCAATTAGCGCATGTTGTTGAAGAAACTACAAATCCTTCTCCAAACGAATTGGGAGAAATGGACAATACCTGGGCAATTCATCAATTGTTTACCACCACTAATTTTGCACCAAAAAATGCAATTGTAAACTGGTACACCGGCGGATTAAACCATCAGATTGAGCATCATATTTTTCCCAATATCAGTCACATTCATTATGGCAAAATTGCAAAAATTGTCAAAGAAACTGCAAAAGAATGCGACCTGCCCTATTACGAATACAAAACAATGGGAAGTGCTATTATCGCCCATTTCAAACATTTACGTGAACTTGGAATGAAACCGGAATTATCAGTCTAAAACTAAAAAAATCTATTAATAATTAACCTTCCTTAATTGGCGCAACAATTAGGGACATTCAAAAATTTTATAATGAATCATATTCTTTCGGACAGAATCAACAACTTAGCCACTTCGCAAACATTAGCAATGGCTGCTTTAGCCCGCGAGTTAAAAGCACAAGGAAAAGACATTATCAGTTTAAGTTTAGGCGAGCCGGACTTTAATACACCAGACTTCATTAAAGAAGCTGCTAAAAAAGCAATCGACGACAACTATAGTACTTATTCTCCAGTTGACGGATATCAGGATCTAAAAGAAGCAATCTGCAGAAAATTCAAAAGAGACAATGATTTAGAATACAAACCCTCTCAAATTGTAGTTTCTACAGGAGCAAAACAATCATTATACAATATCGCGCAAGTAATGTTAAACGATGGTGATGAGGTTATTTTACCTGCACCATACTGGGTTTCTTATTTCGAAATTGTAAAACTTTCAGGAGGAGTTCCTGTAGAAGTTCCAACATCTGTAGAAACAGACTTCAAAATAACGCCAGAACAATTGGAAGCGGCAATTACACCAAAAACAAAAATGATGTGGTTCTCCTCTCCTTGTAATCCTTCAGGATCTGTTTATAGCAGAGAAGAATTAACAGCATTGGCAAAAGTTTTAGAAAAATACCCAAATGTATATGTTGTTGCAGACGAAATTTATGAGCACATCAATTTCTCAGGAACATTCTGCAGTATCGGTTCTATTCCGGGAATGTTAGAAAGAACAATCACAGTAAACGGAGTAGCGAAAGCATTTGCTATGACAGGTTACCGAATTGGTTATATCGGAGCTCCGGAATTTATCGCAAAAGCATGTACAAAAATCCAGGGACAAGTAACATCGGGAGCAAATTCTGTAGCACAAAGAGCAACAATTACCGCTGTTGATGCTGATCCAAGTGTGCTAAACGAAATGGTTCAGGCTTTTCACGGTCGTAGAGATTTAGTAGTTGGATTACTAAAAGAAATTCCCGGAGTAAAAATTAACGTACCCGAAGGCGCATTTTACGTATTCCCAGATGTTTCTTCTTTCTTCGGAAAAACTTTAAGAGGAACAGAAATTAAAGATGCAAACGATGTTTCGATGTATCTTTTGGCAGAGGCAAATGTAGCAACCGTAACAGGCGATGCGTTTGGAAATCCAAACTGTATTCGTTTCTCTTATGCGACAAGCAATGATATTCTAAAAGAAGCATTACGCAGAATCAAAGAAGCTTTAACAGCTTAATTAAAGATCCAATTATATAAATCGAAGCCTCAGGAAATTCCTGAGGCTTTTTTTATAATTTAGCCATTATAAATGTTCCTTAAAGCGTTTATAAAAATCAAATCAAAAAATGAAGAGACAAACTTTTTTAGCCTTATTTACTTTACTATTGTATATCAATGTTAAAGCTCAGAAAAATGAAAACATAATGATTTCGGTTTTTTATAAAGGCGAAAGTGATAAAATTAACACTAAAAATTCATCAGATATATATGACGTAATTTATAGCATGTTTACCAATTATAATACTATTCCAACAGATAAGGTAAGTGTTAAGAAATTTGACAAAGAAGACATTTTCTTTAAAAATAATTTGCCCTCAGAAAAAATGATTTCCGCTATTGATTCTCTTTCAAAAAATTCAAAATTAAGTTTACTGACTCAATTTAATAAACAGCAGCTTTTGTTCCAATCACATTTCCCGGGTTTTTTCAAAAAGAATAATGATATAAATTTTGTGGAGATTAAATTGAAATCCTTTGATGCAATGGGTAAAAACAAAATTTCAATTGACAGTATTCACTCTGTCAACAATAATTGGGGCACCTTACTCAGCAAAGGCATAACATATCATACGATTGAAATTCAGGACAATCTTAATATTTCAGACAAAAAAGTAGCAGGAAGCGCCATTTATAATGTAAAAATAGTAACCGACTATAAAATTCAAAAATTAGATCGATTAAATTTAATTAATTCATTTTCGATAAATAATAAAGACATAAAAATAATTGAAATCTATAACAAAATTTTTGTGTTTGATGTTTTAAACGAAAGTAACAATTTTAAACAAAAATCTGAACATTTTAATTTTTTTGCAATTGATATAAATGATAAAAGTGAAACCAAATTAGGCTCAAAAATTAGTTATCCAATTTATAAAGATTTATATAACATTTATAAATCCAACAGAAAAATTAACAAAGAAGAATTAAAAAAGATCTTGCCTGTTGAAAGATTACAAAAGATGAAAGAGAACGGATTTTACTATGCTATAGAACAGGATATGCAATACGCAAACAATGTATTGTTTTACTCGAAAATTTATGGTATTTCAAAAGACATTAAAGTAAAAATTTAAATAATAAATATCAATTATCTTACTTCTAATATAAGTTGTTATAAAATTCCCATTCCACAATATTATAAAACATAAGCTATAATCCTGTAAGATATAATAACTTATAAAGAAGCAACTTTGTAATATATATTAATTTAAAAACTATTTGTCATGATACATACAGATGAAACCACAAAAGAAGCAGTTAAAACTTTAGAAGGATTAATTTCAATTCTTGAAGATGGAAAACTAGGATATACAAATGCAGCCGAACATGTAGAAAATCCAGCAATGAAAACTGATTTTCTTGAATATGCACGTGAAAGAGCTTTGTTTATTGTTGAGTTGCAGGACGAAATCAATAAACTTGGAAAATCAACAGATACTTCAGGTGGTGGTCCATTAGGAGCTTTACACAGAACATGGATTGATATTAAATCATCTTTCACAGGTGGAGATACAGAAGCTATTATCAATGCTTGTGTAACAGGAGAAGAAGCTGCAATTGAAAAATATAAAGCGGCATTAGAAGATAATCATTTAGAATCAAGCCAGACTTCAATCGTTTCTAAACAATTGAACAGCATTCAGAATGCTTTATCACAAATTAAAATGAGAGCGAATTAATCGATCGATCGATTCATGCTTTTTTTTTGAAAACCACTTTAACCTTCGGGTTGGGTGGTTTTTTTATTTTTAAATTCTTTTTACGATGGATATTGTCATATAAATTAAAATACTATTTTTATCGCGAATTATATTTCAAAACCAAACCCCGAAAATGAAAAAACTAATAATCGGAATCATAGCCGCTTTTAGCATAATCAGCTGTTCATCAGAAGATTCACCATCAACTAAACCTGAAACAGAAGTTGAAGCTCCAGTTAAACCGGAAATACCAGAACAACCTCCTGTTGTTAAAGTCGTACTTAAACCTGCCATTACAAATAATATAAAATCTTTAACTGGTAAAAGTCTTGAAACTGATTCGCTAAAATTAGTAAAACATGTTATTTATTATAAAGATGTGCCGAACTTTACTCAGGAAGCAGCTATAAAAGATTCTTTAAACACTTTTCGAGATACTTTAAGGCGTTGGTGGGGAAGTAGAACTGATTATGAGTATGACCAATTGAAACAACTTAAATCTACAAAAAAATACCTAGCCGGTTACAATGGTAATCAAGCAAGTACCACATTAAGTTTTATGGACACATTTACGTATGTAAACGGAAAAGTTAGTACGACAACCGAAAATAAATACTTGTACGATGTCAAAGGAAATATAAAAGAAGTAAAAACAAACGAAGGTACAGTTCTATATGAATATGATGACTTAAATAGAATAAAAAAAGTTGAAAAATACGTCTCTTACAACAATGTTTTTTCGCCAGATGTATCAGGTTTTAGATATACTATAGATTTCGCATATGATGAAATAGGAGAAAATAAAGTAAGGGTAGTCGCAGTCTATTGGATGCAAACTTATGATAAATCCGGGCATATTATGCCTGGTCAGGAACATTATAATCTTAATTCTGATGAATACAACATTGATCCTACTAAACCGGGAATTTATGCAAATGAAGCTTGGTACAAAATATCAGGTTACCCTATTTTATCATATATGAAAACTCAAAATGATGACAATAACACTTTTCTTCCTACACCTACTACTCATATAACAGATTGGCTTTGGTACTCTCAAAGACCTATGAAAGAATATTATATTTATAATAAACAGGGTTATCTTATTAAACATATTACAACGACTAACTTTGCAAATGGCGTTTCGTCCTCAATAACTTTGTTTGAATACTAATAAGAATAAGGTTATAAGTTAACAATTTCAAAAAAAATCAACTCAACTCTAGCAATCTCAAATAATTTATAAGACCTTTGCACACTTTTTTTCGTGAATACCACAAAAGCCTAAAGTTTTAAAAATGAAGAAGAAGATTGAAATATTAGCACCAGCCAGAGATTTAATTGGCGGAATGGCTGCCATAAACAGCGGTGCCGATGCAGTTTATATTGGTGCGCCGCAATTTGGTGCACGTTCAAATGCCAACAATTCTATTGAAGATGTTGCGGCATTGGTCAAATATGCACACTTATTTAATGCTCAGGTTTTTGTGGTAATGAATACCATTTTATATGACAACGAATTAGACACTTGTCGTGCCATGATTTGGGAATTATATGGCATTGGTGTCGATGCCCTGATTATTCAAGATATGGCGATTATGGAAATGGACTTACCTCCTATCGTACTTCACGCCAGTACACAAGCCAATAATCGTGATGCCGATAAAATTAAATTCTTAAAAGATGCCGGAATCAAACGTGTGGTTTTAGCACGCGAATTGAACTTACATCAAATTAAAACAATCTACGACGAAGCAGATGTTGAATTAGAGTTTTTCGTTACCGGAGCACTTTGTGTTTCTTTCAGCGGAAACTGTTATATGAGTGTGGCAAACGGAGAACGTAGTGCCAACCGTGGTTCTTGCGCTCAAAACTGTCGTTTACCGTATAACTTAATCGACGGAAACGGAGAAACTTTAATCAAAAACAGCCATTTACTTTCTATAAAAGATTTAGACGTTTCAGACCAGATTCCGAATTTGATTGAAGCGGGAATTGTTTCTTTTAAAATCGAAGGACGTCTTAAGGATGTGGCGTACGTAAAAAACAACGTATCTTACCTTCGTCAGAAATTAGACAGCTATTTAGAAGGAAGCGATAAATACACTAAAGCTTCTTCCGGAAAATGTACCTATACTTTTGATTCTACTTTAAACAGAACTTTCAACCGTGGTTATACCGATTATTTCGTAAACGAAAGACACGCTAGTATTGGTTCCTGGGAAAGTCCAAAATCAAAAGGACAATATATTGGAAAATTAATCCGAACTATCGGGGGCGCTTACGAAATCGAAAACGGCGAATTGCTAAACAACGGTGACGGACTTTGTTTCATCAATGAGCAAAACGAAGCCGACGGAATTTATGTAAACAAAGCCGAAAACGGGAAAGTGTATCCTAACGTTTTAAAAGAAATCAAAGACGGCACTTTTATTTACCGTAACAACGATACCGCTTTCATCAAAATTGTTGAAAGAGAAGACAGTGCGATCCGTAAAATTGGAACTACTTTGTTGCTGACCGAAAATGAAAATGGTTTCGAATTAATCGCAACCGACGAAGACGGAAACATAAGCACCGTAAAATTAGAACATCCAAAAGAACAAACGAAAAACGGCGAATCAATCGCAGAAAACTTCAAAGTTCAATTGGCAAAAACAGGTTTTACACCTTACAGCGCCGATGAAATTGATGTTGTATTTTCTCAAAACTGGTTTCTTCCTATTTCGAAAATCAACGAAATGAGAAGGAATGTTTTCGAACAATTATCCGAAATTCGTCTGGCCAATTACAAACGCGAAGAACACCAATTGGTAAAAACGTCACATCCGTATCCAGAAACTAAACTGGATTTTATGTACAACGTGTCAAACAAAACAGCTCGTAAATTCTACGAACGCCACGGCGTTACCGAAATCGAAAAAGCATTTGAATTGCAATGGGATCCGGGAAAATCTCGTGTTATGACAACAAAATATTGCATTAAATACGAATTGAAAAAATGTCCAATTCACCAAAAAGATATTGTTGGTGTTAAAGTCAAAGAACCATTGGTATTAAAGCAAGGCGAATTGGAATACAAACTAAAATTCAACTGCAAACCCTGCGAAATGGAAATCTGGGAAAAAGATGCCGAATTTGAGATTGAAGAAGATCAATATCATTAAAAGTTCTTAACCGCAAAGAGCGCAAAGATTTACGCAAGGTTCGCAAAGTTTTTTTAAGCTTTGCGAACTTTTTTTATTTTGATATTTGTCATTTCGACGAAGGAGAAATCTCCGCAAGTAACTCCGTTTCAATAAATCAATCTTTGTCGAGCTACTAAGGGAGATTTCTCCTTCGTCGAAATGACAAACTGTATGATTATATTGATGTGACAATCAAATTAGCAATCAACTAAAATCTGCTGAATCTGCAAAATCTGCGTGAAACCCTGTAAGAAGTTTTCCATAATGTAAAAACAAAATCTTAGCGTAAATCTTTGCGAACTTTGCGGTTAAAAAAAGCTTTTTTGCTACTTTTACTTCTCCAACAATACAACACTCCAAAATGAAAATACTACTCCTGGGTTCAGGCGAATTAGGCAAAGAATTCACCATCGCCGCACAACGAATCGGACAAACCATAATCGCAGTTGACAGTTATGAAAATGCTCCCGCAATGCAGGTCGCACATGGTTTTGAAGTTATCAATATGCTCGACGGCGATGCTTTAGACAGAATCGTATCCAAACACAAACCAGACTTTATCGTTCCGGAAATAGAAGCCATTCGCACTGAGCGATTTTACGATTACGAAAAACAGGGAATTACTGTTGTCCCCTCAGCGAAAGCGGCCAACTTTACCATGAACCGTAAAGCCATTCGTGATTTAGCATCCAAAGAATTAGGATTAAAAACTGCCAAATATCAATTCGCAACTTCAGCCGAAGAATTACAAAAAGCCGTTCAGGAAGTTGGAATTCCGTGTGTGGTGAAACCTTTGATGTCTTCTTCTGGAAAAGGGCAATCAACAATCAAAACTGAGGAAGATATTTTAAAAGCCTGGGAATATGCTGTCGCAGGTTCGCGCGGCGATGTTATCGAAGTGATTGTAGAAGCTTTTGTAGATTTTCATTCGGAAATTACACTTTTAACGATTACTCAAAATAACAATCCAACTTTATTTTGTGCGCCAATCGGGCACCGACAAGAACGAGGCGATTATCAGGAAAGCTGGCAGCCGGCTTTGGTATCCGAAAAAGACTTATATGAAGCTCAGGATATGGCAGAAAAAATTACCGAAGCACTTGGCGGCGCCGGACTTTTTGGTGTTGAATTTTTCTTGACTAATGAAGGCGTTTATTTCTCTGAACTTTCACCTCGTCCGCACGATACTGGAATGGTAACTTTAGCAGGAACGCAGAATTTCAACGAATTTGAATTGCATTTAAGGGCGATTTTAAGTCTTCCTATTTTCGAAATTACTTTAGAAAAAGCCGGAGCAAGTGCCGTAATTTTAGCATCAGCAGATTCTGTTAATCCAACTTTTACCGGAATTGAAAAAGTAGCTGCGTTACCCAAAACCGATTTCAGGATTTTTGGGAAACCAACTTCAAGGCCGTATCGCAGAATGGGAGTTGTTTTAAGTTCTGATTCTTTACTGACTCCAATTGAAGAAATTGTAGAACGCGCCAAAGGAACTGCAAAATTAATAACCGTAAATTCGTAAACATGAAAAATATACTACTAGCGGCATTCCTATTTATCGGAATTGCAGCGCAAGCACAAGACAAAAAGAAATTTGAAAAACCGACAATCGTTGAAGCTTCCTGCGGAGAATGCCAATTCGGAATGAAAGGTAAAAGCTGTGACTTAGCCGTTCGTATTGATGGAAAAAGCTATTTTGTTGACGGGACAACCATTCACGATCATGGCGATGCACATTCTGAAACAGGATTTTGCAACGCAATTAGAAAAGCTTCTGTTACCGGAGAAATAAAAGGAAATCGCTTTGCAGCAACTTCATTTGCATTAATAGACGAAAAAAAATAATATGGCATTGATTCTTGAAAACATTGCCAAACATGTTACTCTGACTCCAGATGAACAGGCACTTTTTTTATCTAAATTAGAGACTAACACATACAAAGCCAAAACCATTTTATTAAATGCCGGCGAAGTTTGCAAACATTCGTATTTTGTAAATTCCGGAATTTTGAGAAGCTTTAATATCAACGATAATATTGTGGAACATGTACTTTCTTTTGCCTGCGAAGGCTGGTGGATGAGCGACATGTACAGTTTTTTTTCTCAAAAACCGGGACAGCTTTTCATTGAAGTTTTAGAAGAAGCTGAAGTAGTTTCTTTATCCAAAGAAAATCAGGAACAATTGTATTTAGAAATTCCTAAACTGGAACGCTTTTTTAGAATTTTGATTGAAAACTCTTTGGTGGCGAATCAACAGCGTTTAATGGACAACTTAAGTTTACCTGCCGAAGAACGTTTTGAAAAATTCAGTAAGAAATATGGAACATTAATACACAAAGTTCCTCAAAAACAGATCGCTTCTTTTATTGGAGTTACGCCAGAATTCTTTAGCAAAATGAAAGCCCGTCTTTTAAAAAAATAGAAATTTCCGTCACGATTTACGAATTTTATTCTCAACGATTGTAAAAAATAATTCGTGAATTACTTCGTCGATTCGCTATCGCTCGGGTCGTGGCGGAAAAAATTAAAATTGCTAAACCTCTGTAGAATGTTTCATTGCTGTAATTGTTGATTTTCCAATCACAACCGTGTTTTGAACGTCATCGAAATAAGAAGTTCCAACGAAAGCCTGATGCTTTACAGCTCTGAATCCGTTTTTTTGTAAAGCGAATTCTCTTTCTTGCAATTCAGAATATCCCGCCATTCCGCGTTCTTTGTAGGCCTTAGACAATTCGAACATACTTGTATTCAAAGCATGAAAACCTGCCAAAGTTATGAACTGAAATTTATATCCCATTGCAGCCAAATCTTCTCTAAACGTTTCCATTTCTGCAACAGATAATTTTGCCGCCCAATTGAAAGAAGGCGAACAATTGTAAGCCAGCATCTTATCCGGAAATTCTTTTTTCATGGCGTCTGCAAACTTTTTGCATACACCAAATCAGGATTACTGGTTTCCATCCAGATCAAATCGCCATATGGGTCATAACTTAAACCTCTTGCAATTCCCTGCCCGATTCCGTTTTTTACATAAAAGAAACCTTCATTGGTTTTTTCACCGGTTAAAAAAAAGCTTAAAAATTTAACACCTTCTCATCTCAGAATCTTTTCTTAACCTAGATTAAGTGCCTTTTATTAACTACTGCCGTAAATTTGTACTTTAAAATTAAACATTCAAATCATGGAAAATATAGTATTACATAAAGCAGAAACAAGAGGAAATGCAAATCATGGATGGCTTAATGCTTACCATAGTTTTAGTTTTGCGAGCTGGTACAATCCCGATAGAATTCAGTTTGGGGCGTTACGTGTTTTAAACGATGATACAATTGCGGGCGGAATGGGTTTCGGAACGCATCCTCACGATAATATGGAAATTATTACAATTCCGCTGGAAGGAGATTTGGCACACAAAGACAGTATGGGAAATACTGAAATCATCAAAAATGGCGATATCCAGGTTATGAGTGCAGGAACTGGCGTTCAACATAGCGAGTTTAATCCAAATGCAGATCAGCAGACTAAATTATTGCAGATCTGGTTGTTTCCCAATAAAAGAAATGTAGAGCCGCGCTACCAGCAAATTAGTCTGAATGTTGCGGACAGACATAATAAATTAGCACAAATTTTATCTCCGAATGCAGATGATGAAGGAGTTTGGATTCATCAGGATGCCTGGTTTAATATGGGGAATTTTGATGCAGGAATTTCTACTGAATATAAAATTAAAAAAGAAGGAAATGGAGTTTATGCTTTCGTTTTAAAAGGAAATGTAATCATCAACGGACAGGAATTAAATACTCGTGATGCTGTTGGAATTTCAGGAACTGATCTTTTAACAATTCAAGCCAATACAGCTGCTGAATTCTTATTGATGGATGTTCCTATGAACTATTAATTCAAAATAAACAAACAACTTCTTCACGGTAATATTTTGACTTTCAAATTATTACCTTTAGTTTTTTTTTTATTTTTCTTTATAAAACCATAAAGAAATATTAAATTAGAGAAAAATTGATCTTCTTTTCAAACTTCCAAAACTCAAAAAGATGAATCCAGATAACCTTACTAAAGAATATACAAACGGAGAAGTTACTATTGTGTGGCAATCCGGAAAATGCATTCATGCGGCGCAGTGCGTAAAAAATAATCCGGATGTTTTTCGGCCTAAAGAAAAGCCCTGGATTACTATTGAGCAATCAACTTCAGAAAAAATTATACAAACAGTACAAAAATGTCCATCGGGAGCTTTAACTTTTTATATGAATAATATAAAGTCATGAGCAAACCTAACAGGTTTTAGAAAACTGTTAGGTCTAATAAGAAAAAAAATCAAAGTTTTTATTTCTTAATCTAGGTTAAGTGCCTTTCGATTACTACTAGCGTAACTTTGTCCTATCAAAATGAAATTAATTATTTAAAAAATAAAATTATGGCAACTACAAAATGGTCAATTGACCCAACTCACTCAGAAATTGGTTTTAAAGTTAAACACATGATGTTTACAAATGTTTCAGGAAAATTCGGAACTTATGATGCTACCGTTACCACAGAAGGAGAAAATTTCGAAAATGCAGATATTCAGTTTTCTGCTGACATTGCTTCTATAGACACAGCAAATGCTGATAGAGATGGTCACTTAAGAAGCGGCGATTTCTTTGACGTAGAAAACAATCCAAAATTAACTTTCAAATCTACTTCATTCACAAAAGTTGATGACGGGGATTATGAATTAACTGGAGATTTAAGCATTAAAGGGGTTTCAAAATCTGTAAAATTCCCAGTTGAATTTAGCGGTATCATGACTGATCCCTGGGGAAATACTAAAGTTGGTTTAAATATAGAAGGAAAAATCAATCGTAAAGATTGGGGATTAAACTGGAATTCTGCTCTTGAAACCGGAGGGGTTTTGGTTGGAGAAGAAGTAAAACTGAACATCGAAATTCAATTGGTAAAACAGGCTTAATCTCAAAAAAATAGGTTTTAATTTGGTTGGTTAAAAACCCTGTACTTTTTAGGAAGTGCAGGGTTTTTGTTTTTTAGGAACGCGGACTTCGACTTCGGTCAGCCTGACATTCGTAAGTTTAATTAATACATGATTGTCATCCTGACCGGAGCCGAAGGCTTTTTAACGTTTATTTCTAAATTCTGTAGGAGAAAGTCCGGTTTGTTTTTTGAATACGCGGGAGAAATACGAATAATCTTCATAGCCAACCGCATACGCGACTTCGTTTACTGCTAGTTGTTTGTCGATCAGCATTCTTTTGATTTCGAGAATTAGCCGATCCATGATCACTTCTGTAGCTGTTTTTTGAAGAATTTCGTTGCAGATTCTGTTTAAATGTTTTAATGTGATATTTAATTTTTCCGCATAAAATGATGGCAGTTTCTGCGTTCTGAAATGTTCTTCTAAAAGAACCTCGAACGCACTTATTTTGATATTGTACGAATGCGTTTGATGTGAAAAAGTTTCTCCATATTTTCGCGCAATTTCAATATGAATGCAATCTAACAGATTTAGCATTTTATCCAATTGCAATTTATTGTTCTCACTATTTTCCTGAATTAATAAGTCAAAATAAGGCAGGATTTTAGCTATTTCTTCTGTTTTAAAATCTACCTCTGGACGATTTAAAATCGAATTGTAAAAATTATAATCGTTAATTTTTTTCTGTCCGAAATACAAATTATACAATTCCTGAGAAAAGATAATTACAAATCCTTCGATGTCTTCAGATAAACTCCAATGATGCATTTGGCCGGGCTGTAAAACAAATAAACTACCCGATTTTATTTTGAAACTGTCAAAATCTATTTCGTGAATTCCGGAACCATTCGTAAAAAAAACCATTAAATAAGAATCGTGACGATGTGGTTCTTCGACAAAACTGTGGCTTTTTAAATGCTCTTTAAAAGTATTCACATAAAATTCGCGATGAATATCGTTACAGTTAAAATTTTGCACACTATAAATTGGGTATTTCTTCATAAGCACATTTCAATCGTTTATAGAATTCCTGCAAGGTTTTTAAAACCTTGTAGGTATTGTTGGTGAATTCTTTGATGCTATTTAGACCTAGAAGGTTTTGGAAACCTTGCAGGATAAAATCAAAACAAAATGTCTTTATTATGCTATAATCAGCGAAGATAAATAAAAGGCTTTTAATACTTGTGTAATTACCTTTGTGTAAACAAAAAACAACAAAATCATGTCAAGCGCATTAACTCATATTTTAAAAAACGAATGTCCTGTTTGTCACAAAGGTAAAGTTTTTACAGACAAAAACATTTTCCTGAATTTTAGTTTTCCAAAAATGAACGAATATTGCAGTCATTGTCATTATAAATTCCAAAAAGAGCCTGGCTATTTCTTTGGTGCAATGTATGTAAACTACGGATTAACAGTAGCTCAGGGAATTGCAACTTATTGTATAGCACAATTCTTTTTTGAAAAAAATTTCGATTTGCGAATCATTCCAATCATTGCTGTAGTGATCACTTTATTGACACCTTTCAATCTCAGATTTTCCCGATTAGCATGGATTTATATGTTTAAAGGTTATACAAGCTAAAAAAGTGTTATTTTTGCCGACCAATTGAAACTACTTTTCAATTCCAAAAAAAAAGTAAAAATTAAATTAGACAAATGAAAGCATACGTATTTCCGGGTCAGGGCGCGCAATTCACAGGAATGGGTAAAGACCTTTATGAAAGTTCGGCTTTAGCCAAAGAATTATTCGAAAAAGCGAATGAAATTTTAGGTTTCAGAATCACAGACATCATGTTTGAAGGTACTGCCGAAGAACTGAAAGAAACTAAGGTAACACAGCCTGCTGTATTTTTACATTCGGTTATTTTGGCTAAAACTTTAGAAGATTTTAAACCAGAAATGGTTGCCGGACATTCTTTAGGCGAATTTTCTGCATTGGTTGCCAACGGAACTTTGTCTTTTGAAGACGGACTTAAATTGGTTTCTCAACGTGCTTTAGCCATGCAAAAAGCCTGCGAAATTACGCCCTCTACAATGGCTGCGGTTTTAGGTTTAGCGGATAATGTTGTTGAAGAAGTTTGCGCTTCTATCGACGGTGTTGTGGTTGCTGCAAACTATAACTGCCCAGGGCAATTGGTAATTTCCGGAGAAACTACTGCTGTAGAAAAAGCGTGTGAAGCAATGAAGGCCGCGGGTGCAAAACGTGCTTTGATTTTACCCGTTGGAGGTGCTTTTCACTCTCCAATGATGGAACCGGCAAGAGAAGAATTGGCTGCTGCAATTGAAGCGACAACTTTCTCTAATCCAATTTGCCCAGTGTACCAAAACGTAACCGCAAATGCGGTTTCAGATGCAAACGAAATTAAAAAGAACTTAATCATCCAATTGACTGCTCCTGTAAAATGGACGCAATCTGTACAACAAATGATCGCTGACGGGGCTACTTTGTTTACAGAAGTTGGTCCAGGAAAAGTTTTAGCTGGTTTGATTAATAAAATTGATAAAGAAGCGGTTACTGCTAATGCTTAATTTTTGAGTTTGCAACCTTATCTTTCAATAAATAGAAAATGCCTCATAAATATTATGAGGCATTTTTGTTAAAGCCCTTTTGCTTCTACAGAATTATTATTTATAATTCTTGTAATTAAATAATTATCATTTCTTTTTTCAAAAAAGATATACCATGTTGTTCTTGAATTTGTTTTGTAAAACACGTAATTAGTTCCTAAGTATCTAAGTGGATTCGGAGTTTTTTTATGTGTCGTTTTCTTTTTCTTTCAGGAATTGCGTCATAAATATCAGACACATATTTTTCAGCAGATTCTATAAATCCGAAATATTCTTCCTTGTATAATTTAACAACCAAATCATCTAAAAATCGAATAACATCTGGTGTAGAATTAATTTCTATTTTCCCCACCACTCTCTTATTCTCTTAATAGATTCTGCTTTAGCTTCTTCTAAAGTCAAGCCTTTGGCAAACTCAGCATCAAAATCGAAATTCTCGTGATCTATTCCCTCAAATTTCGGTTTTAGAGCTTGATATTCAACCGCAGGTTCTTCGACTTTGTTGCTTTTTTCATTTCCATTCTTCGAATCCATAATCACTTTCTTTATAGAGCAAATTTACGAGAAAATGTTTTAATAAATCTAAATTACAGATTTTTCTTTCTTTTTGTAATTAATTATAAAAACTCCCAAAATAATAAGTACGGTTGCGATAATAAAATCCATTGTAATTTTCTCCTTCAAAAGCAACCAGCCCAAAAATACCGCTATAATCGTATTGATGTAAGATAAGATAGAAACCTGCACAGCTGTAACATGTTTCAATGCATAGTTATAACTAAAGAAAGCAATTACAGATCCGAAGACTGAAAGATATAGGGCGGCAAATATACTGGTTGCACTCCATGTACTTATATCCGGATTGGGAGAAAAAATTGAAGCCAAAACCAGCTGTATACAAGATGCCATTGTAAATTGATAAAACAGATTCAGCACTATATTTCTTGATTTACTTCCGTGAAATTTGGTGTAAATTGTCCCTGCAGCCCACGCTATGATAGCAAATCCCATAAATATAATTCCGTTTCTGTAGTCTTCATCCAGAAATGATTCCAATCCGTCTTTAAAAATCAGGACAACTCCACAGAAACCGATAATAACACCAACAAAACCTTTCAAACTCATTTTCTGCAATCCAAATAAAATACTTCCGAGAAAAATGACTATGGGAGAAAGAGCACTAATCACAGACGCCAATCCGCTAGGCAAGGTTTGCTCTGCAATGGTAGTAAAACCATTAGCAATTACCAGCATTAAAACAGATGGAACAAGCTGATGTCTTAAATTTTCCCAGCCAATCCATTTCAATTCCTTTCTAAACAGCAAAATAATCATCATAATAAATCCCGCCAGTCCCTGACGAATAGAAGTTACAAACCACGGCGGAATCGTTTCTACCGCTACTCTAATTCCCAGAAATGTGGTCCCCCAGATTATTCCGACTGCTGTTAATGCAAAAATTAATTTATAATCAAAACTTTGTTTCATGATCTAAAAGTGTCTTAAAAAAAGTCCCAAACTATACTGGATAATTTGGGACTTTAAAATTTTATAATTTTAACTGAGAAGAATTTATATACTCCTCACTTTTTGTTCCCATTTCCATGCGCTTGCCATTGCTTCATCTAAACTTAGTTCAGCTTTCCACCCTAAGACATTGTTCGCCTTATCTGTATTTGCATAAGCTTCTGTAATATCACCTTCGCGGCGAGGCATAATCTTATATGGCAATTTTTTATCGCTGACTTTTTCAAAACTGTGAATGACTTCAAGCACAGAGCTTCCTTTTCCTGTTCCTAAATTAAAAGTTTCAACCTTCTCTAAATTCTTTTTATTTAATAAACGCTGTAAAGCAATTACATGTGCCTTTGCCAAATCTACTACATGAATGTAATCGCGAACTGCAGTTCCATCCGGGGTTGGATAATCATTTCCAAAAACAGATAATTCCTGGCGCAATCCTGCTCCGGTTTGTGTAATAAACGGAACTAAATTTTGAGGAACTCCCAATGGTAATTCGCCAATTTCTGTAGAAGAATGAGCTCCAACCGGATTAAAATAACGCAGTAAAATAGCACTGATATTAGTCACTTTTGCTGTATCGGTAATTATTTCTTCGCCAATTTGCTTTGTGTTTCCATACGGAGACATTGCTGTCTGAACCGGCGCGTCTTCTGTAATCGGCATTTTTTCGGCCTGACCATAAACCGTACAGGAAGAACTAAATATAAAACTGGCTTCTGGTTTTTGCTGTAACTCCTGCAGAAGATAAATTAAACTGCTGATATTGTTTTCATAATACAATAAAGGCTGTTCCACACTCTCTCCCACTGCTTTTGAAGCTGCAAAATGAATAACACCTGTAACATCGCTATGCTTTTTAAAGAAATCCCGAACTGAAGCTTTTTCCCGCAAATCCAGTTTTTCAAATAACGGGGTTTTACCGGTAATGGCTGTAATTCCTTTCAAAACATCTTCTGAAGAATTAGAAAGATTATCAATGACAACAACTTCGAAGCCTTCATTTTGCAATTCGACTACGGTATGCGAACCGATAAATCCTAATCCTCCTGTTACTAATATTTTCATTTTGTGGTTTTTATGGTTGTATTTAGCTATAGCTTTTTATTATTTTAAAAATTCGATTACACTATCTGTAATAAATTTAATTTGCTCATCATCAAGTTCTGTATGCATTGGCAAAGCAATTACTTCTTTTACCAACTGATTCGTTACCGGAAATTGCTCTTCTTTATAACGCGGATCTACATATGCTTTTTGAGAGTGCAATGGAATAGGATAATAAATAGCACAAGGAATTCCTTTATCCAACAAATGCTGCATTAACGCATTACGATCTGCATCAACAATTCTTAAAACATATTGATGAAAAACGTGATCATTCTGATTTGCATCAAAATCTGGAGTAATGATATGTTTATTTCCTTCAAATGCTGCATTATATTTTGTCGCCGCCAAACGACGTGCTGCGTTGTATTCATCTAACAAAGGTAATTTTGCATTTAAAACCCCGGCCTGGATACTGTCTAAACGTGAATTAACTCCCACGACATCATGGTGGTAACGCTCGTACATTCCGTGATTTACAATTCCGCGAATAATGTGTGCCAGATTATCATCATTTGTAAAAATCGCTCCTCCGTCTCCGTAACAACCTAAATTCTTAGAAGGAAAGAAAGAAGTAGCCGCCACATGACCAATTACTCCAACTTTAGTTTTAGCACCCGATTTAGAAACATAATCTGCTCCAATCGCCTGTGCATTATCTTCAATTATATATAAATTATGTTGCGCTGCAATTTCCATAATAGCATCCATATTAGCAGCACGTCCAAATAAATGTACCGGAACAATTGCTTTTGTTTTTGGAGTTATTGCTTTCTTAACCGCTTCAATATCAATATTCATATTTACCATATCAACATCAACCAAAACCGGCGTCAATTGTAGTAAAGCAATAACCTCAACAGTGGCTGCAAAAGTAAAATCGGCAGTAATAACTTCGTCTCCCGGCTGAAGACCAAGCCCCATCATAGCGATTTGCAAAGCATCAGTTCCATTTGCACAAGGAATTACATGTTTTGCGCCTAAATAATCTTCAAGATTTTTTTGAAACTGATGAACTAAAGGTCCGTTAATATAAGTATTTGTATCTAAAACTTCCTGAATAGAAGCGTCTACAGTAGATTTTATTTTCTCATATTGACTTTTTAAGTCAACCATCTGAATTTTTTTCATTTCTAAATAATATTTAAATTAAAGACCCCGTTTAAATTTGAAATCTCTAAATGGAGGAACAAAAATAGTTATTAATAGCTTCAAACCAATGAAAATAGTCGAAAGAAATGTAATTTAGCCACAAAAATTTACACATGCTTTTTCTATATAATTTAATAGTTTTTCTCGCCGGAATTTTCCTCAGGATTGTCGCATTGTTTAGCCCAAAAATCAAGCTTTTTGTTGAAGGCAGAAAAAATGTTTTCTCAATTTTAGAGGAAAAAATAAGACCGGAAGACAAAACCATATGGTTTCATTCTGCTTCTCTTGGTGAATACGAGCAAGGCTTACCGGTTATCGAAAAAATAAAGGAAAAATATCCTACACATAAAATTATTGTGACCTTTTTTTCTCCCTCGGGATACGAAGTGCGTAAAAATAACACAGTAGCAGATGTTACCATTTATTTGCCACTTGATACTAAAAACAACGCAGAGAGATTTTTAAAAGCCGTGCATCCAGAGTTAACCTTTTTTATAAAGTATGAATTTTGGCTTAATTATCTAAACGAATTAGAAAAGAATAAAATTCCAACTTATTTAATTTCAGGTATTTTTAGAGACAATCAGGTGTTTTTTAAATGGTACGGCGGATTTTACAGAAAGGCGCTCACTGCCTTTACTTACTTTTTTGTTCAAAATGAAAAATCCAAACAAAAAGTAGAAAGCCTGGGTTTTCAAAACGTAATCGTTTCAGGAGACACCAGATTTGACCGCGTCAATGCAATATTAGAGAGAGACAACTCATTAGATTATATTGAAGTTTTTACAAACAACCAACCTGTTATTGTTTTTGGAAGCTCATGGCCAAAAGACGAAGCTTTGATTACAGAGTTTATTAATCAGGCAGATGAAAATGTAAAATTTATAATTGCACCTCACAATATTAAACCAGATCAGATTTCGGATTTACAATCAAAAATCACAAAATCAAGTGTTTTATTTTCTGAAAAAGACAACAAAAACCTATCACAGTATAATGTATTCATAATAGATACAATTGGGTTATTAACCAAAATTTACAGTTACGGAACTATTGCATATGTGGGGGGCGGATTTGGAAATCCCGGAATACACAATATTTTAGAACCTGCTACTTTTGGAATGCCGATTGTAATTGGCCCCAATTACTACAACTTTGCCGAAGCTGTTTCTCTTGTAGAACTAAAGGGATGCATAGTTATTTCTGATTTTCAGGAACTTAAAGCAGCATTCGATCAGCTTTTAACTGATAAATTGTTTTATAAAGAAAAGAGTGAAATCTGCAGATCATTTATTCAGAACAATAAAGGAGCTACAGAAACTATCATGAAAGTAGTTTCCTAACTCTTTAAAAAGTAATTTTTGAGTTAAATACGAACTTTTTATACAAGTTAAACTGATTAAAATACCCTTTTGGTCTTTGAAACCAAATTTCATATTTAATAAAAAACAAAATAAACTACAATAAACAGAATCAAAAGAGCCAAAAAAGCGATAGAATTTTCAATAAAAAATAAATTACACAAAACATACAATAATATCATTTCTTTTTGTTAATTTGGCATATTATTTGATAAATAACATAATCGTGAGTAAGGAAAATATTTTAAAAAAAAAGTGAAAAAATATTTTACATATTAAAAAATTTATATCTTTGCCACGAATTAATAATTAACCTTTTATAATAAAGTAAGATGAAAAAAGTATTTTTAAGTTTAGCTGTTGTTGCTGTATTAACTGTTGTATCTTGTAAAAAAGCTGACGCTGCTGCTTCAGAAACTGCTGTAGATTCTAGCGCTGTAACTGTTGATTCAGCTGCTGCTGTAGTTGATTCTGCTGCTGCAACTGTTGATTCTGCTGCTGCTAAAGTTGATTCTGCTGCTGCTAAAGTAGAAGAAGTAAAAAAATAATTAGAACCTAAGTTCTAACGATTTTAAAACCATCTTTAGAAGATGGTTTTTTTATGATCAATTTTAATTGATCCGCTTCAATAAAAAAAAGCGTCCACAATTGTGGACGCTTTTTTTTATTCTGCAACTTCTTCCAACTCTTGTTGAGTAACTTCATCTTCTGTTTCCTCATCTTCAAATATCACTTCATTTGAAGAGAAATCCAAAATCTCCGCTTTAGCGCCGTAAGTAACAATTTCTTTAATTCCTTTTTGAAGAAGTAACTCTGTAGTATATTTTCGACTTGTAGCAAAATGAACACCATCCAACATCAGTTTAAAAAAATACTTTCCTCCGGAGCCTTTAAATTTCAAAAACTTCGAAAGCTCAATTGTTCTTTTAAATCTCTCAATATCTTCCTCGCACTCAAACCGCAACTCATAACTTAAACTTGTAAAAATCACTTTACCTCTTCTGGAAGTAAAAACAAATTTATATTCATCGTTAAAACGCCTACTAATTACAAACGCACCCATTTTGATTGTTGATTTTAGATTTTAGATTGTTGGTTTCAGATTCTTAGATTCTTAGATTCTTAGATTCTTAGATTCTTAAATTCTTAAATTCTTAAATTCTTAAATTCTTAAATTCTTAAATTCTTAAATTCTTAAATTCTTAAATTCTTAAATTCTTAAATTCTTAAATTCTTAAATTCTTAAATTCTTAAATTCTTAAAATAAATTTACTTTGTAAATTTATTTTAATCAAGTTTAGACAATAAAAAAAGCCTCTTCAAAAGAAGAGGCTTTAGTACTCAGAGCGGGACTTGAACCCGCACGAACATTGCTGTTCACTGGATTTTAAGTCCAGCGTGTCTACCAATTTCACCATCCGAGCATTGTATGGTTTTGAGCGAAAAACGGGGCTCGAACCCGCGACCTCGACCTTGGCAAGGTCGCGCTCTACCAACTGAGCTATTTTCGCATTTCAAATTTTATAAAGAACCGCAACACTTGATTTGTTTCGTATTGCGAGTGCAAATTTAGGACATTTATTCAATTATACAAGCCTTTTTACAAAAAAATTAAGCTTATTTTATAACTTTCTGATAACCTAAAGTTTAAATTTAAAAAAATAGGAAATTTATTTTTTCACCAGCATTCTTTTGATCTCATTCAATTTCATTAATGCCTCAACCGGCGTAATGGCGTTGATATCAAGACTCAAAATTTCTTCTTTTATTCCTTCCAGTAAAGGATCATCCAGATTGAAGAAACTCATTTGAATTTCATCATTCGGTGCTTTTATACCATTTAGAGCATCATTTGAGTGGTTCTTTTCCAATTTCTTTAAAAGCTTTTGCGCTTTGGAAATAACCAGCTGCGGCATTCCGGCCATCTTTGCTACGTGAATTCCAAAACTATGGGCACTTCCTCCTTTTACAAGCTTACGCACAAAAAGTACCGTGTCTTTTAATTCTTTTACAGCCACATTAAAATTCTGAATCCTCGGTAATGATTCTGTCATTTCGTTCAATTCATGGTAATGCGTAGCAAAAAGTGTTTTGGCTTTTGAAGGATGCTCATGAAGAAATTCGGCAATTGCCCAGGCGATCGAGATACCGTCATACGTACTGGTTCCTCTTCCAATTTCATCCAGCAGAACCAAACTTCTGTCTGAAATGTTATTCAAAATAGAAGCTGTCTCATTCATCTCCACCATAAAGGTGGACTCTCCCATCGAAATATTATCTGAAGCCCCAACTCTGGTAAAAATTTTATCGACAATTCCCATTCTCACACTGTCAGCAGGAACAAAACTCCCCATTTGTGCCAGAAGTACAATAAGCGCTGTTTGTCTTAAAATCGCTGATTTACCCGACATGTTGGGTCCGGTAATCATAATAATCTGCTGTGTCTCGCGATCCAGAAAAACATCATTTGCAATATAAGGGGTTCCAACAGGCAATTGTTTTTCGATTACGGGATGACGGCCATTTTTAATTTCCAATTCAAATGTATCATCAATTTCAGGACATACATACTGGTTTTCAACAGCCATTTGCGTAAACGAACACAAACAATCCAACTGCGCTACCAGATAGGCATTCATTTGAACCGGTTTGATATATGTCCCAATCCATGCTACCAATTGATCAAAAAGCTCACCTTCAATTTTATAAATTTTTTCTTCTGCGCCTAAAATTTTGGTTTCGTACTCCTTTAACTCTTCTGTTATATAACGCTCTGCATTCACTAAAGTTTGTTTACGAATCCATTCTTCCGGAACTTTATCTTTATGCGTATTTCTTACTTCAATATAATATCCAAAAACATTATTAAAAGAAATTTTTAACGAAGAAATCCCGGTTCTTTCTGATTCTCTCCTTTCAATTCCCTCTAAAAATTCCTTGCCCGAAGTTGAAATAGCACGCAATTCGTCCAGTTCTTCATTAATACCCGCAGCAATAGCGTTTCCTTTTGCGATTGCAACAGGGGCATCCTGATTCAATGTTGTTCTAATCTTTTCCCTAAGCAGTTCACATGCATGAAGACTATCTCCAATTACTTTTACAGCTTCCTGCGGACTTTCGAGCGCCAGGGTTTTTATCGGGATAATGGCATCCAAAGATTCTTTTAAATAAACAATTTCCCTTGGCGAAACTTTCCCTGCTGCAATTTTAGAAATTAAACGCTCCAAATCTGAAACCTGTTTAATCTGATGTTGGATACTATGGAGAATTTCAGGATTTGATTTTAAATAGGCTACAACTTCATGTCTGCCTTTTACTTTATTAATGTCCTTCAAAGGTAAAGCCAGCCAGCGTTTTAGCAGACGTCCCCCCATCGGCGAAAGCGTTTTATCAATCACATCCAAAAGCGTTACTGCATTTGGATTATAACTATGATATAGCTCCAGATTTCGAATGGTAAAACGATCCATCCATATATAAGCATCTTCTGCAATACGCTGAATCGCCGTTATATGCTGTACCCTGTTATGCTGCGTTTCTGACAAGTAATACAGAATCGCTCCTGAAGCAATAACACCTTCTTTCAGCTCTTCAACCCCAAATCCTTTTAATGAAACGGTTTGAAAGTGTTTGGTCAGTGTTTCAACAGCATAATCTTCTTTGTAGATCCAGTCTTCCAGATAAAAACAATGAAAATCTTCTCCAAAAGCATTCTTAAAATCAGTTTTGCATGTTTTGGGAACTAAAACCTCACTTGGATTAAAATTCTGTAATAACTTATCAATATATTCCGCATTTCCCTGAGCGGTTAAGAACTCACCTGTCGAAACATCAAGAAAAGAAACTCCGATATTTTTATTTGCAAAATAAACCGATGCTAAGAAATTATTTGATTTTGAATGTAATACCTCATCATTTAAGGAAACGCCGGGAGTTACCAGCTCCGTCACGCCTCTTTTTACGATTGTTTTTGTCATTTTAGGATCTTCCAGCTGATCACAGATCGCTACACGTAGTCCCGCTTTTACTAATTTAGGCAGATAGGTGTTGACAGAATGATGCGGAAACCCCGCCAAAGCAGTCTCAGTATCAGATCCCGCGCCTCTTTTTGTCAGAGTTATACCTAAAATTTTAGAAGCTCTGATGGCGTCTTCTCCAAAGGTTTCATAAAAATCCCCTACTCTGAAAAGCAGACAGGCATCAGGATATTTACTCTTGATTTCGTTGTACTGTTTCATTAAAGGCGTTTCCTTTACCACTTTATCTTTAGCTGCCAAATTAGTATGTTTTTAAATGAAAATTAAGACAGCGAATTTATGATTTTTTAGCGGCATATCGAAAGCTTCAAAAATTAAAATATTTTAAGATATTTTTAGGTTCTGATTTAAGAATTTTACATAGCTTTGTTCATCATTAAAAAAGACCCTAAAAGATGAAAAAAATAATTTTATTCGCTATGTTAGCTGTTGCTGGTATCACGGCTACGAATGCACAAACAACTAAAAAAGCTAAGGCTGCTAAGGTTGCAAAAGTTGAAGGAGCAGGAATGCTTTTCGAAACTGAAACTATCGATTACGGAACTGTTGCTCACAATGCTGATGGTAAACGTGAGTTTGTTTTTGTAAATAATGGTACTAAACCATTAATCATTACAAATACTCAGGGATCTTGCGGATGTACTGTTCCAACTACTCCAAAAGAGCCGATTGCACCAGGTGCTAAAGGTGTTATTGGTGTAAAATATGCTACTGACAGAGTTGGTGCTTTTACAAAAACGGTAACAGTGACTTCTAATGCAGAAGGTCAGCCAACAAAAATCCTTACAATTAAAGGTACAGTTTTACCAGATCCGGTAAAAAGCTAATCTGAAAAACATTTAAATAATCAAAAAGCTTCCTTATCTTTGGAAGCTTTTTTTATGACTTGAAATCAAAACAATGAGAAAACTCGAAAACAGCGAACTGGAACGTAAATCGATTGAAGATTTTAAAAAATCTGAAAAAACACCTTTAATATTAGTTTTAGATGATATTCGAAGTCTGCACAATATTGGTTCTGTTTTTAGAACTGCAGATGCGTTTTTGATTGAAAAAATAATTTTATGCGGTATTACCGCAACCCCTCCAAATAAGGAAATTCATAAAACCGCTCTTGGCGCAACTGAAACTGTTGCCTGGGAACATCATGAAAATGTGCTGGAAGTTATTGAAAAACTAAAAAAGGAAAATGTACTGACACTGGCAATCGAACAGGTGGAAAGTGCGATTTTTCTTCAGGATTTTAAAACTGAAAAAGATCAGAAATATGCTCTTGTTTTTGGAAATGAAGTGTACGGTGTAGCACAGGAAGCTGTTGCTTTATGCGATGGCTGCATCGAAATTCCTCAACTCGGGACGAAACACTCATTAAATATTGCAGTAAGTGCCGGAATTGTAGTTTGGGACTTATTTCAAAAAATAAACTGGATCAGATAGAATTTATTTTTTTATTATTAATTAATTGATATTTTTAGCAAATGAAAAATATCAAATTATTAATCATTCCTTTTTTATTTTCCGTTTTAAGTTTTAATTTTTCCAATGCAAATGGAAATACTAAATCATTTAACAAAAAGAATGCAATTCCCTCAAAACAAACTATAAAATCCCATATAACGAAATTAAACAAAGCCGGATTTGTAATTGATCCGCCAAAACTTATCGCGCAGGGAGACCAGCTTTATTGCCCGCAGACTTCGGTCAAAATAGTTACCGATTTTAATATTACGCATGATCCTGCTGAAAATGGAACTCAGGTTCTCTACATTCAGATTTCTTCAGGATATTCGAATGGTCTGGACCGACTGGAACTAACAAATCCGACATTGCATCCTAATATTATAACAAGTTGGGACGCTGCCTCAGGAAAGTTACGATTATCCGGAACGAATCCTACTACAGAAATCCATTATACCGATTTTGTTTCTGCAGTGAAAGATATCGAATTTACCAATTCATCAGCAACAGCTTCAGGAACAAGAACATTTTCTATTACGATTGGTCAGGCCAACTACCTGCCTTCAACAGGACATTATTATTTGTTTATCCCAAATATTGGCGTTACCTGGACAAACGCCCGCGATTTGGCTGCATCCAGCACTTATTACGGACTTCAAGGATATCTGGCAACCGTTTTATCTGCCGATGAAGCTAAATTAATCGGCGAACAGGCTTCCGGAACCGGATGGATCGGAGGAAGTGATGCAGAAACTGAAGGCATCTGGAAATGGGTTACAGGTCCAGAAGCCGGAACTGTTTTCTGGAATGGAAATGCAAGTGGTTCAACCCCTAATTTTGCCTTTTGGAATTCTAACGAACCGAATCAGCAAGGCGATGAGGATTATGCTCATATTACCCAGCCGGGAGTTGGAATTAGAGGTTCATGGAATGACCTGTCCAATACCGGATCATTAAATAATGGCGATAATTATCAACCCAAAGGCTACGTTGTGGAATATGGCGGAATGCCTGGTGAAAGTCCGTTAGAAATTGCTGCAAGTACAAAAATCACCATTCCCGCAGTTACGCTGGGAGCCACCCCGGCGGCCGTTTGTGATTCGGGAAGTTTTACATTTAATGCCACAGCAAATATTGGAACTATCAATTGGTATGATGCTGCTACAGGAGGAAATTTACTCGCTACAGGAACGACTTATACTACACCAATAATTAACACTACTACTGTTTATTATGTTGATGCAGGCTGTGAAGTAAACCGTAAATCGGTGACTGCAACTGTAAACACAACTCCACCAACACCAATTGCCGAACAAAATGAGTATTCGAATTGCGGTGCGGGATCTGTAATTATAAAAGCCACCTCAAATGTCGGAAGTATAAACTGGTATACTTCATCAACGGGAGGTACTAGCTTATTTACCGGAACAAATTTTACAACACCCACAGTTTCGGCCAATACCACTTATTATGCCGAAGCTTCCAATAATGGTTGTATCAATCCTGACCGTACTCCGATAAATATAACCATTTATACTCCCCCGACTGTTAACAACGAAACGCTTACTATATGTCAGTCTGAAACTATAACTTTAGATGCCGGAATTCCCGGAATGAATTACCTGTGGTCAAATGGAGCGACTACTCAATCTATTACAATTAATACCGGAGGCACATACACGGTTGACGTTACAAGCCCTTCACCAGAGAACTGTACAAGTAGAAAAACCATTTTGGTTGAAGAAAGAAAAATTCCACAAATTGATCGCGTTGATGTTGAAGGAACACGAGCAATTGTATATCCTGTCAAAACCGAAGATTACTTTGAATATTCTGTAGATGGCGTTAATTATCAGGACTCCAATATTTTCTTTGACGTTCCCGGCGGACTTCAGACAGCTTACATCAGAGAAAAAAGCGGATGTGGAAATGATGCTGTAAAACAATTTGTTGTACTGGTTTTTCCTCCTTTTTTTACTCCGAACAATGATACGTATAATGATGTCTGGGAAGTTACCGGAATGGAAAATTATCCTCAGGCTGTTATTACTATCTTTGACCGATATGGAAAATTAATTGCCCACCTAAGCAGATCCAAAATGAGCTGGGACGGCACTTTAAACCAAAGTCCGCTTCCCGCTTCTGATTACTGGTACGCTTTAAAAGTAGATGATTCGATGCCCGTTTTAAGAGGTCATTTTACTTTGAAAAGATAATTTAATTAGAAAATTCGTCAATTTGATAATTAGATTATTTCTGCTGCGCGCTTCAAATTAATTAATTTTCTAATTGTCTCATCTCAAACTCAATTAGAAATTTTTTTCTGAATTTCTTCAAGAATATAACTATAATCTTCGTGTTTCTTTACAAAATCACGATCGGAAACGTCAATAATCAAAACATTCAAATCCGTTTGCGATTTGATATATTCCAAGTAACCATTATTGATTTTCTCTAAATAATCAGCTTCGATATTTTGTTCGTAATTGCGTCCCCGTTTTTTAATATTTTGCAGCAGCCGTTCTGTATTCTGATACAAATAAATATACAGATCGGGTTTTGGCATTTCTTTGTAAATGATATCAAAAAGATTTCTGTACAAACGATATTCATCTTCTGCAAGGGTTATTTTGGCAAATATCAGGGATTTAAAAATATGATAATCAGCTACAATGAAATCTTTAAATAAATCAAACTGAGCCAGATCATCTGATAATTGCTGATAACGATCGGCCAAAAAAGACATTTCCAAAGGAAAAGCATAGCGGTTTTGATCTTTATAGAACTTAGGCAAAAACGGATTATCGGCGAAGCGCTCTAAGACGGTTTTAGCATTAAAATCCTCGGCAATTTTTTTTGCCAATGTTGTTTTTCCCGCACCAATATTTCCTTCAAAAGCAATATAATTGAACTGATTGAGCCGAATTTCACTCAGCGGATTTTTCAAATCGCTTACCACACTGCAGACACTTTCGTCCGGGCTCACTGTAATAAGTTCCGAAATTGTTTTCTGCAAAACAGGATGTTTCCAGTTTAGCTTTAAATCCTGCATCGGAAGAAGTACAAAATTTCTGTTTTGCATAAGCGGATGCGGAATCTGAAGTTTTTCAGAATCAATTATCTCATCATCAAATGCAATCACATCAACATCTATAATCCTTGACTGATAGCCTTCCTGATTCAAACGAATTCTTCCCAGTTCTTTTTCTACTTTTAAAACCTGACTGAGTATTTTATAAGCAGAACAATTGGTATGCAAAAGAAGTGCACAATTATAAAACGCATCACTTTCAAAACCCCATGCCGGAGTTTCATAAAGTTTGGAAACCTGAATGACAGTCCCAACATTCTGATGTATTAAATCAATACAATTTTGAATGTTTTCCAGTCTGTTGCCCTGGTTGCTGCCTATCGATAAAACGACCTGATGCTGTAATTTCATAATTAATGCAAATTAACTAAAACTATTTTAGAATTAACCAATATATTTGTGAAACGACGTTGTAAAACTTAGCAATAATTTACATGTCTAACTTGTAACATTTTGCCCCTTTTTGCTACTTATTAAAAAAATATACTTATGAAGTTTTTAGGAAATGTACTTGCCACGGTAATTGGTATTTTTGTTTTTATGATGCTCTTTTTTTTCGGAGTAATCTTTCTTGGAGCCATTTTTGGCGGAGACGACGCCGTTTCTGTTAAATCTGACTCGGTTATCGAACTAAATTTAAAAGAAATTAATAATGACTACGCGGGAAAATATAAAGATCCGTGGGTTACTGTCTTTTCAGACAAAAAAGGCATTGGGTTAACCGATGTAATTAATGCCATTGAAGCCGCTAAAACCGATGATAATATCAAAGGAATTTCAATTCTAAACGATGAATCTTCTCTTGGTCTGGCACAATATAAAGATTTAAGAAATGCCCTTGAAAGCTTTAAAAAATCAGGGAAATTTGTTTGGGCTTATGCCAATACTTATTCCCAGAAAGAATATTATTTAAACTCTGTAGCCAATACCGTTTATATTAATCCGGCGGGAGATTTAGATTTTAAAGGACTTTCTTCTGAAATTATGTTTTTCAAAGATTTTCAGGATAAATCGGGAATTCACATGGAAGTTATCCGTCACGGAAAATACAAAAGTGCCGTTGAACCTTTCTTAGAAAATAAAATGAGCGACGCCAACAGAGAGCAGATTACTGCGCTTTTAAATTCCGTTTGGTCTACTATTTCTACAGATATTTCTAAAAGCAGAAATATTCCGCTTCCGAAACTAAATGAAATTGCAAACGGACTTTTAGCCCGAACTCCCAAAATGGCAAAACAGCAGCGTCTGGTAGATATTGTTGCTTATGAAGATGTTTATCATGATGCCATCAGAAAAGCGCTAAAAGTAGACAAAGAGGAAGATTACAATAAAATTTCCATCTTAGATTATACTCAAAATAACATTACAACAGCTTTAGCCAATACAGCTACTGATCAAATCGCTATTATTTACGCTCAGGGCGAAATTATGGGTGGCGAAGGCGATGTAAACACAATTGGGGAAGGTTCTATGCGTCGCTCCCTGCAGGAAGCGAGAAAAAACGATGATGTAAAAGCTATCGTTCTTAGAATTGACAGTCCCGGCGGAAGCGCTTTAACTTCAGATTTAATCTGGAGAGAGATTGAAATCACTAAAAAAGTAAAACCGGTTGTGGTATCTATGGGAAATTATGCCGCATCGGGAGGATATTATATTGCCTGTAACGCTAATAAAATATTTGCCGAAAGCAACACTATTACGGGATCTATCGGAGTTTTTGGAATTTTACCGAATTTCAGTCCGCTTGCGAATAAATTAGGGATTAATTCTGAACAAGTTAAAACTCACGAAAACGCAGCCAATTACAGTCCGTTTCGTCCTGTTGATGAGAACTTTAAAGCTTTTACGTTAGAAGGAGTAGAAAAAATCTACAACACTTTTGTTACTCATGTTGCAGAAGGCCGTAAAATGACTTTCGAACAAGTTGATGCAATTGCACAAGGCAGAGTATGGTCTGGAAGTGAGGCTATCAAAATTGGTTTAGTAGATAAAATCGGCGGATTGAATGACGCTGTTGCGGAAGCAGCACGAATTGCTAAAATAAAAAAATACAGTACTCAGAATTATCCTGAATATGAAAAAACTCTAAATGACTTACTTTCTGGTCTTCCTTTTGCAAAATCTAAAGAAGCCCTTATTAAGGAAGAAATCGGAGAAGAAAATTACCTTTTGCTGGAGCAGGTAAAAAAATTACAAAAACAAAAAGGAGTTCAGGCGATATTGCCTTACGGAATCAATATTTATTAATTGAAAGATGAATAAAGTAATTCTTTTTTTAACGGTTTTATTTTGGAGTTTTTTAAATGCACAAAATAAAAAAGAAATCACTTTTAAGGAAACTCCCGCAGTTCTTAAAATAAATAAAGATCAGATTTTTGGTACACTGACAACTCCGGATCTGACAAAAAAATATCCTGTTGCTTTAATTATTGCCGGCTCCGGACCAACGGACAGAGACGGAAATAACCCCATGATGAAGAACAACTCGTTAAAAATGCTGGCCGAAGCGCTAGCCAAAAACGGAATTGCTTCATTACGATTTGACAAAAGAGGAATTGCCGAAAGTAAAACCGCGGGAGGAGTTTCTGAAAGCCATCTTGTTTTTGAAAATTATGTAGAAGACGTTAAAAGCTGGATAAATTATCTAAAACAAGACAAACGCTTTTCTAAAATTATCGTAATTGGTCATAGTGAAGGTTCCTTAATAGGAATGTTGGGCGGCTCAAAAGCGGATAAATTTATTTCAATTGCAGGAGCCGGAGAATCTGCCGATCTACTTTTAAAAAAGCAAATTGGTTCTAAGTCGGTCAAACAAATTGAAAACATGACATTTCCTATTATAGACAGTTTAAAAAACGGTTTTACGGTAAAGAAAGTCGACCCAATGCTGAATTCTCTTTTCAGGCCAAGTGTTCAGCCCTATTTAATCTCGTGGTTCAAATACAATCCTCAGACAGAAATTAAAAAGCTGACCATACCGGTCTTAATTTTACAGGGAAACAATGACATACAGGTTTCGGTTAAGGATGCCGAAAATTTATCTCAGGCAAACAAAAACGCAGAACTTCTTGTTGTTGACAAAATGAATCACATCATGAAAATTGTTGAAGGTGACATTCAGGCTAATATGGCAAGCTATAGTAATGAAACACTTCCGGTCTCAGAAACCCTGATTGACAAAATAGTCTCATTTATACAGAAATAAATAAAATAAAGACACTTAAAAATCCGTTTTGAATTATATCAAAGCGGATTTTTTATTTTAAAAAATTACATATTATTCTTACATTTTAAGAAAAATTTATCTTTGGGCTCTCCTAAAAAAAACTATTTTTGTGAAGTCAATTCTAAAACCCTCAAATCTATTAATATGCTAAAAAAAGTTTTAAAAATAAGTGCCATTGTTCTGGTGGTAATTATTGCGGCATTATTTGCCATACCGTATTTATTTAAAGATCAAATTAAAGCTAAAATTGTCGATGCCATTAATGAAAGTGTGGATGCTAAAGTAAGTTTTGCAGATGCCGATTTAAGCTTATTCAAGAACTTTCCCAATGCTACCGTGGGAATTGAAAAGCTTGTAATTATCAACAAAGCTCCTTTTGAAGGCGATACATTGGTTTCTCTAGGCGAATTGAATTTAAAAATGAGTATTAAAGAACTTTTCAAAGGAAAAGAAGAGCCTTTAAACATTGAAGGCGTTAGTTCTTCTAACGGATTAGTTAATATTATTTTTAATAAAGACGGTGTCGGAAACTTTGATATTGCTTTAAAGGATAAAAAAGACGATAAAAAAGAGGAAGCAGGAAAACCGCTTTCATTGAAAATTCAGAACTATAAAATCGAAAATTTCACTTTCAGATATATCGATCAGGGTTCTAAAATTAAAATGGTAATTGACAGTCTGAATCACCAAGGAACAGGAGACTTTACCAATTCCAAATTAGACCTGAACACCAAGACTACCGCTAAAGTGTCTCTGGATATGGATAAAATGAATTACATGAAAAATGTAAAGCTGACTCTGGATGCAGTTCTTGGGATTGATCTGGACAAAAGCAAATATACTTTTAAAGAAAATAAGGCTTTAATTAACCAATTGCCTTTGGAGTTTGACGGATTTATTCAAATGGCTGAAAAAGCTCAGATCTACGACTTAAAATTCAAAACCCCTACCTCATCCTTTACCAACTTTTTAGGTTTAATTCCTTCGGCTTATTCTTCAGGGCTTGATGGCGTTAAAACGACGGGAGATTTTACAGTGAATGGTTTTGCAAAAGGAGAATTAACAGAAACGACAGTTCCGAAATTCAATATTGAGATTGCATCCAACAATGCTTCATTCCAATATCCAAATCTGCCAAAATCTGTTCAGAATATTGTAATTGACACAAAAATCATCAATGAAACCGGTATTTTGAATGATACCTATGTCAATTTAGATAAGCTGTCTTTCAGAATTGATCAGGATGTTTTCAGCGCTAAAGCGAATATTAAAAATATTACCGTAAATCCAATTGTCGATGCGGCTTTAAAAGGAACAATTAATTTGGCCAATCTTTCAAAAGCTTATCCAATTAAAATGGAAAAACCTTTAGCAGGTATTTTAAAAGCAGACGTGACTACCAATTTTGATATGGCCTCTGTAGAAAAAAGTCAATATCAAAACATCAAAAATGCAGGTACTATGAGTTTGTCAGGATTTAAATATACTGATGAGAACAACAAATCAATGAACATTAGTACAGCATTAGTGCAGTTTAATACAAGTACAATTAACCTGAAGCAATTTGAGGCAACAACCGGAAAAAGTGATTTGAGCATCAACGGAGTTTTGGAAAACTTCTACGGTTTTATGTTTAAAAAACAAGAACTGAAAGGTAACTTCAATATGAGTTCTAACCAGTTGGCTGTTGATGATTTTATGACATCGGGAGAACCGGCGAAAACAGAAAGCAAAACACCGGCGAAACCTGCTGAGGCAATGAAAATTCCGGCTTTTCTGAATTGTACCTTAAATGCAAAAGCTACAACTGTTTTATATGACAATCTAAAACTAAAAGATGTATCCGGAAAACTGATTATCAAAGATGAAAAAGCAATTTTAGAGAACTTTAAAACCTCAATTTTTGGCGGTTCGATTGGTTTGACCGGGACAGTTTCTACAAAAGAAAAAGTACCGACTTTTGATATGAACTTAGGCTTTAACCAGGTCGATATTGCACAGACTTTTACGCAGTTGGACATGATGAAAAAAATCGCTCCTATTGCCGGAATTATCAATGGAAAATTAAATTCTACTATTAAGCTAAACGGAAATCTGGATGCAAAAGAACTGACTCCTGATTTAAAATCTCTATCGGGAGATTTATTAGGGCAATTACTTTCTACTACTGTAAATTCTAAAAATTCTACCCTTTTAAATTCGTTGAGTTCAAACGTTAAATTTCTGGACTTAAACAAATTAAACCTAAACGATTTAAAAATGGCTTTGACTTTTGATAACGGAAAGGTCAACGTAAAACCTTTCGATATTAAATATCAGGATATTAAAGCAACAATTGGAGGAACTCACGGTTTTGACCAAACCATGAATTACAATATCAAATTTGATGTACCGGCTAAATACTTAGGAACAGAAGCTAATAATCTGATTAATAAGCTCTCATCTGCAGATGCTGCAAAACTGGACAATATTCCGATTAATGCTGCTTTGACAGGAAACTTTTCCAATCCTAAAATTAGTACCGATATGAAAGCTGCTGTGAGCAACCTGACTACACAATTGGTAAATCAGCAGAAAGAGAAACTTACACAAAAAGGAACTTCGGCCTTAACAGATCTGATTAATAAAAACACTAAAGCAAAAGACACAACACAAGCTGCAAAAACAGAAAAAGAGCAAAAAACTCAGGAAGTGACTAAAAAAGCAAGTGATTTATTAAATGGTCTTTTTAAGAAAAAATAAAGACTTTACCAGATACTTAGTTAGTGAGAAACTAAGCTTTTATTATAAAAAGAAAATCCTGTTCAGATGAACAGGATTTTCTTTTTTACTTATTCAGAACTTTATCGATTGCTTTAATGAAATCGGGAATACCTAAAACTTGTGTATCTAAGCCTCTGCTTCCATTTCCGTACGGTTCATATTTTTTCATGTTAGTACTTGAAAACAAACCTAAAGTTGGTGCTTTTGCAGCACTTGCCAAATGCATAATTCCACTGTCTGCTCCTACAAATACATCAACATTTGCGAGAACAGAACCAATTTCGCGAACATCCTTACTGTAAAAAGTCGGTGCTTCAAAATTGATTTGGGAAACATTTTCGACTGGGAGAACTTCTATAATATTACATGCGCTGTATTCTTTTTTTAGGGCTGTGTAAAATTCATTCCACCATTCTACGCTATAACATTTTTCTCCTGTTGCAAAGGTAAAAATGGCAATTGTCTTTTTAGCAGGATCTATAATCGCGTTCAGAATAGCTTTTCCGTTGGCAATTTCTTTTTCTGATAATTTTAAATCCAAAAGCGCAACAGGTTCATTTTTATTTTCAATTCCAACCTGATTTAAAAAATACCTGAAATTATATACCGGATATTTTGCAATATGATCGTAATCTTCATTGTCGAGAGTTACCCCTTCAGGAAGATTTCCGAAAAATTTATATTTAGCGCTTGAAAATTTAACAGCTAATCTTCCGGAAGAAGAGTTCTGATCGACGTTTATAGCGATGTCATAGTTTTGTTTTCGAATTAAGGTCCAGACTTTAAAATATTTTATTAATTCTTTGAAAGGCTTTTTAGGAAGGGGAATAATTTTATCTACGTTCTCGTATTCTTCAAAAACAATTGGCGCGACAAAACCCTTTACAAAAACATCAATTTTGCATCCGGGAAAAGTTTTAGATACTTCCTGTACCAACGGCGTAATTAAAAGCATATTACCTAATCGACCATTTGGTCTGGAGATTAAAACTTTTTTTATTTTACTCTTATCAATTGGTCCAACATTGCCACTGCCTGAATTACCAACATTCTTGGTTAAACTCTGCATTAGCGAACGTCTAAAAGCATTTACTTTATTTTTGTTACTCATGTGGTACTTGTTTTTGAAAAATTAAATTAGCTTCTTTACTTCAAAGCTATAATTATTCATCAAGTAATTAACACAAAAAGGCAAATAAAATTGCAAATTTTAAATTAAAATAACTTAAACATAAAAAAAGAAAACAATTTAGTAATAAAAACTTACACGTTAATTGTTACAACATATCCTTCTGAACCCCGAATATTAAAAACAGTTCCGTTTTCAAATAGTAAATACTGTCCTTTAATTCCAGTTAATCTTCCGGTAAAAGAAGGCGTTTTGTCCAGATTTAGACTATTTACTTTTGCAGGATAACTTAAAACCGGATATTGTAACTCGTATAAATCGTCTTTTTGAGTATAAAAATATTCTCGCGCTTCTGCGGGAATTAAGTTTTCTAATTTTGCTTTCTCTGCTATTAAATCGAATGTTTCAACCGAATTCTGAAGCATTTTTCTCCAATTGGTTTTATCTGTATAATATTCTTTTAAAGCAACTTCTGTAATTCCCGCAAGGTATCGATTCGGAACCTCAACAACCGCTATGGCCTCAGAAGCACCCTGATCGATCCAACGGGTGGGAACCTGCGTTTTGCGTGTTACGCCAACTTTGATTTCGCATGCCGATGCCAGATACACAATATGAGGCTGTAATTGCACTTTTGTTTCGTAATCCAGATCCCGGTCGGCAATTCCCAGATGTGCCGTACTTAATTCCGGTCTCATAATCCAGTCTCCCACCGCAGGACTGGAATAAAAGCAGTCGTAACAAAAACCCTGTCTGTATATTTTTTTCTTTTTACTGCAATTTAAACATTGGAATCCAACAAAATTAATTTCAATTTCTTTGTCCAGCAATTGGTTAACATTCAGAAAACTATCTTCAAAAACCAGGTAATATTGAATTGGACTTCCAAGTTCTGTTTGCATTTTTGTCAGGACACCTTGATATTGCATTCGTATTTTATTTATGTTGCTGATTTATAATTATCAAAAGAATTAAAGATTTTAGTGTTAAAATTCGACTTAATGTATAGAATCTTTATCCGAAATCTCATGGTTTTTTACAAAAAAACATTATTTTTGATATGGTGACAAAGTTACTGTTTGTCTGGCTATATTCAAATTTTAAGTTTTTTGTTTTACACAATTGTAAGATTAAAAACAAAAGTAATCTAAAAAACAAATTCATGCCTTTATCTATAATTAATTCGTTTGCATCCTGGGTTCTGAAACAAAGAATTCATCAAATTGAACTATTCTTAAAATATCCAAATGAAGTTCAGGAAGAATTACTGCACAACTTATTAACGGCATCTGAAAATACGGTTATTGGCAAGCAATATGAATTTTCCAGTATTAAATCTTACCAGACATTTGCAGAAAGAGTACCAATTGCAACTTATGAAGAACTGCAGCCTTTGATTGAGCGCACTCGACTGGGAGAACAAAATGTTTTTTGGGAAACCCCAATTAAATGGTTTGCCAAATCAAGCGGAACTACTAACGCTAAAAGCAAATTTATTCCGGTAAGTAATGAAGCTTTGGAAGACTGTCATTATAAAGGCAGTAAAGATTTATTGTGCCTTTATCTGAATAATAATGAAGATTCAGAATTATTTTTAGGAAAAAGTCTCCGTCTGGGAGGAAGTTCTCAGATTTACGAAAACAACAATACTTATTTTGGAGATTTATCTGCAATTTTAATTGAAAATATGCCAATCTGGGCAGAATTCAGCAGTACGCCAAGCAGTAAAACTTCGCTGATGAGCGAATGGGAAACGAAAATTGAGGCAATAATCAACGAAACGAAAAATGAAAATGTGACCAGTTTTGCAGGTGTACCTTCGTGGATGCTGGTTTTGATGAATAAGGTTCTGGAAAATACCGGAAAACAAAGCTTACTGGAACTTTGGCCAAATCTGGAAGTTTATTTTCACGGTGGCGTGAGCTTTTCTCCGTACAAAGAACAATATAAAAATATACTTCCAAGCAAAGATTTTAAATACTATGAAATCTATAATGCTTCTGAAGGCTTTTTTGCCATTCAGGATTTGAATAATTCCAGCGATTTACTGTTAATGCTTGATTACGGGATTTTTTACGAATTTATTCCAATGGAAACTTTTGGAACTCCGGAGCAAAAAGTAGTTCGTCTTGCAGAGGTAGAACTGAATAAAAACTATGCGATTGTAATTACGACAAATTCCGGTTTGTGGCGCTACTTAATTGGCGACACGGTTCGCTTTACTTCTTTAAATCCGTATCGAATCAGAGTTACCGGAAGAACCAAACATCATATTAATGTTTTTGGCGAAGAATTGATGGTAGAAAACACTGATCAGGCTATTGCTAAAGCCTGCGAGGTTACAAAAACAGAAGTAATCGATTATACTGTAGCTCCTATTTTTATGCAGGACAAGGAAAAAGGGGCACACGAATGGATGATTGAATTTAAAAAACATCCCGCCGATGTTGGCCTTTTTCAAAAAGTGCTGGATGAAACGCTGCAGACGTTAAATTCTGATTACGAAGCAAAACGTTACAACAATATGACATTAAATCCTTTGGTAGTAAATGTTGCCAGAGAAAACCTTTTTTATGACTGGCTAAAAGAAAGAGATAAATTGGGCGGTCAGCATAAAATTCCGAGACTTTCGAATCAGAGAGATTATTTGGAGCAGCTGAAGGAGATGTGTTAATTTTTTCGCCACGAATTCACGAAATTAAAAATTGACAAACGCATTGATATTCTTAAACTATTTTATTTAATAACATTATGAAAAATACAAAATTCAGCGAAATGACAACAGAAGAGCTGATTAAAAATCAGAAGACTTTGAAAACGGTCAATACGATTTTTGCAGTTGTATTGTTGATGTTATTTTCCCTTAACGTATATATCGTTTTGAGAAAAGGTTTTAGTGCTATGAATGTCGTTCCTGTTGCTTTGTTGCCAATTCTTTTTTTGAATATTAATAATTTGAAGGAGATTAAAAGGGAATTGGAATCGCGAGAATAAAAAGCTATTTTAACTTTCACTTCTAACTTTTTTGAATTGCCACTAGCTTTAGCTAGTGGTTTGTAAAAAAGTCTCATTAGGGGCTTTAGCCAAATTTAAACTATTTGGCTAAAGCCTTTTTTTTGTATTTTCCAAACCTCCAGCTAAAGCTGAAGGCAATTCATAGTTTTTTTTACTTTTAAAATTATATTTCAATGAAAAACCATAATTCCACTAAACCCGCATGAGGGATAGAAGTGGAAATCCTTTTTTGTCTCGTTTTTTAACGAGACAAAAAAGATTGGGAGCGGATAGCCCGACCCGCCTTTTTCTGGCGGGTCATGCCCAAATAAAAAACCTCAGATCTCTTACTAAGAAATGAGGTTTTGTTTTTTTATTTGTTGTTGAGCTACTTGCGTTCCTCTCCAGAAGCCTCGGGATCGCTCAGGATGACAAAACTATCGTGACTATTTTATTAATAGATCTACATCATATCAATATACCTGTCATGATAACCTAAAAGATATAAAACTCCGTCCAGCCCTAAACTGGAGATTGACGTTGAGGCACTTTCTTTTACTTTCGGTTTGGCATGGAAAGCAATTCCTAAACCTGCGAGATTAAGCATTGGTAAGTCGTTTGCTCCGTCACCTACTGCAATGGTTTGGTTAATGTGAATACCTTCTTTTTCTGCTATTGCTTTTAAGTGTTCGGCTTTCTTCTGGCCGTCGACAATATCGCCGATATATTTTCCGGTTAGTTTTCCGTCTTTAATTTCTAATTGATTGGCATGAACGTAATCTATTCCCAGTTCTTTTTGAAGGTATTCTCCAAAATAAGTAAATCCTCCGGAAAGAATGGCCGTTTTGTAGCCGTAATATTTTAAAGCTTTCATTAAACGGTGCGCGCCTTGTGTGATAGGCAGATTGATGGCAACGTTTTGCAAAACTTCTTCGCTTAAACCTTCGAGCAATGCCATACGCTGTTTGAAACTTTCGTTGAAATCAATTTCTCCATTCATAGCCGATTCTGTAATGGCACGCACCTGCTCGCCTACTCCGTTTAGTTCGGCCAATTCATCTATTACTTCGGTCTGGATTAAAGTAGAATCCATATCGAAGCAAACCAGACGGCGGTTTCTTCTGTAAATATTATCTTCCTGAAATGAAATATCGACATTTAATGTTCTGGAAATTTCCATGAAACTTGCTGTCATGATAATCTTGTTGACAATTTCGCCCGTTACAGACAATTGAATGCAGGAACGCGGATATTGCTCCTTTTCGACAATCGATGTTCTTCCAGTTAATCTGATTATCGAATCGATATTCAGGTTCTGATCTGACATTATTTTGGTTACTGCTGCCAATTGGGAAGCGGCCAGTTTTTCTCCTAAAATATTAATTATGTAACGTTGTTTGGATTGCGATTTTACCCAGGTTTCGTAATCTTCGATGGAAATCGGAATAAATTTTACTTTTATTTCAAGTTCATAAGCTTTAAACAAAAGATCTTTTAAAACCGGTGCAGAAGAAGATCCCGCTTCGATTTCGAATAAAATCCCTAAAGAAAGTGTGTCATGAATATCAGCCTGGCCGATGTCCAGAATATTAGCGTTATAGGCTGCCAATACAGCTGTTAAACCTGCCGTTACTCCAATTTTATCATGTCCTGAAACTTTTAATAAAATTATCTCTTTATCTTCTGCTGTCATTTTTTCCTGTGAATTTGAAGCGACAAAAATCGACAATCTCCCGTTGATAAAAAAGAATAATCTTTGTTTTTTTGAAAAGAAAAAGCACATTTTCATGTGCTTTTTCGAGTAATTTAACAATTATGTTCCGCTATTAAAATAACGTAACTTTTAAGTTATTTATTTGGAACATTCTTATCAAAATTAACCATCCAATTTATTCCGAACTTGTCTTTAAACATTCCGAAATAAGCTCCCCAGAAAGTATCATTTAGAGGCATTTCAACTTTTCCTCCGGCAGATAATCCGTTAAAAATTTTTTCTGTTTCTTCTCTGCTGTCGGGGTTTACTGTTACAGAGATATTATCTCCAAAAACAACATCTCCATATCGGGGATGACTGTCGCTTCCCATTAAGATGGTATTTCCAATTGAAAGGGAAATATGCATGATCTGATTTGAATCTGCTTCAGATAAAGGTGCTTCTCCATCTTGTAAAGGAGCATCTTTATACCTTCCAACATGTGGAAATTCACCGCCAAAAACGGATTTGTAAAATAGAAATGCTTCTTCGCATGTTCCGTTAAATAATAAATAAGGGTTTACTGTTGCCATTGTTTTTTGTTTTTTTTTAGTCCTTAGTTTTTTAGTCCTTAACCCATAGGGTCTGTTTTTTAGTATTTAGTTCCTGGTATTAATTAGTGTTCTAATCTAAAGACTAAAAAACTAAGGACCAGGAACTAAGTACAAGACTATTTTTCAGCCAGTTCTTTTATAACTTGTAAGCCTTTAGGAAAAGCTTCTTTAAAATAATCTATATGTTTTTCTATTACATCCACTTCAGACTGAAGATCGACCATATCTCCCTTTGGAGTGAGTCGGTAGGTTTCCATGGCACCAACCCACTTTTGGGTTTCTTCATTTGGCGGCACTTCTTTAAAATCTTTAATTTCACCCATATGCTTGAATGCCATGTATTCGTTCGGAATTTTAGTTTCTATAATACTATTCATTCCTTCTCCGGTAGGTCCTAAAAAATAAATTTTATCACCTTCGTTCCAGTTCGTTTCAACGTAACTTCCTTCACAGAACGCGCTTGTCCATTTTCTGTAAGTTTCGTCATCCCATATAACTTTCCAGACTTTTTCTCTGGTAGCCTTGATACTGATATTAAATACTAATTTTTCCATCTTAATTGGGTAATTTATTAAAGTCCATAAATAAAACATTCCAGCGATGACCATCCAGATCGGCAAATCCGAAGCCGTACATCCAACCCTGACTCTCGGCAGGAGGAGCAAAAACAGTTCCGCCGGCATCCTCTACTTTTCTTGCCAGTTCATCAACTTCTTCTTTACTTTCTGCATCGATAGAAATCAGGATTTCCGAACTTGTTTGGGTATCTGTCAGACTGTTTTGCGAAAAACTGGAGAAAAGCATTTCTTCAAAAAGCATTACCACAAAATGTCCTTCACCTACAACCATACAAGTAGAACTTGGTGTATCGTGCTGTTCATTAAACGAAAAACCAATTTTCCAGAAAAAATCTTTTGCTTTTGCTACATCCTTTACAGGAAGATTCAACCATATTTGTTTTGTCATTTTTTTTATTTTATGTGTTAGATATTTTGTAAGATAAATACTTTTGCAATTAATTTTATGCTTTAATCTCTGTTGCCCTATTGTGCACGTTGAATCTAATTTGACTCCACATAAGTTTTAAAATTATTTAAAATTGCCTGCCAGCCGCCTTTTTGCATCTCTTCTGAGTTTTCAGTTTCGGGTTCAAAACGTTCTGTTATTGCTACTCCGTCCGGAGTTTCGGCGAAGGTTATTTCTACTTTCCTGCCATCGCCCATTGTATAATTTATGGCCTCGTTATCTCTGACCAAAGTATATTCTCCCCAAAAATCAAAACTCATACTGCCGTCTTTGGCAGCCATAGTTGTTGAAAATTTACCACCTTCCCTCAAATCATTTTCAGCTTTCGGTGCATGCCATTCCGGCGTTGCAAAAGCCCATTGTGTAATATGTTCCGGCTGATTCCAAAATTTCCAGACTTTTTCTATCGATGCGTTTACGGTTGTTTGTATTGTTATCATTTTTAGTTTTTAAAAATTATATTATTATCTTTTAATGTAGTTCTGCATATTTTTTGAAATTGTCAATTACAGCCTGACACCATTCTATCTGCATATTTTCCGGATCATGAATATTGGGTTCAAATATTTCTGAAATTGTTACAATACCATTGTTTTCTTCAAAACTTATACTTCCTTTACGATGATCCAAAAGCGTATATTCAATTAAAGAAAAAACTTTTAGATCGGTATATATTCCTTCAAAATCAAACCCTGCACTTTGGTCTTTTGCCTGCATGGTATATTTAAACCTACCATTGATACTTAGATCGTTTTCTGCAAAAGTAGTATGCCATTCCTGCGAAGGATAATTCCACTTAACAATGTGCTGCGGCAAAGTCCATAACTCCCAGACTTTTTCTATCGATGCGTTTATAATGGTTTGTACCGAAATCATTATGAATTACTCGGAATGTTGTTTTCATCCATATAAAACACTTCCCAGTGATGTCCGTCTATATCAAGAAAAGTTTTTTGGTACATCCACCCATAATCATTTGCCTGATTATAATCGGTTCCACCGGCTTTTACCGCTTTTTGCATTATTTCATCTACTTGTTCCCGGGAATCTACAGAAATCGCAATAAGAACTTCGCTGGTAGTTTTGGTGTCACAAATTTGTTTTTTGGTAAACGTTTGATAAAACTCTTCCACCAAAAGCATTACGTTTATATTTTCTCCCACAATCATACAAGTTCCCTTGTCATTAGTAAACTTTTCGTTAAACGAAAAACCCAGCTCAGTAAAGAAAGCTATGGAACGGTTTAAATCTTTTACGGCAATATTTAAGAAAATTTTTGTTTGCATCTTTATAAAATTACGAATTTATTAAAACAAATTTAAAATATTAAGATTAGTATAAAATACCATTAAAAGTCATTTTTAGGGTCATTTAAGACAAATTGACTATTTTTGTATGGAAGCAGAATTTCAAAAATCACAAAATTATGAGTACGAAACTAGGTTTAATCATACCTCACGATTATAAATTACTAAGTATTGCTGCCATTTTAGAAGTATTTGAAACAGCAAATAAACTGACATCCGGAAAAGAAAAACCCTTTGAAATTATAATTTTTCAGTCGCAGGATCAAATCGATCACGGCAATTTATTTGGCTATAAAAGCAACGTAATAGAAACTTCGGATATTGTTCCGGATCTGATTTTAATTCCAGCCTTTACAACAGATAATATGAGTGAAATGATTAAGAAGAATAAAAATTTTATACCGTGGTTACAAAAACAACATCGCAGCGGCGCAGAGTTAGCCAGTTTTTGTACCGGTGCATTTTTATTTGCGGCGTCAGGTTTATTAAATGAAAAATTAGCTACTACTCATGTCGATGCCTGCAGTGCTTTTACAAAAGCATTTCCGATGGTTAAACTCAAAGCCGAAGAAACCCTGACCGCCGACGGTAGTCTATATACCAGTGGCGGATCTACTTCCACTTTTCATTTATTAATTCTTTTGGTTCAGAAATTCTGTGGAAACGAAATGGCTGTAAAAATCGCCAAAATATTTTCCATCGATTTAAATCGCTACAAACAAAGTTATTTCAGCACTTTCAGACCCAATCATTTACACAATGACGCCTTAGTCGCTCAATTGCAGCAAAAAATTGAAAGTCAATATCATTCTATCGAAAAACTCGAAGAAATCACAAAAGATATTCCCACCAGCGCGCGGAATATGACACGTCGTTTTAAACAGGTTACAGGCATTCCTCCAATTGAATATTTACAAAATATACGAGTTGAAAGTTCTAAAAAATATTTAGAACAAACACAACTTTCCATTTCTGAAATTATAGAAAAAACAGGTTATAATGACCCAAAGGCTTTCCGGAAAGTTTTTTACAAAATGGTCGGTATGAAACCTATTGAATACAGAGAGAAATTTAGGGTTCAATAATTTTTAGAAGCAGAAATTTAGCAGTTTTGTTTTTTAAAAAGAAAAATGATTACGACTTAATAATCCACATTAAAACTCTTTTATTGTTGTTTAGCATTTCATCAATTTCTCTCATACTTTCGTTTGAAACTGCCGGACAGCCCCAACCTTCAGGAGTTCCTTCGGGAAAAACCTCATTATCTGGAATAGCATCCCAGGAATGCAGAACAATTGCACGGCTTCTTGCATTAGAATTTGTTTTGTCTTTTCACTGCAAAATATAATTCACTTTTATTCCCCACTGACTTACGCCGCGATCTAATCACACATTCTCCAAGCGATGAACAATGCGAATCAAATTCATTGCTAATCTGTACTTTTTCTTTAGAAGAAATTCTTCCCCGTTGATTATCGCCACAGCCTTGACTTACCATAAAGGATTTTACTATTTTATTTTTCTTAAAATCGTAAACAAAAAATCTTTTAAGACCAGAATGCTTTCCTAAATCAATCAGGAAAAAGAAATCCTGATTAAAGTTAGATTCTCTTTATAAACCTCAGCCGCTTTAAAATAAGATTTATAATTTACAGCTTCTTTATTTTTAGATGACAATGTTCCGGATAAACTATTTTGTGTTGTTGAAAGCGCAAATAATTCACCTCTTTTTTATAATTACAAGATTAGAATATTAAAACACAAATTAAGCTGTATCTTATTTTCATAAGTATTACCAGTAGTGTAATATTAAATAATTTATTCTCTCAAATATTTTTTAAGAGCTTTTATCACTAAGTACAAAGTATAAAAAATAATCCCAAGAAAAACACCGTAAAAGACAAAAATAACTATTTGCCATATCATTATCCCAATCTCCATATTTGCAAAATCCATGTTTAAAATTAGAAGTTAAAAAGAATTAATAAAAACAAATATAACAAAAATGTTAACAAAAATATAAAAAAAATCTGCTTAAATTAATGAGCAGATTTTAGAAAGATTTTAGTTTTTTTAAGAAGCAATTTCCATACGCTTCAATAAGTTTTTACTTAGTGTATGTTCTGCATATTCTCTGTCGATTGTCAAAGTGGTATCATTAGAAGTTGGCAATTCGTACATCGCATCTGTTAAGATTGCTTCACATAACGAACGTAATCCGCGAGCCCCTAATTTGTATTCTAACGCTTTGTCAACAATAAAATCTAATGCTTCGTCTGTAATGGTAAATTCTACTTCATCCATTAAAAACAATTTCTGATATTGTTTAATCAGTGCATTTTTAGGTTGTGTCAAAATTGCACGCAATGTTTCTTTATCTAAGGGATCCATGTGCGTAAGAACTGGCAGACGACCAATAATTTCAGGAATTAAACCAAAATCTTTAATATCTTTTGGAATAATATATTGCAGTAAATTGTCTTTATCAATATTATCAGCATTTTTTGAAGTAGAATATCCAACTGCCTGACGGTTTAAACGTTTAGAAATAATACGCTCTACACCATCAAAAGCTCCTCCTGCAATAAACAGGATATTTTGAGTATTTACCTCAACAAATTTCTGGTCCGGATGTTTACGTCCTCCCTTCGGCGGTACATTTACAACTGTTCCTTCCAATAATTTTAATAATGCCTGCTGTACACCTTCTCCGGAAACGTCACGGGTAATTGACGGGTTGTCCCTCTTGCGGGCAATTTTATCAATTTCGTCAATAAATACAATTCCTCTTTCGGCTTTAGCCACATCATAATCGGCTGCCTGAAGCAAACGTGTCAAAATACTTTCTACGTCTTCTCCGACATAACCGGCTTCTGTTAATACAGTTGCATCAACAATTGCCAAAGGAACGTCTAACATTTTAGCAATTGTTTTTGCTACCAATGTTTTTCCTGTTCCGGTTTGACCAACCATAATAATGTTACTTTTTTCAATCTCTACTTCGTCATCTAATTGCTGTTGCATTAAACGTTTGTAGTGATTGTAAACCGCAACCGACATTACTTTTTTTGTCTGATCCTGACCAATAACATATTGATCTAAGAAAGCTCTGATTTCTTTTGGTTTCTTTAAAATTAAGTCGCCAACTAATTTTGCGCTTCCGCTAGATTTTAATTCTTCTAATACAATTCCATGTGCCTGCTCAATGCATTTATCACAGATGTGCGCATTGATTCCAGCTATTAATAAATTAGTTTCTGGCTTTTTTCTTCCACAAAACGAACATTCTAATACTACTTTTGCCATTCTTTATTTAAGTTATTAAGCTGCAAAGATACTAAGTTTCTGAGCTTTTATAGTTTTAAGCTTAAAAAGTTAGCAACCTATTAACTTTTTTATTTTTGTTTCAGGTTTAAAATGTTTCAGGTTTCAGGTTAAAAGCAAACGCCTGAAAACCTGAAACCTGAGACTTGAAACTTTTTTTATCCTCTTCTCAAAACTTCATCAATCATTCCGTATTCTTTTGCTTCGTCTGCTTTCATCCAGTAATCACGCTCACTGTCTTTGTGCACTTTATCAAAAGTTTGTCCTGTATGTTGTGAGATGATATGGTACAATTCATCTTTTAATTTCAACATTTCTCGTAAATTGATTTCCATATCTGTGGCAACACCTTGTGCTCCTCCCGATGGCTGGTGAATCATTACTCTTGAATGCGGCAATGCAGAACGTTTTCCTTCTGCTCCTGCACATAAAAGCACTGCCCCCATAGAAGCTGCCATTCCTGTACAAATTGTAGCCACATCTGGTTTGATGTACTGCATAGTGTCATAGATTCCTAAACCTGCATAAACGCTTCCTCCCGGAGAGTTTAAGTAAATCTGAATATCTTTTGAAGCATCAGCACTTTCTAAAAACAATAACTGTGCCTGAACAATATTAGCGATCTGATCATCGATACCTGTTCCTAAAAAGATAATTCTGTCCATCATTAATCTGGAAAAAACATCCAATTGAGAAACATTCAACTGGCGCTCCTCTATAATATAAGGTGTCATGTTGGTCGGGTTCATTGCTGCAACGATTTTATCGTAATACATTGCATTTACTCCCTGGTGCTTTGTAGCAAATTTTTTGAATTCTTTACCGTAGTTCATATGTGTCTGTTCTAAGTTTATGTTTATAATGATATAATTCTCTCATCAAAGGTTGTACCTCTTTCTAAAGAATGTCAATTTGTCTTCTTTTTTTTTAAATTGTTTCAGGTTTAAAGTTTCAAGTTTATTGAAGTTCTAAAACCTGAAAACTAAAAAAACTAAAACGAAAAAAACTGAAATAAAAAAAAACGTCGATAGAAATAACTTCCATCGACGCTAATATAATTATTTTTCAGAAATTATTCTCCGTAAGACGCAGCAATAAATTCTTCGTAAGTAACTTCTTTTGTTGTTGGATTTGCTTTTTCTTTAAATAAATCTAACAATTTAGCGGCTACAACCTGCTCAGAAAGTCTTTTCACTTCTTCCTGGTTAGATAAAACTCTTGCAACAATTCCTTCTACTTCTTCGTCAGTTGGATTTGTTTGTCCAAACTGAGCCATTTGTTGTCTGATTGCTCCCGAAGTAAATGATTTTAAGTCTTCAAATGTAATCTGAATATTACTTTGAGCCATTGCTTTTCCTTCAATTAGCTGGAAACGTAAACCTTTCTCTGATCTTGCGTATTCAACTTCTGCTTCTTCCGGAGTAAGTTGTTTTTCTCCAACAGTCTGCAACCATTTTTTAAGGAATTCTGCCGGTAAATCAAATTTTGTATTTTCGATAAGGAAATCCTGAACGTCTAACAATAATTTTTGATCCGCCTGCTGCGCAAATTGTGCTTCAGCATCTTCTTTAATTTTTGCTTTTAAATCTTCTAAAGAAGCTACTTTTCCTTCTCCAAAAAGTTTATCAAACAATTCCTGGTTTAATTCTGCAGGCTCAGATCCGTTGATTGCGCTGATAGTAAAATCAACTTCAACATCTAAACCGTGAACACCTTCGTGGCTTACTTTTAGGTAATCCATTAATTGGTGATCATCATCAAACAATCCTTTTGTACTTACCTTAACAACATCTCCAACTTTTTTACCGATGAATTGCTCTGCAGCAGCTTTACTAAATGCACCAACAGCTATTGTAGTTGTGTTGTCGATTCCGTTTGCTTCGTTTGAGAAGGTTCCTGTCAAGTCAGAATCTGCATCAGATACTTCTTGTGGAATTGCTTTTCCGAATTGTTTTTGGATACGCTCTACTTGTCCGTCGATTAATTTATCGTCAGCAGTTACAATGTATTTTACGATATCATTTTTAGCTTCAAGATCAATTTCGAAGTTTGGTACTAAACCAATTTCATATTCAAAAGTTAACTCTTCTGCATCCCAATCAAAGTTTTCATTTTCTTTAGCAAGAGGAGTTCCTAAAAGATTTAATCTTTCAGACTGAATAAAACGCTCTAAAGCCAAATCAACTACTTTTTTAACTTCTTCCTGCTTAATCGCTTTTCCGTATTGTTTTTCAACAAGATCTTTAGGAACTTGTCCTTTTCTAAAACCTTTAACGGTTGCCAAAGGCATTTTTTCGTTAATTCTTTTTGCTACCTGGCCTTTATAATCCATGTGAACAACTGTCATTACGATAGTTTCATTCACAGCGTCTTTTGCTACTCTTTTAATATCCATCTTCTTCTTTAATTTACATAATAAAATTGGGTCGCAAAATTATGAAATTTTTGCAACCCAACCAAGTTTTTAATTTATTGTATTTGAAGCAGTTTTAATCTGCTTTGGAATTTAATTCATTTTATTTATCGTCTCCTAATATTTTATAGGTGATTGATTGTAAAACAGACAAAATAACACTAAAAATCAATGCTGTCCAGAACGAATCTATTGCAAAGCCGCCCACAATATTTGTGCACAGCAATATTATGATGGCATTTATCACCAATAAAAATAATCCCAGCGTTACAACGGTAACAGGCAAGGTTAAAACAACTAAGATTGGTTTTATAAAGAGATTGAGCAATCCTAAAACTACTGCAACAATTACTGCCGTACCAAAACTGGCAACGTGCACTCCGGTTAAGAGATTGGACAATAATAAAACCAGGGCAGCGGTTACAAGGAGTCTAAGTAAAATTTTCATAGTTCTTGGGTTTAAATTTTATTTAAAAGTAATAAAATTTCATCAAAATAATTATTATTTTAAAAACGCCGTTGTCAATTCGAAAAACATTTTTGGGTTTTCAGCATGCAGCCAATGTCCGGCATTTGGAATGGTTTCTACTTTTAAATCCGGAAAGTGCTTCCGAATTTCATCAATATCTGAATCTGGAACATAACCGGAATTGCCTCCCCGAATAAACAAAGTTGGTTTATCAAAAGTTAGTCCGTCTGCCAAAGGCTTTCCTATGGCGTCCAGATTATTATTAAAAACTTCAAGATTGAATCTGAATGCCAATTGTCCCGGTTCTTTCCAATATAAATTTTTCAGCAAAAACTGACGCGTTCCAAAATCTGAAACATATTGGGATACAATTTCTTCTACATCATTTCTACTCGGTTTAACCGAAAAATCAACTGCATTTAATCCTGCCAAAATATCCTGATGATGTTGTTTGTACATTTTAGGACCAATATCTGCCACGATTAATTTGTCTACCATTTCCGGATGTGTTGTTGCAAAAAGCATGGCCACTTTTCCTCCCATCGAATGTCCGAGCATATCAATTTGCGTTAAATTATTACCCTGACAATATTCAAAAACATCCTGAACCATTGCTTCATAACTCCATTCGTCTGAATGAAAACTGCGGCCGTGATTTCTTAAATCCAAAATATGAACCTGAAATCCGGCTTCTACATATTGTCCCGCAAGTGTTTTCCAGTTATCAGACATCCCCAGAAAACCGTGCATGATAATAAATGGTTTTCCTTCGCCTTCTATTTTTGAGTAAAGCATTTATGTTGAATTTAAATAAAACTCAAAGATAAAAAAAAAGACATAATAGATAGGTCCTGACTTTTAATCATTTACATTTTAATGTGATTTATAATCAACTATTTTATCTACAAATACGGGAAACCGTAAACAATTTTAAATATTAAATTATAAATTCGCATCATAAATAAATAATTATATTCTTACAAAAATTAGTTAACAAATTAAAAAATTACACATGATCAAAAAAGTTATTTTAATGTCATTAGTTCTTTCTCAATTGGCAATTTCGTGCTCCAATGATGAGAATAACGACGAAACAAAACCAGAAACAGAATTAACCATGGAAGAGCAAATTGCTGAACTGGTAAAAAAATCATATTCTGAACTAACTCCGGAGCAACAAAAAGTAAAATTAGAAGCCGAAGCAAATGAAATGCTTAAGCAACTTGATAAAACAAAAAATTCGGGAGCAATCGAAGCTTTAGAAAACCTGAGTCGTTTATTAGATCAAAATCATATTGAGATCTTTGATGGAAAAACCAGAAATGGTGTAGAAGAAATACTTAGTATCTCTGGAGTTTACGGAGTCTACACATGGGATAATGCTAAAAAAATCTGGGTTAAAACAGCTTCTACTACTGAGTTAAAATTTGTTTTCCCGGCTAAAAGAAGCCAAACTACAAATAACGCTTCGGTATCATCTAAAAGTACTTCATCGGATGTAAAGTTCAAAAATATTGATACATACGGAACTTGGACTTATAATCAGGAAACAGGATATACACAAAGCACTCCCGATGTTTTCGATTGGCTTTACCTTCCAACATCTGTAGATGCAATTTTAACAATTGATAATGCTCAGGCAGCAACGTTGAATCAAACTGCAAAATACTCTAATGGAAAGCAAACTCCTGATGATTTTACATACAAAGTAACATTAAATGACGGTTACACCTGGGAAATGAGTTCTAAAAAAGGAACGCAGAACACTGCAAAAGCATCTCTTGTTTATAACACTAAAACGTTGATTGACTTTAATGCCGGAAGTACTGCAAGTATTGATGCTTTAATTGACAATGATGAACTTGTTCAATACAGAGGAAAAGCAAATGGTTTGTTTAAATTAATGGATAACTTCGTAATTGTTGCTGAAATGGATTTAGCTACAGAAGCAGCTGATAAAATTTCATTGGAAAAAAGCCTGGTTTATCCGGAATCGTTAGATTACAAAAATCCTGCTAATAATTACAAAGCATACTATACTGCTCTTAATGCTTACGAATTAAAAAAATCACAAGGAGAAGCTGCGAATTTCAACAAAAACATAAAGTTAATTTTAGTGTCTAAAAAAGACGGAACTAAAATAGCCGAAATTATCAAACATTCTGAAAAAGTTGGAAGTGATTTTACTTTCAATTTACCAATTTGGAATGCTGAATATGAGTACTGGAATAACTGGAATCAAACTGGTGAGGTATTTGCAAGACCATATCTTGACGAAGTTTTATATTTAAAATTTAATGATAAAACTGAAGTTTCTATGGAAACTTATTTCTCAGCTGGATTCAGCACTTTTGAATCTAAGTTTGAAGATTTCATCAAAGCTTTCGAAAAAGAATAGTTTTAAAAAAGCAGACTTAAAGCCGATTTGAAGATTTCAAATCGGCTTTATTTTTGGAGGTGTCTTAATTATAATAGTGCTTTGCCCATATCCCGACCAAATTCCTATTCCTCCTTTTATATTTGATTTCAAACTTGCATTTGACGGATAAATTGGATTTTTAGCATTTACAATTTCGTTTTGCCAGCTGTTCCAAAAATCTAAAGATTCCTTAGTCTGAGTTCTCAATTTTACATGAATTAAGTCTCCATCAGCAAAATATGGTGTAAATTTTGTTTTGGGAAACAATATAACTCCCCTGTTTATCTGTACCGAAACAGAAGAATTTTCGAAATTTTTATCGTCCAGATTGCCATAAAAAGACGGTACAAAAATGGGTTCTTCACCATCAATTTTTGTAGCTATTTGATAATAGTTTTTTTCTGAAACGGGATCATCAAATTGCACAAAAATATATCCTGTTGTATCTGCCGGACTTTTCTTTACGTACTCTGCACTATTTAACTGTACCGATTTCGGAATGGTGGTTTTCGCTTCTACAACACGGTCTAAATATTCAATTTTAATCGAATATTCCTTTCCTGATTCACCTTTTAATACCGAACCAAAATATACGAAAGGAGGAATACGGTTTTTATCATTTTTGACTCTTAAGATTTCTGAACGCTCTCCGTCGGAAACTGTAATTTTTGCAGATCTGATCACATGGTTTAATACATTTGTGGAATCAACAACATCTGATACAGGAATGCTGCTTGAGAGCAGAACATTTGCATAATCACCATCTTCAATCCAGCCTTCCACAACTATTTTTGATTCTGCGCTTTTTTGTCCACTAAAATTATCATTGGAACAACCCATAATCAATAAGCTAAAAAGAAACAATAAATACTTTTTCATATTCTTAAAATTTAAATCTCCAGCTAACCGAAGGAAGAATTCTGTACAATACTTTCTTTTCCTGTTTTACCACCACTTTATCCTTACTTTCGTTTACTTCTACGTCCAAGACTACATAGATTGGGTTGGAAATATTAAACGTGTTGTAAATAGAAAAATTTAAAGCGCTCTCTTTCTTAGCGGTTTTTATAAAATAATAATTGACAGATAGATCGGTTCTTATATAATTGGGCATCTGAGCATTATTATATTCTGAATACTCCTTAACGGGATTATTATTAATGAAATACCAGGATGTTGGCATTGTAAATCGGTTTCCCGAGCTAAATATTTGTGTTAGTCCAAAGTTCCATTTTGCATTCAAATCATACATTCCCACCACAGAAAGATTATGACGTCTGTCGTATTTGGCAAAGTAAGTATTTCCGTTATTCAATTGATCAAAATTACGGTCAGACCAGCTTAAAGTGTAACTAAGCCAGCCAGTAAATTTACCATTGCTTTTTTTGAGCATCATTTCAAATCCGTACGCCTTTCCTTCACCCACATACAAATCATTTTTCAATGTTGTAATTTCATTAAACTGAGTAATTCCGTATGGATATTCCAGCAGATTTTTCATCGAACGATAAAAACCTCCAAAAGAAGAAGAAAAGTTACGGGTAATATTTTGATTAGAACCAAAAGCAAATTCATTAGACGACTGTGGCTTTATTCCGTCTGAACTTGCAATCCAAAAATCCGTAGGAATACCGACACTTGATGTTGTGATCAAACTTAAATACTGATATTGTCTGTTGTAAGAAGCATAGAAAGAATAATTTTCATTCGCAAAATAATTCAGCACCGCCCGAGGCTGAAAGTGCAAATAGGAATCTTTTCCAGATGAGTAATGATTAATTCTAAGTCCTAAATCTGCAGTTACATTTGTAAATAATTTAGGATTGGCGCTCAAAAAGACTGCTGCTTCTTTTGCTTTGATTGTTCTTTGCGAATAATTATCGACTGTTGTCAGGTTTTCTACATTTACTTTTTGAGGCTGCAGATCATGATATACATATTGCAAACCTGATTCAAAAGGAACAGATCCAATTGAAAATTTTACAGCATTTGTAAAACCAAAATCTTTTACATACGAAGAAACACCAAACTGAATTGTCGCTTGCTCCATATTCAACTCATTAGAGTATTGACTAAAATAAACAGCATTAAACATACTGACTTTATCAGAGAATATCGTATTTACAGAGGGCGAAACCGTAAAATTGCTCCACTTCAAATTGGTTTTCAACGCTAAATTTCCATCTTTTACTTTAAGCTCATCTTCGCTTACAAACGCATTTAACGAGAGTAAATTATTTTTAGAAATTTGAGATAAAAAAGTTAGATTGGCATCAGAGAATCCATATTTCATATTCTGAACATCATTATTAGAGCCTGATTTCAATAAAGGACCCACGACTTCATCAATATAAGTTTTTCTTCCGGAGATATAGAATCCGGTTTTGCTTGTTAAAGGCACTCCGAGTGTTAACTGTGAAGCTAAAATCCCAGCATTTCCCTGCATTGAAAACTTGGAAGGCATTTTCTTATTACTGTTTAAAAGTGTTGAAGAACTTAAACGTCCTCCGTATTTAGGATTGGAACTTGATTTATCAAATTCTACATCCTTAATATGATCTGTGTTATAAAAAGGAAAGATTCCCAGTAAATGAGACATTCCATATATAGGTGTTTCATTATACAAAATAGCATTATGTCCAGGATCACCACCCCGAACATATAGGTATCCATTTGCATCTCCTGAGTTCTGTACTCCCGGGGTTAACTGCAAAAGCTTAATAATATCCGTCGTTCCTAAAAGTGTCGGGACGTTATTTAACTCTTTTAAATTGAAAGTCAATTTCCCGGCAGGTAATGTTTTTATACCGCTTTTCTTATCATTAGCGATAACGACTTCTTTTAATTCTGAAATATCTTTTTCTAAAACAATTGAAATTGCAGTATCTTTTATAATATCAAAAGTTATTGTTTGGGGTGCAAAATTGAGATGATTAATTTTGATTGTCAAATTTCCCGAAGGAATATTTTTCGAAAAATCTCCTGAAGAATTGGTTACGGCACGAAATTGTTTGTGATTTATTTCCAGGAAAACAACTACATCAGCAATATTGTAGTTTTCAGAAGATTTTATGTTCCCTGTTATTCTCACATTGGTCTGCCCAAAAATGTTACAAAAACAGAATAAAAAAATAATAATTAAAGATTTTGACACTGAATTTTAATAAGAAAAGTGCGAAAGTAAACAATTATAACCCAATTACATCAGGTTATAATTGTTAATTTTAATCTTATTTCAATTTATTCAAATACATATTCACAACATTATCCAAACCAAGATAAAGTGCTTCTGCAATTAGCGCATGTCCGATAGAAACTTCTAACAATCCCGGAATATTTTGTTTGAAAAACTGAATATTATCCAGACTCAAATCATGGCCGGCATTAATTCCTAAATCTAATTCGTTTGCCAGAATTGCCGCTTTCGTATAAGGTTCAATTCCTTTTTCGTTTCCTAAACTATACTGATGTGCAAAAGCTTCTGTGTATAATTCAATTCGGTCTGTTCCGGTTTTTTTTGCTCCTTCAATCATTTCAGAAATCGGATCCACAAAAATCGAAGTTCTGATTCCGTTTCTTTGAAATTCCTGAATAACTTCAGACAAGTATTCCTGATTTTTAACCGTATCCCAACCTGCAGAAGATGTAATGGCGCCAATTGCATCGGGAACCAAAGTAACCTGATCTGGTTTGCATTCCAAAACTAAATCAATAAAATTATGCTGCGGATTTCCTTCAATATTAAATTCTGTGGTAACAATTGTTTTTAAATCGCGTGCATCCTGATAACGAATATGACGCTCGTCCGGACGTGGGTGAATAGTGATTCCCTGCCCTCCAAAACGTTCGATATCTGCCGCTACTTTTAATAAATCCGGAACATTTCCGCCTCTCGCATTTCGAAGCGTTGCAATTTTATTGATATTTACACTTAACTTTGTCATATAAATAGATAATTAATTCTAGTAACACTATATTTGTTACGACAAAAATACAAAGTAAAACAGAGCGGTTTTCGGTATTTTTTGATTATTTTGCATCAAATATCTTCAATTGATTTATGACAGAAATTACAAACTATATCACCAATGATTTCAGAGCGATTGATAGTCAGGAAACGATAGCTTCGATCCAGGACTTTTTTATCGATGTCAATTTTTCTCATTTCCCGATTTTAGAAGATGGTATTTTTATAGGAAGTATCTCTTCTGATGATGTTGAAACATTTGACACAGACAAAAAAGCAATCGATTATAAATATACTTTAGAACGTTTTTTTGCCAGAAACTCTATGATCTGGCTCGATGTTCTTGAAGTCTTCGCTAAAAATCACACCAACATTCTTCCGATTCTTGATGAAAACAATAACTATTTAGGTTATTATGAAATGCAGGATATTATGAAGTTCTTTCAGGAAACTCCGTTTTTAAAAGAGCCGGGGGCCATTATTATTGTTCAAAAAGGACTTTTAGATTATTCTATGAGCGAAGTTACACAGATTGTAGAGAGCAACAACGGTAAAGTGTTAGGGTGTTTTATGTCTGAAGCCGATTCAGAAAATGTTCAGATTACAGTAAAAATAGGTTTGGGTGCAGTAAATGAAATTATTCAGACCTACAGAAGATATGGATATGAAATTATTTCAGAACATCAGGAAGACAATTATATCAACAGCCTTAAAGAGCGATCAGATTATTTAGACAAATACCTTAACATATAAAATTGAGATAATTAAGTAATGAGTCAATTAGATAATTTTCGCATTTATTAATTTTTCGATTGACACATTATCAAATTTTCTAATTATCTAATTATAAAGATGAAAATAGCCATTTACGGACAATATTATCAAAACAGTACAGAACCTATTATAAAAGACATTTTTTCTTTTTTCAATTCGAATAATGTCGAAATGGTAATTGAAGATAATTTCCTTAACATGCTTTACGAAAAGCAATTGGTTAAAAAGGAATACAAAACATTTTCTTCAAACAGTGCTCTGGATAATAGTTTCGAAATGCTTATAAGTATTGGTGGTGACGGAACCATTTTAAGGGCTGCCGCATTCGTTCGAAATTCCGGTGTTCCGTTATTAGGAATTAACGCAGGAAGATTAGGTTTTCTTGCCAAAGTTCAAAAAGAGAACATTGACATTCTATTGCAATATGTTATCGATCAAAACTATACTACTTCTGAAAGAACATTACTAGGCTTAACATCCGAACCTAAAAATGAAGCTTTTGAAGAGCTTAATTTTGCCATGAATGAAGTTACAGTTAGCAGAAAAGACACTACTTCTATGATTACTGTAGAAACCTATCTCAACAATGAATATTTAAATTCTTATTGGGCAGACGGTTTAATCATCTCGACGCCAACCGGTTCTACGGGATATTCCCTTAGTTGCGGAGGTCCGATTTTAACGCCAGACGTCAAAAGTTTAGTAATAACACCTATTGCACCACATAATTTAACCGCCAGACCGCTTGTTATTCCAGATGATACAGAAATTACTTTGCGCGTAACTGGAAGAGAAGATCAGTATCTGGTTTCGTTAGATTCCAGGATTTCGTCGGTAAAAAATGAATCTGTTTTAAAAATTAAAAAAACAGATTATAAAATAAAAATGGTAGAAATACCAGGAGAGACTTTCCTAAAAACCCTAAGAAATAAATTGCTCTGGGGAGAAGATAAAAGAAATTAAACTCTTTTCTGATTCCCGACTATACGATAATACCACATTTTCTCGTTCTGCATGTAGTGAATCATCATTAAATGGCTCAAAATCATATCGTAAATTGAAAAAAAAGCACATTTAACCACAGGAACTTTGATTCGTATTGATAATTATTATATTTGCACGCAATTTTTAATTAAATGAAGAAAATTTTTAATTTATTGTTATGTTTTTTCCCCTTTATTACACTTCATGCTCAAATCAATGAGATTGGTGTTTTTCTTGGCGGAAGCAACTTTGTAGGCGACGTGGGGAAAACAACTTACATCGCCCCTGAAAAACTAGCTTTTGGCGTTCTTTACAAATGGAACAGAAGTCCAAGGCATTCATGGAGATTTTCTTATACACAATCTGAAGTTACTGGAAATGATTTTAAATCAAATGAAACAGGACGAAATCAAAGAGGTTACCGTTTCGACAATACTGTAAAAGAACTTTCTGCAGGATTAGAATTTAATTTTTTTGATTTTAATCTGCATGATTACCATCAAAAAATAACTCCATACGTTTATTCCGGATTGAGTTTTTTTATATACGATAATCTGTACCGATATACTACAAGTCCGAATGTGATTTATTCGCAAAATTCTAACTCTCTTTCTATACCTATTATATTAGGTATAAAATCGAACATAACTCCACGCTTAGTTTTAGGACTTGAAGCTGGTGTTCGTTATAGTTTTACGGACAACATTGATGGAAGCAATCCTGATACAAGTAGTACAAATATTTTAAAATTTGGAAATTTAAATAATAATGACTGGTATGTTTTTTCAGGTGCTACTCTAACGTACACCTTTGGAAAAAAACCTTGCTATTGCGCAGAATAAAAAAAATGAATTTACTAGAATCAATAGATCACACGAATTTACCTAAACACCTGGCCATTATTATGGACGGAAACGGGCGTTGGGCAAAACAACAGGGCTTTTTACGTGCTTTTGGTCACGAAAACGGAACAAAATCGGTAAAAGAAATAATCAAAACCTCTGCAAAACTGGGTATTGAATATTTAACCCTTTATGCTTTTTCGACAGAAAACTGGAATCGTCCAAAAATTGAAGTTCAGGCATTGATGAAGATATTGATTAATTCCCTGAAAAAAGAACTTACCACTTTGCAGGAAAACAATATTCGCTTAAATGCTATTGGAAATCTTGACAAATTGCCCAAAACAGCCCAAAAAGAACTGCTGGATGTTATAGAAAAAACCAAAAACAATACCCGACTGACTCTAACTCTTGCGTTAAGCTACGGATCCAGAGAAGAATTAGTAAATGCCGTAAAGTCAATTAGTGATAAAGTTAAAAATAATATAATTTCAATAGACACTATTGACGATTCAATTATAAATGAGCATCTTTACACGCAAAATTTACCAGACGTAGATTTATTAATACGAACCAGTGGAGAACATAGAATAAGTAATTTTTTGCTATGGCAGATCGCTTACGCAGAATTGTATTTTACTAATGTCTTGTGGCCAGACTTTAAAGACCAAGATTTATATGAGGCTATTATTAGTTATCAAAAAAGAGAACGCAGATTTGGAAAAACCAGTGAACAAATTAAATAATTTTTTAGTGTTGCAAAAAAAAATACAAATAGTCTTTACCCTAATACTTTTGGGTAGTTTTTCACAAATTAAAGCACAAGAAAGAGTTCCTTTTGATCAAGGGAAAAAATACATTCTGGCCAAAGTTTCTGTTGTTGGTAAAATAAGCTTCAATGAGCAAACTGTGGTGACTTTTTCCGGTCTTCAAAAAGGTCAGGAAATCACCGTTCCCGGAGAAGAAATAAGCAGCGCAATCAAAAAATTAGGTAAACTGGGACTTTTTGATGAAATCGCTTTCTACGTAAATAAAGTAGAAAATGACAGTATCTATTTAGATTTAGATATTGTTGAGCTTCCTAAATTAAACGAAGTTAAAATCGTCGGCGTTAAGAAAAGTAAAGTAGAAGCTTTAATTAAGGACAACAATCTGACCAAAAACAAGATTGTCAACGAAAACTTAATTACCACCACAAAAAATTATATAGAAAACAAATACAAAAAAGAGGGTTTTTATAACACTAAAGTTACTATAACAAATACTCCCGACACTATCAACGGCCATCAGGTTAACATGCTTGTCAGGATAGATAAAGGTGATAAGGTAAAAATAAGCAGTATTGATTTTACCGGCAACAAGCAACTTACAGACACACAGTTACGTGCTGCTATGAAAGACACGAAACAGAAAAACTTTATTCGTGTATTTAAAGCTTCTAAATTTATACCGGAAAAATACAAAACTGATTTAGAAAAAGTAATTGCTACTTACAAAGAAAAAGGGTACCGTGATGCACGTATCATCTACGATTCCGTTCAATACAACAAACAAAAAAACACGTTAGCAATTAAGATTAATGTTGAAGAAGGAAACAAATACTACTTTGGAAACATTAAATTCTTAGGTAACACCGTTTACTCTGATCAGCTTTTAAACCGTTATTTAGGAATCAAAAAAGGAGAAACTTATAACGGAGTTTTATTGGAAAAAAGAATTGCAGATAAAACAAAACCTGATGCAGAAGATATTACGAATTTATACCAGAACAATGGTTATTTATTCTCAAATATTAATGCTGTAGAGGTAAAAACGGTAAATGATACAATCGATTTTGAAATCAGAGTTACAGAAGGCCCTATCGCCTACTTCAACAAAATTACAGTTGTTGGAAACGACAAAACAAATGATCATGTTATTTATCGTGAATTAAGAACTAAACCTGGAGAGAAATATAGTAAAGAACAATTAGTCAGAACTATTCGTGAAATCGGTCAATTGGGTTTCTTTGATCCGGAAGCAATTGATCCTAAATTTAAAAATGTAGATGCCGGAGCAGGAACTGTTGACATCGAATACAATGTTGTAGAAAAAGGATCCAGTCAGGTCGAGCTTCAGGGAGGTTATGGCGGTGGAGGTTTCATCGGAACATTAGGACTTTCTTTTAACAACTTCTCTGCACGAAAACTATTTGATAAGGAAGCGTACAAACCTTTACCGATGGGTGACGGACAAAAAGTTGCGCTTCGATTACAAGGAAGTACATATTTCCAAACTTATAGTTTATCCTTCTCAGAACCTTGGTTTGGAGGAAAGAAACCAGTACAATTTAGTTCATCTATTTCATATAGTAAGCAATTTCTTAACAATTATATCACCAGAACTGTTGATAGAAACAAAAGTTTTAATATTTTTACAGTGCAGGTTGGTTTAGCAAAAAGACTTACTGTGCCAGATGATTACTTTGTATTATCACAATCTGTAAGTTATCAGCATTATGATTTGAATAATTATAATACAGGTTTGTTTACATTTGGTAATGGAGCATCAAGAAACTTAGCATATACTATTGGACTTTCAAGAAGCAATAAAGGGGTGAATCCGATATTCCCAACTTATGGTTCTGAATTTAGTATCTCTGCTAAAGTTACCCCACCTTATTCATTATTGAATGGAATTGATTATGGGGATTTACAAAATCAGAAAGAATACAAAACACAGTATACAGGAACATCAGGAAGTGGTGTAGACGGAAAACCTCTTAATACAGGAGATTACGTAAAAACAGAAACAGTTAACGGAACATCTGGTTATGTAAGTGTAGGTTCAGACTATTCAAGTGCAGATACAGATATTGCGAAAGTCGATCAGAAGAAATACAATTGGTTAGAGTACTATAAAGTTAAATTTAAAGGAGACTGGTATACTAAAGTTTATGGAAAACTAGTATTAAGAACCCTGACAGAATTTGGTTTCTTAGGAGCGTATAATCAGGAACGAGGTGTAATTCCGTTTGAGCGTTTTTATTTAGGTGGAGATGGTATGGCAAATTACTCTATGGATGGTAGAGAGACGATCCAGTTAAGAGGTTATCCAAACAACTCTTTAACGCCGGTTAATACGGCAGGAGATCCAATTGGAGCCACTATCTATAACAAATTCTCTATGGAATTGCGTTATCCTATTACATTGAAAGCATCGGCTTCTATTTATGCATTGACATTCCTTGAAGCAGGTTCTTCTTATCCAACATTTAAAGATTACAACCCGTTTGATTTAAATCGTTCTGCCGGTGCCGGTTTACGTGTATTCATGCCTGCATTTGGATTATTAGGTATTGACTTTGGTTATGGATTTGACGCTCTTCCCGGACAGACAAAAGCGAATGGATGGGAAACTCACTTTATCATTGGACAACAATTTTAAAGAAATAACGTTAGGTTAAAAATCATCAAATAAAGTTATGTTATGAGAAAACAATATTTATTTATATTTTTAGCCTTGATTGTAGCAATTACAAGTCAGGCACAAGGTAAAACGACTAGAATTGGCTACATCGACATGGAATATATCCTTGAAAATGTTTCTGATTATAAAGAAGCTACATCACAGTTGGAGTTAAAAGCTCAAAAGTGGAAGCAGGAAGTTGAGGCTAAAAAAATAAATATTAATACCCTGAAGGAAAGTTTAAAGACTGAAAAAGCTTTACTAACGAAGGAATTAATTGAAGAGAGAGAAACTGAAATAAAGTTTCAGGAGCAGGAAATGATGGATTATCAACAGAAACAATTTGGATCTGACGGTAATTTAATGCGACAGAAAGCAGCTTTAGCAAAGCCAATTCAGGATCAGGTTTTTACAGCTGTCCAGGATATTGCAGAAGCAAAAAATTATGATTTTATTTTTGATAAATCATCTGATCTTACAATGCTTTTCAGCAATAAAAGATTTGATATAAGCGATCAGGTTTTAAGAGTTCTAAATCGTTCAGAAAAACGCGAACAATTAACGAAGAAACAATTAAAAGATCAGGAAGTAAAAGAAAATCTTGAAAACGCAATTGATGAAAATCCAGCTATGCAAGATCGTCAAAAAGCACTTGACGAGAAAAAAGCAGCAAGGGAAAAACTGATTCAGGACAGAAAATTAGAGCAGGACGCCAAGAGAAAGGAATACGAAGACAGAAGAAATGCTATAGCTGCTGAGAGAGAAGCTAAAAAAAATGGCACGGTTTCTGGAACAGCTAAAACAACAGAAAGTCCGGCAGCAGCAAATCCGACAAATGTGAATTCTAGTGCTAAACCGGCCACAACAGGTACAGAAACACCGACTGCTGAGCCAACAATGACAAAAGCTGAAGAAAGACAACTATTGTATGAGCAGCGCAAAAAAGAATTAGAAGAAAAGAGAAAGAAAATTTTAGAAGAACGAGAAGCGGCTAAAAAAGCAAAAGAAGCCGAAACACAAAAAACAAATACGACCAATAATTAATTAATATTTTTAAAAATGATGAAACAAATCAAAACTTTACTAATTGCTGCGATTTTAATTTTAGGAGCAAGTAACACAATGAATGCGCAAGCGAAGGTAGCCCATGTTGATGTAAGCGAGATCATGTCGAAAATGCCAGCTATGTTAGATGCTCAAAATCAACTGCAAAAATTAAGTGGGACATACGATGCTGAATACAAAAAAATGGTTGACGAATATCAGGTAAAAATCAAAAAGTACGAAACTGAAGCTGCTACTGTAACTGATGCTGTTAATGGTGAGCGTTCTAAAGAAGTTCAGGATATGCAAAAAAGAATTGTTGATTACAGAGACAATGCACAAAAAGAACTTCAACAAAAAGAAACTGATATCGTAAAACCTTTAATGGAAAAAGTTAGAGCTTCTATCCAAAAAGTTGGTAAAGCTAAAGGTTTCCAATACGTTTTAGACGGTTCTACTTTATTATTAGCTGATGGTCCAAACATTACTGCTGACGTTAAAAAAGATTTAGGTTTCTAAGAAATTTAATCGTTATAATTAAACTGCTCAATTTGTATAATTTGAGCAGTTTTTTTTTACAAAAAATTAAAACTAATCTGTACAATTATTGCCGGATTTGAATTAATTTTGAGCACCGAATTTATTCAAAAAATACTAAATTTGCTTTATGACAAACAACAATCCTATAGGCGTTTTTGATTCTGGTATCGGCGGAACCTCCATCTGGAGTGCCATTCATGACCTTCTTCCAAATGAAAAAACCATTTATCTGGCTGACAGCAAAAATGCACCTTATGGTCAAAAAAGCAAAGATGAAATTGTTGTCCTGAGTAAAAAAAATGTAGAATTTTTACTTGAAAATAATTGCAAACTAATTGTTGTCGCCTGCAACACGGCAACCACAAATGCTATCGTAGAACTTCGTGCAGATTATGATATTCCTTTTGTCGGAATTGAACCTGCAATTAAACCTGCTGCAAATAATTCCCAAACTCAGGTAATTGGAATTTTGGCAACCAAGGGCACTTTGAACAGTGAGTTATTTAATAAAACCGCTGAGATGTTTCAGAACACCACCATAATTGAGCAAGTTGGCTACGGACTGGTACAGCTAATTGAAGACGGAAACCTGTATTCTCCTGAAATGACACAATTGTTAGAGTCTTATCTTCAACCAATGATTGATGCCAATATTGATTATCTGGTTTTAGGCTGCAGCCACTACCCTTACCTGATTCCTCAGATACAACAAATTCTCCCAGGCCATATTAAAATAATAGATTCAGGAGAAGCTGTTGCCCGTCAGACTAAAAATCTGCTCCGCGATAAGGTGGGTTTCTCAGAAAGTACAGATAATAATCCGTTGTTTTATGTTAATTCTAATCCTGCTGTTTTAGAATCAATTTTAGAATATAAATATCCGGTAATCCAAAAAGACTTTTAGAGACTATTCAAACTTTCTCTTGACGAACCAAATTCCGTCCAGTGATAAACTGAGTGATATTTTATGATAATTTTCTTTGATCAGATCGTTTGCGATTCTTGCTTTCTGTCCATAAGAATAAGATACATTTAGCGATGAAAATGTATTTTCAATTGGAAGAGTTAGTCCAATAGAAATCGATGCATTATTCACGCGATGTCCTTCAACTTCAAGATATCCCGTGTCATAGTTTGCTCCCACCGCATACCCGACTCTATCCCAATATTTTCGGACGTTTTTTTTGGCACTATACGTAAATCCAAGTGCAAAACGATCCTGATTTACAAAGGCTCCGTAAAGTTCAGATTGTTTAGTATTTTCCCAAAAACTTTTTTCATAATCTGCAGTCAGATTCAAATTGTTTTTGAATCTTTTACTGACTCCAAAACCAATTTCCACAGGCATATAATAATCATCAGTATCAGATGCCACATTTGTTTCGATAGCAGATTCTACTTCATCTGCAATAGTGGTAACAGACTGAACTTTTGAAGCTTTAATCCTGGTCGGAGCTTTAAATGTTGTCCCGATCGTAAATGTAGAATCTATTTTAACCTGTGCTCCCAACGTTGCGCGAATACCGCTATAATCTGTTTGTTTGTGTATTGTCGTGATTGTGTTCGAAATCAGAAAAGCCCGATCATCAATTGTATTTCCAAACAAAGTAGTGGCTGTTAAACCGAGACTTAATTTTTTGCCAAAGTTATATCCATAAGAGAAATCTAAATTATTTAAACCTCCCGATCCTTCTGCAGAAACATAATAAAATTCCTGACTGTCAGCAATTGGCAGTTTTAAATTTGCAATTTTAAATACTGAACTCGAATAGGGCCGCAGTGACAAACTAAATCCGGATTTTTTTGTGACAGGAAAAGCAAAAGCCAAATGAGAAAACTGAAAATTATTTCTCTTTTCTGTACGGCTACTACTCTGATACGTTGTCGCAATCGCTTTTCCTCCTATATCAAAAAGAAAATGGTTTTGGTACATAAATCCCAGCGATGCCGGATTTAAATTATTAATAAAAGTATCTGAAGGCAAAGCAATTCCCGATGAACCGATGGAAGGCAGATAGCCAAAATCTGAATCATATAGACTTCCAACACCATATAGTGAATATGGTGAACTTGAAATACTCTGCGAAAACGAAGTCAGCGACACTAAAAGGAAGCAGCTCCATAAAACAATTTTACTTTTCATTTAATAAGAGATGTAATAAATTTTCAGCTGAATTTTATTATTCAAATGCTTTTGATTGCCCAAAACTATTCGATTTACGGACTGGGCAATTCCCGGCAAGGTTAGAATAAGAGATGACCTGGAATCGGATTGTTTGAGCATTTCCTTTTGAAGGAATGCACCGATTGAAATAGAATAACCCACATTTTCATTGAATTCGTCGGTTTTTTTATTTAGTTTTCCATAAACTGTAGTGCCTGCAGAATTGACCAGCGTCGTGCTAATTCTGTTTAAATTATCTCCAACATACACCGTCAGGGAATCTGCCAAAGGATATTTTTCGGAATAGGAATTATTAACTGGTTTCAAAATTAATTCTGCATCGACAATTGCACCGTTGGCCGCAATATTCTTAAACTGCTTTATATTGGGAAAATCGACCCGACAGGCAACACCCGTTCCCGATTGTATAAATCCCTGATTATTGGTGAGTGCACTCGATAATTTGCCCGTAGAATTGGGGAGACTTTGAAGGATAGTCCCTGTTTTATCTGAAGATATTGAATTAAACTGTTTAGTTGCATCCAAAATCTGAAAATCAATTATATAGGAATCCTCATCTGTATCCGCCTGGTACTTTGAATAATACATTCGCAATTTACTCGTTGTGACACTAAATCCTATTGCACTGGAAGAATTAGAAGTTTCCGGCACTAAAACCAATCCTTTTAAATATTCTGTAAAACTGTCAAAATCTGTAATTTCTCTTTTTTTTATTTTTTGAAAAAGAGCATCTCCAAATTCACTGCTCATTTTGACATTAACAGAATCTTTCTGAACTGGTCTTGGCGTATAGGAAATTATTCCAAGACTTTCAGAATCATAACTTAAAGTAGAGTTATTGTAAAAATTAGAATCTTCTGTATTAGGCTTGACCTTCTGAGTTAATCGATGAATATTAAATGTCTGCACTTTTGTGGTATCTCCGTAAAAATAGCGGTCATATTTAAGAATCATAGAAATTGAATCGAAAACATAATTGACAGATTCCGTATCAGAACCAACACTCGACAAAGCGTATGCAGTGGCTGAAAGCTGAAAATAACTGTCTGATTTTACCTTCCCAAAAATCGGATCATCATAATTTCCTACCAGAATCCGACTACGGTTTGACGTAGCGAGCGAGTCGAAATTTATAGTTGACATATCTACTGTTAAAGTATCTATCAAGATTACTTTATTACTTAAAGCCAAATAATCTGACCCAACAGTAAACTCACCTGTATCTGTATCTGTACCGCATGAAAATAAGGTTAATACAAAAAGCAGAATCCATATGTACTTGTGCATAATTTAATTTTTGGACAAATATAAATGGCACTCTCTGGCAGCACACTATAACATATACTATCCAGCTTTTTTATGCTACAAAAGGTCCAAAATGATCTACAATGGCATTTTTATATTGCAAACTCAATTCGACATTAAAAATGACGATTTTGTCTATTAAAACACGTCATACATATATCTTCTTTTTTTTAAGGACCCCATACGACTAATTTTGGATCAATAAATTATATATGAAAATAAGATTTTTGATTTGTTCTCTTTTTATCATTTCAGTTTGTGAAGTAAAAGCACAGGAAAATTTTAGTATAAGTGCGGATTTGAAAACGGAGTCAACCAATAATATAGATTTCAATGCAACTAATGTTGCTGTTTTTCTTCAAAAAAAAATTGGCGGCAAAAGTAAAATAGCTAATACTTTGGAATACTCCGGTTTAAAAGTGAATTATGAAGCCTTACCGTATAATTTTCACACTAAACCCGAGCAATTCAACCAGATGCAGAACAATTTTGAATATTTATGTGAGATATCAGAAAAAACAAAATTTAAGGTTTCGATTATTCCAACAGCAAATTTTCAAAACCAATTGGATTTTTCGGATATCACTGTTATGGGAAATTTATCAATTAGTCAAAAGCTAAATTCAAAAACAAACCTAACCATTGGGGCTGGTCGTACAACCATTTTTGGAACACCCAAAATTACCCCGAATATTGCTCTTGATTATAAAATGAATGAAAAAATCAATTTTAAAATTGGTTTCCCGGATTCGAAAATTTCTTATTCTAACAATGAACGAAATCAATTTAGTCTGACGAATATTTTTAACGGAAATTTTTATCATTTAGACCGTAACATAAATATGGATTACAACGCTGAAAAAGCGGTTTTATCCCAAATGACATCGGCTTTGGAATATGAACGAAATGTAGAAGGAAGTTGGTTTCTAAATTTTAAGGCAGGTTACAATTTTAATAAAAAGTACAATTTATCAGATAGCAGTAACCATATAGTCTACGATTATAATACGGGCAATGGTTACGTTTTGGGAATAGGGATCAAATACAAACATTAATATTAAAACACACTATGATTAATCTAAAAAAAGGAATTTTATTTACCGCGCTTTTTTCGAGCCTCTTTTTTATAAGTTGCAGCAATGACAATGACGATGATGATTTAATGGGAAACTGGATCAAAAAATCGGCTTTTGATGGTCCTGCAAGGTCTAGTGCCACAAGTTTTGTTATCGGAGATTTTGCTTACGTGGTTGGAGGTTATACCGGCGATGTCTATCTAAAAGATTTATGGGCTTACAACTCAACAGGTGATTATTGGGAACAAAAAGCTGATTTTGGCGGTGTAGGAAGAAGTGCTGCTTCTGCTTTTGCATTAAACGAAAAAGGGTATGTTGGCCTTGGTTACGACGGAACAAATAAACTCAAAGACTTTTACCAATACGATCCTTCAGCAAACATCTGGACGCAAAAAACTGATTTTGCAGGCACGGCACGTTATTCTGCCGTAGGCTTCCAGGCTGGTGGAAAAGCGTATTTTGGAACTGGTTATGATGGAAATTACCTGAAAGATTTCTATCAATATGATGACCAGGCAAACACCTGGACTCTTGTAAACGGCTTTAGCGGAAACAAGAGACGTAATGCAACTGTTTTTGTAATTTCAGATAAGGCTTATTTAGCAACTGGTGTCAACAATGGTGTTTATCAGGAAGATTTCTGGGAATTTGATCCATCGACTGATATCTGGACCAGAAAAAGAGATATTGATAAAGATACTGATGACGATTATAGCTATAATGACGACTACGCAATCATACGTTCGAATGCTTCAGGTTTCTCCATGAATGGATTGGGATATGTTGTTGGTGGTGAAAACGTAAAAACAATCTGGGAATACAATCCCTCTACAGATTTATGGACAGAAAGAACACCAATGGAAGGCGCTACAAGAACTGATGCTGTTGGTTTTGCCATCAATAACCGTGGATTTTACATGTTGGGCAGAATTGGTTCTACTTACTTTGACGATGCCTGGGAATTTAGACCTTTAGAAGAACAAAATGACGATGATAATTAATACTAAATCATTCTTCTGGAGTAACATTCAGAAGAATTTAATATTTTTTGCGCTTCTTATATTTTGTAACGCTTGTACTAAAAGAGAAGCTTTAACATCTGCTGCTTTTAAAACCAATTCAGGATGGGGATACACCATTGCTTATAAGAAAAAAATTGTAATAAAACAGTCGATTATTCCGGTGATAAGTGCTTTTAAAAGTTTTGAGACAGAAACCGAAGCTCTTCATGTTGCAAATCTTGTAAAACAGAAACTCGAAAACAACTTATCGCCAACGGTAACCAAAAATGAATTAATTTTATTAAAAATAAAATTGTAAATGCAGATCGATACCATTAAAAATACGGGCTATAACAAAATTTTATTCCATTGTGCGATATGGGTCTTCTTTATTCTGACATCTTTAATTCAGTTTTACGAAAGTCCGTTTAAAATGAATAATGACTTCTATGTGCAATGGTTTACCGGAATTGTACTGTTTTATCTGAATTATTTTTATTTGGTCCCTCATTATTTACTGCAAAAAAAATACTGGTTTTATTTTACTTTTATTTTTGTTCTGATTGCCATTTTTATGGTTATCCGGATTAATTATTTTATTCCTGAATTTAGACATCTCAGACCCGAAAATGTGGTACCAGCCAATATGCTGCCTAATGGCCCCAAAGTTCCTTATGATCAGCACTTTTTTCCCGGAAAAAGATTTTCTGAACGAATTGAAATGAGACAGCCGATTTTCTTCAAAATTGGACCGTCGTTTTTCTATATTCTGATTATTACAATCTCTGCAATTATCAGAACATTAACTGAATTTTATAATAATCAGCAAAATAAACTAATTGCCGAAACACACCGGACCAATACGGAATTAATCTATTTGCGAAAGCAAACCAACCCGCATTTTCTGTTTAATTCACTAAACAGTATTTATTCTCTGGCACATAAAAAATCTGATTTGGTCCCTGATGCCATCGTGACATTGTCTGAACTTATGCGATATATGTTGTATGAAACAGATAATAAAACGGTGGCTTTAGAAAAAGAAGTAAACTACATTCAAAATTATATTGAGTTACAAAAACTGCGATTAAACAATATAGAAGACATTGTAATTAATGTACATGGCGATACTAAAAACAAATTTATTGAGCCTTTACTATTAATATCCTTTGTCGAAAATGCCTTCAAGTATGGAACTGACTACAAAGGAGCTGCTCATGTAAAAATTAAAATTCTGATTACCCAAAATAATCTTGACTTCTGGATTGAAAATACAATTGAAAATTATGTGAAGGATCCTGAGAACTCGGGAATCGGATTGATCAATATTCAAAACCGTCTTGATTTACTTTATCCTAACGCTCACGAATTAAGCATTTCTCAGGATAATAGTTACTACCGGGTTCATTTGAAATTAAAACTAGATGAGATAAAAACTGCAGTAAATTAAACAGATATAACGAACTACATAACCACAAAAACGTTCAGCATCTAATTTATTTGACAACTGCATTTTATGATAATTTTAAACTTACTATACGGGTTTAAAATTACTTTTGAATGCCAAAACAAATTGTACTAACTTAATCCTGAAAAAATGAAATGTGTAATTATTGACGACGAGCCTTTAGCAGTAGAATTATTGCAGGATTTTGTCCAGAAAGTAGAGTCATTAGAATTGATTAATTCTTTTAACAATGCCATTGATGCCGTTTCATTCATCAATCAGAATAATGTTGATTTGGTTTTTCTGGATATCCAGATGCCTCATTTTTCAGGAATTGATTTTTTAAATACGATTGAAAAAAAACCTTTAGTAATTTTTACCACCGCTTATTCAGATTATGCGGTAGAAGGATTTAATCTCGGCGCAGTTGATTATTTGGTTAAACCGATTCCTTTTCACCGATTTCTAAAAGCAGTTGTAAGAGCTCAACAGGTTTTGCAGCCAACAGCTTCAAATGCGTTAATTCCTGAAAATAGTAATACGCCTGAAGTCGATCAGGATTTTATGTTTGTACGGGCCGAATATGAAAATGTAAAATTAAATTTTGCCGATATCCTTTTTATAGAAGGACTTAAAGATTATGTCAAAATCTACACCACGGACCATAAATATACATTGACATTAATTAGTTTGATTAAATTGGAAAATTTGCTTTCCAATAAAGGTTTTTCGAGGATTCACAGGTCGTATATTATCAACATCAAACATGTAAAATCAATTCAGAAAAATAAAGTTCTGATCAGTGACAAAAGAATTCCTATCAGCGAAAGCTATAAAAACACTTTTTTCGAAAAGATCAATCTCTAATTATTTAAAAGCTATTCTTCGTTTTTAAACCAGCCAGAATACATTACATAATTATTAGAAATGCGTTCGATTTCGCCTGCGAAATCTGACTGATCAATGTCTTTTACTTTTTTGGCCGGAACCCCTGCATAAATGCTTCCCGAAGTTACCACTGTATTTTGTGTTAGTACCGCTCCGGCGGCCACAATAGAATTACTTTCGATAACACAGTTATCCATTACAATAGCTCCCATTCCGATTAAAACATTGTCATGAATGGTACAACCGTGCACGATCGCATTGTGCCCAATTGAAACATTATTACCAATAATGGTTGGATGTTTCTGGTAGGTGCAGTGAATAATTGCGCCGTCCTGTATGTTTACTTTATTTCCAATTTTTATAAAATGCACATCTCCTCTAACAACAGCATTAAACCAAACGCTGCAGGATGCACCAAAAGAAACATCTCCTACAATAGTGGCATTTTCGGCCACATAGCAATCCTGTGGAATAAGAGGTGATTTTCCGTTTACAGATTTAATCAGCATAAAAATAAAGTTTAGTTAATTGCCGGACATTTACAATCGTAACGTTCCTTTTTACAGAATAAATTAATTCCCAAAGTAATCTGATGGTAACCGCCTGTATCAAACTTCACATCTCCCATGACATGAGAATAGGTATAAGCAAACATGAAATTATTAAAATTAACTCCGATAATCGGCGTAAAGAATTCTAATTTTTGAGAAGCTATTCCACTTCCTGAAAGATATTGAGCACCATCAAAACCTCTTCTGTAAGATAAAGCAGCCCAAAGACTTCCAAAATCCATGCTTTTATAGGTTTTTATATTTACATCAAGTGTTTTTTCTTTGGTCTGATCAAAAAACTGAAAAAGAATAGAAGGTTCCCAGGTCCAGTTTTCGTTTTTTCCAAATACATAACCGGCACTTAATAAAAATTTTCTAAGATTATCACTTTCATAATCAGTGTACAATTCTCTTCTTGTTTCTAATAGTCCCTGAACGGTAGCGTGTGCATAAAAATCCAGAAAATTATAAGAAGCTCCAACATCTATATTAAAATAAGAATCTTTCTGAATAGAACCGAAAACGATTGGATCAAAAGTACCTCCAAATTTCGTTTCATCAAGTTGATTCTGTATTAAACCCCCACTAATACCAAAGGATAACTGATTCAAATCGAGTTCATCTCTGGAAAACATGATATGATGGGCGTAGGTAAGTTTCACACCTTTTTGAGAATGATATCCATTTTTATCATTAAAAATAATAATCCCCGCTCCCGAACGTTCACCTACTCTGCCGTTAAAACTTAGAGTCTGTAAAGAAGGAGCATCATCTTGTCCAAACCATTGTTTTCTCGCCGTTAATCTAACTTTAGCACAGTTCGCAGCACCTGCCATCGAAGGATGAATTAGATAGTAATTATCGGACAAGTAATCTGAATATACTGGTATTCCTTCCTGAGAATAAGTATAAACAGAGACAATGAGAAAAATTAATAAAACCCTGATTTTAAATTTCATAAAGGTAATTTTGTGTACATATAATTTTTACTCCTGCAATTTAACACGATTTCTTTGAGAAGAGTCTTAATTATTTCATTAAAAAATCAAATATAGGTATTAGTAGAAAATAACTTTATTAAATTTGCAAAAAATATACTACCATGACAAAAATCACTATAAAAGAGACTCAAAATCCAACTATTTTAAAGTTCGAATTTGAAGACTTCATCACTCAGAACCAAAATTTTGAATTTAAAAACATTGATGAAGCTCAGGATTCTCCTTTAGCACAACAATTATTTTATTTACCATTTGTTAAAACTGTTTATATCTCAGGAAATTTTATCGCTATCGAAAGATACAGTATTGTAGATTGGGACGACGTGAAAGATGCTGTTGCAGAACAAATTAGCGCTTTTATTGAAAAAGGCGGCGTGATTATTAAAGTTGATGAAACAAAAGCAAAAAAACAACCTATTACAGTTTACGGCGAAACAACTCCAAATCCTTCTGCATTGAAATTTGTGGTTAGCAGAATGTTGACGCGCACTGCAGTAGAGTACAAAAATATTGACCAGACTGCTTCTTCTCCACTAGCTCAGGAATTGTTTAAATTTCCTTACGTGAAAGAAGTTTTTATTGACGAAAATTACATTTCGGTAACCAAATATGAAATTAACGACTGGTCTGAAATTACGCTGGAATTAAGAACTTTCATTAAACAATTTATTGAAAACGGAGGAACTGTTTTAGACGAAAATCTAATTCAGGTTACAACAAAAAATGACGTTACAAAAGATGAAGCTTTTGACAAATTGGATGTTACTTCACAACAAATCATTAATATTCTGGAAGAATATGTAAAACCAGCTGTAGCCGCAGACGGTGGAAACATTGCTTTTGAATCTTTCAATGAAGAAAGTAAAACTGTAAAAGTACTTTTACAAGGTGCCTGTAGCGGATGTCCTTCGTCTACTTTTACTTTAAAAAGCGGTATCGAAAATATGCTAAAGAGCATGTTGAATGATGAAGCTATCAATGTTGAAGCGGTGAATGCTTAATTAAGCTGATATAAATATTTATAAAAACCGAAGCTGGATTGGCTTCGGTTTTTTGTTTATGTAAGTAAATAGTCTTGACTTGAAACGGATTTTCGTAGATATGCATTTTTTTACTTATAAGAATCTTTAAACTCCCAATCTGTTTTAAAAATTCTTTTATTTATGGTTTCTAAAGGGCGATTGTTTAGCAAAACCTCAAAATCCTGATTGTTTGGATTAACTTTTATTTGAATTTGATTGTCACCATTATCATCTTTTTTGAATTGTTCGTTGGTTTTCTACCAGTCAAAAAAAGCTCTGCCTTCATATTTTTGGCCTTTGCCTGTTTCCCAAAAAAAACTAATCATACTTGGTACTGCTCTTTCTCGCGTAGCAGGATGAAATAATATAGGACGAACTGCATTTTCAAATTCAGCATTAAAATAGTCGGTCAGTACCCAAAAAAGTTTAAAATTTGCATTTTCTGAAGTTATAGCCGGCTTCCAAAAATATTTTATACGATAATTGTCCCATGTTGCAGGATTAGCATCTGGAATTAATCTTGTAGACCTTATCTGTTCTCTGGAAACGGTAATTGTACTTGAAAACAATTTGTCTTCTAATACTTTGTCATTTTTAACCACTTGTGCCTGATAATGTCCCAACTCTATTTGTGAAGCAGCATACCGCAGCCAGACAACAACCATCCCTTTTGGGGCAAACCCAAAAAAAAGATCTCTAAATTCGGTATAGGCCCCATTTTGAGTAGGTTTACACTCATGCACATATTCTTTTAAATCTTCATCATTATTTAAGTCTTCATGAGTAGCATAAAATCTTGAGGTTAAATCCTTCATTGTTTCTACTGGAAAATCTACATCTAAATGATAAAAAGTATCTTCATATTTTGCATAATATGTAATATCGGCCCCTATGGGCGTACCATGCTGTTCGGTAAAAGATTTATGCGAATCTCCCCATTCTCCAGAAGAACCTCCGAAAGGAAAAGAGGCCGAAACCCCTTCTAAGGTTTTGATGTTATCATAAACAGGTTCTATCCTATATTTGTTTTCGGGATGGCACATTTGTACATGGAATTCCGGTAATTCTTTTTTCATTTGGCAGCTTGAATTTAAACTTATTATTACTAAAACTAAAATTTTATAAAATTTATCCATTTTGTATTGTCTTAGTATTAAACTAAAAATGATAAGACCCTTTATAACTTACCGATCCTTTATAAATACGAACACTGTCCACTTCAAGCGGTTCATTGTTCAAAAGCAACTCCAAAACCCTGTTGTCTTTGCTTATTTTAATTTCAAACTCCTGCTTATCTTCTGTTTTAAAATCTTTAAATTTTTCGAATATCACTCTTTCATTCAAAAAGATATTGCCTCTAAAAGTTTCTCCCGGTCCTGTTTCCCAATCTAGTTCCAGAATCTGGGGCAGGGCACGATTATCATAAGATGTAGCAGGAAGTGATGGCATAAAAATAATCGTCTGTTCTCCATTATAATCCGTAAAGCAATACTGAAACAATCGCAATGCAGGATTTTCATTCTCCATGTTTACCCTAAAAGTGTATCGTTTGCGGTACATATCCCATTTGGCACAGGAAGCATCCGGCATAAAATCTCTTTCTTTAACTTCCTCACGATTCATTGACCAGCCTTTAAAGAGCCTTTTTTCCAATTCTTTATCCTCTTTTATTACAGTTGCCTTATAACGTCCCAATTCAATCCTCATAACTCCGTATTGTTTCCAGACGACTACCATACCCTGCGGGGCAAAACCAAATATTAAACCTGAAAATTTTTCATTTCCATAGTCATTGTATTCATAAATGGTATCTACCGCTTTTTTCATTTCTTCTATGGGGAAACCAACTTTTAAATGATAAAACTTGTCCTCATAACCGGCATAATAGATCACATCGGCACCAATAGGAGTACCATGCTGAGGAGTCCATGCTTTTCCAGAGTCGCCCCAGCGCCCTGAAGAACCTCCAAAAGGAAGGCTGGCATTATTTCCTTCGAGAGTCAGGATGTCTCCCTGCACAAATTCTACACAATAAACATTTTCATTTCCTTTAACCGATAATAAAGGCTGGCAGGTATAACTCTGCCATTCATAATTATTTCCCATTTGACAGCTTGCATTTAAACTTATTAATATTAAAGCTATAATCTTATAAAATTTATCCATTTTGTATTTGTCTTTTGCGTTTTTCCACCTGATAAAATACACTAATTTCTAAAAATGGTAGGATCCTTTATAGCTCACTGAACCTTTATAAATACGCACACTATCGACTTCAAGCGGTTCATGATTAAAATACAACTCTAATTTTCTGTTGTCCTTACTGATTTTGACTTCAAACTCCTGTTTGTCTTCCGTTTTAAAATCTTTAAATTTTTCGAATATCACTTTTTCATTCAAAAAAACATTACCTCTAAAAGTTTCTCCCGGTCCTGTTTCCCAATCGAGTTCCAGAATCTGGGGCAGGGCGCGGTTATCATAAGCTGTTGCGGGAACCGGCGGCATAAAAATAATCGTCTGTTCTCCATTATAATTCGTAAAACAATACTGAAACAATCGCAATGCAGGATTTTCATTCTCCATTTTAACCCTAAAAGTGTATCGCTTGCGGTACATATCCCATTTGGAGCAGGAAGCATCCGGCATAAAATCACGTTCTTTTACTTCCTCACGGTTCATTGACCAGCTCTTGAAAAGTCTTTTTTCCAGTTCTTTATCGTCCTTAATTACAGCCGCCTGATAACGTCCCAGTTCAATCCTCATAACTCCGTATTGTTTCCAGACGACTACCATACCTTGTGGTGCAAAACCAAATATTAAACCTGAAAATTTTTCACTTCTGTAGTCATTGTATTCATAAATAGTATCTATAGCTTTTTTCATTTTTTCTACAGGGAAATCAACTTTTAAATGATAAAATTTGTCCTCATAACCGGCATAATAAATCACATCTGCACCTATGGGAGTGCCATGCTGTGAAGTCCATGAAGATGAAGATGAACCCCAGCGTCCTGAAGAGCCGCCGAAAGGCAGACTGGCAGCATTGACTTCTAATGTCAGGATATCTCCCTGAACAAATTCTACTCTGTAAATATTTTCATTCTCTTTAAATTGTTGTAAAGGCTGGCAGGTATAACTGTCCCATTTATAATTATTTCCCATTTGGCAGCTTGCGTTTAAACTTATTAATATTAAAGCTATAATCTTATAAAATTTATCCATTTTGTATTTGTCTTTTTCTTTTCTCTACGGGTAAAGACTCTTCGAATCTGGGCCCCAAACCAAATTTATCAGCTTTTACAGACCAATGCAGATAGCCATGCCGTAAATCTTCTAAATCTTTTGGGTCAATATAATCCAGATAACTTATTTGTTTGGATTCTGACAGGTATTGGGCAGCAGGTTTTTTTGATTGTATCGCCTCATTTCTATGTGCCATAACTGCTTTGCTGTAATTGGTTAGCTGGTCAAAAACTTTAGCAATAAACGGATCGTCAATTTTGGTTTTTTTCCTTTCTTTACCCTCATCATACTCGACTTTAAACTGTTTAGAAACTACAATCATCTTATTTAAAGCAATTTTATCGTAAGTATTTTTTAAAACACGATTTCCTATTAAATACCCAAATTGATGCTCTTCGTCATATTCCATAGTAAGTTCACGATCTTTGTACCAACCCTCTTGTATCAATATTTCTTTAAAAGCGGCTGCCTTTTTTGTAGTAGGTGTAAATTTAAAATGCTCGTCGCGTGTTCCTGTATAATACTTTTCTTTACTTACAGCCGAACGTTCTTCATCGGAATCTCGATAAGACCCGCCAATATCAGAATGTACGCCGGGAAATGTTAGTTCTAATCCATTTATACCAGCACTTTCAATATTGGTTAAATCGAAATTTTCGCGGTATTCATCGGCAGCAGAAATCTGAAAAACCATCAGAGCTTTTTTAATTGCATCAAGACCTAAGTCTTGAACATCATTATTATGATTAAAACCGTGTGAAGAAACAGTATCGTAGAGCCCTACAAAATTGAAAAAGACTTCCTTTACTTCAAAAACACCTTCATTAATAAGACACCTGCCGAAATAACCATATTTAACTTCAAAACTATCTGGATAAGGCGGTTTGCTTTTGTCGGTTGTGTTTATAGGATACCTCAAAGATCGGTTTGTTTCAGGAAGATAAAAAGAGCCATTAGACAAGATATGAGCCGTATATGATTCATTTGTAATATGCAAAAAATGTCTCGCCGTTGCCGCGCCACGGCTAAAACCATATACATTGATAGTGAGCAGATCTATTGGTTTACCTTTAGAAGCTGCTTTTATTTCTACTGCTCCTAATTCGCATCCACGCTTTACCTTATCTTTTATACCTGTGTTCCAAAAACCGGCACTTTGCCCAAGTCCCACAGGCAACAGATCATCACTCTTTTCATCAGTTGTACCAACTCCTTCTATATATACAGACTTGCACTTTGGGTCGGCAACAGAAATAGCATCATAAGCTCTTGCAATATTGGTAAAGTCATTCTCGTAACTGTCATCGACTTTATTAGAATTTTTTTCGTAAACAGTACTGCTTTTTTCTCTCTCTTCAGTATTTGTTTTATTGTTGGTTGTACCATCAAAAAAAAGATTCAAACTAAGTTCAAGCCTGTTACTCATGGAGTCTTCAGGATGTGGCGGCTCATAATCATGGTGTATGATACCTTCTTCATCTCCTTGCCAATTGTTATGTTTGGCAGCAACAAGCGTCAAATCTCCATTTGTGGCATGAATCTCTATTTTTCCTGCAGCGGTTTTTGTTAGTGATCCACCAATTATTCTTGTTATACCCATAATTAAGAATTTATTGATTTTTCACCGCTATGGCTGTTTACGTTCTTACAACCTCTTAAACTAATACTATCTTCTGTACTATGCACCATTACTTCCTGCGCCATCTCTTTTATATCGTTGCTCTCAATCTCTTTTTTTCCTTTTACAAGTTCAAACATATCTCCTATTACACTTAAAATAAAGTTTGTCCCTACAGATATATTATGGAATAATCCAATACTTGTTTCTTTATATCCACCGGCACTTTCCTCAATATTATTTCCTGCTTTTGCAATAATATCATTACCAGCATTTACAATAAAATCTTCTCCAGCTTCAAACTCAATATTTTTTGGTGCTTTAAACCTGATATTACCATCACCATGAATTACTGCTATTGTCTGACCTTTTTGACTTTCTATTGTAACATCGCCTGTTTCATCATCAGAAATAATACGATTTCCACTTCGGGTTTGGATTACTTTGAGATCGTTGTTTTGTGTAGCATAACCGCTTTTTGCTTGTCCGTTGTATTCCGTTCCCATTACAAAAGGCCTTTGAATATTGGCACCTTCAAAACCTACCAAAACTTCTTCGTCAATTTCCGGAATAAAATAAAATCCTTTATCTGCTCCCGAATGCGGCTGAATCATTCTGATCCAGTCACTTTTGTTTATGCCGTTGCCCCAGTTAAATTTTACACGAACGCGTCCCATTCCTTCGGGATCGTTGTTGTCTATTACGGTTGCGGGCTGTGTTTCTGCTTTCGCGAAAGCTTCGACATTGGTGTAATGTGGCGCTGAAACGTCAGCCGGAATAGCTTTAAACTCACAGGTATAATTTCCGTGCAGTTTGGAAAGGTGCGTAATTTCTATGGCTATCAGTTCATGTTCTACTGTACCGTTGGTTATTGTAAAAACCTGTCCCAATCCAATTGGGAAATAGGATGTTCCGCTGTAGAATACACTATTGGCATCTGTTCCTGCGGTCTGCAATCTGATCATTTCGTGGATTTCTTCTTTGTCCAGTGCGTTTGAGGTATGCGCGCCATCGGTCAAATCAGGCAATGTTACAGTCCCCTGACTGTATCGCACCACATTAGAGAAACTGTCTGCACTTCCTTCGGAGGTTTTTGCGGCAGAATTTCTAATGTTGGTCGCGCTGTCAGGATCATATCCGCCAATGGCGGTTTTATGGGAACTTAGATTAATCTGGATTTTAAAATTTTCAAGCGACGAATTGTTTACCAATTTTACTTTGCTGGTTTTCAGTTGTCCGAACTGCATGCGCATTCCGTCAAAATAAAACCATTGTCCGTAACGGGCTGCAATTCTTTTTAAAAACTCAAAACTCGTTTCGTTGTACTGTGCCAGATATTTAAACTCTTTTTGATGTGTCGGCGCAATAGCGTCTCTCTGATAAAAATCACTCGGACCTTCTGCAAAGATTTTTGGAACAATATCGCGAAGTGCATGTTCCAGATAGATTCTCGATTTTTTCATGTCATCAAGAAATACGGTGTGACTTTTTCCTCTTACGTAGATTCCGTCCGGGCTTCCGTTTTTATCGACAGATAATAATTCGTCGATAATTCCTTTGGCCATAACGCGGACTCCGTTTACCAAAAAAGTAAAAATTACTTCTCTGCCCAAATATTTTCGCAATGCTTTTGCCTGATCGACCGGATCAACAACCACAGCTGCTGCATAATGCCAGATAAATGAAAAATGATGGTGATCTGCCATTTTCTGGCTGATTTTTAATTCTGAATGTATAACGTTGAGCGTAAAACTGTCAACAGTAATATGCACCTGATCTGAAAAATGTCCCATAGTTTATAGTTAGTTATAAGTTTTTATAAGAGTAATTTCTTACGTAATTTTATAAACTTAAACTAAATAGAAAATAGAAACAGACATAAAAAGTTTTTTTTATAATAGAATAAGGTATAAATTATAAAAGCCCCTCAAAAAGTTTTATCTGTTTTTTATAACTTCCCGAAGGCAAAAAATGCTACAATTTATTAACATATCATTCCCTAATAGAAACAGAAGTTCAAAAATCTAAATTAAATTAATGCATAAAAATTCAAGTTTAGAATAACTCATTTTTTCGTGATGGAAATATATCTATATTTGCATCATTAATATGCCTTCTCTTTATGAGAAGGTTTTTTTTATTCAAATAAATATGAATCTCAATCCCAATCAGCTTGGCAATTATGCCACCCGATTTTTAAACGTCTTACTGGATTATTCTCCAAAACTAATTTCTGCTTTTTTAATTCTCTTTGTTGGTTTATACGCCATCAGACTTATTAACAGAATCATTAGAAAAGTAATGGTTAAGAGAAATCTTGATCCGACTCTGACTAAATTTTTGGCAGATATTTTATTGTGGGCTTTACGAATCCTGCTTTTTGTTACTTTTATTTCGAAGTTAGGAATTGAAACGTCTTCTTTTGTAGCTATTTTAGGTGCAATGGGACTTGCCGTTGGATTATCACTTCAGGGTTCACTATCTAATTTTGCCGGCGGAATGCTGATTATTGTTTTCAAGCCTTTTAAAGTAGGAGATACTATTGAAGCTCAGGGAATAATTGCAACGGTGGAAGAAATTCAGATTTTTGTAACTAAAATGGTTACCGGAAACAATCAGATTGTTTTTGTACCGAATGGCGCTTTATCTAACGGAACCATAATTAACTATTCAATGCAGCCTGAGCGAAAAGCAGATCTGACTTTTTCTGTTTCTTACGATTCTGATATTAAAAAGGCAAAAGATCTTCTTTTGAATGTTTTATTGCAGAACCCAAAAGTTCTTGACCATCCCGCGCCAGAAGTATTTGTAAAAAATTTATCGGCTAGTTCTGTAGATTTTGCTGTTCGTCCGTGGGCAAAAAAAGAAAATTTCGGATCTGTAGTTGCCGATACTTTAGAAAATTGTAAAATTGCTCTGGATGAAGCCGGAATTTCGGTACAGCCTTTTACAGTTCAGAAATAAAAAAAGATTACTCTTTTTTTGAAGGAGCAGTAATCATAAAATCTTTCAAATAATAAGGTTCAAAATAAGCGACATCAACAGTGTCGCTTTTTTGGTACTTTTCAAAACTGATTTTACTCATTGCCTTTGCCGAAGGATATTTTACCTGTTCTAAAAACACAAAATTTTCTGCTGTTAAAACAGGTTTGCATTTGTCAGCACAATCGCCAACAAAGTAAATCTTCTCTTTATATTCCTGGAATGAATTTTCGTCAATAACTTCGGCTTTAATCGATCTTTCTATAGATAAATCTGGATTAAAAACAGCGCTGTAAACCTCCATACGACGGGCGTCTAACATAGGAACTATTCTGCCGTCTGAAACTTCTGCCTGAGAGGCCAGCGTTTGAAGTGTGTCAACAGCAATTAAGGGAATATTTAAAGCGTAGCACAGTCCTTTTGCTGCAGAAACTCCAATTCTCAAACCGGTATAAGATCCGGGGCCCTGACTTACTGCAATTGCGTTAATATCCTGAACTGTAATTCCCGCTTTTGCAATTACTTCTTCTATAAAAACATGAAGCTTTTCTGCATGAGAATAACCTTCATCGGCAAGTTCATTACAAGCAATGGTCTGGCCATCTTTTGCAACAGATACAGAACAATTTTTGGTAGCAGTTTCGATGTTTAGGATAAAAGACAAGGTATTATTATTTTAAATTATTGTATTATTTCTTTGGAGCTTCAGCTTTCTTCAGCTTTACTTTATCACCAGAATTAAGATCTTTTGAAACTGTTGTGTAAGGACCTGTAATGACAACATCACCCGGTTTTAATCCCGACATAACTTCGATATTGGTGTCGTCCTGAATTCCGGTTTTAATTACTCTGATTTTAGCTTTATCACCGACTTTTACAAAAACACATTCGAATTTTTTATCATTTTTCGGAGCTGCTTTTTTATCTTCATTCGGATCTTCAATCTTAAAATCTTTCACGGCAGTAGTATCCGACTTTACAACGACAGAACTAATAGGCACTGCCAGCACATTTGTTTTTGTAGTGGTAATAATGTCAACCGTAGCCGTCATCCCAGGTCTGAAAGGCGAATACGTACTTGGTTTTCCCTCTAACAAATCCTGATATGATTCTTTAAGAATACGAACTTTAACTTTAAAATTGGTAACCTGATCTGAAGTTAAGGTTGTGCTGGCAGAATTTGAAATACTGGTAACGATTCCTTTAAATTTCTTTTTAAGATAAGCATCAACTTCAACATTTGCTTCGTCACCAATTTTGATTTTAACGATATCATTTTCATTGACATCAACTTCAACTTCCATATTATTAAGATTGGCAACACGTAAAAGTTCTGTTCCGGCCATTTGCTGTGTTCCTAAAACTCTTTCTCCTAACTCGACATTCAGAACCGAAATGGTTCCGTCTGCCGGCGAATAGATAGTGGTGCGTCCTAAATTGTCGCGCGCTTCACTTACCGATGCAGATGCACTTTGTACACTGTAATACGAATTTTGTTTGGTTGCTTTTGCCACTTCAAAAGAAGCAATTGCCTTATCCCAGTCAGATCTTGAAATTACACCTTTATCGTACAATGTTTTATTACGCTCATAATTGGCTTTGGCTTCTTTAAAACTGGCCTCAGACTGCGTTAAACCAGCTTTTGATCCAGACAAATTGGATACCGAACGATTGTAACTGGAAGTATATAAATCAGGATTTATTTTAACCAATAAATCTCCTTTTTTCACGACCTGACCTTCTTTAACATTCAGTAAAATTATTTCCCCTGAAACTTCAGGCGAAATTTTCACCTCTATTTCTGGTTGGATTTTACCGGTTGCAGAAACAGTTTCAACAATTGTTGAAGCGTTAACTTTTGCAATTTCTACTTCTTTTCCCTCATCTTTATTTCCTATTACACCGGCTTTTGAAAGACCGATTAAAGCTGCAATAATTACAATTGCACCACCTACTAAGAAATAAACTGTTTTTTTTGACATAATAAATTATTTTGTAATAATTGGAACAATTGGAATATCGAAATAAAATTCTAATATCTTTATTTTAAACATGTAATCATACTTTGTTCTGATAACATCAGACTGCGCATTAGTTAGTAAAGTTTGAGCTTGTGTAAAATCAAATGAATTCATCAAACCAACATCATATTTTTCTTTTGCGTAATTATAAGCTTGCTGTCTTGCCTCTAAGGTTACTGTAGATGCTTCATAGGTATTTAAAGCAGCTCGGGCATCTGTAAAAGCAGTGTAAACGTTACGCTGCAAATCTAAACTTTTTTGCTCTAAATCTATTTTAGATTTTTCTAAAGTTACTTTATTACGCTCTACATTATTCTTAACCGAAAATCCATTAAAAACAGGAACATTCAATTGAAAACCAAAATTATGACCTTTATTATCGCTAAACTGTTGAAAAATTGGATCTGGCCCAACAGTATAAGGCTGATTGGCTGCATCAAACTTTATCTGATCACTATAACTTGCTCTGGTATTAAAACCATAAAATCCGCTAAGGGTTGGCTGATAAGCACCTTTAGCTATAGCTACATTCTTTTCGGCAATTTCAAGATTAGTTTGTGCCAATTTTAACTCCGTTCTGGTTTCTCTTGCTTTTTCGTAGATTTCAGTTGGAGTCTGAGCCAGAATATTATTTTCGTCTGTGACTTTTGTATCATCTGCAACATCAAAATCTGCAAATTCTTTTAATTGTAAGAGCTGTGCTAAACTTAATTTCGAAATCAATAAGTTATTTTCAGCAACTGCTATGTTTTGTTTATCAGTTGCAACGGTAGCTTTCAGGTCAAACAAATCGCCACGGGGAATTGTTCCTGCATTTACCATTTCCTCAGAACGGGCAAATCTTTTCTCATCGATTGCCAATTGTTCTTTCTTTACTTTTAAATCCTCTTTGTTAGATAAAATCTGTAAAAATGCGCTGGCAACATTCAAAGAGATGTCTTCCTGCATTTTCAACAATTGATATTGGGAAGCCACTATAGACAACTTAGCTCTACGGTAGGCATTTTGATTCTGAAGTCCTTTGTAAATATCAACTCCTGCGTTAAGACCAACAGAGGAGTATTGTGTGGTTTGATTACGTAAAAGTCCCGTCGTAACATCCTGGTTCAAACCAATATTCCAGGAGTGAGAAGCGTTTCCGTTTACCGATGGTAGGTAACTTCCCAAAGCTCCTCTTTTATCGATAGCGGCATTTTTAACATCCAGTTCAGATAATTTTATCGAAATATTATTTTCAAGTGCATATCGCACACATTCTTCCAAAGTCCATTTTTTTGATTGCGCGTTTCCAGACATTCCTAAGCCAAATAACAGCGCAAAAACAAAACTATTATATTTATTTATTTTCATATATTCTGAATGAAAGCACAGTAAAGATACTGTACAAATTTAACATATTTTAAAACCAAAAAACTTGTTATAAGTTCAAATTATTTTTTGTCTTTTTCATCAATAAGCCCCTGATTCCAGACTTTAATTTTATCCGTATTTTTCAGTCCGCTTTTAACCTGAACATAAATTCCGTCACTCACACCCAGCACCAAATCTTTTCTCTGAAATTTTTGCGGAGCAGTTTCTACTTCAACATAAGGTTTTTGTGTTTTTTTGTCAAATTGAACCAGTGATTCTTTAATTGCCAGAACTTTATCTGCTTTTTCTAAAATAATGGAAGCATTAGCACTTAAACCGGCTCTGATAAAAGTATCATCCCTGTTTACCATTTGCGCTTTAATCTCAAATTGAATTGCCCCATTTTCTGTAATTCCTTTTGGGGCAATATAATTTAAAACAGCATCGAATTTTTTATTTTCAATTGCTCCAACCGTGATTTCGATCGCCATTTTTTCTTTGATTTTTCCCACTTCCGATTCATCGATTTTACCAATAAAAATCATTCTTCCCACATCGGCAACACTTGCAATTGTAGTTCCTTCGTTAAAGTTATTACTTTCAATTACCTGATTTCCAACTTTCACAGGAACGTCTAACACCATTCCGTTTACCGTAGAACGAATTAATGTATTGGCATAACTTCCTAAAGAAGAGGTTGTTCCGGTTTTTACGATATCTAAACTTTGTTTTGCAGCAAGATAGGTTTGTTTTGCCTGATTGTAAGCCACTTGAGCAGCATCAAAATCATTCGCAGAAATTACATCTTTATCAAACAATGTTTTTTGTCTTTTATACAGTCTTTCCTGATTATCTAATGCAATTTTAGCTGTTTGTACCTGGTTCTGTGTACTGCTTACATTCGAAACATTTGCTACAACTCTAATTTTGGCAATCATATCTCCGGCTTTGATTTTTTCTCCGGCTTTGATATATACCTGTTCAATAATACCTGAAATATTAGGTTTGATTAATACCTCTTCATCAGGCTGAATGTTACCGGTTGCAATCGTATTTTTGACGATTGTTTTAATTTCTGCTTTCTCCGTTTTAAATATAATCGGCGATTCCTGATTTTTAGCGTACAAGTAATACAGTGCGCCAAAGAAAATGATCGCAATAAATATTAAAATGGTTACGGTTACTCCTTTTTTCATTTGTTTTTGGTTTAATCGATTTTATAGTGATTGATAATTTATTCTGTTCTTAATGCGTCTACCGGCTTAACATTTATAGCGGTCTGCGCCGGAATAAATCCTGCCAGCAAACCGGATCCTACTAATATCAGCAAAGCTACAAATACAACTCCCAAGTCTACACTTGGATTAGCAAACATGGTATCTCCGCCAGGAGGCATAGAATCCAGAGCCATATTTAAAAGGGCAATAATTCCGGTTGCTACCGCAATTCCTAACATCCCAGAGATAATGGTTAAAAATATAGATTCAGATAAAATCTGTCCGCGAATAGCTGCCGGCGTTGCTCCCAAAGCCCTGCGGATTCCTATTTCTTTGGTACGTTCTTTAACTACAATAAGCATGATATTGGAAATTCCGATAACGCCCGAAATCAAGACTAATGTTCCTACAAAATAAGCGATGATTTTTAAGATATCAAACAAACTTTGCACTTTATTAAATTGCTCGTACAGGTCAAAATTTCCCACAGCCCTGTCATCTGTAGGATTTACAGAGTGAAGCGCTTTTATAGTTTCTAAAATTTTTGGTTTTAATTCGGTAATCGAAGAATCATCTGTTGCAGTAATTGCCATCCATCCCACTTTGTCTCCATAATTAAATGCCTGCGAGAAAGTTGTAAAGGGAATAAAAATATTTTTTTGTTCCTGTTCGGCATTTCCACCCTGCTGTTTGGATGAATAAACCCCAACCACCATAAAATTGATTCCGTTAATTTTTATGTAAGTTCCAATACATTCTTCTGCTTTACCGTATAGTTCGCTTATAACGCCTTTTCCAATAACGCAAACTTTTCTTTTTCCTTCAATATCCTGATGATTTACAAAACGGCCTTTTATAATATCCATTGGCTGCTGCTTAATCAGTTCGGGATAATCTCCGTAAATCGTAAAAGAGGAAGTTTTAGTGCCGCGTACCACATTATTTGTTCCGTTAAAATCTCCCAGCTGATTTCTGGGCGAAACATATAATAAATTCGGAACAGCCTGTCTTAAAGCTGCAACGTCACTATTTCTAAAATCATAACGACGGGTTTTTGGCAGCCCTTTGTAAGCTTTAGAAGTTGTTTGACTCCACATAAACATGGTATTGGTAGCAATACCGTCAAAGCCTTTTTTAACGCCGTTTTCAAGGCCTTTACCGGCTGCAAGTAATATCACTAAAATGAATATTCCCCAAAAAACTCCAAAAGCAGTCAAAACTGTTCTAAAGACATTTGCCGTTAACGCCTGTAATATTTCGTCCCAATTATCTTTACTAAACATGATTATTCATCTCTAAGTGCTACAATAGGTTTAATTTTAGCCGCTCTGTAAGCAGGAAAAAATCCAGCCATAGCTCCAGCAAATACAAGAAGAATTAAAGTAGTCAGAGCGACACTAAAATCTACTTCAGGATTTCTAAAAAACTCACTCTCCACCATCGGACCCACAAATTCCAACAACAACAAACTTCCTAACAAGCCTGTAAAACCTGCAATTGTCGTAATAAAAATAGATTCATGAAGAATCATCGAAATAATCGAAAAAGGTGATGCACCAAGGGCTTTCCTAATTCCGATTTCTTTTGTTCTTTCTTTTACAATAATTAGCATAATATTACTAACACCAACTACGCCGGCAATAATAGTACAAATTCCGACCCACCAGAAAAACAGTCTTATATACAAATTAAGATCATAAAACTGCTTTGCATCCTTAACAGAATTATATACCCCTACACCACTATCATCATCCGGAGCAACCATATTTTTGCTCTTTAACAAGTCTTTTAAATCTTGTGTAAATTTTTCTGATTGTGCCAGTGCTTCATCATAATCTGCGGTCTTTTTTAGTGTAAAAAACAAATTACTGATTTTATCTCCTCCGCCAAAAGTTTTTTGCACAGTCGTCAACGGTAAATAAGCACGCGTCTCTTCTCTTTCTCCTCCTGGATCTGTAAAAACTCCCACTACCGTAAAGCTAATATTGTTTATTAGGATTTCCTCGCCAATCGCCTCCTTCTCTTTTAACAAATCGTTCTTTAATTTCAAACCAATAACCGCTACTTTCGCATTGCTTTGCATGTCTTTGGCATTTATATAACGACCTTGTATAATGGTAAGATTTTCGATTCCGCCATAGTCAGGATCAACACCCCTAAACTGATAACTGCCGGATTCTTTTCCATAAGCAAAAGGTTGTCCCCAATAATTATTTGTTGAAGCACGCAGGTCTAATTTATCCTCAAATTTCTGGACAGACTGATTATAATCGCTATTGCGAAACTGCACCTGTCTTCCTGGGTTGAGACCTTTATATTCTTTAGTTGTTGTTCCTGCCCAAACTTCGACAATTCCGGCGGCATCACGCTCAAATTGTTTTTCGATTCCATTTTGAAGACCTTTACCTGCGCCCAGTAAAATCACCAAAATAAAAATACCTGAAGCAACCGAAATCCCTGTCAAAAAAGTTCTTAGACGGTTTTTCGAAATGGCTTCAAATATTTCCTGCCAGCGTTCAATATTAAACATAAGACGAAGCTCTAACTTGTTCTACTTTTTTATCATCGATAATCAATCCGTCTTTCAGGACTACATTTCTTTTGCACATTGCGGCAATATCAGGTTCGTGTGTTACAATTAAAATGGTTTTGCCTTCATCATTAATACCCTGTATAAGTTCCATAACCTCGTAAGAAGTTTTAGTATCCAAAGCTCCCGTTGGCTCATCGGCCAATAAAACCTTAGGATTTGAAGCCAACGCTCTGGCAATAGCTACACGTTGTTTCTGACCTCCGGAAAGCTCGCTTGGTAAATGATGAGAATGGGAACCAAGTCCCACTTTCTCTAAATATTTCATTGCGATCTCATAACGCTCTTTTCTTTTTACTCCCTGATAATATAAAGGCATAGCAACATTATCCAGCGCAGTTTTATAATTAATTAGATTAAAAGACTGAAATACGAAACCCAGAAACTTATTTCTGTACCGTGAGGCGATGGTTTCATTAAGATTTTTAATTGGTGTTTTGTCTAAAATATAACTTCCCGAATCTGCTTCGTCTAAGATTCCTAAAATATTTAGAAGTGTAGACTTTCCCGAACCAGATGATCCCATGATGGCTACTAATTCACCTTCTTCAATATTAAAATTAATACCTTTTAACACGTGAAGTTCAGAACTTCCCATTTTATAGGATTTATGCAGATCTTTTATTTCAATCATGGTATTGTTAAATTTTTTAGACAATAATAACATTTTTATTAAGTAATTTATGATAATAAAAAGTTAATAATTCGGTTATCTCTTTTGTATTAGACTTTAGTATTTTGTATTTGTTACACATTTACAATAAAATATGATTGTTTTTGTAATTTTACTTCGCATTTAAAATTCATCTTACATGAAGCTTACTTCTATAATTTCAATGTTTTCAATACTTGCCGTTCTGGCAGGTTGTTCTTCTACTACTCAAAAATTAGAAACTTTAAAACCAGAACCGGATGATGCCAGTCCGTTAGTTTATGACAGCAATCCTTCTTTTATCAATCTTCCGATTACGATAAAATTGAGCGATATCGAAAATCAGACGAATTCGCTGTTAAATGGATTAATTTATGAAGATAACACTATCGAGGATGATGATATCGAAATGAAAATCTGGAAACAGGCACCAATCAAAATTCAAAATGACCCGTCAAATCCCGATAAGAGAATCAAAACAATTTTGCCGCTTAAAGCGAATATCAAATACCGCATCGGAACAAAAAAGTTAGGAGTTGAATTGTATGATATCCGGGAATTTAATCTGAACGGAACAATTACTTTGTCAAGTGAAACCACTCTGACAAACTGGAAACTAAATACCAAAACGGAATTTAAATCGTTAGACTGGGCAGAAGCTCCTACCATGACCGTCTTTGGAAAAAACATGCCGATAACATATTTGATTAATCCGGCTATTTCTATTTTTAAAGGTAAACTGGAAAAGAAAATCGACGAAGCAATAGAAAAATCTATGGATTTCAAACCAAATGTTTTACAAGCGGTTGAAAAAATCTGCACACCATTTCAAATGAGTGATACGTATGAAAGCTGGCTTCGTATAGTTCCTGTCGAAATATATTCAACAAATGCAAAACTTAAAAATGATTCTTTCTTGCTGGAAATGGGGATGAAATGCAATATGGAAACTATTGTAGGAAAACAACCTGAATCAAAATTTAATGCCAGCAAAATTGTTTTAAAACCAGTTGCTAAAATTCCAAATCAGATTTCTGCCAATATTGCTGCTATTTCAAGTTATGTGGATGCATCTAAAATCATGACCAAAAATTTTGCCGGTCAGGAATTTGGAGAAGGAAGCAAAAAGGTAACCGTGAAAAATGTTTCAATCTGGCACAAAGATGGGAAAATGGTAATTGCCTTAGATGTTTTGGGATCAATAAACGGAACACTTTATTTAAACGGATTTCCACAATATAACCCACAAAAAAAAGAAATTTACTTTGATAAGCTGGATTATGTTTTAGATACTAAAAGTAAATTGATGCGAACTGCAAACTGGCTCGCCCAGGGTTATGTTTTAAGAAAAATGGAGGAAAGCTGTCGTTATTCGATACAACCAAATCTGGAAGAAGGTAAAAAAAGCATGGCAGCTTATTTAAAGAATTATTCTCCGATGCCCGGTGTATTTGTAAACGGAAAAATGGAAGACATACAATTTGACAAAATTCAACTTACCAATCAGGCAATTATAGCGTTCATCAAAATAAACGGAACCGTAAACGTTTCTGTTAACGGTCTTAAATAAAAAAAGCAGTCTAATTAGACTGCTTTTTTTTATTAGTATACATTCGGTAAATCAAATAACCAATTATTCCTACCAGTAAGTACGGAATTACCATTAAATAAACGATTCCATCATTTACTGCCTCAGCTTTTTTTGTATTGGAATCGCCCGATAATGCTGCCCGGCACATCGCACACTGAGCATTGGCTGAAATGCCAATGAGAAAAAAACAAATGCAAAAAAACAAAGTTTGCATTTGGTTTCTCAAGCGTCCGGATATATTTTGAATATTATTTTTCTTAGTTTGCATAATAAGGAGAAATCATTAAAAACACTATAACTCCAGTCACGGCAACATATAACCAAATCGGAAAAGTGATTTTCGCAATCTTTCTATGTCGGTCAAATCTTTGTGCCAGTGCTCTGACATACGTAATCAGGACCAACGGAATAATAGCTATTGACAGTAATATATGCGTTATCAGAATAATAAAATAAACTAATCTCAATGAACCAACTTTTGCACTTTCTGCTGCATCCAGAATACCATCGTGATTTAAATCTCCAAACTTTGTTGAATCCGACGTCATGTGATAAGCAACATACATTACTAAAAAAGCCAGAGACAAAGCAATAGCAAAAGTCATCAATCTTTCATGTAGTTTCTGTTTCCCATTTTTTATGGCTAAAACCGCCAGAACTAAAACAACAGCCGTAATACCATTTGTTGTTGCATAAATAGGAGGCAAAAAAGACAAAGGTTCAACATCAAAACCAAAATCTTTAAGTTTAACCGCAAATAAAATTGCTACAACAACAGGAATCACAATGGAAACCGCAATAATAAGTTTGTTATATTTTTTTTCTAATGAATGATCTTCCATTGTTATTCTTCTAATAAAATTTTAATGTCTTCCTGAATATCGCGAACTCCTTTTTTATCTAAACCATCATAGTAGATATTTGGATTCCCGAAGTCGTCTTTTCGGCAGCGAATATTTCCGTCTTTATCTATCAGTGCAAATAAGCCTGAATGCTCGAAACCGCCGCTTACTTTACTATTTTCACCTGCATACAGATTAAACCCTTTATTAGATAAATCCATAATTACCTCTCTGTCCCCGGTTAAAAAATTCCAGGTTGAAGATTTCACACCTAATAATTTGGCATGATCTTTTAAAACCTGCGGCGTGTCATGCTTTGGATCTATAGTGATGGACACAATTCCGAAATTCGGATTTCCGAAGAAGGTCTTTTCGATTTCCAACATGCTCATATTCATCTTCGGGCAAATTGAAGGACAGGTTGTAAAAAAGAATTCTAAAACATACACCTTTCCTTTGTACGTTTCATTAGAGATTTTTACATTATTCTGATTCGTCAATTCAAATTTTGGAGCCGGACCAATAGTTAATAGTTTGGCGTCTTTTGAAGATTTTGCATTAACATTATCCAGACGGTTTCCTTTTACAACATCGCCGTTTTTGACACGGTCAACAATTTTAGGAATGGCATAAATTCCAAAAATCAAAATGATAAAGGAAATTCCGATATATGATTTGTTTTTAAACATTATAAATGATTTTAAAGTTGCTTTGTGGCATTATGATTTTTCTTTAAAGCTGCGCGGTATTCGTATAAAATGATTTTAAAATCATCAAGCATCTCATTGCTTAATTCAGAAGGGTGAAAAGTATCGTAGCCTTCCTTATACTCTTTTTGCTCTTTTCTGCCTCTTAAATTTCTTTCCTTATCAACAATATAAACATTCGAAGTTCCCAGGTTTTCATTTAATTTTCCTTTCAAATGCAATCCGTCATAAAATTTTTGGATTTCGGCTTTCGGAGCAAAAACAAAATGCCAGTTTTTAACATCTGTAAAAGGCGACAATGCATCGACAATTTTCTGAGCTTCGCTTTCAGTTCCTTCGGGACACAATACTACAAACTGCAGATCTTCAAAACCATTATATCGTTTGTATATTTTTTCGTTTAGATTAAAGTAATTCCCACGATTCTTCAGAATATCAGTACCTGCAAATCCCAATACTGTAATCTTTTTATCTAGAGAGATTTTTTTTCCGCTGAGAGATTTCCAATTTCCAAAATCGGCCACTTTTGGTGTTATTACAGGAAGAGTTGTAAAACTATTTACACCCGAAGCGAAAAACAAATACGCTACAATTGGCAGAACAAAAAGTACAAAGAGAACTATATTTTTTTTCATTATATAAATGGAAGAAATTGAAGTACAAAAATAAAAAAAGCTCCGTAAATCGGAGCTTCTTTTCGAATTAATATCATGTTAAAAATTCCATTTAATAGTAGAATCTTTAAAAACCCCATAAATATAATGTCCTTCTGTCAACAGAATAAACAATAAATATAATACCAGGAAAACTACAGAAGAAACAACAGACCATCTAAGGCTGCTTTTTTCTCCTTCCATGTGCATAAATGCCCATACAATAAAATATGCTTTAACCAATGTTAAGATATAAAATATCCAGTTTAACAAATTCAAACCTATAAAGTGAGTGAATTCTAAAGATGCTGGTTTAATAATACCTAAAATAACTTCTACTGTAGTAATTAGTGATAAGTAACCAAAAACTAACCAGATTCTTTTTGTATTTGATACGTGCTCGTGTGACATAATAATTAAATTCTAAAAATTAAACTAAGTAGAATACTGTAAATACAAATACCCAAACTAAATCTACGAAGTGCCAGTATAAACCAACTTTCTCAACCATTTCGTAACTTCTTCTTTTCTCGTATGTACCTAATAATACATTGAAGAAAATGATGATATTAATGATAACTCCTGAGAATACGTGGAATCCGTGGAATCCGGTAATAAAGAAGAAGAAATCAGCAAATAATTTATTTCCGTATTCGTTTCTAATCAGGTTAGCGCCTTCTACTACATATTTAGCATTAGCCAAATGAGCTTCAGATTCTGCTCTTGACAAAACAGTTTTTTTCTTTTGAGCTGTAAGTTTTTCAGTTCTGACCAGGATTTCAGGATGAGCTTTGAAACCAGCCTGTACTTCAGCAACTGAGTACGATGGCAATGACTCTGCATCTTCCATAAACCAGCTAGTTTTGTTTCTTGTTAAAGCCTCTCTTTGTTCCGGCAATTTAACAGCAAAATCAGCTAAAGCTACTCTTTTTCCATCTTTATCAACGAACTGAAGTAAACTTCCTCCAACTGTTTCAACTGCTCCATATTCTCCTTTAATGAAGTTTTTCCACTCCCAGGCCTGAGAACCAACGAAAATGAAACCTCCAATAATTGTTAAGAACATATAAATTGCAACTTTTGTCTTTTTCAACTGATGCCCTGCATCAACAGCCAAAACCATTGTTACAGATGAAAAGATCAAAATAAAAGTCATTAAAGCTACATAATACATTGGAGCCGGAACACCATGCATAAATGGAAAGTGAGTAAACACTTCATCAGCCAAAGGCCACGTTTCGATAAATTTAAATCTAGAAAAACCATATGCTCCTAGAAATCCAGAAAATGTTAAGGCATCTGATACGATAAAAAACCACATCATCATTTTACCATAACTTGATCCTAGTGGCTGGATCTCATGACCGCCTCCCCAAGTTTTTTCGTCGTTGTTTGCAGTAGTAACTGTCGCTCCCATAAAAGATATTCGTTAAAAAGTTCCCAAATTTACGTTTTTTTCTTATTTAAAGAAAAATAAAAATAAAAATAAATACACCCACAATAAATCCAAAAAGTGCCAATACATCGCACCTAGCTCTATGCCAAGAGTTTGAGTCGAATTGTATTTTTGTTTAAAATGATTATAAATTATAATTAAAAGTGAAATTATTCCGCCTGCAAGGTGCAACAAGTGTGTAACCGTTACAACATATAAAAAAGTTGTAGTAATTGAACTACCTTCTCCTGTGAAATAATAGCCCTGTTCAACGATTTGTCCAAATCCCTGGAATTGTAAAACTACGAACAAAATTCCTAACGCCAAAGTTCCCAGCAACAAACTGGTAACTGCGCTTCTATTATCTTTCTGAATGGCTTTTTTCGCCAGATGAAAAGTGATACTACACCCGATAATTACAGCGGTACTCCAATAAAAAGCCGAAGGTAGTTCGAAATTCTTCAACCAGTCTGCGCGTGACTTACTTACTACAAACGCACTTGTTAATCCGGCGAACATCATGGTCATACTAACCATTGCAAAAAGCAGAATCAGTTTTGCCGATTTTGACTTTTGTGCTTGTTCTTCATTTGTTTTCAATGTCATTTCCATAACTATCTTAAAAATTTATCTACTATATATACAATTTGTAAAAGTGAAATATACGAAACACTTACCAGCATTAAAGTTCTTGCTGCTTTTGCAGTTCTTATTTTATACAATCGAACTGCGTAAAAAAGCATCCAGATCCCCAAAAGAAAAACTAAAACTGCTGCAATTGGAGAAATAAATAATTGCCCTGTAAAACCCAATACAGGTAACAACGACGCTATAATAAGCCAAATTGTGTATAAAATAATCTGTAATGCTGTTCCTTTGTCTTTTTTGCCTGTAGGAAGCATAAAAATCCCTGCTTTTTCATAATCTTCATACAGAAACCATCCAATGGCCCAAAAATGAGGAAATTGCCAGAAAAACTGAATTAAAAATAAAGTTCCCGCTTCAATTCCAAATTCTCCCGTTGCCGCTACCCAGCCCAACATAAACGGAATTGCGCCCGGAAAAGCTCCAACAAAAACAGACAAGGAAGTCACTGTTTTTAATGGCGTGTAAACACTTGTATATAAAAATATTGAAATTGCAGCAAACATTGCCGACTTAGCATTTATCGTATAAAGAAGTGCAATACCAATAATGGTTAACAAACTTGCTACAAACAAAGCTGCTTTTGGAGACATGCGCCCGGAAGGAACAGGACGATTTTTGGTACGGTCCATAAGAGAATCGATGTCTCTCTCAATAACCTGATTAAAAGCATTAGACGCCCCCACCATACAGTAACCTCCAATTGACAAAACAACCAGAACACTCCATTGAAAAGGGTGATCGCTGTCTACACCTAATAAATATCCGGCAATAGAAGAAAACAAAACACTAATAGCCAAACCAGCCTTAGTAATCTCTTTAAAGTCCAGAAATATTGATTTGAGTGATAATGTTTTTTTTGCAGCGTTCAATACCGTTGTTGTTTGTGTATTTTTTTGAGTGGTGCAAATGTACAAATTAGATTGTAGAATCTAAACCTATAAAATTAGATTTTTTTCAATAAAACCTTTACAAATTCAGATCTCATCATACTTTAACACTATTATTTCGAAAAATCTTATTAAAAAACTAGTAATCAAAATACCAGTTAAAAATATCCGAACGTAAACCAATACTAAACCAGGTAGTATTTTGCTTAAATGTGGTCGCAGTTTCCTGAGTCGGATCAAAATTTCTGTAAATAAGACTTCCAAATAATTTTAAATTCGTCATTGGATTAATGAGATAACCACTCTGAATGTCGGCAATAAAAACATTTGTTCTATTTCCCTGTCCAATTTTTACACCGCTGTCATACGGACGGTTTTCATCATAACTTTTATAGATATTTCCTCCGTAATTATAGGAATCTTCAGCGGTATCAAAATCTAAACCTCTGGTTCCTATTGTAAATTTTGCATCTGCAAACAAACGTCCTTTATGGTAACGCCCGATTACGATCAATTCTTTAAAATTACCTCCCCATTGGTGGCCAACACTCTGGTTATTGTGACCGTAATTGGTAATGGCTGCGCTATGCGAATACACATACGGACGCACACGATTCAATTCTACCTGAAGCAGCAAATCTTTTACATTAAACGCATTAAAATATTTTGCTCCAAGCTGAAACCCAAACTTGTTTTTCCAGCTTTTATTTCCTGCTCCCACATCTGAAACAGAAAATTCGTCAATTAAAAATTGTGAGTATAAATTGATACTGTTATTCCATTTGTATTTCCCTGTAATTCCAAGAAGTGCATTTCCGCTTCGAGAAGAAGAACCAAATTCTACGGCACGATAAAATATAATCGGATTAACAAAATTAATATCAAAACCTCTGTTATTGGTGTCTGTCCAGACAACAGATTCGAAAAAACCTAAATTCAATCTGTTCGAAACGTTCCAGCTCAAATAATGGTTTGCCATAAACTTTGTTGCATAGGTCTTCTCTGCGGTAACTTCGGGACGTACATCCTTAAGCCACATATAGGTATTTGTATACTTTATTTTCCAAAAATTAGTGTTTATTTTAAAATAAGGGTACGGACTTGCTCCATCACTTTCAAGCAAGGAACGATAACCATCACCAATAAAATTTCTTCCGTAACCTAATTGCAAATCAAATATTTTGCTTGGCGCGAAAGTAATATTCGCTTCCGCTAAAGGAAAATCGTAAGCATCGGTCTTAAATCGTTTTGCAATTCCGACTCCCGGAATAATCGCGGGATTTCCTCCGGAAGGCTTTATAGATTCTGCATAATCATTAAAATAACCTGCAAATCGCCCCTGACTTTCGAAAAAGGTAGTAGTAAAATTAATTTGTTTTCCCAAACCTCCTCTAAAATTAAGTGCTCGTGTATTAACGTAGGTGTAAGAAGCATCGCTGTCTGACGCTTTTCCTAATTGCAAATCGACAATTGGATTTAGAGAAAACCAGTAATCTTCTCCCTGAATCTGCACCATATTTTCGTTCCACCATTTTCTTCCGAGCCAGGTAGAAACATTTTTTTGCAAAGATTGATTTACGGCTTTTAAATTATAATATTTCGAAACTTCGGTATACGTATACGGTTTTGAAGCGGTATGATTATTACTCCCAACCTGATTCATCGCTGCATCAAATTGCGCATAATAACTATGTGAAAATGGAATATTCAGATGACTTTCAAATTCCGGATTATTGTATTTTTTATATACAATACTATCCAGTTCTGTCATTGGTTTTTCAAGTGGTTTTAAAATTTCTGCTGCTGCCCGCGCTTCTGCGGCAAGTTGTTCAGAACTTTTTAAAGGCAAATCTATATTGATAGTATATTTTGAATAAGTTGCATTTCCATTGTAAGTGGCCGGTTTTATTTTGGGAAATTTTCCGAAAACACGTTTTGCCTCTTCAGATAATTCTTCGCTCGCAGCCGAAACATAAATTATTTTAAATTCACCTTCTGCATTCACTTCAAAAAGCACTTTTACAGCTCCCTTGTAATCGTTTTGTTTTAAATTTTCCGGAATTTGAAAATTAGTAAAAACAAAGTCCTGAACTTCTTTATAGAAACAATTTTCTAATTTTTTACCTTCCAGATTTTCACAGTTCGGAAAAACAGGAAACATCTCTGCAGTAAAACCCGGCTGAACAGCGGAATTTCTGTTCTGCTGCGATGAAACAATAAAGGATGAAAAAATTAAAACAAGGGACAAAAAAAACTTATTCACTTAGGTAGAGGTATTTATTTAATATTGATTTGGGGAAATTTCTCCGTTCACGATTGCTTTTGCAGCTGAAGTTCCAATTCGCTTCACTCCTAAACCAATCATTTCTGAAGCTTCTTCAAATGAGCGAACACCTCCGGCAGCTTTTACAGAAAGTGGAGAAGCGTTTTCGAGCATAATAATTATTGTCGGAATTGTAGCTCCATTAGGAAGACCACCTTCCGTTTTATAAAATCCTGTTGAAGATTTAACAAATACAGAATCAAAATCGTCTTCGCTAAAATTGGTTACTACAACATTTTTTATGAGTGCAGACAATTGAATAATTTCTTTATCTGTTAAAGCCGCAACTTCAATAATCCACTTTACTGTTTTATCACTTGCTAATCCGATTTGGGTTCCAATTAAGATTTCTTTTTTTACCAAATCGATTTCACCATTTTTGAAAGCTTCATAATTGCAGACAAAATCCAGATCATCTGCTCCGTTTGCAATTGCTTCATTTGCTTCCTTAATCTTATTTTCAAGACTTGATTTCCCCTCAGGAAAATCAATCACGGTTCCAACCAGTAACACAGAGTTCGCGTCTACAATCATTTTTTTGGCCATAGAAACATATTCCGGCCGAATCATGATTAGTTTAAATCCTTCCTGAATGGCCTCGGTAATCGCATTTTTAACGACCACAGTGTTTTCTGCTTCCGAAAGACCGGCTTGCGAGGCAGTTTTTAAATACGTCGAGTCTAAATATTGCTTTACATTCATTTCTTTACGGAAGTTGCACAAAACCAGCACAAAAGTACATTTTATTATGAAAAAACATAGCTTTTAATACTGGATTTTGTTGTAGAAAAAAACCCACCGAAGTGGGTTTCTGTTATTATATCTTATTGATTTGCTTTTTAAATGCTATAGCAGAAAAAACTGCTGTAAACGCTCCAAGTGCATTTGCCAGAACATCTGTAACATCTGCTGCTCTCGTTAACGTAAGAGCTCCCTGAAGAATTTCGATTGTGATTCCAAAAAAGACAGAAAAGATAAATGAAATTAAATAAGCCTTATAATCATCTGCTTCTCTCCCCTTCAATTCCTTTTTGAAAAACAAAATCCAGGAGATCGTAAATCCAAAATGAAAACAGAAATGTACAATTTTATCCAGACTTGGAATATTAACCGCAGGAAGATTACCTGAGTCTGTAAGACAAAAATAACCAATTATTCCGGTGCAGACAATCGCCCAAAGTAAAAGAAGTTGTTTAGGCACCTATTAATTCTTTATAAGCTTCATCAGACAACAAAGAATCGATTTCTGATGCGTCAGCAATTTTAATTTTAATCATCCATCCTGCTCCGTAAGGATCAGAGTTTACAGTTTCAGGAGCACTTTCTAAGTCTTCATTAAAAGCAATGATTTCACCTGTTAATGGTAAAAATAAATCAGAAACTGTTTTTACAGCCTCAACAGTTCCAAAAACTTCGTCTTTTGAAAGTGTCTGATCTAAAGTTTCTACCTCAACATACACAATATCCCCTAACTCTTTTTGTGCAAAATGAGTAATTCCTACAGTTGCAACATCGCCTTCGATGCTAACCCATTCGTGATCTTTTGTGTACTTTAAATTTGCTGGTATGCTCATAATTGTATGTTTGAAATTGATAATTTAAAATTTAAGTCACAAATGTAATAATCTTATAATAAAATCCTGTTTAGAATTTTAAAATTAATTTCCGAAATTATAACGCAGTGTGAAACCTGATCTGATATTAGTTAACGGAAAAGAAGTTGAAATAACTGCTTTCGAGAACGAATGATCATAATAAAATATGGCGGTTAAATTTTTACTGAATGCATAGTCTGCCGTCAATTTTAATGTCCAGATATTCTGTCCCGCTGCCAGCTGATTGTTATTATAATCTAAATACCTGACTAAAGTTTCATTATTTCTAAATGAAAAATCGGCTTTCAAATTGATATCACTTTTAATGATGCCTGTTGGATTATCTGCCAGTCTGGAAGAGAAAATAACATCTTTAAAACGATAGCCTAATCCTACAACATATTCAATTCCTTTAACCTCTGTCAATAAATTATTGTCAAAACTCATCGATAAAGCACGGTCTTTCTTAATTTCTGTCAATAGACGCAATGAACTTTTCAGCTCAAAATCAACCCGGATAAGCGGACTAAACTGCTCTACTAAATTGGCATTCGACATAATCGTTTTATTGTAGAAATTGGTATTAATATCCTGCCCATTTGGATTTTCCAGATAATCAAAGTTTGATCTAAACTGACTAATTGTATAAGAAGCCCTGTAATTATGCTGCAAAGAAAAACGTTTAAAATGGTCTTTAAAATATTTGTAGCGCATCAATCCATTGTACTTAACCGTCCAGTTTGGAATCGGGAAACTTTTAAAAATACCCGTCGAGCTTTTTTCTGCATCAGCTCCTGTGTAGGCAGCCATAAACGAAGGCAGCAAAACAGCCTGATTACTTTTTGAGAAACCAATTGGATATCCCTCATTAGCAACATAAACCTTATAATTAGGATCTGTTTCTGCAGGAATCGGATTATTTGCATCTCCATATCTCGGAATCTCTCCTCCTCCATAATGGTCTGCAGCCAAACGATTTGCTACAATTAAACGGTTATTTCTAAAATCATCAAAAGCTGCTGACTGTGTTTCATTACTTGTTGAAAATGCTGTTTTAATCAAAACTGTCGAAATAGAAAACATTCCATAACTGTAAGGTGATAACTGTACATACGGATTTTCACGCGTTTCATCAATATTATATTGTTCCGATGAATTTTCAGAGTACGCGCGGTCCATTGCCAAATCAATTTTCAGATCGGGAAATAAATCCACATTTGCCATAATTTTCAAAAGCTTATTACTTACCTGCGTAAAGTTTTGATTAAATTCCGGATAGTTTGTCAGCCAGCCATTTTTCGCAGATTCGTAACGAATATCATCCTGACTTCCAAATACAAATCCTAATGACGGTTTAGATGTTCCAAAGAAACCAACTCCAGGTAAATAACCAGGAAGCACTGTTCCGCTATTTTTTGTATAATTGATCTGAATATTTTTAACACTTGTCAGAACCCCTATTAAACCATCACGGAACGGACTGCTGCTCGTGGTCGATTTTGCAGTATTCGTTATTTTCTCTCCAGGTTTTGGTGGTGCTGTCGGTTTTGCTTTTGCAGCCGGTTTTCCTCCCGGAGTCAGCCCTAAATATTTATACAATGTATTCATATTTAAAGTAGTAGTCAGAGTATTCGAATTAGCGTTCTGGATGGTATTTCCTAAATCGTACATCGTTGTGGTTCCATCTTCATTTTCCTGTTGAAATTGAGAAAATGCTGTCGAAGACCTCAGCCAGTTATAATCTGCCGTATAGGAATACGTTGCTTTAACAAAACCAAAAATTGGAATTTTATTAATTGGAATATCATAATTTAAAACCAATTGCTGTGTATGATTGTTCGGCGTTCCGATATCCAGATAATCATCCCAAATATTAAAATCTTCTTTTGGTGTATTATCGTCATTCAAAAAGTTTCGCACAATGTTATTTGAAGCTGCGGTATAATTCAATTTTAATGACTTAGTTAAATTAAATCCAAATCCATATTGATAATTAAACGCAAAGTTTCTTCTGTACAGCGGATCTATTTCAATTCCCTGAACGCCCTCTACTTGTCTGTATTGCTGACGGTTACTTTGTCTTAAAATATTCGAATTAAAAGAGATGTTCGAAGGAAGATAATTTAAATTGAAATCACTTAACAATTTCCAATATTCACTTTTCTTCATGAATTTGGTTTTCTTGAAAGGTGTAATTTCTTTGGGCTGAAAAGTATATGCATAATTTACCGCGGTACTAGATTGTTCATCCTGATAATCTTCTACTTCATAATCATGTCTTTCCACCTGATTGTACGATTGGGAAAATGTAAAATTCTCAACATCATACACATGAGGTTTTTGCTCAGCCGCTCTGTCTTTTCTAACTCCGATAAAGTTGATACTCTTACGTTTAGTATAATCAACCGCACGCGTTCTGATATTATCCTTTTGATCTGGATCAGTAGTTTCAGCAAGCAATTGTTTTAATTTAATATCCTGATTAAACGGATCATATTCTGGCGTAATAACCTCTTCCCCAATTGCATAATTGAACGGAAGATTTATACCCCATTTTTGAGGAAGTAATTTTCCCAGATTTAAATTCGTCACGATATTATATTGCTGTATGTCTTCACGATCTCTCTCATTTGCACCTTGCTCAAGAGAACCAAAACCAATTGTGCTCTTTTTACCCGAAGCAGACATGGTCATCAAATCGGCCATGTTGGTATCGACATTTAACAAAGCCGCCATACCTCCTTTGTTCTCCAAATCAGACATACGAAGTTCGTTAAACCACACTTCTCCTTTAATACCTTTATGATCGGTAGCACTTTTTACTCCGACCATTAAGTTTCGTACTAAACCAAAATTTGGATTTCCTTTAATACCTAAAGTCAATTTCCCATCCTGGTCACCACCCTCTACCTCGGGATCACGGTCAGGATAGTAAATACCATTTATATCCCTTTTTGCCGAATTTATGTCAATATTCATTCCCAATATTTTCATTCTTGTCAGCAAAGACAGAGCAACATCAATATTATTTTGTTCGAGCCAGACCTGATCCGGACTTGTTCTACAATCTGCTCCACTGTTTGTTACTTTTAATGGAATTTCAATCTGATAAAAGTTTTGTGTAAAATCGTTACCAAAACGAATAAAAGCAATCATTTCATCGTCAAGAAGCGGACTTTCACCAGGAAGAGATTCTGCATGCAGGAACATTTTCAATTTTTTGTACTGACGCATATCAACACTTACATTTTTGAAAACCGCTCTTGAATCCTCATATTCCAGTCCTGAACCTCCGATACGCACCGCTAAAGACTGCTCGTTTTGATTGATAATGGTGTTATTGTTGTAGAATTGCTCTCTCTGAACTCCCGGCGGAATTACGTAATTTACCGGACATTTTGTACCGTTTTCCTGAATATTAACAGCTGCAACATCAAACTCCGTTCCGTCATTAGAAGGATCGGTATCATTTGCATCAAGGGTTCCTGTATATCTTCTCCATTCTCCACGTACCAAATCCAGGGCTCCAAAACGAACGGTCATCTGGTCATTAAAACCTGTCATAAACATACGCATAAAACGAATGGATCTGAAATCGGTAATATTACCAATTGTATTTTGAGGATTTGCCACCGGAATTTTAAACTGAATCCATCTTGCACGGGTAGTTGATCCGTTTGGTAATTCAACATCTCCAACATCTTCGGGTTCACGAATATCTGTAATATAATTTTCACCAATCTGCATTCCCGGCCTTAAATCAATACTGTATTCATAATACGCATTGATTGTACTCATAGTATTATCACGGTTGATATCTTCAACATCGGGAAGTGTTGTTGAGCCACGGTTCGGATCATCAACACTTACAGCTGAGTTTCCTTCAGTTCCGTTATATTTTTTATAACGATCCAGAACTCCTCCTTCAGTATTTAAATAATACGTATAATTATCTGCTGCCGGGTCAGGTTCACCGGCATAGTTGTTATAAACAGAACCTTCATTTACATCTGACAAACCATCTAAACCAATATCCTGATTCTTACGGTTATCTGCATTTGTATCAAAGGCATAAATTAGGGATTGAGAAGCCGGCACATCTCCCCAAATCGGCGGTGGATTAACCTTAATCTGATCGGGTCCTAAACCATTTTCATATTGTTTTCTTCCGTCTTTTAAAACGTCTTCAGATACTTCTCCTAAATTGAAATAAATTTTACCGCTGTTAGAGGGCTGCGCTTCGCCATTTCCTACATAAGGATCAAGAACCCAGAATTGAATATATTCCACATTTCCCTGCTCGAAATTTGTCGAGTTTAAAGCACGCATAATTCCTCCAAAATTTGTGGCAGGATTACTCGTTCCAAAATCAGGATTGTTATTATAAGGTCCTCTTTCAGATGGATAATAGGATAAATCAAGTGTGTTAATAACCTGAATTTGTCCCTGTGCAATATCTGTATTGGGATAAAGTTCTCTGCTATAAATCCTTCTGGTAGAATTAAATGATAAATCATCATTGGAAATCCCAGATGGCTTAGAGGCGTAAAAAACCGGATCGATTGTATACCATGACAGCTTTGCGCGTTTGTAGCCGTATTCTAATGTGTTAGAAGCGGCATTAAAAGTATTATCATTTGCCGAAGTAATAAAAGGCGTAGAGGCCAAACTCCATGCATACGCCGACCTCATATCTATAGTGGTTTGCGACCCTTCGAAATCATCAATGTAAATTGTCGCTTCACCTTCAAAATCACTTGCTTTTGGAGCATCCGGTTTTAAGAAAGCTACTTCTCCACGAATAGAAAGATTAGAAGGAACATCTGTATCAACATTCGGAAGCTTGTTGGCCAATCGGGTTAAAAATGGAACTTCTGTTGAATAATTTCCGTTAAACCCAAAAATTGTATTGTTTACCGATTCCTGTCCGTAACTTGATTTTTGAGTAAAAGGACGCTCGGTCATTTTTAAGAACGTTCCCCCAACTACAAATTTATCAGAAATTTTATGTTCAACATTTAATCCCATAAACCTTCTTGTCTGTTGTCCGAAAATAGAATTATTTTCTAAAGAAACCTCGATAGGTGTATTTGATGCCTGTAGTGAAGGATCCAGAATCTGAACCCGCCCCAGCTGATAATCGACACTGTAATCTATTCCCTCAACAAGTCTTCGACCTGCTGCCATAACAACTACGGATCCTTGCGGAACGTTAAAGGCTCCAATTGGAATACCACTGCTTCCTGAAGATTTATATTTTCCTCTTAATAAGAATTTGTTTTTATCACTGTCCTGTAAGGCACCGGCCTGCGTATTCTCATACATATTCCTGAATACATATTTACGCTGATTCGCATTATATGTAGTAGGATCATCATATATTTCACCCGGACTTGTTCTTAATTTTTCGAAAAGACGTGATCCAAATGGCTCTTTTCTGGTAAAGATGATTCGCGCATTCTGAACATCTACTGTTACTCCGGGAACATAATCAAAAAAACCATCTCCTCCGGTTTGCGGATCGTTATTATAATTTAATCGGTCTAAATCAAAAACATTTAAAAGCGGTGTATTTTCAACCATCATTTCTGGCGCAGGGTTGGTCGGAAATGACGTTCCCTGAACTGGAGAAATATAATTAATTGGCGAAGGATCTGTGTAAAGAATATTCAGCCTGAAATCTTCCTGTTTAATCTGATACGCCTGTGGAATCTGATAAACGTTTTTCATCATCAAATTCCAAACCGGATTATTTACGTTTGTCAAACTGCTTTTCAGCATTTTTAAGACTAAACTTTGTGTTACAATCGCCTGGTTGGCATTGTTATTTCCTGTTACAACTGTCGCATCAACACCATCACTTCCAAATTCTCCAACCTGATAAACCTCGCCTCCCAGCGTATATTCAAAGGCCACAGCTAAGATTTCATCATTTGCCAGACGCTGTTGTAAGGAGATATATCCTAATTGCGGATTAAAGGTATATTCACTCGACGTTAATTTTCTGGCATTTTCTAAAATAGAATAATCTGTTCCTTCACTTGTATTTGCATTGTTGAATCCTGATTTTGCTGTTACAATTTCTCTAATATTAGAGTTTAAAAAGGATCCTGCCTGTCCTATTGTTTCGGGATTATATTTATTGTTTGAGTTATCTGTGGGATAATCTATAGGATTATTAAAAAATCCTGCTGTAGATGTTATAACCACCACCTCATTATCGGGCGTACCGGAAAGCTGACCTTCTCCCAAATCCTGAAGCGCAATAACATTTCTTAAGTTGTTATTATTGGTTGTTACCCTGTTTTGCTTATTGGTTACCCAAACCTCCAATCTTGTAATTTGGGCACGGCTTCGAATTAAAGGATAACCCACTAATGAAGCATCATATTTATCCCTGAAATATTGCGATAAAAAGAAATGTCGGTCATTATCATAATCTAAGGCAAACAAATCAAAGTTCTGAACTGTCCCTCCACCTTCTGCGACTATACTTTTGGTCTGTGACTTTTGCTCGGAGAAAACTCCCGTTACAGTTGTTTTACCAAATTGCAATTGCGCCTTTACCCCAAACAAACTTTGGGCTCCCCGAATCAAAGTACTATTCAGCGGCATGCTTACATTACCCACCTCAACCTTTTGAATAATATCATCTTCTGAAGGTGTATAAGCCAGTTTAAATAAATTCTGGAAAGCAAATGTGGATTGTGTGTCGTAATTTGCATTTACTTCTAAACGCGTACCTATTTTCCCCATTAAGCTCATACTGATCCTTTGATCGAAATCGAATGTCAGACTTGATCTGTTTCTCGGAGAAAACGAAGGATTATCTTGTTTAGTATACCTCAAACCAAGATCCATTTCAACTGATCCTGTGGGTTTTACATCAATAGTATTACTTCCAAAAATGCTTTCAAAAAGACTTGAATTTATGTAATAACGCGGTAATAAATCTTTTTTGGCAGCTTCAGCTCCCGCTTTTTTGCCATCTATGGCATCTGATTTTTTTCTGAAATAATTTCGTCTGGATTCTTTAAGTACCAGATCTTCGTATTCTTTAGGAGTAAGAATTAAAGGATAATTAATGGAAAAACCATCAACAGAATTGGTGTAGATATAACGATCTGTAATGGGATCATATCTATAGGCTGACAATACACTTGGGGGGTCTTCAAGCTCAATTTTACCTGTTGAAAACTGAGTTTTAGTTGTATCTTGTGTCGCCGGGGTAACCTGCGCCCGTAAAACATTACCGCAGAGTAAGACCAGCAACAAAATACAAATTTTACGCATAGAATTCTTTTATATAAAATGAATTTATAAGCTTTTTAAAGCTTTTTTGATGATTGTTTCTACAGTAGCTTCCGGATCTTCCTTAACAATCTTTTCTACCACTTTTTCAGAAGCTTTTCGGACAAAACCTAATACTTCTAGAGCAGATAACGCTTCATCTCGATTTCTATTGTTCTGTACGACTAAAACTTCGTCTAAATCGTATAATTTAACAACTTTATCCTTTAAATCAAGTATAACCCTTTGTGCTGTTTTATTCCCTATCCCTTTGATAGACTGTATTATGCCCACATCTCCCGATGCAATAGCATTAATAATTTGTCTTGGCTCTATCGAAGAAAGCATGGTTCGTGCTATTCCTGCTCCAATTCCCGAAACAGACAAAAGCATTCTAAAAATTTCACGCTCCGATTTTTCGGCAAAACCATATAAAGTATGCGCATCTTCTTTAATTTGAAGATGCGTATACAATTTTATATTTTCAGAATTTGGAATTAAAGAATAGGTATGTAAAGATATATTTACCTGATAACCAACTCCTCCACAATCAATTACAACTTCTGTAGGATTCTTTTCTACTAATCTTCCCTGCAAATGTGCTATCATAAATATAATTTACTAGTATCAAATATAATAAAATTGCCACAAAAATACGACAAATTTATCCAATCCCTAATAGAAGGTTTATTGTGCTATTTTGTTCTTTTTAATTTCTTTTTCCTGCGCATCAATCACAGCAATTGCAGCCATATTTACCATTTCTTCTACGCTTGCGCCCAGCTGGAAAATGTGAACAGGCTTGCCCATACCCATCATGATAGGACCGATAGAATTCACTTTATACAATTCTTTTAATAATTTATAAGTGATGTTTGCCGATTCAAGATTAGGAAAAATAAGGGTGTTTACTTTTTTACCTGCTAATTTTGAGAAAGGGAATTTCTCCTGAAGCATCTCAGGATTTAAAGCAAAATCGGCCTGAATCTCTCCGTCAACAATTAATTCCGGGTGATTTTTATGTAAATACGCTACAGCTTCTCTAACTTTTGATGCACTTTCGCTGCTTGACGAACCAAAGTTTGAGAACGAAACCATTGCAATAACCGGCTCAATGCCAAACATTTTTGCTGTTTTAGCAGTCATAATGGCAATATTAATCAAATCCTGAGATGATGGATTAATATTGATTGCTGTATCTGACAAAAACATAGGTCCACGAGAAGTCAGCATCATATTTGCAGTGGCAATTAAGGAAGCATTTTGTGCTTTTGGAATTAACTGCATCATTGGTTTTACAACCGACGGATAACTTCTGGAATATCCTGTAACGACAGCATCTGCTTCACCTTCATTGACCATCATTGCAGCGAAATAATTTCTTTCGCGCATGAATTTTTCTGCATCTAGTTTAGATACTCCTCTGCGTCCTCTTGTTTCCCAAAATGAATTTGCAAATCGATCACGTCTTGCTTCTTCTTCATCTGTTTTAGGATCTATAATTTCAAGATCGGCATCAAAACCTAACTCCGTTTTTAGCTCTAAAATTACTTCTTTGTTTCCTAATAAGATTGGAAATCCGATTCCGTCTTCGTAAACAATCTGAGCTGCTTTTAATACATTTAATTGATCTGCTTCTGCAAAAACAATTCGTTTAGGATTTAATTTAGCACGATTTGTAATCAAACGCACCATTTTATTATCATTACCCATACGTTCGCGAAGCACATCTTCATACGCTGCCCAGTCTGTAATAGGATTTTTGGCAACTCCGGATTCCATTGCTGCTTTTGCAACTGCCGGCGCTACAACTGTAATTAATCTTGGATCGAATGGTTTTGGAATAATATATTCCTGACCGAAACCTAGTTTTGTTGCTCCGTATGCTACGTTTACCTGCTCCGGAACTGGTTCTTTTGCTAAAATAGCCAATGCTTTTACAGCCGCCATTTTCATAGCTTCATTAATTTTGGTCGCTCTTACGTCTAAAGCTCCTCTAAAAATATAAGGGAACCCTAAAACGTTGTTTACCTGATTAGGAAAATCTGAACGTCCTGTCGCCATAATAACATCTTTACGAGTTTCTACAGCTAAATTATAATCAATTTCCGGGTTCGGATTGGCCATGGCAAAAACGATAGGGTTATCGGCCATAGTCAATAACATTTCAGCAGACAAAATATCTCCCGAAGATAATCCGATGAAAACATCTGCTCCTTTTACTGCTTCTGCTAATTCAATTTTAGGACCGTCTATAGCATATTTTAATTGTAGACTTGAAAGTGCAGGATTGTCTTTTGTTAAAAGTCCTTTACTGTTATACATTAAAATATTTTCGACTTTTACTCCAAGAGAAACATATAAATCGGTACATGCAATTGCAGCCGAACCTGCGCCAGAAACTACCATTTTAATATCTTCTGCTTTTTTTCCTGCTAATTCCAGAGCATTGATCAAAGCTGCAGAAGAGATAATAGCCGTACCGTGCTGATCATCGTGCATAACCGGAATATTCAGTTCTTCTACGAGACGTCTTTCTATTTCGAAAGATTCAGGCGCTGCAATATCTTCCAGATTGATTCCTCCAAAAGTTGGCGAAATATTTTTTACTGTCTGAATAAATTCTTCAACGTTTTTGGTGTCAATTTCGATATCAAAAACATCAATATCAGAGAATATTTTGAATAATAATCCTTTTCCTTCCATTACCGGTTTTCCAGCCTCAGGACCAATGTCTCCAAGACCTAAAACCGCTGTACCATTTGATATTACGGCAACTAAATTTCCTTTTGCGGTATATTTGTAAACGTCTTCAACGTTTTTTGCAATTTCTAAACATGGCTCTGCAACTCCCGGCGAATAAGCCAATGATAAGTCTCTCTGGGTTGCATATTTTTTTGTTGGAACTACCTGAATTTTTCCTGGAGTCGGTTCTGAGTGATACAGTAACGCTTCTCTTCTTTTACTCTCTTTGTTCATTATTTTTAGCTTTTATTCTAGCTTACAAAGATATAAGTCTTGTTTTAAAAAGGCGTATTTTTGAGGTTTTCTTTTCTTAAATTGTATTTTGAGAAATAAAAAAAGTCCAATAGAAACTGGACTCATTTTAAATTTTTATGTTTTTTATCTCCTGTTTATTGAGAAATATAGGAATTCAGATGCTGAATGGTATCTTTCTGAATTTCTATAATTGCCTTCACTACATCGCTGATCGAAATGATTCCAATCACTGTTCCATCTTCTACAACAGGGAGATGTCGTATTCTTTTTTCGCTCATAAGTTCCATGCAGTCTTCAATATTATTTGAAAGTTTTACTGTAAAAACATTACTTTCCATAATCTCATGAACAAAAGTTTCTTTAGAAGATTTATCCTTTAAAACAATTTTTCGGGCATAATCTCTTTCCGACAATATTCCTTTCAGTTGGTTATGGTCGATAATCAAAATTGCGCCGATATTTTTGTCTCCCATTACTTTTAAGGCTTCATAAACCGTTGTATTGGAAAGAATGGAATACACATTTCTTCCTTTTGCTTTAAGTATTTGATCTACAGTCATAATGAAAAATTTTTAGATCAATAAAGTTAAAACAAAAACAAACACAATCTACAGCGAAATCGATTTTTTAAAAACCCAACTTATTCATTTTAAACAAAATACATCATATTTTGATTTTCTAAAAACATCTGCTAAAAGAAGAAAACTTTTGAAAGCGTTTTTTGCGAAAAAAGTGCTTTTTTAACTTTTGATAAATAGAATTAAAAAATCAAAGCATCTTTACTTTTATAACATTTAAAAATAAGGCTCCAGCAGAGGAAAATATTTATAGCATAAACAACAATATAAAAAAAGCTCCAGCGGAGCGACATTTCACCCCGCTGGGGCTTTGGGTATTGGTGGCTTAATATGTTTCTATAAATATTTCGTCCCTCTGAGACTTAAATAAAACCAACAAAAATGCGATTGATGTGAGTTTAATTTTAGAAACTGTTTTGCAAATGATCCCGTTGGATGAACTGGAATTTTTAAGTCAGTTTAATGAAAGGTTTGTTTTAGATGCTGCTCCCATTAAGGAATAAAGAAAAAACCCTTTTCTAAAATTTAGAAAGGGGTTTTCATTGGTTAGTCATTCATTAAAGTGAGAGGATAATAAATTCGCTTCGTCTGTTTTTCATGTGTTGTTTTTCTGAACACTTCACTCCGTCAGCACATTTATTAACCAATTGCGTTTCGCCAAAACCTTTTGCCGTTAACCTGTCTGAGTTAATTCCTTTTTGTACCAGCCAGTTTCTTGTTGATTCTGCTCTTTTATCTGAAAGAATCATATTGCTTTCTGCTGAAGAACGACTATCGGTATGAGACCGAATATCCAGTTTCATATTCGGATACTGATTTAAAAGACTGACTACTTTTAATAATTGTGGTTCTGATGTTTTTTTGATTGTCGCTTTTCCTAAATCAAAAAAGTTCATTGGAAGATTTAACAATTTTGTCAGATCTGCACCCACCTTCACGGTACCCAATTTTACCTGATTTATAGCTACTTTTTTAATCTCTATTTTTTTTGCTGCAAGCGGGACAAAGACTTTATTTAGAGAAATAGTTTGCGTTGTTTCTCCTGCATCTTTCAGAATCGTTACCGGAATTTCTTTGGCATTGTAATCACTTTTTGAAGTTCTGATTGTATATTTTTTTCCACATTTTAAATCCGGAAAAACATAATTTCCTTTTTCATCAGTAACAATTGTTCCTACTGAATCGAAATTTTCGTTAAAAATGGTCAATGAGGTATTCGCCAGAACTTCGTTAGATGCTGCATCGGTTACCGTTCCGGACAAGTTTTGTTCGCAAATTAACCTTTTGGTTTCTGTAAATCGATAAACATCATCTAATCCGTGGCCCATTTCTCTGTTAGAAGAAAAATACCCGTTTCTGTTTTTACTGTCAATACTAAAAGCAAAATCATCTTGTTTGCTATTTACCGGTTCACCCACATTCAATACTTCATCAAAATTTCCGTTTGGTGTTATTCTGGAAACAAAAATATCCAGTCCGCCTAATCCCGGACGTCCGTCTGTGGCAAAATAAAGTTCGTTGTCGCCTGAAATAAACGGAAAAGTTTCCCTCCCTTCTGTATTAATTGCAGAACCTAAATTTTGCGGATTTCCAAAAGTTCCGTCATCATTAATCGCAACTTTAAAAATATCCGACTGCCCTAACGTTCCCGGCATATCTGATGCAAAATACAGAACTTTTTCGTCAGCGCTCAGAGCAGGATGTGCCGTACTGTACTGGTCACTATTGAACGGAAGTTCTTTTTCGTTTTTCCATACATTGTCAACCAATTCTGCCTTGTATAATTTTAAAAGCGTAACATCTTTATCGTTATTTCCTCTTCTGCCGTTGGTGAAATTATTTCGGGTAAAATACATTGTGCGTCCGTCTTTGGTAAAAATCGGAGTTGACTCGTTGAATTTGTGTTTCTTTCTCTTTACTAAGATTTCCGGTTTTCCTACGCTTCCGTCTGGCATTAAAGTGGCCGCATACAATCTTGAAAAAGAATGATTGGTCCACTGAAAATTGGCTCTTACCACTCCGCCTGTATCGCGTGCAGAAGTAAAAATTATTTTATCATTGTAAACGGTACTTCCGTAATCTGAAGAACCCGAATTGACTCCGGCATCACCAATTTCGAATCGGCCTGAGTTTTCTTTTATGATCTGCAGATAATTTTTATCATTGCGAATTAAATCGGCTCTTTTTTCTAAAACCGCTTTTTGATTGAATTTCTGTAAAATTTCATCCGATTTACGGTAATTACCTGCAGATTTTAAAGATTGTCCGTAACGGTACAGATATTCAGATTCCTGTTCAGGATTTATCTTAAACAATTGTTCGTACCATTTTAGCGCACTGGTAAGTTCTCCGTTAAAATAATAGGAATTGGCCAGACGCTGTACAATTTTTTCGTTGGAACTGTTTTCACCGGCTATTTTTTCGTAGACTTTTATAGCATCCGCGTAAGCGTATTCATCGTATTTTTGATCTGCATATTTGGTATTCACCGTCGTGAATGGACTTTGCGCATTCGCATTTAAAAAAAAGCAGGTCAGTAAAAAAATCAGGATTAAATTTTTAACTTTCATAGGCCTAATTAAAAGAATCTTGGAGAAATCATTTTACTGTAATTATTGAAGAATTCGAATCTTAAGAAAATTTCATGTGATCCTGAATTGTATTTTCTCAGTTGTGTCGTTTCGTGATCGTAGCCATAACCTATATACATTCCTTTGGAAACCTGAAATCCAGCCATTGCACTAACTGAAGCACTCCAGCGATACGCAAGTCCCAGAACGAATTTATCATTAAACATAAAATTACCTGAAACATCTACCTGCAACGGCGCTCCTTCTACCATTTTTGCCATTAAAGCCGGTTTGAATTTTACATATTCGAGACGATCCAGATTAAATACATAACCCGCAATTAAATAATAATTGATTTTGTCTTTGAAAATCGCAGTATCGTCTGAATTATAACGATCTGTCTCGATAAAATTCGGAACAGATAACCCGATATAGGCACGATCTGAGTGATAGTAAATCCCCGCTCCTACATTTGGTGTGATTCTGTTTTTCAGGTTTTGAAACTGCTGATCGTTCTGATCTTCCATACTCAGTTTATTAATATCGAGATTGAAAAGATTTGCTGTTGCTTTTATTCCGAAAGACAATTTCCAATCCGGAGAAGTTGGTATTGTATAAGATAAATCTGCAGATAAAGTGTTTTCTGTCGTTGGTCCGATTTTATCGTTTACTAATGAAACACCAAGTCCAAGATCACTATTGTTTAAAGGGGTATTAACAGAAAACGTGCTTGTTTCCGGCGCACCGTCTAGTCCTACCCATTGCGTACGATACAGTCCAAAAACGCTTAACGCACCTCGTGAACCAGCATAAGCGGGATTAACTTCGATTGTGTTGTACATGTATTGTGTAAACTGTGCATCCTGTTGTGCATTTGCCACAATCGAAAAAAACATAAAAAGTAAATATTTTTTCATTTATTTAGGTTTAAAACGGCTTAGGGTGAACTAAGCCGTAATCCATTTTATTTATTGATGTATAAGTAACCCGATTTCTCGTTTGGATGGTTAGCACTGTCTTTGTATTTCAGGATGTAGAAATAAGTTCCTACCGGCAGACCTTCTGTCTGTTTGATAGTCGAACGTCCGTTTGAATATCCGACAAAAACACGATCTGAATTGTTGTATTGATCTATAGCAAAAACCAAAACTCCCCAACGATTGTAGATTTCAACCGTATTATCCGGATAACATTCGATACCTCTGATATAGAATCTTGCATTCTTATCATCTCCGTTTGGAGAAAATGCATTCATAACTTGTATAGAACATCCGCTTAGATCCAAAACAGTTGGACTGTCTCCGCTGTTACTCATATCATCTGACTGATCTTCTACTTCAACTCCTCTTGCACTTCTTCCTTTTACACTTGCCTGGTTACTTACACTGCCTCTGTTAATATCTTGCTGAGTGATTTTGTACACCGCTGTAAAATTCGTTTCGTTAGATTCATTTACCGCCAGATTAATTGCCTCTCCTGAAACTATGACTCCCGGCAACGGATCATTTAATGTAATACCAACAAGAGGTACATTTCCTGTATTGGTTACGGTAAACCTGTATGAAATTGTCTCGCCTGCATTTGCAAAACCACTTTTGTTCTCGTCATTGAAAACTGCTGTTTTAATAACAGATATAGAAGGAACTTCAACAAAAACAGTTAATACAGCTGTTGAACAATTTGCAGGATTTCCTTTTTCGCAAACCTGATAATTTAATGTATACGTTGCTCCCGGTGTATTTGGTTTAACATTTACTGTTCCGTCTGTATTCCACTCAAAATAAGTACTTGTTGTTAACGGCTTAATGATAACATTTGCCGGATTAATTGGCTGTCCGTCAATTAGGTCATTATCTAAAACATTCACAAATTCTAAAGAACCGTTAATTCCGTCGACGCTGATATTAGTATCGTTTACTAAATTAAGCTGACCTGCATTTGGAGTAACCGGATCTGCGCTGTTTTGAACTGTAATCTTAACTACCGCCTGGCTGCAATTTGATGTATTTGCTGCTTCACAAATTTGATAGGTCAATTGATAAATTCCGCTTGGTGTATTGGCTACTATGTTGACTGATCCGTCTGAATTCAATACCAGATTTGGATTTGCAACAACTGTTTTCAAAATAACATCTGAAGGATTTGGTTTTACTCCGTTTAAAATATCATTTGCAAAAATATTAAGTGAAGCATCCAATCCTTTTTTCGAATCTACGGGTCCTGCTACGTCATTATTTGCAATAATTTGAGAAGCTACCGGCGCTGTAACGGTAACACTTACTGTATTTGAACTGCAGTTTCCTGAATTCAATTTCTCGCAGATGGTGTACGTTAGTTCATAATTTCCTGCCGGCGCATTA